>Ga0209058_1002520_pt1 | contig 15068 bp, 11 predicted proteins | sample GraSoiAngelo_147_FD_185904 | JGI IMG/M metagenome (GOLD analysis project Ga0209058, IMG submission 185904) | Grasslands soil microbial communities from the Angelo Coastal Reserve, California, USA - 14_1009_05_40cm (SPAdes) (version 2) | ecosystem: Environmental > Terrestrial > Soil > Grasslands ... | reverse complement strand
CATTTCGATTCTGGCCATGGGATCTGAGGCGATTTTAGTCGTCCCAGTTCCTCTTCATCGCCGCAAGCTGCGGCAGCGGGGATTCAATCAGGCGGAACTGATTACGCGCGCGGTGCTGAAGCAGATCGGCGGGGAGCGCTTCGCATTAAAGCCCGGCATTTTGCAACGCCGGCGTGAGACGCAATCGCAGATTGGACTGACCCGCCACCAGCGGCGCGAGAACATGCGCGGAGCCTTTGAGGTCGCGAACCCATATGCGGTAAAGGGTCAGGAAATCCTTGTCGTCGATGACGTATTTACGACGGGGACAACGGTTTCCGAATGTGCGCGGGTTTTGCGGCGCTCAGGAGCATCTAAGGTGTATGTGGCTACGGTCGCGCGCACGCTCAAGCCGGAAGCGCGGTTAGTGGAATTGCCTCGAGAGGAAGAGATGCAGGCGATCGCGGCCGCGGGCTAGCAACGATTCAGAGAGACGCGGACGAGGACAGCCCGCGCTACAGCCGCCGGGACGGCGGCGCTACGATCATGTCAGGGAAGTGGAACAATTCGGTGAGCGGCACGAGCAGATTGCATGTACAGGCGGCCGCATTTGTGGGCGTGCATCAGGAGAGCAACGGTCATGCGCTGCATGCGCCGGTGCTGGTGCTGAATGCGTCCTACGAGCCAATCAACGTGTGTGCAGCGCGCCGTGCGATTGTGCTGGTGCTGAAGGGCGTCGCGATGACGGAGGAAGAGAATGGGCACTTCTTGCACGCTGCGCGCCTGGCGATTCGTGTGCCGTCGGTGATTCGGTTGCTCGAATACCGGCGCATTCCGCACCAGAGCCGCGCGCTTTCGCGCAAGAACATCCTGCTGCGCGACCGCAATACTTGCCAGTACTGTGGCGAGGTTCTGCCTTCAAGCGAGCTGACTCTGGACCATGTGGTCCCGCGGTCCCGCGGAGGCACGTCTACGTGGGAGAACCTGGTGGCTTGCTGCCATCCGTGTAACCGGCAAAAGGGAAATCAATTCCCAGCAGAAGCCGATATGAAGCTGATGCGCGAGCCGCGCGCATTTAATCTCCACACCAGCCGCCACATCATGCGTTTGATGGGCCGCTCGGATGATAAGTGGAGAAAGTATTTGTTTTATTAGCTCAGCTTTTAGCTGTCAGCTATTAGCTTAGATCCTTTGGCGCGACCGACTGACCGCCTGAAACCTGCCTTACTTCTTCTTGTAATCGGTAAACTTCAGCACCTGCTTGATGCGTACGTCGCCGGTGCGGAAGGGAAGGGTGTCGTCGGCGGAAGAGAAGGTCGGAAACCAGTATTTCCCGATCTGCTCGCGCCAGGTGGTGAACTGCGGAAATAAATTCTCCTGCACTTTCTTCTTTTTTACGATCCGAATGTCGGGAACTGACTTGCCTTTATTTTTCACGATCTGGAAATCCTGATCGTCCACCCAGAGCCGTCCTTGAAAATAACGTTTACCTTTTTCCATCTGCTTGGGCGCGAGGTCGAACACGTAGCAATGCAGTTCATCCACTTTTTGTTGGCCGACGTAAAGCAGGGTGTATTGCGGAAGCTCATCGCTGCTGATAGTGAATGAGGCGCGGGTCTCGAGATCATCCACATCCTCGGGTGATAACGCGATGCTGGGCTGGGGCGCGAGCACGACGGTTTTCACACGTTTGCCCTGGACGTAGCTGATATCTGCAACCTGGCGGTATTCCCCAACCACCTGGTGGCCATCCATCGCCTGGAATTGCACCGACTGCCGGAAGGTGTACTGCTCACGCAGTTGCTTCCACTCTTTTTCTTTGGCGGTGAAGCGCTGAATGATCGCGTTTGCAGTGATGTCTTTGGGTTGAGATGGATCGAGTTCCCCGTCCTGGCCAAGTGCGAAGGCACAAGAGAAAGCCAGAATGGCGAAGGTCCGGCGCAAAATCGGGCGCCAGCAGACGCGCATGGACGATTAGTTTAGCGAAAGCGAGCGACAGATGTAAGTGGGTTTGCTGATGGCTAACATGCTGCGTAAAACTCTGGGTTGGAACCTATTGGGCGTCAGTTTCCTGGTGCCGGTAAACCCCTTTAAGTTTTGTCATTCCGAACTGCGTTAGCGGTGAGGAATCTGCTTTTCACGAATTTTTCCGCAGCCTGATAAATTCTTACTGCGGCTGATCCGGCTTTTGGGCTGGCGGCGCGCCCGGCACTTCCTTTCCTTCGTAGGTGACCTTCACCTTGGAGCGGAAGCGCTGATAATTCGTATATTTCACGATCTCGCGGATGTGAACATCCTGATTGGAAAAGTGCAGCGTGTCATCGGCTTTGGTATAGGTGGGAAACCAGTACTTGCCGTCAATCTGCTCGCGCCAGGTGGTGAACTTGGGGAATAGATTTTCGTTGGATTTCTTTTTGCGGATATCGGGGACGGTCTTGCCGTAAGTTTTCACGATCTGGAAATCGTGATCATCGACCCAGATGCGCCCCTGAAAGTAACGCTTCTTGCCTTCGATTCTTTTGGGAGCGATATCGAACACGTAGCAGTGCAGTTCGTCTTCCTGCTGCTGCCCAGCGTAAAGAATGTCGTACTCGGGAATCTCGTCGCTGGTGAGGACGAAAGGCAGGCGGTTCTCGATGTCATCGACATCTTCTTGCGTCATCGAGATGCGCTGAAGCGAGGACTCGGGCGCATAAACGACCGTTTTGACTTTGTGGCCCTGATCGTCAAAAGTGACGTCGAAAGTTTGTGCATATTCACCGTCTATCGTGTCCCCGTCGACGGTCTGCACTTTTACTGTTTGGCGATAAGCGTACAAATCCAGGGCTGCCTTGAATTCCTTTTCTGTCGCCGCGAACCGTTTAATGACTTCGTCCGCCGTAACTCCCTTGGGCTGGGCGGGATCAAGCGGTCCTTCCTGAGCAAACGCTTGCAAAGCAGGAAAGATGACAGTAGTGGCCACAAGCAACGCGAGACGCGACTTGAATTTCATAGAGATTAGTGTAGTGAACGGCAAGAAAACGTGCTGAACACTGCTGCCCTCCCGCATCCATGCCCTCTCCGCTCAGGGGGCGGGATACAGGAGAGCTGCAGTTCTGCCTATAAAATTAGATGCGATGAAAACTCAGGAGTTGCCGGGAAAGTTCGCGTCCCGAGAGAAGCTGCTTTGTTCGAACGAAACAGGCGGCCCGCGCAGGAGGAATAGATCATCGAGTGTCCCTTCGAGCCGAAAGAGACTTGTAGCTCAGCCGCTCTGCGCTTACCTGCGGGTTTAGCGGCCAGAATGACTGCAACTGGAATGGCAGCGTGCTGGTCCCGGCGGAGGCGCTGCCTTGAATCTCAACCGCGCCTTGCGCGCCTCCGCTGGAAGGCTGAATATTCACGAGTCCGGAGCGATCGGACAAAAGAGATCCGTGTGACGATGCGATAATCACCGGCGCCGGATTCGGGTTGATAACAATTCCTCCGATTGAGATCACAGGCGGAGTAGGCGCCAAGCGAAATACGACCTCCTGGAAGGATACAACCGCGCCAAGCACAGGGTTGGGAGGGGTAGCTGAATCGGTCGCGCGAACGATTACCGGTCGAAAGTTCTGGCCCACCGTCGAGGCTTGGTTTCCCCCCGATAAGGCTTCCAGCTTGAGTGATGAAGCTGGCACAGCAACTGCGAAGAAGCTTTGGCAAGGCTTGCTGCCCGGTTGCACGCAGGCGCTGACCTGCAAGCTTGCGCCGAGTGCCGGGACGTGAAGCGCGGTAGTGGCGTATCCGTTGGCGTTGGTCGTCGCATTTGCGGGATTGAGCGTGGCCGATCCTTGCATGACCTGAAACGTTACCGTGCTTCCGCTAACGGGCGCACCGTTGGAGAGAACGCGGGCGGTCAGCGGCATATCGAGGGTTGCGCCTTGAGCAATCCAGGCGAATGGCGAGGGAACGGAGATGTCCAGAGAAGATGATGTGGCAAGTAGGGTGGTCTGCACCGATTGCGGACTCAAATACGATGCTGGTGCGAGTACTGCGCTAATGCTGATGGTTCCGGCGGTAAATGGCGTCACGCGCGTGGAGGCTTGCCCGCTTTGATCGGTGAGAACAGTGCAACTGCTGGCGCCGTTGCATGCGGAAAAAGAAACGGCAGGCGTGGCGGTGAAGAATACGCTGGCGCCGCTCACCGGAGTCACGCCATCGGCTGCGACCACCCTTATGCGAATTGGGTTTACCGCTTCGCCGCCGACTGGAGTTGCCGGGTTTGATCCTGCGACCAGCTTGATCGTGTCGGTTGGACCAGCTCCGTAAATGAGGACATTCGCCATGGCGGAGGATGATCGCGTTGCGGGATCAGCTAACGCTAGATTCTGTACTCCGTCTGCCATCGCGGGGGCGCTGAGAATCACCTGATTCGCAGAAGCCGCGAGCACTGCTGCATTCAGAGTTCCGGCAACAGCAACAGTGTTCGCGCGAAATCCCACGCCTTGGACAGTGAGCGGAGTACCGCCCGCTACACTAGCCCGGGCCGGACTCACGTTGTCGGCATAAAAGACTCGAGCGCGATAGCGGTAGTCAGGGCGACCATCTCCGCGGTAATCGAAGATTCCGAGCCGGAAGGTAGTTGCGGCTTGCAAGATGGCGTCGAGTCGTGTCATGCCGAAAGTCAGGGTGTTGAATGCCAACGGCGTGTTGGCTGGAGCCGGAAAAGTTCCGGGATCAGACAACCCCCACATACCGATCACGGGCTGGGCTTTGCTTTCGGTGATGGCGCGGGATTCGTCCAGAGCGGTGACTTCAACGGAGAGAGTCCGATTATTCTGTCCGGAGAAAAAGAAATAATCAGAGTTGTCGCTTCCGCTAAGCGAGCCGCCCCAATTTCCACCCGCAGGCAGCGGCGCAGGAGATGAATAGCTCGTGGGCTCGAACCAGTCCTGCTCCTGAATGGTGCTGTTTTGCATGAGGATGTCCTGCGCAGTGTCACTGCCCAGGCTCGTAGTCACAATAATGGGTTGCGCGGTGCCAGAGGGGTGCACTTGCCAGGGCCCGTAGGGTCCAACCAGCTGCGACCATGTGGGATCGACCGGCTCCACGGTTAATTGATATTGCGCGCTGCTGGTGCCATTTGGGATCTCCAATCCGGCGAGGTCGAAAAAACCTTCAATCGCCGGATCATCGGAGCCGAAGCGATCGAATCTTTGCCCAGTGCTGTCTGTGAAACCAGTCGCCGGATTCCCGGCATTTCCGTGGAACAAGAAGCCAGAAACTGAAGTGGCCACAGAAGCACCTGAGGGCTGGCCGCTGGCGGGATCAATCCATCGGGCTACTACGTTTACACCCTGCATAGGCTGTGCTGGCTGGCCGTTCGAGTCTACAAAATAAACTGAGCCGTGAATGCGGACGGCACTGCTTGACAGAATTTGCTTGCCCGGAAAACTCGGCTGATTCTGAGCCGTCACGGGATACAGGCGCGAGATAGCAGCACGGTCATCCATTTTGGGTTGATCGGCATTGGGGAAGCACAGCGAGATGGGCACGCAGTTGATTGGGTCGAGCGCGTGCATGATAGTCAATCCCGCAAAATCACCCGACGTGGGCGCAGGAGTGCGCGTAAACACATTGACGTTAGCTTGCGACCAATCCAGCCCCAAAACTCGGCCCACTACGCGCACCAAACGATATTTCACGTCGGGGATTTGATCAGAAGTCTGTGCGCAGTTTCCGTTGAGGACGACCACCGCGTGCAGCAGATGGCCGTCGGTGCTGAAATTATCGACGCCGCCGAATGCCGCATTGCTGAAGCAGGATCCCGCGTCGCCAGCACCCTGCCCTAGGAGCGCGCTCGTGACGCTACCATCGGCATCGTAGACGATTCCCACAGGCGTGTTCACCGCGGTGGGAAGCATGTCGGCGGGCATAGTGACAACGCCGTTGGTTACGGTGACATTTGTGCCGTTTACATCCTCGGCGAGATGCCCGGCTAGCGTCGATGAAAGTGCTGCGGTCGGAACCGATGTCCAGCGGCTGAAGGCGTCGGCAACGAAGGAATCGGCGTTGGCACCTGGGAGCAAGGGGCTGAGATCGCCCTGGTCGGTGTAGTAGTTGATTATCCCCTGTGACCATGTGACTGGGGTTCCTTTTGTGCTTGGGTCGAAGTAGCTGACGCCCGCCACGTAACGCGGGCCGCCTGCCAGTGCGGGTTGTAGAGCAATTACTGAGAGCACGACGGAGAGAGCAACACAACTGACCAGCCCATCAATTAATCTTAGAAGCATTTTGCTTCGTATACCTTTGTGCCCTTCGTGGTTAACGAACGTGCTCATGCTCGTTCTCTGAAGCATGCAGGATTTCATGCGCAAACTCGCGCGGGCTGACGCGAGTTCTTCCCACAAACCGCGGTTGCGCGCGGTGAAAGGACAGAGACTGGCGTTGCCGGTCGTTGATGTGGACGTTTCCGTCATGATCCACCACAAATTGCCCAAGTGGGCCACCGACTGGGCTGGTGAATCCCAGTTTGCTGGCGGGATAAAGAAAGAGGAGTACCCGTTCACCGGGCCGGTAACGCTCGCCGGAGTTCCACAGGCCGGACCACTCACGGATGGTGAGAATCTCCCCAGCGCGAACGCCTCGAATGGCCTGGTCCACACGAAAGCTGACTTGCGTGAAAGCAATCGCGTTTTCACCCGCGGTCGTTCTCTGAATCTTCAAGACTGTTCCGGAGAAGATGTATCCGGAGCTGCGAGCGAACTGATTAACGTTATCGACCAGAGCGCCCGGCCTGCGCTGCGCAACCGCGAAAATCGCAGGCAAGAGCAAGAAGCTGGTGACGGCAATGTTTCGACGGAGACGTCGCATCGTATTCCTTTGTGAGCAGAGGTCAACGCCGGCGGGGAGCAGAGCGATGCTAGTCAAAACAGGACTTGCGGGATGTGCGGAGCGTCACAAAGGAGTGTGACCGATGAACCTTCCCGAAGCGGGAAATCCAAACCTGGAGGGGTTTCTGCCGTTATATTCTGACGTGCCGCTGGGCCGAGAGATGCGCGCCCGTCAGCAGCAGCAATCCCGATAGAAACGCCCAAAACATCAGGCTCACAGACAGCGCAAAAGGACCGTAAACCTCCTGAAAATCCAAGCGAGGGAGCGCCAAAATGTAGGCATACTTCAGAATCTCCGATAATAGGCCCATGATCACTGCTGAGGGAACAACACTTCGTGCGGGCACTTTGCCGTTGGGCAGCACCCAGTAGATCAGGAAGAAAATTGCCATACTGGCGGCGATAGCGAAGATTTTCATAATCAGAAATCCCACCAGCCTGAGAACAAAGGCAGCGTGCCCATGCAAGGACGATTCCAGCAGGGCCACGTTGCCGGCAGTGAGCGCAATGGAGAGCAAGGCCAGGATGCCGCAACTACACGCCAGCGCGAGCGCGATGAGCTGATTTCCGAGATAGGAACGATTATTTGGGAACTTCCAAATACGATTCAGTGCCACCTCAAGCGGCATGAAGATTCCAGTGGAGGTAATAAGAAGAATCACAAGAGAGACGATCTGGGCGCGATGGCGCGCGCCCACCAGAGCATTTAAATTCCGGATCACGAATTCCTGGCCGGCGGGAAGAAAGTCCCGCAGCAGTTGAAGCACGGTTTCGTACATGACGGTGGAATGGAATACGCGGCGGATGATGGTCATGAGCAAAAGCACGAAAGGGAAGAATGACAGGATGGCGTTGGCGGCAACCGAGAAAGCAAACGTATGTACCTCGGTGCGTAACAAATATTTCACCGTGGATAGCACCAGCCCGAAACGGGAATTGTGTGCCGGCCAGGTGGCCGGGGCCGACTTAGCGGAAGCCGAAAGGCGGTGACGATTTAGCATTTTGTTCCCATGCTATCAAATAGTTGCGGGCCTTCTTTTAAGTATCACTCCCAATTTGAGACGAGAGCCGCACGCGGCTGTGTTTCCACCTCGTGAAAATGGCTTAACTGAAACGTTTCACTCCGCACTTTTATCTTCTTGCCAGAATGTATGTTCCTGAATATTATCTTCTGCTCGTTGCTGAAATTTAGCAGTGAGATGTAGGTTGCGGTTGATCTTTTGTGTCTCGCTGTCAAAAACTCGCGCCAACCAGGACGGGCTCCGGAGCTTTGCGCCGCACATTCCAGTGTGGGCGCAAGACTCAAGGTGCCTTTCTTGTTGCGGGAGTTGGAGCCACGGACTTCAACTGGGTTGTGCTTCCGCGTTCTTTAAGGGGGGTTGTTGAAGCAAGAGCTTCGCGAAGAATCGGAAGTTAATCTACCGAGAAGCGAAAGGAGTAATTTGTGAGAGAGAAGGGCACAGTAAAGTGGTTCAACGGAGCGAAAGGCTATGGTTTCATTCAGCGCTCTACCGGGGAAGACGTTTTCGTCCATTTTTCGGCCATCCAGGAAAATGGGTATCGCACACTCAATGAGGGCGAAACGGTGGAGTTCGATCTGCTGAAAGGTCCCAAGGGCTTCCAGGCCGCGAACGTTGTCCGCGTGTAAGCAGCTCCAAGAAACCACAATCGGCACCCTCTCAGCTTCCCCTGAGAGGGTTTTTAACAGCAGGCAGGACTTTCTCCCGGTAAACTTATACGTTTTGTCATTCCGAACCGCTTTAGCGGTGAGGAATCTGCTGCCGCTAGTTTTTCGCAGCCTGTAAGAGCTAGCCGCTAACACTGCTTTACTGGATCTCCAGCGACACCAGGTCTCCGTCGGCTTTTCCGCCGGCTCTGTAGTTGATCGCGACGGAGCGGTCTTTCCAATCGCAAGAGAATTCGTCGGCGCCGATCATGGTGATGGATTTGTAGTCCTCGGAGCGGAGTTTCAGAGTCTTCTTGCCGGCGACAACAGTTAAAACCGCGATGGGTTCCTGTGCGCAATCCACGCTCACGAGTTTGCCTTTCAGGAACTGCACTTTTCGTTTATCGATTTGTGACGCTGCTGGCCCTCTGAGTTCGTGCTCGCTGCTAGGTTCTTCGCTCGTATCTGCCGTTTCTTGCTTGCTGTGTTTTGGCTCGTCTGGAGGCTTTGGCGGCACCGATGCCACTTCGGTTTGCGGCAGCACGCCGTATTTCTTTAACGTAGGCAGGTTTTCCAGATTTTTCTTCGCTGCCTGCGCAACCTGCGGATTTTGACTAGTCTTCAGGTTCTCAAGCAGGGCCGCGGCGTCATCCCATTGCTTCGCTGCCATGTAGACTCGAGCCATATTCAGCGGATACGTCTGATTGCGCGGGCTCAGCTGTGTGGCGGTTTTCATCGCCTCCATCGCAGAGCGAATTCCACCTCCCTCAAGTCGCGCCATTGCGAGCAAGTTGTAGGCCTCGGCGAAATCGGGATCCCAGTCGAGGACGGCGCGAAGATCCTGAATCATGTTTGCCAGACCACGAAAAGATTCGCCAGTCCCCTCTCGCTGACGGTATTTAACGAGCGCCTTGTAGTAATGCAGCCAAGGATCACGGTCATCAAGCTCTGTCGCCTTGTCTAATTCTTCTGTGGCTTGATCGAATTCCTTCTTCTCCATGTGATCCCAAGCCAAAGCACGATGTGCGACGGCATTCTCCAACTTCGGCTGGCCTATGATCGATTGAAGTTCCTTCGCAGCCTGCTCGCGGTGCTCGGGCAGGCGCAATGCCGCTTCGGCGAGGAATGCCTGCGCGTCTGCTTCTGAAACGGGCTGGACGCTTGCGCCGATTTCTTCAGGGCCAACCACCGAGAACTGATAAATCTCGCCGCTAGCATTTGTGGTTCCGGGGCGATTGGCGGCGTCTTCAGCCTGGAACAGCGGGGCGAGAGAGCGGAAATAATCCTTTACTGCTTGCTCCAGTTGCGAGGAACTCATTCCGTAGGCCTGCTGGATGGCTTGTTCGACTGGCATTTTCTGGTTCTGCGCCAGACCGAAGTACGTTCCCGTTTCCGACAGCTTGTTTTTATTGAGCAGGTAATGCATCACGATCCACGACTCGGCATAGAAGAGCGTATTGTGAGAGCCTTCCTGATAATTGGCCGTGTCGTGACGCATGGTGAACAAATCAGGAATCGTCAGCCATACTGGAGCGCTGAGCAGCGCGGTCAGCGACTTCGGAGGGTTGCGAACCTCAGTCTGGTTGCCGATCAGATCCTCCCGCCAGGAGAGATTCAGCTCCGGGTCGCTGCCCATCTGTGCCTGTTTGTTCTCCAGACGGAGGCTGGAAAAATATTCGGCGAAGCCTTCATCGAACCACCCTGGAGTGGGCGGATAATTGTAGTTCAGCAGCAGGTGAGCAAATTGATGGGAAATGGCGCGCCAACTGTCATCGGCAAATAGGTCCAGTACGATGTAGTTGCGATCGTCACCAGCAAGAAAGAAGCCCGGAGCAGAAATTGGCTGGTTGTGAACAAAAGGCGCGAGCTGAACGTATTCCTTGTCACTCTTGACTGCGATGATCTCGAGCGGTTCGGGCATTCTGACGCGGGTCTTCATGAGAAGCTGAGCGAACACAGCGCGCATCTGCTCGAAGCGCAGGATTACTTCGCGGCCTCGTTTCTCTCCGGCATCGGTGAGAACAGAAAAATGACTGGAGCTGACGCGAATCCACGGTGCTTCAGCGGCGTGGGCAGAGATCGTGCAGAAAAGCAGGAATGCTAGAACAACGCTGCGGAGCATAGTTACGCCGAAAGAATGGAATAAAGTTGATGCTAACACGATGGAGTAGCGCCGTCGTCTCGCCGGCTGTCCGGGCGGGCGTCCGCGCCCGCCCCAAAGATCGACAAAGCGAAGATCGACAAAAAACAATGGCCTCCGGTTCTCGACCACGGAGGCCATCTTCACCCTCTACTTACCCACTTTCGGCTGGCGGTGTGAGCCAGCCCAGAGGGTACCCCGAACCTTAAACCCTACTCTGGTTAGAACAGAAGCGTAGTGAGTTGGTTGCCTGTAAACAGCGCAGATAGGCGCTGGCGTTCTCGGCCGTGCGGACGCGCTTTTATTGGCGAACATTCGTAGCTGCAACGAAAGAGGCCCAACGAAAACGCATACGATTTTGAGGCTTTTGCCTGATCGAACGTAAACCCTCTGCGGAAAAAAGTGGGCCAGATCCCTATTTGATCGGGCGCAGACGGTAGTCTCTAAACATACAGGGATCTCCATTTTTCTCATCGCACGCCGCAAGGATTAGATTGGTCATCTCTCGAGCGGTCACGAAGTGTGTCTGAAACCCACCACCACGTCCAGCGTCCGCCAGATTGTGCAAAAAATTCTGCATAGGTGGACCTAGCAAAGCTGGAGTGCTGCGGGGATCCATGCCATGGCAGTGGAGTTTAACAAACAACCACTCGAGGCATCCCTGCACTGTGATTGCCGCACGCTGCCAGAGGTGAAGCCGTTGCAGAGCTGGTGGATTGGCGCCGCTCAGCTCCGAGTTTTCCAAAGCTGGAAAAATCCTTCGCTTCCGGCGTGAGAAATCTAGCATGAGCGGCCCCTGGACAAGGATAGGGAAAACCTGAGGTCGTCGGCCGCGAGCGAGATCTCTTCCATGCCGATGAGGAGCTCGCCGTTCCAAGGGTTCGACACACTCATATAGCGCATTTATCTTGCTAACTTGTCCACGGCTGGGGGCCGACGGCATAGTGAAATCCGCATAGCACCCAGTCTCTGCCAAGATCTGCATTTCACTATCGACGCCGCAGAAATGATTTCCAGCCGAGTTTGCTAGCGCCCAGTTTCCATGGACAAATGCATACCGGGGAACGCCAGAATCGTCCAGGCGAGAGAGGCAGCCGTGCTGGACCAACCTGTCTCGAAAACCTACAAGCAAATTGCGTGTGTTTTCTGCCGTATCAGGAACTTTCATCCCGTGATGTAGATGAATCTCGATTTCTCCCCACCCGTTACGGCAGTGCTCCGCGAGCAGGCTGATAATGTCCGAATCGTAGTGTTCAGCCGGGTAGAAGTAAGTATGACGAAATGTATGCCCATCGCTGTCGCGGCAGGAATCGAAGCTTGTGGGGTACTGTTGACACCAGGCTTTCACCCGGCGTAATTGCTCCGTGCGGCTGGCGTACACACCTAAATTATGCGGCAAAATGTAGGGCTCAAAATGGTCAGCCAACGCTAGGATTAAATGAGGCGGAACAGAGGAGTGAGCACGGCTTATCGTCTGCTGCCATGCGTATGTTGATATCCACTTGAAACTGGACAGGATTTTTATGGAGTCCCAGTTCGCGAAGGGCATCAGATTCTTCATCACGTGTCGCAGGTAGTCTCAGATAGGTGGGCGAGCGTCTAGGCTCCGCACCACGCGGACAAATCCCGATCTAGCAGACGGCTTAATTCTTCCACCTCGGGCTCATACTCCTTCTGTAAACGTCTTCTCAATTCCTGCTCCATGGGAGGACGGGGCTCGTAAACGACATTCAATTTGTGTAAGCAACCCACCAATGCTGACCGCAAGCCACGAGGGATAAATTGACTGAACCTTCGAACATGTCTGGGGGGATGCCTCAGAAAGTCCTGTACCGCCATGCTTCGTGCCCTCCGGTTAGCATTGATCACCGCATGATCGATTTCAGAACCGGAACTCACTTGAAGAAAATCAAGTAACTGCCTATACACATTAGAGGGATTCAACTTGAAATCATCATAAATAATGACGTGGACGTTCTCTCGCCCGAAAACGTCGAAATACCTGCCCACCTGTTGCGAAAATCGCGCTGCGTCCCGGTACCTCAGCCGGATGACCTTTTGGTTCTTAAACGGCCCCGTCCGCCACGTCCTCTGTTCGCCCGAATCCAGAGCAGCATTGAAGTTGCGGATGTGTTCCACATTGCAAAACACACGTTCGCTGTGCTCCGCGTACATTACTTCCACCGGATTGCGCAACGCAATGATAATTTGCGCGTTAGGGTTGAAAGCCTTAATTTCCTGGGCGGCATTTCTGGAGCCAAGATACGCAGTCGAAGCTTCTCCTATTCTTTTCTCATTTCGAGCAGCGGCAAAACAGCTCAGATAATCCGCCAGAGTTTGAACAGTTCTTTGATCGCAAAAAATATCGGCCGCGAAAAATTGGGGTTCTTTGATCCGAGACATGAAAATCTCGGGATGATTCTTGAGATATGTGTAGAGTGCAGTCGTCCCGCACTTTGGCCCGCCAACTATAAAGAAATTCGGTTTGGGCACTGTGCCTTCCACCTCAGTTCCCTCGCACTGAGAGTTGCTACTCTATGTAACCGAGAGAGCAGTGTGCAGCGGAATCTATGAGTATCGCAGGCGGCTTGGCGCATGCATCTCGATACGATTGTGATAGCTGCAGTGGCAGCCTGGACATCTCAAAGCAAAGGCATCACGAGCAAATTGTCGATGTTCGGGCGTGAACAGCATCTTCGCAAGCCGCTTGTCATGCAGGTTCCCCAATTTGAATGTGACGTAACACATTTGAACAGTTCCGTCGGCTCCCACCCAAATTAGCCGATATCTCTCACAAGGCACTTTCATTCCTGGTCCTTTGAGCAGCCAATCTGGGACAGAGCGAAGCGCCATCTCCGACTGCTGCAATAGCTCGGGACGCATGCGCTTCAGACGGATGAGTTCTGCTACGACTTCCTCGATGGCTGGGCGGTCTTCCGCCTGAAATTGAAGCTCCCGATTTGGACCCTCAGTGAAATATGGGAGGGAGTAGTGAATAAGACTTACACCGATAGGTACGCAATAACGCTCAGCGAACTCCCACGTCTTGCGAACAGCGTCTATGCTGCAAGTCGGCCGCATGAGGACCCAGCCTAGAGCGAGATCCACACTCATGCCGAACCGATCACGGAGGTAGGCGACGCCTTCCTCCAGATGTGTGTACTTGCTCTTGCGCTGTACGTACTTATCGTATTCCTCGCCCGTGCCGTAATACCCCACGCTGATACTCCGCAAACCCGCTTTATAAAGATCGTCTATTCTGTCTCGCAGTAGGATTCCGTTAGTTGTCATCCACGTATTTAGACCGAGGCGTACGGAATGTTCAACGATGCGGGTCAGATCTTTATGGAGTAATGGTTCGCCCCCATACAGTCGAATGCTGCGAATGCCAACCTCTTTGCAATCGTCGAGTAAGCCTCGAACGAGCGGCCACGACAGTTGCGCGCCGGGCATGAAGTCACGACCGTATCTGCAGCCTATACAGCGGAGATTACAATTTGCCGTCAGGGTAACGTAAATCTCCCGCGGGTCGGGCTGAATAATTTGCGGTAGAACTACCGCCGTCGAGTGCCGCAACAGGTCAACATACACGTCGAGCGACTTGATCGCCTTCTTGAAGTAGGGGTGCTTTCGCAAAACTGGTCGGACAAGAGGAGCGAGTTTCGCTCGAATACTCATGGGAGCCGCTTATTATTTCGCGATCTCGCTCCGATACCGACGTCGCTGGCAGGCAAGAGGATACGGCCAAGGGATACAGTCAGATGATACGGCGGTATCGCCAATCGGTTGCCGACTTTGTCACAAACCGTAATCTTGGGCAATCGGGTAAATGCTGTACCTTTGGGGGTGGCCCAATTCTTGGCGCGAAGTATAACTGAACTTGAGGAGATGCAAGTCCCCCCGGGGATCTCATGGCGAGTGAAAGGATTGTCCGAGTCCGCAAAGCTTCATACGCAGGAGTGACTCTGAGATATCACTTTCGGAGAGGGAGTCAGTAACGGGTGGTGTAGGCGAGGGATATATCAGAATCCACGTTTGTCGGATGGGGTTTTGATGGTCTGCCGCGTCGGTTAAGCTACATGCACCGGTGAGAGTTCACGCTGCTGGGCCTTTTCATGGCTCAGGTAGTAGTGAACTGCTGGCGTAATAATCAGCGACAAGACCATCGAGATCAGGATTCCACCGACCACAGCAATGGCGAGCGGTTGAAGCATCTGCGAGCCTGCGCCCAGGGCGAAAGCCAATGGCAGCATGCCCGCGACAGTGGCCAGCGCCGTCATCACGATGGGACGCAAGCGGCGGCGGCTGGCCTGGAGCATGGCATCTTCGGCAGAGAGACCTTGCGCACGAAATTTCTCGTCGGCGTCGAGCAAGAGAATGCCATTTTTCGCCACGATGCCAACAACCATAATCATGCCCATGAAAGACG
>Ga0209058_1002514_pt1 | contig 15085 bp, 15 predicted proteins | sample GraSoiAngelo_147_FD_185904 | JGI IMG/M metagenome (GOLD analysis project Ga0209058, IMG submission 185904) | Grasslands soil microbial communities from the Angelo Coastal Reserve, California, USA - 14_1009_05_40cm (SPAdes) (version 2) | ecosystem: Environmental > Terrestrial > Soil > Grasslands ... | reverse complement strand
TCACACGCGGGCCGCAAGGTCCAGAGCTTCACATGGCCGTCGATGCCGCGAAGGACCAGTCGTACATGCTCTATCACCTGGACCGCGAACGGCTTTCGCGCATCGTCTTCCCATTGGGCGGGATGACCAAGCGCGAGGTGCGCGAGCACGCGTTGGAGTTCGGTCTGCCGGTCGCGAACAAGGCGGAGAGCCAGGAGATCTGCTTCGTGCCGCGCGGTCAGACCGCCGCGTACCTCGCCCGGCGGCTGCCGGTCCGAGCAGGCGCCGTCACGGATGCCGCCGGGCGCCGGCTCGGCACTCATCGGGGCACGGCGCTGTACACGGTCGGACAGCGCAGCGGTTTCGGTGACCTCGCCGAACCTGGGCCATGGTACGTGACCAGTATCGACGCGGCCACCAACCAGATCGTCGTCGGCCGCCGCGAGGACCTTGCCGTGCGCGAAGTCTCGCTCGAGGAGGTCACGTTCATCGACGGCACGACACGCGAGCCGCTTCCGTGCGAGGTCCGGCTGCGCTACCACTCGCCCGCCATCCCGGCGGTCTATGAGGACGGTCGCTTGATGCTCGACGAGCCTTTCCTCGGCGCGGCGCCTGGCCAGGCGGCGGTGCTCTATTCGGGCAGCCGCGTGCTGGGCGGGGGGATCATCGCAGCGGCCGCGTGAGCCGCTCTCCCGACCTCGTTCTCGCCGCTTTCCACTGGCTCGAGTACCTCGGGCTGCTCGGAGGCATCGGCTCGTTCGTCGTCCGGCGGCTCGGCCGGATGCCTCCTCGCATCGAATGGGCGAACCCGCCGATGCAGATCGCGTTCGTGGCGGCGCTGGCCGGCGGCCTGGGTTTGCTGGCGTTCGAGCACATCTGGTGGGCCGTGCCGCGCGTGGCCGCCGAAGGGGCGGCGCTGGTGCTGTGTCTGCGCGGCAATCGGTATGTCGCGCCCTTCGCCGTTCTGGCGGCTGCCCTCCTACCATTGGCCGGTCACGCGTCCGGCGTGTCACCGCAGGCCGCCGGGGCCGAGTTCGCCGACGCTCTCCATGTGCTGTCCGCCGGCATGTGGGCGGGAGGCATCCTGGCCCTTGCCAGCCTGCAGCCGTCCGACGGGTGGAGGTCACCCGAGGCACGGATGTTGCTCGAGCGGTTCGGCCGCGTTGCCCTGATCGCGTTCGGCGTCACCGCCCTGACCGGGTTGCTGAGGGCGACCGAGCAGCTGTCGGACGTCAGCGACCTGTGGACGACGACCTATGGCGTCGTCCTGATGCTCAAGTCAGCGGGCGTCCTCGCGATGCTTGCCGCGTCGCTTGCCTGGCGCCGCGGGTGGCCGGCAGGCGGGGCCGAAGCCGTCCTGGCGACTGCTGTGGTCGGGGCGACAGCCTTGCTCGCCGCTTTTCCGCTACCGGCATAGGATTGGGCTGTGGCGCAAATTCGCGACGTGATGGCCAAGCGGCTGCAGACGGTCGGCCCCGACGACACCGTCGGCGAGGCCGTCGCGGTGATGGCACAGAACCGCATCGGATCGGTCCTGATCATGGATGGCGAACGGCTGCTGGGCATCTTCACCGAGCGCGACACAGTGCGCGCGCTGTCTCAAGCCCACGACGCGGCAAGGCATGAAATCGTCTCGTGGATGACGCACAACCCCACGACGGTGGCTCCGGACGTGGATGCCGAAGACGCGCTGCGGACAATGCTCGACAGCGGCTTTCGCCACCTACCCGTCGTTGAGAACGGCAAGGTCATCGGCATGGTGTCGATGAGGGATCTCGCCGGCTAAACTAAGCGATCTGCGTGCCGGCTCGGGACGCTATGGATCGCTGCATCGGGCCTCGGCCGAATCGTTGGTGTAGGCGCCTGCGGCCGCCCCATCCCCGGCCTGCGGCCGCCCCATCCCCGGCCTGCGGCCGCCCCATCCCCGGCCTGCGGCCGGTACTTCCCCATAAATGGGGAAGAGTTGCCACCTCCCCATAAATGGGGAAGAGTTGCCACCTCCCCATGAACGGGGAGGAGTTCCGTGCCTAACCCCCGATGGGGTCGAGGTAGAACTTTCGCCAGCCGACCGTCTGAAACCCGAGCTTGTCGAGGATCGGCGCCGACATCGGGCCGCCCCACACGGCAATCCCCGGAGCGCCCGCTTCGCGCGCCATGTCGAGTCGCACCGCCACCATTGCGCGGTACACGCCGCGGCCGCGAAACTTCCCCCGCACCGCGCCGCCGTTGATGATCGCGCCGTCAGGCGGGTAAAGCGACAGACCCGCGCTGCCAGCGGGCTCGGTGTCTATGGTTGCCAGCACGACGCGGCGGTTGCGCGCGGTCAGCTGGTTCTGGCGGCGGCGTTCCTGGGCCGCGACCTGTTCGGGAGTGTCGCCGCGCTCGGTGTCGCCGAACGCCTCGGCGTTGACCGCGTCGGCGAGGCGGAACAGCTCCGGGTCGGCGAGCGCGTCGTGCATCACGAGTCCGGTGGCCATCGGGCCGTTCAGGGACGCGTCAGCGGGTAGGACCATCACCGCGAGCTCGGGGGCCAGCGGCTCCGGCATGACGCCATGAGCGGCAAGTCGGTCCGCGAAGTCAGCGGGTTCCGTGTCGGGATCGAGGATCCACATCAGCGGCAGGTGGCGCAGCGCAAACGCCGCGCGCACCTCATCGATCACCTCGTCAGCGTCGTCTGCATCACAGCGAATCCAGGACACGCTGTTCGGCCCGGGGATCGGATAGTCCGGTTGCATCGTGATTCGGTACCACGGCGTATCGACGACCTCTATCCCGGGCGCCGCCGGCTGCTTGAAGTGGTTGGCGAACTCGACGAGCGCCGGATGGGATACTGCGGCCATGCGCGTATTCTCGCGAGCCCTCGGGCGTTGGGACATGCTCCGTCTCGCCGCGATGGGGGCCGGCGTCGCCTCGCTGGTCCTCCTGGCGGCCTTCGTTGTCGCGGGCATCACCGTGCGTCCAGACCTCGCGAGCGTACTGGCCGCGCTCGCCGCGCTGGCGATTGGCGCAGCCGGCTTTATGTATGCTTGGCGCGAGCCGGGGGCCTAGCCGAAAAACCGGCATATAGCCGCGTCTTTCATCACCACGGAGTGTCCATGGACTCCCTCCACGCGATTGGTTTCTACGTGTCCTCCGGCGTGTTGCTCATCGGGGGTCTTGGAGTTGCGTTGCTGCCCGGTCGCGAGCTGCGTGGCGCGGCCCTCGCGGTCGTCGGGGTCGGACTGGGAGGTCTGTACGTCTCGCTGGCCGCCGGTTTCGCGGCCGTGGTGGCGCTGATCTGCTACCTGGCTTGCGGCGCCCTGGTCGCCAGCCCGCGATACCGCTCGGTGGAGGTTGTCGTCGGGCCGCTGTGGCGGCAGGTCGGAGCCCTCGGAGCGGCGGGGTTGCTTGTTGTGATCATCTACGCCGCCTTCCGCGGCGACTTCGTTACCGCGAAGTTCTTCGGCGGCGCATTCGGGGTATCGGCCATCGGCCGCCTCCTCTTCGCCCACGACGCGCTGGCCACCGAAGCTGTGGCGGCTCTCGTCCTCGTGAGCCTTGCGGGAGCCACGGCGGTGTGGCGGGTCAGGGAGCGGGCGCGTTGAGCGCGAGCCTGGTCGCCGCGCTGTTCGTCGCCGCGGCGCTTGTCGCCGTCGGCGTGTTCACCGCCGTGTGGCGTCGCGATGTGACCGCCGCGCTAGGCGGCATCCCGTTGATCCTGGGCGGAGCGGGGGTCGCGTTCGTTGGCGTGGCGCGTTTCGCGGCGGCGGGAAGCCCGCACCTCTTCGGCCAGGAGTTTGCCGTCCTGCTGGCGATCGCCGCCGTCGCCCTGCTGGCGCTTGGCCTCGGCATCGCCGGCCGGGAGGGCGCTCGCTGAGCTTCTTCGCGCTCGCAGGCGACTTTGTCGCGGCGGCGTCGGGAGCGGCTTCGGGGGCTGCCTCCGGAGCGAGACCGTCCGGCTTCAACTTCGACCCGGCGAACGCCCTTGGCTGGGCCGTGCCGGTCCTGCTCATCGCACCGTTTGCCTCGTTCCTGCTTGCGCTGTCGAGCGTCCGCACGAGACGGTCCGCGTCGGCGACGGCGATGTTCGGCACGGTGGTGTCGCTTCTGCTCACCCTGCTCGTGGCGTGGGGCCTGGCCCGTAGGTCGACGCCGTACGTCGCCAGCTACCAGTACATCAACATGTCGGTCGCGTTCTCCGGACCGACCAACTTTCAGACGTTTGCGATCAACCTCGTGTTCCACGTCGACCACCTGACCGTCATCGCGCTGCTCATGATCGAGGTCTGCGTGATCGCCGCGATCGGCTGGCACCAGCTGATGGGCCGCTCCGAGCCCGGCGCGGCTCGCTTTCATGCATTGATCACGCTGCTTCTCTTCGCATGCACCGGCGTGCTCGTGAGCTGGGACCTGGCCGAGCTGTTCGGATTCTGGGCGCTGGCGGGCGCGTTGACGTATCTCCTGCTCACGCATCGCTGGGGGTTCGACGAGGCGGCATCACGGGCCCGCATCGCGCTCGCGCTGCCCTTTTTGACCGATCTTTCGCTGCTTTGCGGGATCGCGTGGCTCTACGCGCGCTACGGCACCCAGAACCTGGCAACGCTTTTGCCGATCCTGCACACGAACCCCGGATGGACGGTCCGCTCGATCGTGGTCGGATCAGTGCTCCTGTTCGTGGGTGTGGCGGGCCGGCTCGCCTTGTGGCCGTTGAGCGGCTGGCTCACCATGACCTCGGCAACGGCCCCAACCGCGGCGTCCGCCATCGCGCAGTCAGCATGGCCCGTCGTCGGCATCGTCGTCCTCTACCGGTTGACGCCGATCTTCGCTGCCTCCAACAGGCAGACCCTGCAGGCGTTCCTGGTGGCGTGCGCCGTGTCGGCGGTGATCGCCGGCGCCACCAGCCTGGTCGGCAATGGACCGCGGCGCGTCATCACGCTTGCCGGCTCTGGCGCGGTCGCGGTCGCCGCGGCGGTCGTCATCAACGGGGCCTATCACCAGCCCGCGACGTTTGCCATCGCCGGGGTCGCGGCCGTCCTTGCGGTTGCGCCGGCTCGGGCCGCCGCGCTACTCGCTGCTTCGACCATCGCGAACGCGATGCGCACCGACGATATGGCCGAGATGGGGGAGGCGTGGCGCCGGATGCGGGCGAGCTCGGGCGCGCTGCTCGCGTCCGCCATTGTCATCGGACTCGCTGCGAGCGGAGCGCTTGCCTTCGGCGTCAGCTCGCGCTCGCGGTTGGGCATCGCCCTCGGCGAGGCGGTGCTGCTCCTCGCGGTGGGCGCGATTCGTGTCTTCTTCGGCGCGTCATTCGGCATCCTGCGCAGGCGTCGCGCCTTTGATCCCGATCGCGTTCGCGAGCCTGAGGGCGCGCGCGGGTTTCCGTACTGGCTGGCTGTCGCGAGCGCCGCTTTGCTCGTCGCATCGTTCCTGACCGGTTGGTTGAACTTCCTTGACGGCCAGAAGCACCCTGCCGCCGGGCCGCTGGCGATCGCGTTGTGGGCCGCTGTCGCGATCGTCGGCTTTGCCGCGTGCGCGTTGGTCTTCACGCGCGGCAAGGACGGCGCGCTGGCTCTCTCGGCTTTCGGCGGAGGTTTTCTGGGGCGCTACGCGGCGGGCGGACTCGGCATCGTGGACCGCTTCCTGGTCGAGCCCACCACGGACGCGGGCCGCCGCGTCTCCGACTGGATCGCCGCGGGCGACGGAGCGCTCGGCCGTTTCGCCACTGCGTCGGGCCAGCTGGCGCTGGCGGCGGGACGCGGACCCGCTCTGCCGATCGTGGTCGGCCTGGCCATCGTCCTCGCCGTCGTGTTTGCGCTGGTGGCGCCAGGGATCGCGCGATGACGCTGTCTGCGATCACCCAGCAATCCGTCGGCGCCGGCATCTTCTCCTCGGCGTTCTTGCTCAGCATCCTGATCTGGCTGCCCGTGATCGTCGCGGTCGGGATCGCGATCATGCCCAACCCGCGCGGCCGCTACGACACGTTGATCAAGCAGATCGCGTTCTTCGCGAACCTCGTGACGATGTTCATCCTCTTCATCGCCTACCACCAGTTCGAGAACTTCCTGCCGACGATGCAGTACGAGGAGAAGATCGCGTGGCTGCCCGCGATCGGGGTCACGTATCACCTCGGCGTCGATGGTCCCGGCATCGCCATGCTGATGCTCTCGGGCTTGGTTGGCATCGCATCGGTGCTGGCCTCGATCGGCATACGCGAACGCGTGCGCACCTACTTCGCCCTTCTCCTTCTCGCGCAGGCGTCTGTGAATGGCGCGATCGTCGCCCGCGACATGTTCGTGCTCATCCTCTTCTGGGGTGCATCGATCGTTCCGATCGCGCTGCTCATCCTCGGCTGGGGCGGCCCGCGGAGGGTGGGGGCGGCTTGGCGGCTCGTCGGTTACTGGGGGCTCGGCACGGCGGCGCTGGCGGTCGGCGTGCTCGCCCTGTACGCGGTGACAGGCGGCCGCACCTTCGACATGGAGACGCTCCTCGGGACCGCTCAGTCGCCGCGCATCCAGATTGGCGTCAGCATCGCGATGATCGTCGCCGGCGCGACGCGACTGCCATTGTTCCCGCTCCATGGATGGCTGCGCGACGCGCTCGCCGAGGCGCCGGTCGGCGTCGCGGTTGTTGTGTCGGGCGCGGCGTCGAGGCTCGGCGCCTTTCTCCTCCTGCGTGTGGTGATCGGTGCCGAACCCGCGGCCGCCCACCTGCTTTCGCCGGTGCTCGCCGCCCTGGCGGCGTTGACGGTGGGTTACGCCGCCCTCGCCGCGATTCGATCCGTCGACATCCGCCACGCGGGCGCCTACCTCGCGATGGTGCCGGGCGGCATCACTTTGCTGGGCCTCGCCGCGATCTCGCCGTTGGGCATCGCGGGGAGCGTGCTGAGCCTCTTTACAGGCGGACTTGCGGCAGCGCTCATCGCAGGTGTATGCGCCACCATGTCTGAGCGCGCTCAGACGCGCAGCCTGCTCCTGCTGAGCGGGCTCGCGCCCCGCATGCCCAACATCGCATGGATCTTCTTGCTCGCCGCATTCGCGCTGCTCGGCGTGCCCGTCTTCGCGTCGTTCGCGAGCGAGGTGATGACCTTCTTCGGCGCGTTCAAGACCCAGCCCATCGGAGCGTTCGCCGTGGCCATCGGCCTTGCCATCACCGCCGTGGCCCTGGCCGCACTGCTCGGACGCGTCCTCTTCGGCTCGCCCAACTCAGACGCGCCTGGCGTGTCCGACGCGGCTCTTGGCGAGACCTGGTACCTCGGCATCCTCGCTGGAGCGCTGCTCTGGATCGGGCTGTTCCCCGGCGGACCCAAGATTCCCGGGACCGACACGCCGCTTTTCGACCCCGGCTTCGTGAGTCAAATCGCAGCCGGCGTCTCCGACATCACGTCCAACTACACGCTGCCGGCGCCGGCCGCACCCGCTGCTCAATGAGGTACGCGGTTCTGGTTCCGGAGGCGCTCGTGGTCGCCCTCGCGGTCGTCGTCTTGCTCGCCGGGCGCTTCGGCTGGATGCCCCGGACGTCTCGCGCGTACCTGCCCCAGGTGACCGCGCTTATCGTCCTGGTCGCGTTCGGGATCGAGCTCTGGGCGGGCGCGTCGGTGACGACCTATTTCGGCGGCGCGCTCATCCAGGATCGGTTTGCGCTGTTCGCCAAGGCGGCCGCGTTGCTGACGGCGGCCATCGCCCTCGCGGCGACCGACTGGGCGGCCGAGGACTCCCTGCACATCGGAATCGCGATGCCGCTGCTGTCGGCCTTCGGTGTGATGGTCGCCGCTTCCGCCGGCGACATGCTCGGACTGTGGGCAGGACTCGAGCTCGCCGCGGCCGCGGCGGTGGTGATGGTTTCCCTACGCCGCCCCGACCTCGCGCTGCGCCTGCTTCTCGTGGGCGGCGTCGCGACCGGCCTGATCTTGTTCGGCCTTGCGTTCCTCTATGCGACGACCGGCAACTCCGACCTGAGTGCGATTCGCGACGTGCTCGCGAACAGGGCTCCGACCCTGGCGCTGGCGCTGCCCATGCTTCTGCTTGCGGCGGGCCTTGCGGTCCGTGCCGGCCTCGCTCCTTTCCACGTCGCGGGCCTGCCCGCCGGTGTCGGCGCGTCGCCGCTCGGCGCCGGGCTCGTCGTCGGACTCACAGCGGTTGCCGCCGGTACGGTCGCGATCAAGCTGGTGACGGCGCTCATTCCGATCCCCGCCGTTTACATGCTGTACGCCGACGTCCTCGCGGCGGTGGCGATGGTCGGCGGCGGAGCGGCCGCCCTCGCCGTGCGTTCACCTCGGCCTCGCCTCGCCTACCTGTCGGTGGGCCAGCTCGGGTGGGTGACGGCGGGACTGGCGACGCATTACCGATCCGGGATCGCGGCCTCGCTGTTCCTCCTGGGAGCGTTCGCGATCGCGGCCACGTGCGGTCCGGCCCTGCTCGGGCGGGCAGAAGGTGGGGAGCCGGCGATCGCGGGACTTGGAGCGGTTCGCCCGGTGCGGGCGGCCGGTATCGGGCTGGCCATGCTGTCGCTGGCCGGGGCGCCGCCTTTGGCGGGTTTCTTCGGCGAGCTGACGGTCGCCGCCGCCCTCGCGCAGAGCGGGAACTTCGTCCTCCTTGGGCTCGGGCTCCTAGGCTCGGTGATGAGCATCGCCGCGGTCATCGGCACCTTGCGCGTCCTCTATATACAGAGCCCTCTGGAGGAGGCCCGACGAGGGGCGGCGGCCGCGCTGCCCGCCGTCACAGGGCTCTCGACCGCCGGGGCGGTCGCCTTCTGCGTCGTGATCGCCGCCTACGGGGTGTTCGGCAACCCGATCTTGGGACTGGCCGATCAGGGGGCCGAAGCGCTGGGACTTAGGTAAACTCAGCGCCAGCGAACTGAGCACGCGTCGCAGAAAACGTCCTGGAGGTCCCCGCCCTGACCGCGCAGAAGAAGCGGGCTCGCGCCCGAGCGCGCACCCGACGAGTCCCCAAGCAGCAGCCCACGAACCGCCCGCTGATGCGGTTCACTTTGGTCGCGCTAATCGTCATATCGTGCGCGGCGTTGCTCGGCACGGGCACCACGATCGGCGTCGTCGACTACTTCGCCGGCGACCTGCCCTCGATCGATGCGATCCAGACCGCCAACCTCAGCCAGACGACGCGCATCCTCGACCGCAACGGCAAGCTGATCGAGGCGCTCTATCACGAAAACCGCACCGTCGTCCCGCTTGGCAAGATCAGCCCCAAGCTGCAAGCCGCGACGATCGCCACCGAGGACCGCACGTTCTACGACAACTCGGGCGTCGACTACCGGCGCCTGTTGATCGCGGTCTTCTATGACCTGACGCACCGCACCGCGACGCTCGGCGGTTCGACGATCACGCAGCAGGTCGTCAAGAACGACGTCCTGGACACCGAGGAGGCGCAGAGCCGGACCGTCAGCCGCAAGTTTCGCGAGCTGCTCCTCGCCGAGGAGATGGAGCGTCGCTACACGAAGCCGCAGATCCTCGAGCTCTACCTCAACACGATCAACTACGGCAACGGCGCGTACGGCGCGGAGGCGGCGGCGCAGACCTACTTCCAGGTCCACGCCAGCGATCTGACCTGGGGTCAGGCAAGCTTCCTGGCCGGGCTGCCGCAAGCGCCGAGCGATTACAACCCGTTCGGCACGCCCGACCAGGTGGACGCGGCAAAGGGGCGATGGCGCCAGGTCCTGGACAGCCTGGTCGCGGTCGGCCAGCTCGCGGGGCCGACGGCCGACAGCATCTTTGCGGAGAACGTGATCCAGAAGATGATCGCCGCGCGCAAGGCGCTGCCCGCGGCGCACCCTGCGCTCACCGCGCACTTCGTCGATTACATCGTCAAGTACATCAAGCAGCGCTATGGCGAGCTGGCGCTATACGAAGGCGGGCTGACGATCACGACGACGCTTGACCTCAGCACGCAGGCGATGGCCGACAAGTGGGTCAAGTCCGGCGTCCACGCCTACGCGAAGCGGGGCGTGAACACCGGGGCGATGCTGGTGATGAACCCGAACGACGGCGAGATCCTCGCCATGGTCGGCAGCGCGGACTACAACAACGCGGCGATTCGCGGGCAGATCAACTTGACCGGCACCGATCCGCTTGGGTGGCGCGGCGTCGGGTCGTCGTTCAAGGTCTACACGTACGCGGCCGCGCTGCAGGCGGGATTGGTCACGCCGTCGTCTCTGCTCAACGACCAGACGGGTACCATCGGCGGGCACACCTTCAGCGACTGGGACGGCAAGCACCAGGGCTACATCACGCTGCGCACGGCGCTGGCGCAATCGCGCAACTTGCCCGCGCTGTGGACGTACTCGCAGGAAGGCGGTGACCGCGTCGTGTCTCTGCTGCACAACCTGGGCGTGACGGCCAAGATCGAGAACCCGGCGGGCGTGTCGACCACGCTCGGCCATGACGCGATCTCGATGGCTGAGCACCTCGCCGCGTATTCCGCGTTCGACAACGGCGGGTTCCGGGTCAGCCCGCACGGCATCCTGCGGGTGACCGACGCGAGCGGGAGCGTGGTCGAGGCTTTCGACCCGAACTTCGGCCATGTACAGGTCATCACACCCGAGCTCGGTTACGTGATGACCGACCTGCTGCGAGGGCCGGTGAAGCTGTACCTCGGTTCGCTGGGTGCCCGTCCCGTGGCCGGCAAGTCGGGAACGACCGAGGCCTACACCGGGTCCATATTCATCGGCTACACGCCGAACCTCGCGGTGGCCGCGTCGTTGATGCACGTCAACGATGGACCGAAGTGCAACTCGGGCTTCGCGTACCTGGCGACCAACTTTCGTCCGTCCGGATGGCAGTGCCCGACGTCGGTCCTGTTCGGCGAGAACGTCGGCATCTCGGTGTGGAAGCCGTTCGTGGCGGAGTACTACACGAAGCATCCGTGGCCCGCGATGTGGAAGCCACCGGCCGGTGTCGTTACACGTCAGGTGTGCGCGTATGACGGCGGGTACATATCGAACGGCGGCTACAACGAGATCTTCCTCAAGGGTTTTGGCGAGCCGCGCATGCCCTGCGGCGCGAATCCGTATCCCGGCGAGGCGCCCTACACGCCGCCGTTAACGTCGCCGTTGCCCTTGCCCGCGCCCACGCCGAAAGTGACGCCACCGGCACACTAGTCGCCGTGCGTCTGAACCGGACCGGCGTGGTCGCGGGTGCGATCTATCTCGCCGTCGGATTGGTGTGGCTGCTGGTCGCGCGCCCGGCGGGTGCTGTTTGGCTGGTGGCCTTGTGGCTCGTGGTGGTCGCCGTGGTTGGCGCCTTCGTCCCGGGCGAGGCGAACCAGGTCACGCTCGCGCGTGCCTATCTCGCGGCGCCCGCGCTCGTGTATGCGGTTGCGGGCCAGTTCGGGTTTCTCGCGCTGGCGGTCGCCCTGGCCGGCCTGACGGACCTGGTCGACGGCACGGTCGCCAGGCGCTTCGGGCATCCGTCGAACTTCGGCGGCGCGCTCGATCCGGTCGTGGATGGCGCCTTCATGGGCGGGCTGGTACTCGGGCTGGCGTTGGGCGGAACCTTTCCGCTGTGGCTTGCGCTGGTCGTGGTCGCTCGATACCTGCTTCCGGCGTTGGCAGGAGGAGCGCTGATCGCAGCCGGCCGCCGGCCCGAGCTGCGCCACACCCTGACCGGGCAGGTGTCGACGACGCTGATCCTCGCCCTGGTGGGCGGTGTGTGCCTGTTTCGGGGACTTGATCAGGATTCGAGCGGACTGCTGCGCGCGGCGGAGGTGGTGATACCCCTGGCCACGGTGGCCACCTATGTGCACCTGGCGTTTGCTTTGCGGCGGCCGGCCAGGGCGGCGGAGGCCGGGTAAACTTCGTCGTGGTCGCGCTAAGTGGGGTGCTGGCGGTACCCTGAACCGGCAATCCGCCTTAGCCGGGCCGAATTCCATCGCTGAGGTCTGGGTTCTCAGAACCGGCCGCGGCAAACGGCGTTGAAGGTCGGGACCTGCGCAGCTCGGGTCTCTGAACCCCGTCAGGTCCGGAAGGAAGCAGCGGTAAGGAGAAACCTGGGGGTGCCGCAGCCATCTGGGCCTGAGCCGCGAACCGAGGCGCGTGCTGGGGGTCTTCGATCGAGGCGGGGGTGCGCGACCACATGAATAAAGTCCGAACCTCTAACCTCTCTCCCCCTCGGGGGAGAGAGCCTGAGAGAGGCGCGTGACGAAGTTCGGTCCATGAATATGCCTGAGTATCAAAGCCTCTACCGCAAGTACCGCTCGCAGACATTTGCCGACCTTGTGGGCCAGGACGCTGCCTCGCGGGCGCTGCAGGGCGCGATCATCTCGGGCCGCGTCGCCCACGCCTATTTGTTCAGCGGTTCGCGCGGAACTGGTAAGACTTCGGCCGCGCGGTTGCTCGCCAAGGCTCTGAACTGCACGGGCCGCGCTCGCGATTCGGCGGAGCCGTGCAACAAGTGCCAGTCGTGCATCGAGGTGACCGCTGGGTCCGCGCTCGACCTGATCGAGATCGACGCCGCCTCGAACCGAGGCATCGACGAGATTCGCGATCTGCGAGAGAAAGTGAATCTTTCGCCTGCGCTCGGACCTTACAAGGTCTACATCATCGACGAGGCGCACATGCTCACCGAGCCCGCGTTCAACGCGCTGCTGAAGACCCTCGAGGAGCCGCCCGCGCATGTCGTGTTCGTGCTTTGCACCACCGACGCGCAGAAGATCCCGTTGACCGTGATCGGGCGATGCCAGCAGTTCGTGTTTCGGCGGCACAGTGAAGAGCAGATCATTTCGCGGTTGACCCACATCGCGAAGACGGAGAAGGTGCAGGTCGACCCCGAGGCGATGCAGCTCATCGCGCGCACAGCGCAGGGGTCGATGCGCGACGCGGTCGGTTTGCTCGATCAGCTGGTCCCCCTTGCGTCCGGTTGGGGGGGGGAGCATGCCCCCCTTGCGGAGGGCCTGGCAAAGCCAGATCCCGCCGCGCCCCCCCTAGGTCCGATCTCGCTCGAGTCGGCGCGTTCACTGCTTGGCATCGCGGACCCCCGGCTGCTCGATGCGCTGCTCGACGATGTGCTCGCCGGGCGCGCGGCCGAGGCGTTGACGGAGCTGAACCGGATCTACGCCGCGGGGGCCGAGCTGCGCCAGGTCGTGCGGGGATTGATGGAAGGTTGCCGCGACCGGTTGGTGGCGGCGCTGACGAAGCATGACCAGGTGACGGCGCGCCGCCTGTCGAGCGTGCTCGATGCGCTGCTGCACCTCGACGGGGAGGTGCGGCGCCACGCCGAGCCGCGGTTCCTGGTCGAAGCGACACTTGCGCGATTGGCAGTCGAGGGCTCCGACGCGGTGGTTATGGCTGAATCAGCACCCCCACCCGAGGCGCCTCGCGTCTCGACCTCCCCACGCGGAGGAGAGGTGAATGTTGCCTTCCCGGAGAGTGTGGAGGTGAAGAGTGCCGCCTCGATCGCACCCGTTATGGGGTGGAGCGAGGTGCTCGAGAAATTGAATCGCACGGTTCGCGCCGCGTATCTCGACGCGCAACCTGAGGTCGACGGCTCGCTGCTCGTGTTGTGGTTTCGTTACGGCTTCCATCACAAGAAAGCACAGGAACAATCCGCGCAGTTGATGCCGCATGTGCGCGCTTGGCTCGGCGACGACGTGAAGATCGATTTCCGCTTGCGTGAGAACGATGCCCAGAAATCTGCGCCGCGCGCGGCCAGTCCGGAGGATGATCCGTTCGTGCGCGAGATCGTGAAGCGATTCGACGGCCGGGTGACGAGGGTGAGGGAGGTTTCCGAGTGAAGGATCCGCTCAAGATGCTGCGCCAGGTGCAGCAGATGCAGGACCGCATGCAGAGAATGCAGAAGGAGCTCGAGACGGAAACCGTCGAAGCCACGGCCGGCGGCGGCGCCGTGACGGTTGTCGCCACAGGAACGCAGAAATTGGTTTCGGTGCGCATCGATCGTGAAGCCGCGGGCGATCCGGAGATGCTGCAAGACCTGGTCGTCGCGGCGGTCAACGACGCGATGGAAAGGTCGAAAGAGATGGCGTCCGCGAAGATGCAATCCGTCGCCTCTGGCCTGGGACTTCCGCCCGGCCTCGTCTGAGACTGCATTGCCTCAGCTACCTGAACCGCTGGAGCGGCTGATCCAGGAGCTCTCCCGGCTGCCGGGCATCGGTCCGAAAACCGCGCAGCGCCTGGCATTCCATCTGTTGCGTGTGGATCGCCAGCGGGCCGATTCGCTGGCCCAGGCGATCGAAGACGTCAAGGCGCGAATCGGTTATTGCGAGCGTTGCTACAACATCGCGGAGGGAAGCCTCTGCTGGATCTGCGCCTCGCCGCGGCGTGACGCGTCGGTGTTGTGCGTGGTCGAGTCGGCGTTCGACGTGCTGGCCGTCGAGCGCACGTCCGAGTACAGCGGTCTCTATTTCGTGCTGCACGGCGTGATCTCTCCGATCGACGGCATCGGGCCGGAGCAGATCCACGTCCAGCAGCTGCTGGACCGGGTGCGGGATGAGGCCATCAGCGAGGTGATCATCGCCACCGACGCGGACATCGAGGGCGAGGCGACGGCGGTCTACCTCCAGCGGGCCCTTTCGCCCTTCGCGGCCAGGGTCACCCGGCCGGCCCACGGCCTGCCGGTGGGGGGCGACCTTGAATATGCCGATGAGCTCACCCTGGCCAGGGCCATGGCCGGCCGGCGAACCTTCTGAGGTGGGCCCTCCCCGCTTTCCGGGGGAGGGTATCGGCGAAGCCGAGGGTGGGGCGCCGCCTTAACAGCCGGATTTGCAATCTCGGCCTGAGCGCATGTAGAATTCGCAGGTTCCTCCACCGAACAGGTTTCGTGCGCCCTTTTGAGGGCCGGGAAGGCTGTCCGGCTCGGTGGGAGCCAGCACCTTGACAACTGAAGAGTGGGAAAGACTCTGAGAGTCTGAGAAGACTCAGGGCGAACGCTCTGGGTCCTCCGTTTTGGACGGAGAGTTTGATCCTGGCTCAGGGTTAACGCTGGCGGTGCGCATAACACATGCAAGTCGAGCGAGGGCTCATTTCCCGCAAGGGAGATGAGTTCCTAGCGGCGAACGGGTGAGTAACACGTGGGCAACCTTTCCTATCGCGGGGGATAACAGCGGGAAACCGCTGCTAATACCGCATGTAGTCACCGGTCGCATGGCCGGTGAAAAAAGCAGCA
>Ga0209058_1002511_pt1 | contig 15091 bp, 10 predicted proteins | sample GraSoiAngelo_147_FD_185904 | JGI IMG/M metagenome (GOLD analysis project Ga0209058, IMG submission 185904) | Grasslands soil microbial communities from the Angelo Coastal Reserve, California, USA - 14_1009_05_40cm (SPAdes) (version 2) | ecosystem: Environmental > Terrestrial > Soil > Grasslands ... | reverse complement strand
GTTTCCAGCCAACCGGTCTGCTTCAGGGATCGGTCCGAGGGGAGGCGGGACGTGGTCGAAGAAGCCACCCCATTCATCGAAGTTGATGATCAAAATGGTATGCGGCCATTTCGGACCGCTGGTGACGGCGTCATAGATCTGGTTGAGGAAGTATTCGCCGTTCCGGATGTCCGCGTGCGGATGATCGTCATTCGAGGTGCCGCTGGTCTCATCCTCGAACCGCGGATCAATAAAACTGACCCGCGAGAGACTGCCCCTGGCGCAGTCCGCCAGGAACTCAGTATACGGACGCGAAATGCCGAGGTACTTCGTACCCCAAAGCGCCGTGAATGGAGCATCGTTGAAATAATATTTACCTGTAAGACCGGCAGTCTGGAGCCGGTCCCAGATGGTCGGCAGCGTCGATGGAGAGTTAACGTTATGGATGCGGTCGGTCTGCGCTGCATGCTGGTAGAAGCGGTTGGGATAAGTCTCGGCGAGAATGGCTGCGAAGTAGTTATCGCAAACCGTCCAACTCGGAGCAGCGGCGCCTAGAAATGCCAGGTCGCTCTGCTCGTAGTACCCGATGGAGTACATGTCGTTGGCTTGCAACCATCCATCGCATCGCCCGTTGTCGTATTCGATGCGTCCGCCTTCATAGGAATGATCCGGATCTTGAAATGCACATCCCTGGAAATCCGTCAGGTGATGCGTGGGTTGAAGCTGTCCGGTGAAATCGGGGTAGCGGAGCCCCGCCTGCCGTCCGTTGGCTCCCGGCATCCAACCAAGGAAGTGATCGAACGACCGGTTTTCCATCATCACCAGCACGACGTGGTCGATGCCCGACTCTTCGGGAGTTGGCAGAACGCTCTGCGTGGAGTGCTGTCCGCTTGCTGATGGAATGGAAAGTGCTCCCAGGGATCCCGCTGCCACCGCGCTCTTCAAGAAGCGGCGACGCGAAATCTTTTCCGGCTTGAACTCCATTTTTTCCTCCTTCTGTGCGTGTACCGGCTTTGCACCAAAAAGCTCATCGACACATGTCATGTGAGCGACCCCCTGCCCTTCGCGGCCGTCCCTATTTGTAAGGGGGACGATAACTACAGCCGAATCAGCGACCCACTCTCCCCCCTGTAGAGCGGGAGAGCCACCGAAGGCGGCAGGGGTCGCTCATAAGGAGTTTTTGCGCAAAGCCGCGCGTACCGTCTGTCCGCGGCTGGAGCAGGGAAAGTTCCGCGATTGTTACAGGATTGCTACAGCCGGATGGAATCCTATCCGGTTGGGCTCGATCGATGCCGGAAGACAAGACGGTGCCGTCGGAATCGACGCACCCATTGTTGCCCGCGTTGACACGGCATGTCCGCTTGATCCGCTGTTTCAGCGGCCGCTTTCAATGTTCTTATGAAAACTTTTGACATTCTATGAAATTTTTGCGATGGCGCCCTCTGGTCGTACTCGAGACCCTCAGATTCAAACAATTTCAAAAAATTATTCATTTTCCTGTGACATCTCACGCATAGCTTCTATCGCTATGTTGAAAGAACAATCCCGTTTTTCAACCGGCCTTCAGACACTTGTGTTGTGTATGGTGCTCACAATTCCGGCGGCCGCACAAAATGAACAGGCTGGGATTACGGGCAGCGTTACAGACGGTCAGGGTGCAGCGATTTATGATGCGCTGGTCGAGATTCGCAACGAAGAAACGATGAGTGTTCGCAACACACGTACCGGATATTCCGGAGCTTTCTTCATCGGAGCGCTGTCGATCGGAACCTATTCCATTGCCATTACTTGTCCGGGGTTTGAGCCCGTCGAACGGAAAAGCGTGCAGCTATCCGTTGGGCAGATCCGGACTGTGGATGTAACCCTTCGCGTTAGCGGCCGGTCGGACGAACTGCTCGTTTCGACAAATATCAGCGAGATGGATCGTGTTTCTTCGGCTCTGGGCGGACGAATCGATCAAAAGCAGTTGAGAAACTTGCCCCTAAACGGGCGCAATTGGGCGTCGATGTTGTCATTGATACCCGGGGCAATCGATCCCGGCATTGGGGATCAGAGAAGCGTCCGATTTTCGGGACACGGCCGGGACGATGACAACTTTACTTTCGACGGCATCGACGCCGGAGGCATTTCGAATCAACCGCAAAAATCCGCGATCCGGCTTTTGATTCCGACTTCGGCAATCGAGGAGTTCAAGGTGGACTCTTCACTCTCGCCGGCGGACTCGGCGGCCACCACGGGCGGGCAGGTGATTTTGGCTTCAAGGGCAGGAACCAACACGTTTCACGCGGAAGCTTTCAATTTTCTGCGCAACGATATCTTCGATGCGAGGAATCCGTTTGCGATAACAAAGCCGCCATTCCGGATGAATCAATATGGAGCCACATTGGGAGGCCCAATTTCGAGAGACCGCACTTTTATCTTCCTGGCGTTCGAGGGATTACAGCAACGTCTGGATCAAACGTTGAGAGGATATGTCCCCAGCGCATCGTACCGCGCAGAAGCACTGTCCCGCACTCCGGCGCTTGCTCCACTGATCAACGCCTATCCGAATGGTGTCCAATCACAACAGGGTGACGCGAGTACGGATCTTTTTGCAGGGCTGAGTTCGCAAAAAGCCGGTGAGTCTTCCGGGATGGTCCGCATCGACCATCGACTGTCGTCGCGCACAACGGCATTTTTCCGTATGAATGTTGATCGTGCCACAAACGACCTCCCGCTGGGTAACCTGGGAGATCGGCAGATCACACCGTTGAAGCCCATGAACGCAGTACTGAACGTAACCCGCGTTTTCTCCAATACCTTCCTCAACGAAACTCGCGCCGGTTTCAATCAGATTCTGTCGCGAACGATGAATCGGACGTCTTTGCCCTATAGTCTTGCCGTCGCTGGTTTCACAACCCTCACCAGTTCCCGGACAAAGGAAGAGGACGACACATCCTTTTCGTTTATCGATAACCTCTCATTGACACGCGACCGTCACCTTGTTCGCGCAGGCATCGAAGCACGCCGGGTTTTTACGAATCCGGGGACTTCCGCCGGCGGAACGTTGAGTTACACAAGCCGTGACGCTCTTCTTTCAAACCAGCTCGATAGCGCGTCAGTAACTGCGCCTCTGCCACTGAAAAAACTTCGCAAAACGCAGATGTTCTTCTTTATACAGGATGAATACAAAGCGGCGCGGAATCTCACCCTTACTCTGGGTCTGCGTTACCAATACTTCGATGTTTTCAGCGAAAAATACGGGCGCGCCGTTCCGTTCGATTTTGCAACCTGTGGCGGATTCTGCCCGCCGGGATCCGAATTTTCCGTACCTCGCAAGAATGATATTGATCCGCATTTTGGGGCAGCGTGGGCTCCACACATCTTTCAAGGAAAGACCGTCTTCAGATTAGGCGCTGGCATTTACCACGGCGACGGCCAACTGGAGGATCAGAATTTACCTGCATCTAACGATGTTGAACGCTATTCGTTAAGCTCTCGACAGATTCCAGGATTAGCGTATCCAATAGATTCACTCCTGACGAGGGCGTCAGGTACGCTCTCACCACGCGCACAAAACCGACAACGGAAAGACGAAACCAGCCCGCAATGGGGACTGACGATTCAACAGGAACTTCCTGCCCACTTTGTTGGCGCGATTTCCTACAGCGGCAACAGAGGAATACATCTTCAAACCATCAATTATGAGAACGTCATCGACGCGACCACCGGATTGCGCCCATACCCCGAATATGGGCAGGCCGAGTACAGAACGAACGAGAGCAGCAGCACGTTCCATTCACTTCAGATTTCGGCGCATCGATACCTGAATGCTGGTTGGACGTTTGCGGCAAGCTACATGTGGTCCCACGCGATCAACGATGGTTCACTCGGTGGTGGGGAAGCGGACGCCGTAGCCCCACAAAATGTTTTTTGCAGGAAGTGCGAACGGTCGTCAAGTAATCAAGACGTTCGCCACGTCTTCTCCGCCAATTCCGTTTTTCAGTTGCCGTTCGGAAAAGACAAGAGATTTATGCGAAGGCCCGGAGTATTGAGGGGAACTCTCGGCGGGTGGTCGTTAAGCTGGATCGCCACCGCGCGAACCGGGCAACCTGTGAATGTGACGATCAAACGAGCGTCAAGCGATGTCCCCAACGGGTACAATCTGTCTCAACGGCCCGATCTGCTTCCCGGCATATCACTTGTTCCACCTTCAGGACAAACACCATCGCAATGGATTAACCCGGCCGCGTTCCGTATACCTGCACCAGGGGCTTCAGGCACAGCCGGCCGCAATATCGTTCGCGGTCCCGGCCTGGTCCAGATCGATGTCGCCTTCGCAAAACGTTTTGCGATCAGTGAACGCAGCGCGATCGAGTTGCGTGGAGAAGCATTCAACGTTCTGAACAGGGCACAGTTGGGAAATCCATCCGGAGACATCACAGTTCCCGCACAATTCGGTATCATTCAATCCACCGTGAACACCACCCCGATTGGAACAGGCACCCCCAGGCAGTTGCAATTGATGCTTCGTGTAGTCTTCTGACGTGCCGGGGATTGTCCGATGGCAGACGCTTCTACTTTTTTCTTTCCCCGTAATAGATCTGCCTTAATTCATTAACCAACGTTTTATCGCTGCGTCATCAGACGCTCACGAGGCATTCACGATTCTCACCTAGGTTTAAGCACGAAGCTAAAGGATGAGGGCGACTCGAGCCGATCGAAGATCGATGCGAGCCGGCACGCCAGTCCGAATCCCGCGGCCCAAAATCATGACCCTAGGAGAAAGTGGATGAAAAAAACGCTTCTTTGCTTGATCGCGTTAGGTATAACGGCTTCCATGGTTGCTCTCTCCATGCAGGTGATTGCGCAGGCTCCGGCCAAGCCGAAGGACACGCCGCCCCAAACCGCAACTGGACAATACATCACCCCCACCGCCATGCGTGGCGCGGTGCAGCAGGTCCTGAACCCGGGATTACCGGGTTATCCAAACTTCGTAGCCGGTGAAGCTGTACGTTCACAGTTGAGCCCTGACGGCAAAACGCTGGCGATCCTCTGCGCCGGCATGAACTCGCTCGACCTGCCAAACGGCAAGACCGACGTTGCCAACTCCACGCAGTTCATTTTCCTGTATGACGTCAGCGGAACACACAAGCAATCGCCGGTGCTGACTCAAGTAATCCAGCAGACGAATTCGCATGTCGGCCTGGTGTTCTCGCCCGACGGCACCACTCTATACGCAGCCGGAGGCAGAGACGACGTCGTCTACACCTACGGCAAGAGTGGCAGTTCTTGGGCGGCCTCCGGAAAAATCCCGCTGGGGCATTTTACTGGAATCGGTGTGGGCGTCAGCCCGAACGCGAGCGGCCTTGGTATATCGGCCGATGGCAAGACGCTCGTGGTTGCCAACAATTACAACGACTCGATTAGTGTCATCGACACAATTTCCGGCTCAGTGCGCTACGAGCACGACCTGCGTCCGTGGTTTGCCAACAATGAGGGCGCTAATGGCGGCGTTGGAGGTACGTTTCCTTTCGCTCTCGTCGTGAAAGGTAACAGCACGGCCTATGTGTCGTCCGACCGCGACCGCGAGGTCATTGTCGTCGACATCAGCGCTCCGACTCTTGGCCGGCTGGTCAAGCGCATCAAGCTTGATGGAAATGCCCTCGGTATGACTCTCGACGCGGCAGGTTCGAAGCTCTTTGTCGCGGAGGATAATGCCGACGAAGTCTCAGTAATCGATACCCGGAGCAATATTGTCATCGCGAAGATCGACGCGACCGGCTTCGGTGATAACCTGGACAAGAAAGGCAACGGGAAGGACAAAGACAACGGCAAAGGTAACGGCAAAGACAAGGGTAAGCCCTATACACGCTACACCGGCGCCGGCACGTTTGCCGTGACGCTGTCGCGAGACGGCAAGACCCTCTACGCCGTGAATGCGGGAGCGAACTCCATCGCGGTGATCCCGCTCACTGGCAAGAACGCGTACCACGTCGCGGGTTTCATCCCGACTGCTTACGAGCCTCACGACGTCACTTTCAGCGCAGACGGCACCTGGATGTACATCATCAACGGTAAGAGCATCACGGGGCCCAATTCTGGTCATCTCGCCAGCAACACGGGCGCAATGACGGCCACCTACGGTGCCAACGCTGGGGCCTTGGACACTGCGTCCAGAGCCTCGAACCAGTATCAGTTTCAGCTCGAACATGCTTCTCTGGTCAGCGCTCCGGTGCCTACCGACGATGAACTTGAGCGGCTGACCGACCTTGTTGCCCGGAATAACTTCTACAGTGCCGAGGACCAGCACGACCGGGAAACGGTAGAGTTCCTTCGCAGTCATATCAAGCACGTCATCTACGTTGTGAAGGAAAATCGCACCTTCGACCAGATCCTGGGTGACCTTCACAATGGTTCCAACGGAAATCCTTCTCTAACGCAATTCCCTGAGAACATCACGCCAAACCACCACAAACTGGCGCGGCAGTTTGTGACGCTGGATAACTTCACGGATCCCGGCGACGGCAGCATGGACGGCTGGTCCTGGGCGTTGCAGGGCCGTGTCACCAACACGGAGACGATTACGCAACAGATCAACTATGCCTTCGTCAACCGCGGACTGTCTTATGAGTCCGAAGGCTCGAACCGCAACGTTCCAGTCAACTACGACACGGTCATAGCACGAGATGCCGCGGCCGGACCCCTCGGCACAACCCTTTACTCAGCGGCGACAGCGGCTCTTCCCGGTGGCACGGCCAACGTGCTGACCGGCACCGGCAACCACGCATCGTCCGATGCGCCTTTCGGTATACAGAATGGCTACATTTTCGACGCGGTGCGAAAGGCTGGTGGGACTGTCCGCAATTACGGATTCCTGGTGCACAACATCGGAAGCATTGGCACAAAAACGACTCCTGTAGCCGATCCCTTCTCCGCGGGAATCGTGCAGGTCGCGCCGCTTGATCCATCGCTCGCTCCGCTGACCGATCTGTACTTCCGCGGCTACGATCAGAACTATCCGGACGTGTGGCGCTATAACGAATGGAAGCGCGAGTTTGATCAGTTCGTCGCCAACCGCAACCTGCCGAGCCTTTCGCTGGTCCGCATTAGCCACGACCACATGGGCAGTTTCGGAACGGCGCTGGCTGGAGTAAACACGCCCGAGACGCAGCAGGCTGATGATGATCTCGCTGTTGGCCGACTGGTCCAGGCTGTAGCGGCAAGTCCATACGCCAAGGACACCTTGATCATTATCACGGAAGACGATTGCCAGGACGGCCCGGACCACGTTGATTCACACCGTGCCACGGCATATGTGGTCGGACCTTACGTGAAGCAGGGCATCGTGGTCAGCACGCACTACAGCCAAGTTAACGCGCTGCGCACGATCGAAGATATCCTCGGCACGGAGCACATCAATCTGAATACCGCGTTCCAGGGCCCAATGACCGACGTTTTCGACATCCATTCCTCAGGTAAGTGGAGCTTCGCCGCCGAAGCATCAACAGTCCTGAAGACGACTCAGCTTGCGCTGATAGCTGGCGGCCTGGGCGTACAGTACGCGCGCGGTGCAGACGTCAAACCGAAGCACAACGCTGCATACTGGGCGAAAGCGACGGCCGGCTTTGACTTCTCCGATGCCGACCGCGTGCCCCCACAGAAATTCAACAAGGTGCTGTGGAAAGGTTTGATGGGCCACAAGCGCTATCCGTTGCTGGCGAATCAGGCGGAGGAGAGGGTGGACGACTGAACCCACTCGACGGCTCAAGCTTTGCATTCGATGAAGCGGGGCAGCTGCGGCTGCCCCGCTCACCATAGCTCCGCTGTACCATGGAGTGGGGCTTTTCGAGGCTCTGGCACGGTACGCCGGAAGGAGTTTCGAATCGCCGTCTGGTCTAATTCTCACTTACAGCCCGCTCTTTCTCGCTGACAGGAGGTATTGGGTGGTCCAGAAGCATGAACTTCTGGGCGCCAAACTTACGAATGAGCTCCGACGATCACGGCCAGGCCTAACCATGATTGCGGCCGGCGAACTATTGATCGCGGAAGCCGCGCGAATTACGGCGTATACCCTCTAGGTCTAGTGCGTATCGTCCGGCAATCGTAAATCTGAATATTGAATCTCAGTGCCTCTGTCCAGCCAGCCACACAGGCCAAATCATCAAGCCGTCCGAACCATCGATAAAGAGGTTCCGGGGGCAGCGACTCGCGGTCGGGAATGAACAAGGACGAATAAGCGCAGCCGTTGAAGAATCTGATCGCGAACTATTCGAAACTCACGCAATTGTTTTTCCAGGTCATTCGACAGTCCGACGGGGTGGTCGAATCTCCAGTGAACGATTTCTGCGCCAGGATAGTTTCGGTTGTAAGATGGAGCACGCTCGCCTAGCGTAATCACATATTGGAATTCTTCCTCTGGTAATTCCTGCAGTGATTTTAGTGCCTTCTGTTCCACATCAATACCAATCTCTTTTAATACTTCCGGTATCAGCGGATGCAATCGTCCGCACATTATGCCTGCACTTGTGGCTTCAAAGTGTTCAGAATCGATCCAGTTGAGGATTGCCTCAGCCATTGAGCCGTGCAATCCACCGGTCGCACACAAAAATAGCACTCTGCACTTCACAAAAAAACCTCCAGTTCTCCGGGATGAGGCCACAATTTAGCACAGATTTCGGCCATTCTGAGCCGCGCCGTCGACTTTCAGTTCAATCCGACTACCTATAGGGATCTCATAAGAGAGGGGACCGCATAGGTTGTACAAATTCTCAAAAACTTCTTAGAACTGTCATCATTCGTTAAAGTGCGCCCCCTAACCTTGGTATCCATGAGAGTTCAAGGCTGTTCTCCGGGCGGCTATATCGAATGACTGCTTCTCCCAGAGTGGCATTCTTCACGGATTGCTATCTGGAAGTGAATGGCGTCGCGTTGACCAGCAGACAACTCGAGGTATTTGCTCGAAAGACCAATCGGCCCTTTCTTTGTGTTCACGCCACAGCTCCGAGCACACGCATTGTTGCGGAGTTCAACAGGCGATTTCCCCTTCGACGGGGCCTCGCCAGCATCCACGTCGAGCGAGACCTTCAATTTGATTTGAACTTTTGGCGGCATCAGTCTGCAGTGTCGCGCGTCGTGTCGGAATTCGGCGCAAACGTCATTCATATCACAAGCCCCGGGGATGTGGGGTTACTCGGCGCATACGTCGCGCATTCCCTCAAAATTCCGCTCGTGGCGTCGTGGCATACGAACTTACACGAATATGCGAATTCGCGCCTGCAACGGCTCCTCTCATTTCTTCCTCATACGCTGAAGAGATCGGTTGGGTGTGCAGCCGAGAATCACGCGCTGCGCTGCATTATTCAATTCTATAAGCTCGCGGATGTTGTTCTTGCTCCCAACCTCGAACTGGTTCGAATGCTGGCATCGAAAGCGGGGAGGCCAACGTTTTTGATGCAGCGTGGGGTGCAGACGGACTTGTTTTCTCCGTCAAGGAGGACAGCCGCCGACGGTCTAATTCGAATAGGTTTTGTCGGCCGCCTTTCACCGGAAAAGAACGTGCGTTTTCTACCTAAAGTGGAACGCGCTCTTACGGAACGCGGCATAACCCGCTTTCGTTTTCTTATCGTTGGAGACGGGAGTGAAAGACGGTGGCTGGAATCCAATCTCGAGAATGCGGACTTCACCGGCGTCCTGCATAACGAAGCGTTGGCAGAGGCCTACGCCAACATGGACATTTTTGCTTTCCCGTCGAATACCGACACTTTCGGCAATGTCGTCCTCGAGGCACTTGCATCGGGTGTGCCGGCCGTGGTTATGAGCGGGGGCGGGCCGAAATACCTGGTTGAGCAAGGATTCTCGGGATTTGTAGCGAGAGACGAAGAAGAATTTATCGGCCTTGTGTCGCGCCTGATGTCATCACCGGACGAGCACCGCCGCATGCGAGGGCAGGCTCGCACCGCAGCATTAAAAGTTTCATGGGATCGTGTGTTCGAAGGTGTGTATCGGGCATACGAATTGGCAATGGACCATCACTCCAAGGAGGCAGCGTGAAGCTCGATGCGCATGTCCACACTCACCACTCGGGATATTCGACAATTTATCCCGTAACCACAATTCTGAGGGAATCCTACAACACCCCTGAAAAGCTGTATCGTCGCGCGAAAGCGCGCGGTATGGACCTGGTCACCATCACCGACCACGACAGCATTTCGGGGGCGGTAACGATTACAGCCATCTTCCCCGAAGACAACGCGAGCTGTCATATCGGCGTGCTCGGCATTACTGAGGAACAGCACCGGGATATCCAAAGCCTGCGCCGCAACGTGCATGAATTGATGCCGTATCTCAAAGAACAGGACATTTTCTGCACGCTCAATCACCTGGCTTCTCTTTCGGCGGGACGCCTTACCGCAACACATATCTGTTCGCTGCTGCCGTGGATCAGCGCGATTGAAACCAGAAATGGAACACGCCTGCCGTCACAGAATCAAACAGCTTCGGCCCTGGCTCGCGCGCACGGAAAGGTCAGCGTAGCGGGAAGCGATTCCCACACATACCGAGGCATTGGGCGTACGTACATGGTGTCGGAGCGAGCGCACAACCGCGAGGAATTTCTTGCCGAGCTGAGGCAGGGCCGAGTACGAGTCGAAGGCGCCGAGGGTTGCTATTTGACGCTCAGCGCCGACATTCTGAGGGTGACCGCGAGGTTTTATGCCGACGGCATTGTCAAGCTGATCGAGTCACCGCTGAACTGGCGGCATCACCTAGTGGTTCTTGGATCGACTCTGTGTCTTCCCCTCGCCGGTGTTGCACTCGTCGGCTCTGTCATCCACTACCTTCGAGACGAGCGTTTCAATCACCATCTGCTCGTTGACCTCGTCGCAAGGCCGGCCGGACCCGTTGCCCGCTCATCTGCTCGAATTTTGGAGCCGGCGGTTTAAGGACAAAATGCCGGTCCACGTGCGTGACGTTTGTCTTATGCCGCGCAGACTCGTCCACACCTCAAGCTTGGAACCATCTCCCGCTCGGAGAAGTTAGGACGCGCGCCAACGAACACGTAGAAAGACCACAGTCCTGCGCAGGCGGTATAGCGCATGTGTGCACATTCGTCAAAGAGTTGGCGCAGTTTGTTTTCGTACGGCCGATGGACACGGACGTGGTTGATCGCCAGCCATTCGGCAAACCAATTTGAACTGTTCGCCGCCTTACAGAAATCGACGACCCCAATGCGGCCGCCGGGCCACAATTCGGAATGAGCGCAGGCGAGAGCAAGTTCCCAATCCGTTATCATCGAAAGTGAATACGAGAACAGCACGACGTCGGCTTTTCCACGAGTGACGTTTTCTCTCCCGTATTCCAGGTTGATTAATCGAGGCGTCCATAAAGAAAAATCCATCGGGTCGCATCGTAGAAGTGGGATTGTGTTCGGTAGTAATTCGTCATTGGCTGGCGATCACTCGATCCTTTCTGCAGATATGAAGGTCTCATGCGGTCACCTTTGCAAAATGGAAAGACGCGTACGTGCCAACGCGATCGAGCGGGTGCCATTGCTTCAAATGGTCCGATTCGAATTGGAGACGCCGGCGCGCGAATGCGGGAATGCAGTCGCAGGTCACACTTCCGGACCGGTATATGATACGTGCTCCAGCCTCGGCGTGGCTGATGATGGCACGCCACTCTTCTTCGAGAAGCCGCGGCTCGGAGGAGAGCCAGTCCATGTGATCGAGCAGCACGAAAATACTGAACCGTTGATCGGTTGAAGACAGGAAGTCCGCCAAGCTCCTGGTGTGCACATGGATCCTGGAAATACGGTTGCGAAGAAGCTGAAAGAGTTCACGCTTTAGATAATTGGGGCAGCAGTCTGGCGAATAACACCCATTAATGTATACACGCCAGAAGTAATTGTGCTGCATCGGAATAGTCGTCAGCGTTGCTTCGACCTGCTTTTCAATGAACGAGCTGACCTTCGAATGACCGTCTTTCAGGATTTGGCTTATCTGTTCGGAAGGAACGCCCAGCAACGACAGTAAGGATCAGCGCACTGTCGCCAATTACTTCAACAAGGACGCCATGGTCATTCCGTCCGGCCCGAGTCCCTTCGGACATGTAGGCCGCAATACGGTGCGATCGGACGATTTTGCGCAACTCGATTTTGCAGCGTCGAAGAAAATTGTGCTGGCTCATGAAGGAAGGACATTCCTGCAATTCCGGGCTGAGGTCTTCAATCTTCTGAACAAGACGAACTTCCTGGCACCCAACACGACTCGTAGTTCCGCGGCGTTTGGAACCATCACCGCGACCTATGATCCTCGCCTGGTGCAGCTCGGCATGAAACTGATCTTTTGATATGAATTGCCCGAATTTCGAGTGAGGGCCCAGCATGTCGGTCACCGATCAAGCCATGGAAAGAACACAGGCACTACCGAAGAGTGGACTAAGACGAGTTGGCCGCAAGGCATGCCTTCCTTGTCGCAGCCCATTGCGAGCAGCAGGCGGCCACGGGAAAGGGCGCGAATCCGGACACCGAATTGAGGATTCTGATCGGAAGGCCAGTAACGAACACTGAAACTGCCTTCAGGGAATAAGTGATCCACCAGGACCTCAGGCTCGAAGTTCCGCGTAACGCTCACGAGTTTGTCATCAGACCGCCGGAAACAAAGGATGTAGCCGAAATCATGTTCGTCTTGCGCGCCGCGTTTGAAGAACCAGGAGCGGTAGTTCGGCAACGAATCGTCGACTGTGTCGGGTCGTCCAAAACGCGAAATTACATCCGCCGGCATTTCGTTCAGATCAAAGGCGAGGAGTTCAGTCCCCGCCTTTGACGTGTCCTGCGATTGGACCCACAACAGCAAACCAATTAAGCCCATCCTGACGATAAACGTCATTTTCCGACCGTTGCCGGATATCGCTTCAGGATGTCGTTGATCAACTTGTCGCCGTCGGCCGTGTTTCCGTTGAGCGCAATGGCCATTTTGAAGAACAGGTCCGTCTGGTCCATATAACCAGTAAACAGGAACGCACCGGGGCCTTCGGCGGTGACCGGCACGCTGGAGCCTGTGTGGTCTCCCGTCCGGAAACCGACGGCCAGGCGCCGCAGCATTTGGCCGGGCTGGGCCGAATTCACGGGATAGCCGGACTTGGTATCCTTTGGGTATCCAGGAGTCCCAAAATAGGTCGAGTAAGTATCCGAATATGGGTCAGCTGGTGTGACCGTACTGGGAAATGAAGCTGGCATGCCGTTCACACCGCTCCGATTGGCGGTGCTATCGCTTGAATTGATGAACGGCAGGCTCGCGCGCGTGTTGGCATAGGAGTCTCCGAAAACGGTGAAGCCCTGTTCGCCTCGCGCAGACGTCAGGCTGAAGTCCTGTTTTCTTCCGTGATCGAAGTATTCGGTGTCGGGGACATTGCTGACACCGATGATGCTCATCGATTGATCGTGATCTGCAGTTACGACAATAAGCGTGTCGCCACGGCTGGCGGCCCATGCTCGCGCCACACCCACCGCGCGATCAAGCTCGATCGTGTCCCATATCGTGCCCGAGGCATTGTTCGGATGAGATTGCTTATCGATGGAAGCGCCTTCGACCATCAGGATGAATGGAGCGCTCGAGGATCCAAATGGAGTCGTTATCCCGCCGGAAAGAAATTCAATCGCTTTAGCCGTCATCCGGTCGAGCATCGGCTGATCGGTAAAACCGCCAAAGTCCGGAAGCGGCTCGGATGCGGGCCGCGCCAAGAGAAGCTTGTCATATGCGACATCCATGTTGGAATCAGCCGCAGCGAGACGCGCGGAGTTAGATGCGGGTTTGGCGTTGCCCTTGAACAGCCCAAGAAGATTCACTCCGGTGGCCGGCCTCACCTTTTCGAGGTCCGTTGCATTGGTCACGTACTGAAAGCCGAGCGCCTGAAATTCCGCGATCAAATTCCGTCCATCCGGACGGGCCGCGGGGAAGAATTGATCAATGCCTCCGCCCATAATCACGTCGAACGCGGGCTGTCCGCCGAGGAGGGGATTTTCGATGTACTGTCGCGCGATCTCGAATCGGGTCTGGCGATAGCCCGAATATGATCCTTCGACAGCCGGCGTCGCGTCGGTGACATCAGCCGTGGTGACGATTCCGGTTCGATATCCAAATCGCCGCTTCAAGTATTGCCAAAGATTCTCGACACGTGGATTGTCTAAAATGTATGGGAGAGTCGTTGCGTTGGCTGCGCCATTGAAACGCCATCGGCAGTCCGTACCGTCGGCAAACGAATTCACAGCATTCAGATAACTCTTGTTGCCGCTCGCCCAGGCAGTTCCCGTGTTGGCCGAATCGGGAATAACGGAATCGGAACCATAGGTCATGACGTGTCCGCTGACCGGCATTTTGTCCATTTCGAGCAATTCATCAAAAAAGCCCTGTCGAAACGAATTCTTGCCCGAAGAATCGACGGTCGCTTTCGCGACCAGGCGCGCGGCATCGCGATAAGCCGTCCCCATGGCGTCGCCAATGAAGAGAATCACGTTGCGCCGGGCGCTGATGTTGAACGGTCGCACTTCAATCGTTCGCGAATCGGAGATTCGAGCACCACCGGCCGTTGCTTCCGCTTGCAAAACAACTGACCCCGGCGAATCGATCGACTGCAGGTTCGCCCTGACGACAAGATGGCTGCCGCCATCGCAATCCAACGGTGCAGGTTGAGGAAAGCCGAAGCGAGCAGTAATGTCAGCGCCGCCCAGAGTCACTTTGAATCCCGAAATTGCGGACGCGTTTCGAATTTCCACAACGAGGTCCACAAGTTGTCCCTGCAGCAGACGAGTGCGCTCGGGTAGAGCAAACCGCATGCTCGGGGTGGAGCTTTGCCCGAATATCGGGCAAGAACTGAACAGAACCAGTGATCCATAAAGGATTGATCCAGCAAGTGTGTGAGTGAGTTTGTTTGTCATGGGTGTTGAGCGTAGAAACGAAAAATTACCAGCGGATCACAGATTCTTGAATTCCTCGTTACGGAAATTGAACGGGTTTATCAATGACCGCCCGAGATGAAAGGCAGGATGATCAAGATGGTAATCAGGACGATGATGATCCACTCGAGGAACCTACATACGCAGGCTGACCATTCGTTGAGCGAAAACCTATCCGTA
>Ga0209058_1002504_pt1 | contig 15110 bp, 10 predicted proteins | sample GraSoiAngelo_147_FD_185904 | JGI IMG/M metagenome (GOLD analysis project Ga0209058, IMG submission 185904) | Grasslands soil microbial communities from the Angelo Coastal Reserve, California, USA - 14_1009_05_40cm (SPAdes) (version 2) | ecosystem: Environmental > Terrestrial > Soil > Grasslands ... | reverse complement strand
TGGAGGCTTTGACCAGGCTAATGAAAAGGTGCGCCTACGTTATAGTTCCTGTCTCGATTTTGTTCATCAAATATTATCCTCAGTTGGGCCGAGGGTTCGATACCTGGACGGGTGAGGCCGTTAACACAGGTATCACGACTAATAAGAACATATTGGGCGGCGATTGCCTCATCCTGGGTTTCTTTTTCTTCTGGCACCTGCTGCAAACCTGGTCACGCCAGTCGGGTAGACCAAGGCGAAACGAACTTTTTCTAACCGGCGGGTTCCTACTGGCAATCTGGTGGCTTCTTTCGATGGCTCATAGTTCAACGTCGCTTGTATCCTTGTTCGTCGGCCTGCTGATCGTAGCGGTTCTCGGGCTGCGGTTCGTGGACAAGAGATTTATCGGCACATACGTCGTCATCGGAGTGCTCGCATTACTGGCCGCCGAGTGGGCATTTGGGATTTATGCGAGTGCGATCCAGTTGTTGGGAAAGGACGCCACCTTGACCGACAGAACTGTACTTTGGGGCGAGGTTCTCAAGGTAAACATCAATCCGCTGTTCGGAGCCGGGTTTGAAAGTTTCTGGCTGGGAGATCGCATCCGAAAGTTTGGCGAATCGCGATGGTGGCAGCCTAATCAAGCTCACAACGGTTACCTCGAAACCTATCTGAACCTTGGAGTGGTTGGACTGATATTGCTGATTGTGCTGCTTATCGCAACATTTTGGAAGGGTCGCCGGGAACTCCTGACAAATTTCCAATTTGGGCGGTTTCGCCTGGGCTTTCTGGCCGCAGTCGTTGCTTACAACTGGACCGAGGCGGCTTTCAAGAATATCAGTGTAATCTGGTTTGTTTTCTACATCATCGCGTTGGATTACCGGCAGCCCGAATTCGAGTCCTTCCAAACAATCCAGACTGTCCGCAAGAAAGAGGACGAAAGATTGGTTTATGCAGAAGGCGAGAATGACACCAAATCTTATTTCTGACTTCCACGCTCCAGCGATGAAATATGTGCTAATCACTCCGGCGAAGAACGAGGAAGCGTTCATTAGGAAGACGCTAGACGCAGTGGTTAGCCAGACAGTTTTACCCGAGCGATGGGTGATTGTGGACGACGGTTCCACGGACCGCACAGCAGAGATCGTCGAGAGCTATATGAAGCGTCATCCGTGGATTGAACTGGTTCGCCGAGCGCAAGATCCTGATCGCAATTTCGCTTCGAAGGCTCATGCTGTTGCCATCGGGTTGGAGCGGGTTAACTTGTGTCAGTTCGAGTTACTCGGCAACCTTGACGCCGATGTTTCTTTTGAACCGGATTACATGGAATTTGTGATCCAGAAGTTTTCCGAAGGTCCGGCGCTCGGTGTCGCTGGAACTCCTTTCACCCAGGATGGAAATTATGATTCAAGCAAAGACAGCTTTGAAGGTCAGAACTACGTCGCCGGCCCATGTCAACTTTTTCGGCGTGAGTGTTTCCAAGAGATCGGCGGCTATGTTCCCAATCGGGCAGGAGGAGTCGATTGGATCGCAGCCATGACAGCACGGATGAAGGGCTGGAAAGTTCGGTCATTCTCCGAGAAAAGATATCATCACCACAGAACTTTGGGCACGGCGGGAAAGGGAGCGCTGCGCGCGCTTTTTTCCTATGGAGAAAAAGATTACTACCTGGGCGGTTCACCCGTCTGGGAATTGTTTCGCGTAGCTTATCGGATGACGAAGGAACCCATCCTGCTGGGCGGCCTCGCTCTGCTCATTGGTTACTGCTGGGCTGCCATGCGGCGGACTAAGCGCGCTGTGACGCCGGAGCTAATGCACTTTCATCGGCGGGAACAGATGAAAAAGTTGAGGGCGATTTTTATTACCCTTCTAAGATTCAAGAAGGTGGATAGCTTTACCGTCGCCAGCGAGCACTAAAACAGAAGTCAGATGGCGGAGAGCAGATGTCAGAGATCCGAAGTAAGAATTTAGAGGACAAGTCAGCTACGGAGATGGATGCGTTCTACCTGGAATACACGTCTCCCGATGCAATCCTGAAGTACTCACGCGCGACGGCGGGCGCGGGCATCAACTCGCTGCTCGATAGAGACTATAAGGACGTTTACCTCCAGGCGTTGGATCTCTTGCCGGTGGGTATGAACCTTGGACCGCTCCGGATGTTGGAATTTGGATGTGGCGGCGGAATGAACCTGTTGCATCTAATCTCTGTCTTGACCCACTATGGCTTTAACGTCGAGCATGCAATCGGCACGGATTTTTCTCCGGTGCTGGTTGAGGCTGCCAATAAGGAGGCACGGAGCTATCTTAACCCGCAGCAACGAAGTCGCGTTCAGTTTTGCGTGGCGAACAACGAGACTTTGCTTGAAGACCTCTCTACCGTTTTGGGATGGGACTCTTCCGAACTAGAGAACTTCTTTCAATTTATTATCGGCGTAAACACAATCCGTTACTGCCATCGTGCCGGAAAGCAACTCGATTGTGCGCGCGATATTTTCCGTCTGCTTACACCGGGAGGAGTTTGTGTGGTGATCGACATGAACAACCGCTTCCCTGCCTTCCGCAGTTCCTTGAGGAATAAGCTCCGTGGAAAGAAAGACAACGAGGAAGAGTGTTACCTGCCCTCACTCGAGGAATACACCATGCCGTTTCAGCAGGCTGGCTTTGAAGTCTTACGCAGTGAACACTTCTGCTGGATTCCTCATTCCGCCGGCCGATTCATGACAGGGCTACTTCGCTCGCTGTCACCTTTCCTGAATACGGTCGCGCGCTCCAGGGCAATGAGGTCACTGGTCGTTGCGAAGAAGCCGCCGCAATCCTAGCTGTTTCGTCATTTACGGTGGGGGGAGATCAAGAATCGATGCTAGAAAAAGCGTTACTCCTAACTGGCCACCGTCCATCAGGGGACGACTACAGGGCCGAAAGGCTGCTCGAGTTTTTTGGTGTTCCATATCAAACGCAAGACGCCGGAAAGCTGCAGCTGATTCAAAGTCACCAAGGGAAAAGTAACACAAGGTATGGATTGCTATGCGCCGCAGAGACATTTGGCCGCGTTATTGGAGAGCTGCAGACCATTTTCGGAGGCGCGGAAGGGTTCGCACAAAGAGTGCATTCTGTTTTTCTGTATACCAATGGCGATGCCCCGACCCTTGCAAATGTGGTTAGCCAACTCTCTGGAGCGAAGATATCGATTTGCAAAGGAGCAGCCAGCGAAACCCTATGTTGTATCGCGGACGATCCTGACGGGTTGTGCGGCGCCATGCGCGGGCTTCGGATGCATCCTTCTGCTGCGGCGCTCAATAGCTGCGATTTTTTCGATGTAGATGGACGCACCGTTACTGCGGTTATCGCTGCAGGAAATAAAGCCGCCTTCCTGAAGTTAGTCTGGATGGGAGTGCCAGTTTTTGTTTCATCCGCTCGACTGATCGACATTGACGCCAACCTCGCAACTCGAAACTTTGACGTTCGCGATCACCTTTTCTCGGCGGTACCGGTTGTTTCCTACCTTAGATGGGCATTTGCCAGCAGTTCGTGGAATACTCCCGAAGCAAGTGCCTGTTTGGTCATCGATGACCCGTTGCTCAGGGCGAGGTACGGCTTTGTTCGTTTCCACGAATTACTGGCTCTAATGAAGCAAATCCGGTTTTCGACCAGCATCGCATTCATCCCTTGGAACTGGCGGAGAAGCGACTCAAAGGTGGTTCAACTCTTTAGGGATAACCCTGAGATTTATTCCCTTTGCGTCCATGGCTGCGACCATACTGCGGGTGAGTTTGCCACGTCGGATAGGCTGCGACTTCGCGCAGTTGCATCGGAAGCGCTTAGGCGCATGTCTTTGCACGAACGGCGAACAGGGCTCGCGCATGATCGCCTCATGGTCTTCCCCCAAGGAATCTTCTCTGAGGAAGCAATTCTCGAATTGAAGCACGCTGGCTTCAACGCCGTGGTAAACACGGAGGTGCATAGTGTTCCGGTTGGAAAGCGGGACCTCACGATTTCTGATGTTTGGGACGTTGCGGTCATGGCGTATGGCGATTTCCCCATCTACACCCGGCGCTATCCAGTTCAAGGCATCGAGAACTTCGCCTTTGATCTTCTGCTCGGAAAACCTTGCCTCGCCGTGATCCATCACGATTTCTGCGGAGATGGTTATGCGGGGCTGATGCAATTCATCGAGCAACTCAATGCCCTCAGGGTTCCACTCACGTGGCGCCGCGCCGGCGCCGTCGTCAGGCGGAGCTATCGGCAAAAGGAAGTCTCATCGGATTCGGTCGAGGTTGAGATGTATGGAAGCGAACTACTGATCGAAAATCGATCACAACGAGCGAAGAGTTACTTAATCCGCCGGCGCGAACACGATTCCAATAGCATTGAAAGCCTTCATGCCGGATCGCGCCGGGTGTCGTGGGATTTTGCCGGAGACTACGTCGAATGCAGACTGGCGCTCGGTCCTGGCGCGAGCACCTTACTAACTTTGCGTTTCAAAGCTGCTGAGGCCGTGGCGCACCGCCGTCAGAATCTTGTGCATAGTGCAAAGACGTTGTTGCGCCGTTATCTGTCCGAGGCACGAGACAATTATGTCGTGCCAACAAAGTCCCGACTCGGGAGTTTCGTGAAATGATCTCTGAGCGTTATCCGCAGCCGTCTGTCTTCCGTCCTCTATCGCCTGCGGCGCACAAAGTGTCCGACGCGCTAGCCAGCTTTTCCGCGTGGCTCGCGCGCTACGGTGAGACGTCATGGGACCACCAGAGCTTCTTTGCCGGCCCTATAGGTAGGCGAGCCAAATCACTTTACTACCGAAACCGGTTTTTAGGCACAGCTGCGGTGGCTCCCATGATTTTGTGTGAGGCAGCCCTTCCTTCCGCGCGGCGACTGTTTCATCGCCCCGTGCGATTCCCGATTGCAGACGCCCATTACGCGATGGGTTTCGCTTTCCTTTATGAGGCTACCGGAGATTTCTCGCAACTGGAAAGCGCGGTCCATTTTCTAACCGAGCTAAAAAAGTCGCGCTGCCACGCGTTCAAAGAGTACTGCTGGGGATATCCCTTTGACTGGGTCACTCGTAACGGCGTTCTCAAAAAACAGACCCCGCTAATCACCACCACGCCGTACGCGTACGAAGCATTCCTCCAAGTTTTCGAACTGAACCCACGAGACGAGTGGAAAGAGATCCTCGAATCGATTGCGCGCCACGCTGCGACGGATATCAAGGATTTCAGGACATCGGAAAGGGCCAGCAGTTGTTCCTATACTCCTTACGATAGCGGCGGAGTCATCAACGCCGCCGCCTACCGGGCTTTTTTGCTGACGAGTGCTTCCAAGGTATTGTCTAAAGATGAGTATTGGCCAATCGCGCAACGGAATTTAAATTTTGTTTTGGAAGCGCAGAATTCCGACGGTTCATGGTTTTACGCCGTGGACGGTGTGCGCGACTTTGTTGACCACTATCATACCTGTTTTGTCATGAAAGCTCTCGCAAAAATTCACGCCCTGACCGGACACGAGGTGTGCGCGGAAGCGCTGGCGAAAGGCGTTAGGTATTACCTCAAGAATCTTTTTGCCGAAGACGGTCTTCCAAAACCTTTTTCGAGAGCTCCGCGCCTGACTGTTTACAAGCGCGAGCTCTACGATTGCGCCGAGTGCATTAACTTGTGTCTGCTGCTTCGGGACCGTTTTCCGCAATTGGAAACAACGCTGGAAACGGTCGTTAAAGGGATTCTAAAAGACTGGGTCAAGCCCGACGGCTCCTTTCGTTCCCGCCGCCTGCATCTGGGCTGGGACAATGTCCCCATGCACCGGTGGGCCCAGTCACAGATGTTTCGGAGTTTGGTCTATTATTTGAACGAGACGATGAACCGCCGAAGGCACGCAGATCGGGTCGATCGTCGATTGCTGACAAGCATCGCAGTTTGTCCACCGGCCCTGTGAGACCGCTGGTCTCAATCCTTATACCGGCTTTCAATTCTCAGGAATGGATTGCTGATACGATCAGGTCTGCCCTTAACCAGAGCTGGCTTAACAAGGAGATCGTCGTTGTTGACGATGGTTCGCGGGATGAGACGCTTTCAATTGCACGCCAGTTTGCTTCCAAGACAGTCTCTGTCCTTACCCAAGCGAATCAGGGGTCTTGTGCAGCGAGAAATAAAGCCTTTGAGCTATGCCAGGGGGATTATGTTCAGTGGCTGGACGCGGATGATCTCTTATCACGAGACAAAATCGGCAAGCAGATGGAAATCGTAGAGCGGTACGGTAGCAAGCGCACGCTTCTTTCGTCAGCCTGGGGATACTTTATGTATCGGCCGGCAAAGGCGAAATTTATTCCTACTCCGCTCTGGTGCGATCTGTCGCCGACCGAATGGCTCCTTCGAAAGATGGAGAAAAACCTGCATATGCAGACTGCGACCTGGCTGGTGAGTCGTGAGTTAACACAGGCGGCTGGACCATGGAACACGCAACTCCTAGTGAATAACGATGGTGAGTATTTCTGCCGCGTTTTGCTGGGAAGCGATGGCGTGCGCTTCGTTCCGGATGCGAGAGTGTTCTACCGCATGCCAGGCTTCGATCGGGTGAGCTACATCGGTCAATCTGAGCGAAAGATGGAATCGTTGTTCCTTGCACTCGAGTTACATATCAGGTATCTCCACACATTGGAGGACTCCGACCGCGTTCGAACTGCGTGTGTGAATCTTCTGCAAACCTGGCTGTCCACATTTTATCCTGACCGGCTCGATCTTGTTGAGAAGGCTGAACAGCTCGCGGAGTCGCTGGGAGGTCGCCTGGAAGTTCCAGGGTTGTCCTGGAAGTATGCCTGGATCCAAAAGAGCATTGGCTGGCCCCTAGCTAAACGCGCGCAACTCGTGATGCGGCAGGCCAAGTGGTTCACACTCCGCTCGTGGGACAAAGTTTTGTCCCGCTTTGATAGCCGAGATCTTGCGGCCTGTGTGGGACTGGATAATTCATCGAACGCTGCTGGTTCGTAGATTCGCGGTGAAATCGCAAAAATGCCGTTCGTAAGTTCCAAAGAAACTGCCGGGGAAATTCCTTGCGGCGCTGTACAGCAAAAGCTTGTTGACACACATTTTCAAGCGCACCTAGGCCAATGGAGAGATGTTTATGATGGAGCCCTCGTCGAGGGTGCTATTTATCGAAGACGCCAGGAGATCGTTTTGAGCTGGATCGACGAGTTGGCAATGTCGGCTGGCGAAAAGGTTCTTGAAATCGGATGCGGCGGCGGAAGGTGCACACTAGCACTGGCTCAGCGCAACTATCTCGTCCACGCGATAGATTCTGTGCCAGGAATGCTGGACTCTACTCAACAACTCGCAGTTCAAGCAGGGGTGAGATCTTCTGTTTCAATCGGTTTGGGCGATGCCCATGACCTCGCTTTCCAAGATGGTAGCTTCGGCCTTGTCCTATCGATCGGCGTAATGCCTTACCTTCATTCTCCGCAGAAGGCTCTGAAAGAAATGGCTCGGGTGCTCAGACCCGGCGGCTTTCTATTAATTACAGCGGGTAATCGCTGGCGACTCAATCATCTCCTGGATCCCTGGCTTAGTCCGCCGGTGCAACCTGCGAAAAAGGTTGTTGTCGCCCTACGGCGACACTTTCGGAAACCACGGAGTGAGCGACCTGGGCCACCGTTGCGACTCGATTCGCTTCGTGAGTTACAGCGTTGGCTTTCGGCCGTCGGACTTGCGAAGATGAAAGCAGGGACAGTCGGTTTCCCACCTCTTACGTTTCGTTCTCGGCAGATTTTTGGAGAACAAACCTCGGCCAGATTAAATTGCTGGCTGCAGAGGCTAGCCGACCGAAACGTGCCAGCAATACGGTCGAGTGGGATGGACTATATCGTCCTGGCTGGAAAGGCGTAACGGAACATGTGCGGCATCGCAGGCCAGTTTAACTTCCAGCGACGCGAACCAGCGGAGCGCGAGACGATCCTAGCGATGGCGCGTTCCATCGCACATCGCGGACCTGACGACGAGGGCTTCTTTATCGCCGGGCCTGTCGGTCTGGGATTCCGCCGACTATCGATCATCGACCTCGCTGGCGGTCACCAGCCGATGTCGGACGCAGAAGAAACCGTGTGGATAATTTTCAACGGTGAAATTTACAATTACAAAGAACTGCGAGCAGAGCTTCAAAGCAAGGGTCATCGGTTCAGAACCAATTCCGATACGGAAGTAATCATCCACGGTTACAAACAGTGGGGCACTGATGTCTTCAATCATCTTAACGGAATGTTCGGCCTTGCGATCTGGGACGTACCTAACCAGCGCCTAGTCGTAGCGCGTGATGCCATGGGCATCAAACTCATCTACTACAAGATCGACAACGGCAAGCTCACCTTCGGATCGGAAATTCGTCCGATTCTAGCCGCACAGGATTCCAAGCCGGAAGTAGATCCTATTGCGCTCAAACTATTCCTCCGATTTCGTTATACGCCTTCTCCCCTAACGATATTTCAAGGCATCCGAAAGCTCGCCCCCGGAACGATGCTGGTTGTAGAGAAAGGCAAATGCCGGGAAGAGCGGTGGTATAACTTCACACCCTCGCCCTTCCCAGAGCCAAAAGAGGAAACGGAAGCTGCCCGCGAATTGCTGGCACTATACAAAGGCGCTGTCCGGCGACATCTCTTGAGCGATGTCCCAGTTGGGATACTTCTCAGCGGCGGCCTGGACTCGGGATTGCTCCTGGCATTAATGAATGAACAAGGCGGCCCCTGGCCAGCTTACACGATAGGTTACGGCGATAGCTATGCGGATGACGAGCTGCGTGACGCGGCAGAGACTGCGGCACTCTTGGGCGCCCGGCATGTAACAGTGCGACTTGATCAGGGCGAATTTGAAAGGTCCCTTCCAAGGATCGTCGAATGCCTCGAAGAACCGATCGCAGCCTCGTCCATCGTGCCGATGTATTTCGTTTCTCAACGCGCGCGCCAGGATGTTAAAGTGGCTCTTATCGGCCAAGGCCCGGATGAGTTGTTTGGTGGTTACAAGCGGCACCTGGGTGTTCGTTATGGCGAGTGGTGGCGCGGCTTGCCTGGCGGTCTTCGCTCCATGATCTGCTTCGCGGTTAATGGGCTGCCACGAAACGAGATGTTAAAGCGCGGCGTCCGTTCACTTGGCGTTGAAGACCGCTTGAGGCGTTATCAAGATGTTTTCTCTCTGGCACCGGCGGCGACGATAGATCGGCTTTTTCGCGACGATGTTTTGCCCGAGAAACAGGGCGACCACGAACTGTTTGAGTATTGGCGTGGACTAACACCGCAAATGGAATACACAGATGAGCTGGGCGGGTTTCAGCTCCTTGAGATCCGCTCGTCGCTTCCCGACGAATTGCTCATGTACGCCGACAAATTATCCATGGCTCACAGTCTCGAAGTTCGTGTGCCTTACCTGGATCGCACCGTGGTCGAATACGTCCAGCGGCTCAGCGCTAACTTCAAAGTGCGCAATGGCACTCGAAAATGGTTGCATCGACAGGTTTGCCGGAATTATCTGCCACCGCAGATCCTCAAAAGGAAGAAGCGCGGGTTTGCAGTTAACGTGGTGGATGAATGGTTTCGCTCGTCGCTGGAAGGCCAAATTCCAGAAATGCTGCTGGATAAAAAGGCGCTAGTATTCGATCTGCTCGAACCCGATCCGGTGGGCAAGCTTCTCAAGGCTCATCGATCAGGGCGGCAGGACAATCACAAGCTCTTGTTCAGTCTGATCATGCTGGAACAATGGTTGCGCACAGCGGAATCAAATCAGCGACAAGCAGCGCAGTACGTGTCTGATTATGTCGCATCCTAACCCAGCCGTGGGAATGCTCAAACGGGATTTTCCTGCGCCGAGGCAAAAGCCACGCGTTTTCCGCAAGCATACACTAATCGACGGACGAGCGCTTAGCATTCGATGCATAGAGATCAACGGCCAGATTTACTATTCACTGCCGCGACAGTTAGTGAGCATCGCTCGCTTGGAAGAAGAGTGGTTCGAAGATGTAGCTGATCCGGGGTTCATAATCAGCGCCTTAGCCAATTCCCAAGGTAAACCGGATATTTTCACATTTTGGCAGCGTCCACCGGACACCGAACCGAAGTATCATTATTACATCGAGTGGGAGTCTTTGGCTGTCCTTCCAGTTAGCACCTACGATCATTGGTGGAACAAGCAGGTGAAGGGGACGACGCGAAACATGGTTCGCAAGGCCGAAAAGGCGGGGCTCGAAGTGCGGCAAGCAACCTTTGACGACGATTTTGTGCGCGGGATGACTGAGATCTTCAATGAGACCCCGGTACGCCAAGGGCGACGGTTTTGGCATTATGGCAAAGATTGCGAGACGATAAAGCGTCAATTTTCACGTTTTCTTTTTCGGGAAGACCTGATCGGCGCATATTATCAGGGCGAGCTCATTGGTTTCGTTACGTTAGCAAACGCCGGCAACTTCGGAATCTTGGGCCAATTCATTTCAAAATTGAAGCATCGAGACAAAGCAACCAACAATCTCTTAATGGCCAAGACAGTTGAAACATGTGAGAAGCGACAACTGCCTTTTCTAATCTACGGTTCCTGGAGCGAGAGTTCGTTGGGTAACTTCAAACGGCATTCTGGGTTTAAGGAGGCAAAGGCGCCGCGTTACTTCGTGCCCTTAACACGAAGGGGCAAATTGGCCCTCCAACTGGGTCTTCATCGAGGATGGACAGCTGTTATTCCCAAGGAGCTCACGAGTCGCCTTAAAACACTGCGAAGCCGATGGTACGACTTATATCGCAGGTGATTCGTTGATAGTTGGAGCCGAATAAACGCGCATGCCAGGGATAATAGGAATAATTAGTCAGAGATCGGCCGGAGAGTGCGAGAGTCTGGTCAAGCTAATGACACGTTGCATCCAGCACGAGCACTTTCATAAGTCGGAGACCTACTCTACTCCAGAGATGGGCATTTATACCGGGTGGGTGACTCATGAACGCTCCTTTACGGCAGACCAGGTTTTCTTTAACGAGTCGAAAGATATCTCACTCATTTTTTCGGGCGAATGCTTTGCAGACGGCGAAACGCAGAATGAGCTACGGAGAAAAGGCCACTCGCTTGGAACGAAGGCTGGCGATTGGATGGTCCATCTTTACGAAGAAGAAGGCGGTGATTTCTTTGAAAAGCTAAATGGCCTCTTTAGCGGCCTTCTGATTGATAAACGAAAAAGGAAAGCCTTCCTATTCAACGACCGGTACGGAGTCGAACGAATCTATTATTACGAGGCGGACGGCGAATTCTATTTTGCCAGTGAGGCTAAGGCGCTGCTTCGGATTCTGCCTGAGCTCAGGCAATTTGATGAAGAAGGGGTAGCGCAATATCTGGCTTTCGGATGCACTTTGGAATGGCGAACGTTATTTAAAGACATTCAGTTACTCCCCGGAGGCTCAGTCTGGTCGTTCGAAAATGGAAGGGGTCAAAAACGAAGATATTTTTCTCCTGAGACGTGGGAAGCCAAGCCTGTGCTGACGGCCGAGAGATTCGAGTCTGAATTTCAGGAAACCTTCAAAAGGATTCTGCCACGCTATTTCGAGTCCCAGTCGAAGATTGGTATATCGTTGACGGGCGGCCTCGATACTCGAATGATCATGGCCTGCTGGCCCGATAGCGCGCGGGATCTAGTTTGCTACACGTTTTCTGGCGAGAAAGGTCTAACGTTGGATGATCGGCTCGCAGCGCAGGTCGCCCGGTCTTGCGGCCTTGAGCACAGGCTATTGCGCATTGGCGTGGATTTCTTTTCAGACTTTGCGGTCCACGCCGATCGCACGGTTTACCTCACAGATGGATGTTTTGGAATTTTGGGTGCGCATGAAATCTACTTCAACGCACAGGCTCGCCAGTTGGCGCCGATGCGGCTTACAGGCAATTTCGGAAGCGAAGTTCTTAGGGGAGTATCCACTTTAAAGCCACTCAAGCTTTCGCATGATCTTCTCAGCCCAGAATTCAGGTGCGCGGTTGATTCTTCCGTTAAAGAGTTTTCAGATTCCAAGGAACATGCGGTTACGTTTGCGGCTTTTCAGGAAATACCCTGGAACCTCTTCGGAAGTCTTGCGGCATGCAGGTCGCAGCTAACATTTAGAACGCCTTACCTCGACAACGAATTGGTTGCGCTCGCCTATCGGGCACCGGAACGTCTCCGAAAATCGTCGTTACCAGCTTCAAGACTGGTCAGAGCTAACAGTGCCGTCTTGAGCGAAATCCCGACCGACCGCGGATTTGTCAGCGACAATTCCGGTTTAGCATTCCTGTTCCGACGCGTCTTTGCCGAAGCCACTTTCAAGATTGATTACTACAACAGCGAAGGGCTACCCTCTTTCCTTTCGCCGCTCGATCCCATGCTCAGGCGCGTCTCGTCAAACCTGGGAATTTTGGGGTTGCATAAATATTTGGCTTACCGGCATTGGTTCCGAAAAGAGCTGGCGCCGGTCGTCATGGAGAGGCTCACGACCGAGCGCGTTAGGCAAGCGCCGTGGTGGAGCAAGAACACGCCCGAAATCTGTGCACTGGCACACATCTCAGGACAAGGCAACTATCTGCGAGAGTTAAATGCTGTTCTCACGCTTGAAGCGATCGATCGGCTTTTGTTGAGCGAAATGCCAAGCGAAGTGTCTGCCGACCGGCAAGAAACAATCGAAGTTGTAGCTTGACCCAGGACACTTTAAAAGGCGACGTGCCAGCGCCGTTTAAGCAGGGCAGACCCATGCGGAAGGATTCTCACCATGCCCGTTGAGCACCTATCCAGCGTGTTTCCCGCAGCCTCCGAAGGATCGCACGCGCGCGCTGTGGGCTATCGAGCGCCAGAAAAGGCGGCTGCCGGCTCTGCGCCTTCCGCTCGCGTCTGCCTGCTCACCGGTGGAGAAGACCGGCCTTACGCACTGGGCATGGCCTCCGCTCTGGTCGCTCAGGGAATAGCTACTGATTTCGTTGGCAGCGATAAGCTGGACGCGCCCGAGTTGCACCGCTCCTCGCTTCTAACCTTCCTGAATTTGCGTGGCGATCAGAGCGAGGACGCTCCCTTGCGCCGCAAAATCGCTCGTATCGTTGCCTATTATGCGCGTCTAGCGAATTACGCCGTACGGTCGCGGTCACGGATCTTTCATATCCTCTGGAACAACAAATTCGAGCACTTCGATCGAACGCTGTTGATGCTCTACTATCGCCTTTTCGGGAAACGAATTATCCTTACCGCGCACAATGTCAACATGCGCAAGCGGGACGGCCGCGACAATTGGCTCAACCGCCTCTCGTTAGGAGTCCAGTACCGGCTTTGTCACCACATTCTGGTGCATACCGTCGCGATGAAAGACGAACTGGTTGCTGACTTTGGCATTGCCTCGCAGCGAGTCAGCGTCATCCCTTTCGGAATCAATAACACGAGCCCGGCGACCGCGCTTGGGCGCTGTGAAGCGAGGGAGCGCATCGGCCTCCGTCCGGGCGAGAAGGCCCTCCTCTTCTTCGGGCAGATCGCGCCTTACAAGGGCCTTGAGTATTTGATCGCTGCCATGTCGGAATTGACGAAGGAATACAAAAATCTTCGCCTTGTTATAGCGGGAAGGATCAAGCCTGGCTACGCCAGTTATTGGAACGCGATCCGGAGTCAAATCTCGCTTAAAGGATTAGAGAATCGCATCATTCAGCATATCCGATTCATTCCGGAAACAGAGGTGGAAGTTTATTTCAAGGCTGCCGATGTTGCGGTGATACCTTACGTCGAAATCTTCCAGAGCGGTGTTCCCTTCTTGAGTTACAGTTTCGGCCTGCCTGTTATCGCAACCGATGTGGGGTCCTTAAGAGACGATATTGTCGAAGGTGGAACGGGATTCCTTTGCCGGCCGAAGAATCCGGCTGATCTGGCGGGGACAATCAGGACTTACTTCTCTAGTGATTTATATCAAAATTTGAAACCGCGCGGAACCGAGATTCGAGAGTGGGCAAACGCGCGGAATTCGTGGGCAAAGGTGGGCGAGATTCTAAATGCGGTCTATCGACAGGTGCTCGCGAAATAGATGGCGCGAACAGAGAAACGGCTTAGCATGGTGATGGGCTTAAATACGAACGCAATTGGAGCCGCTCTCTGTATCCTGCTTTTAAGTAGCATTTCTGTGTTTGCGGCGGTTTACCATTCTGACGGATCAGCGGCGAGCGTGCAGGCTTTACATAACAGGGCGTTAAACGGTGATACGATCACGTTACCTCCCGGAACTTTTACGTGGTCACGACCTGTGAGAATCTCTAAAGCAATCAGACTACAAGGTGCCGGCTCGGGGCGCATTATCGGCAATACGAAGTCTTCTATCACCGTAGGAACAGGGCAAAAGACGTTCACTACCATGAGAAGTGGGTTGCCCATAAAAGCGGGTCAAACTTTAAGGATTGCCAAGATGCCCCATCCGCCTGGCGGGAGCGGGAGCGAATCAAACCCTCCAGCGCGCGGCACCTACATGGAGGGGACAGTGATAAGTTATTCTGGAAACACCCTGGTTATCAATGTCACAAACACGGCCGGATCAGGCACGTGGACGTCTTGGTGGATTGCAACGCAATCTGCGACGACGATTTTGAACAATTACAACAACGGCGCAGGAAACAATAACGCGGCAACGCCACTTATCAACGTCTCCCAAAGCCAGGCTGGTTCGACTGAAGTCGCGGGCATCCATTTCGTAGCGAATCCCGCCAGTAGCTCTACGATGATTGGTCTCAGAACAAATGCTTACATTGTCCCTAAAACCTTTATTGATGATTGCTGGTTCTCGACAGGAACCGGAAGTGCGTCGGCTGCCATTTTCGCTGCAACAAACCAGGGTTTGATTTGGAACTGCTCCTTTGACGACACCTTTTCGCAAATAGCCCAGGGAATCCAATTCAAATGGGAGGACTCTATTGGGCAAAAATCATGGTCAACGAACTCGACCATGGGTGCCAGCGACACGAATGGCGCGGCGAATTTTTATGTCGAAGACTGCGATTTTCACGCGATTTTAAGCGCAACCGATTTTGACGGCAATTCCCGTGTGGTTTTTCGGCACAATATCCTGGACAACGCAGCTCTGGGTTCCCACGGGGCTGATACCAGCCCAATTGGCCTGCGCCACGTGGAAATCTATGATAATGAGC
>Ga0209058_1002503_pt1 | contig 15111 bp, 18 predicted proteins | sample GraSoiAngelo_147_FD_185904 | JGI IMG/M metagenome (GOLD analysis project Ga0209058, IMG submission 185904) | Grasslands soil microbial communities from the Angelo Coastal Reserve, California, USA - 14_1009_05_40cm (SPAdes) (version 2) | ecosystem: Environmental > Terrestrial > Soil > Grasslands ... | reverse complement strand
GGTGGTGCCGCCGACGCGCGCCCGCGTCGACCGGGCGATCGCCGCGTCCGGGCGGTCCGGGGACGAGCTGGTCGCGCTGGTCCCGCCCAACTACGGGCGTGCGACCGTCGAGAAGGTCGCGATCAATGCCGTGATGGCGGGTTGCCGGCCCGAATATCTCCCGGTTGTCATCGCCGCGATCGACGCCGTCTGCGACGAGGCGTTCGACCTGCACGGCGTCTCGGCGACCACCAACGCCCCGTCGCCGCTCGTGATCGTGAACGGGCCGATTCGCGCCCGGCTCGAGATCAACTCCGGCGCCGGGGTGTTCGGACCAGGCTGGCGCGCCAACGCGACGATCGGTCGCGCGGTGCGGCTCGTCTGCGTCAACCTCGGTGGCGCCCGGCCCGGCGTCGTCAGCATGTCGACGCTCGCGCATCCGGGTCGCTACACGTACTGCATCGGCGAGCACGAGGAGGCGAGCCCCTGGGAGTCGCTCGCCGTCGAGCACGGGTTCGCGGCGAGTCAGAGCGTGGTCGCGGTGCTGGCCGCCGACGCGCCGCTCGGCGTCTACGCGCAGCATAGCCGCACGCCCGATCACCTGTTGCCGACGCTCGCCGCGAGCATGGCCGTCGTCTCCCATCACCGGATGACGCACTGGGGCGACACGCTGCTGGTGCTCTCGCCGGAGCACGCAAAGATCTTCGGCGACGCCGGTTGGAAGAAGGCCGACGTGCGCCGCTGGCTCCACGAACGGCTGCGGTGGCCGGTGCGCGCGCTGCGGCCCGGGCTCGACGGCGGCGAGGGGCTGCCCGAGCACGTCCTCGCCAAGTTCGGCGACCCGTCGAGCGACACCACGATGATCCCGAAGTTCCGCTCGCCCGAGAACATCAAGGTGCTGGTGGCCGGCGGGCTGGCCGGTCGATTCTCGGCGATCGTGCCGGGCTGGACGTTCTCCAAGGGCTCGGCGCTCGTGTTCAGGCCGATCCACACACCGTCGCATTCCCGCTAAGGAGGCCTCATGTCCGACTACCTCGACCCCACCGACTCCGTCGCCGTTCCGCGCAAGACGGCGCTGCGACCGACGAGCCTCGACGGCAAGGTCGTCACGCTGCTCGACATCTCCAAGGCCAAGGGGAACCATCTCCTGGACCGCATCGAGGAGCTGCTGCGCGAGCGGACTCACGCGACGGCGATCGTCCGGAAGAAGAAGCCGACGTTCGCGCGCCCGGCGCCCGACGGCCTCCGTCAGGAGATCGTGGGGGCCACCGACGTTCTCATCGAGGCGCTCGCCGACTGAGGGTCCTGCACAACGTGCAGTGTGCACGACGGCGTGTTCTTCGAGGACAACGGCATTCCGGTGGCGACGGTCATTTCATCCGAGTTCACCCGCGCGGCCCGGGCGCAGGCGGAGGCGCTCGGCGCCGCCGAGTATCGGGCGGTCGTGGTGGCGCACCCGATCCAGCCGCTGACGCGCGAGGAAGTGCGGGCGCTGGCCGACAAGGCCTTCGACGAGATCGTGCGGAAACTGACCGCGTGAGACGCTGATGCTGGTCGGCGCCTTCGCCTGCGCCCACACGCCGCAGCTCCTGGCGCGGCCGGGCACCGAAGACCGCGACCTCGTGCTGCGCGTGCACGCGGCGTTCGCCCGCGTGAAGCGGCGGCTCGAGGCGCTCCGCGCCGACGCGATCGCGATCGTCGCCGGAGATCACGTCGAGGCGTTCTTCCTCGACTCGGTCCCGGCGCTCGCGGTGTACGTGGGCGCCGAGTGCGCCGGAACGTTCGGACACTATCGCTACCGCTTCCCGATCCACGAGCCCCTGGCGCGAGCGATCGTGGAGCAGGGGGTCGAGCGGGGCTTCGATCTCTGCTACACGCAATCGGCGCCGCTCGACTACGCCTTCTACGTTCCGCTCCACTTCACGATGCCGGAGCCCGCGCTCCCGATCGTTCCGCTGCACGTGAACGTGTACCTGCCGCCTCAGCCCACGCCCCGGCGCTGCTTCGAGTGGGGCGCGGCGCTCGGCGCGATTGTCCGGGCGCGGTCCGAGCGCGTGGTCCTCATGTGCTCCGGCGGGATGTCCCACTTCCCGGGAACCGACCGGTACGCGTCACCGGAGTTCGAGTACGACCGCCGGCTGCTCGACACGCTACGAGAGGGACGTGGCCGCGAGCTCGCCGCCGTCACCGGCGAGGAGCTCGACAAGATGGGCAACATCGAGCTCCGGACCTGGGCGGTCGTCCTGGGCGCCGTCGGTGACGCGAAGGCGGACGTGTACTGCTACGAGCCGTCGTGGCACCACGGCAACGCCGTCGTCGAGTGGGCGCTGTGAGCGCCGCCGAGCCCCTCCACTACCGGTTTCCGCCGGCGTCCGCGTACCGGCTGAACCGGTGTCTGTTCGCGCTCAAGTCCGACGACGACTTCAGGGCGCGCTTCCTGCAGGACGCGCGCGCGGCCATGCGCGAGCTCGGGCTCGGCGACGACGACGCCGCCGCGGTGCTCCGGGGCGATCGCGACACGCTCCTGGCCCGCGGCGCCCATCCCTATCTGGTCTTCATGGCGGACCTGCGGCTCCGGATGGCCCGCGAGCCCGTCACCTTCGAATACTTCTAGCGGGGCCGTTGACATCGCCGAGGCGGCCGTCATAACTTCAGGCCCTGTCCCATGAAGAACAAGATCTACCGGACCTTCGATGAGGCCGTCGCGGACATCCCCAACGGCTCGGTGTTCATGTCCCCGGGCTTCGGCGGCGTCGGTATTCCGCGCAACATCCTCGCCGCGGTGAACCGTCAGGGCGCCAAGGGCCTCACCGGCATCTCCAACAACGCCGGCACGGTCGACGCCAAGGTGGACGTGGGCACGCTGATCGCCGCCGGGCAGGTGAAGAAGATGTGTTGCGCCTTCACCGCGACGCCCCATCCCTCGCAGGTGACGGCCTTCGTGCGGATGTACAACAACGGCGAGGTCGACGCCGAGCTGATCCCCCAGGGGACGCTCGCCGAGCGGATCCGCGCCGCCGGCGCCGGCATCGGCGCCTTCTACACGCCGGCCAGCGTGGGCACCGAGCTCGCCGAGGGCAAGGAGCATCGCGAGATCGACGGGAAGGTCTACGTGCTCGAATACCCGCTGCACGCCGACTACGCGTTCATCCGGGCCTGGAAGGCCGACACGTTCGGCAATCTGCAGTTCCGTCTGACCCAGCGGAACTTCAACCCGATCATGGCGATGGCCGCCCGCGTCACCATCGTCGAGGTGGAGAACGACATCGTGCCCATGGGCGAGCTGGACCCGGATCAGATTCACGTGCCGGGCGTCTACGTGGACCGCCTCGTGCGCATCCCGCCCGACGGGATCTGGGACTGAGTGGGGCGATGGCCGAGCATCGGACGCCGACGACGGAGAAGCCGAGACTGGCGCGACAGGCCATGTGCGATCGGCTGGCCATGGAGTTCCAGGACGGATGGATCGTGAATCTCGGCGTCGGGATGCCGACGCTGTGCTCCAACTACGTCGATCCCACCAAGAGCCTGATCTTCCACTCCGAGAACGGGGCGATCGGCTACGGTCCCCTTGCCGCTCCGGAGACGGCGGACCGCTATCTCGTCAACGCGGGCGGGCAGCAGGTCACGGCGGTCCCCGGCATGGCCATCGTCCATCACGCCGACTCCTTCGCGCTGATCCGCAAGGGGATGGTGGACGTGACCGTCATGGGCGCCTACGAAGTCGCGGAGAACGGCGACTTCGCCAACTGGCGCGTCCCCGGCCGCAAGGGCGGTGGCATCGGCGGCGCCATGGATCTGGCGGCCTGCGCCAAGCGCGTCTTCGTCGCGCTCGAGCACACCACGCGCGAGGGCGAGCCCCGGCTGCTCCAGCGGTGCACGCTGCCCATCACGGCGCCAGGCGTCGTCAAGCTGGTGGTGACCGATCTGGGCCTGTTCGAGGTGACCCCGCAGGGCTTCAAGCTGAGCGAGTACGCGCCCGGCTGGACGGTCGGCGAGATTCAGGCGCTCACGGGCGCGAAGCTGGTCGCGGCCGACGGCCTGCGAGAGTTCCGGGTTCGCGCCGCCCGCTGAGCTGCGTTAGCCGAGAAACTTCAGCAGAACCTTCTGACCCAGGAGCCGGATCGAGCGCAACACTCGCTCCTGGTCCATGCCCGGCCACTGGAGCCTGAAAATCATCATGGTGACGCCGAGCCGCTCGCGATAGCGGGCGATCTCGTCGACGATGCGTGCCGGGTCGCCGACGAGGAACCGGTCGCGCGCCAGCTGGTCGAAGCTCGCGTCGAAGCTCTCTCCGGCGGGTAGCGCCTTGTCCTGCTCCCAGCGCCGATACGCTTGATACTTCGGCCCGACGAACCTCGCCGCCTCGGCCACTGCCGTGGCCGCTTCGAGCGACACGTAGCATTCCTTGATCAACGGGATCTCGGCGGGCGCCGGGCGGCCGAGGGCGGTGCGCTCGCGTCGGAAGAGCGCCAGCTGCCGCTCGAGCGTCGCGAGCGTCGTGTGCGGGTTCATCAGCCAGGCGTCGCCGAGACGCGCTGCGCGGCGGACGCCGCCGTCGCTGTTCGCGGCCAGCCAGATCGGCGGGCGTGGGCTCTGCATCGGGCGCATCGAGATCCGGACCGACCGGAGGTTGAAGTGCCGCCCTTCGTAATCGACGGGCTCGCCGCTCCACAGACGCTCGAGGACCTCGAGCCCCTCGACGAGGCGGCCGACGCGCTGCTTCGGATCGTGCCCCATCGCGGTGTTCTCGACGTCGCGGTAGCCGAGGCCGACGCCACAGACCAGGCGTCCGTCGGCGATCACGTCGAGCGTCGCGAGCTGCTCGGCGATGTCCACCGGATGGTGGAGCGGCAGCAGGAGCACGCCGGTGCCGAGTGTCAGCCCGCGCGCGTCGGCCGCGAGACGCGCGAGCGTCGGGATCGGCTGGAAGTAAGTGAAAGGATCGGAGAGATAGTGCTGACTCGCCCAGATGGAGGTGAAGCCGACCGCGCGGGCGAGCCGCACCTGCTCGACGTGCTCACGAAACCGAACGGCCTGCGGCTCGTCGGGCAGGTGCTGGACCGAGAGCCCGAGGCCGAATTTCACCCGGGCAGCCGCCAGAGCCGCCCCTGCGCGGGCTCCTCGGTCAGCGTGAACTGCGGCAGCGCCATGTGGTCGGCGAGGTCCTGGAAGACCACGCGGACGCGCTTGCCGATCGCCACGTTCGCTTCCGGCTCCGGCGTGAAGTCGGGCTGAACGAGATTCGCGATGACCCGAAGCGCCTCGTCGGCCGTCGGCTTGCCGCGCTGCTCGTCGAGCTCGATCAGCACGACCGCGTACGGCGTCAGCGCCTTGAAGCCTGGCTGGATCGCGTGCGCGACGATCTCGTAGGAGTAGATCGTCCCGCGCCCGGACACCTCCTGCCACGTCCACCCGAGGTCCATGCACCAGGGGCACGCGTGGGTGGGCGGGTAGCGCATCAGCCCGCAGGCGTTGCACTTGCGCACGACGAGCCGGTGGGCGCGAGCGTGCTCGTAGAACTCCTTCCATTCACTGTCGTTGTCGGGAACGATCAGCGCCATGCCGCGATACTGGACGGGTTGGGGCATGAGAGCTCCTCTTGACGGGATATCAGACCTGTCATCGGCGCATGATCAAGGCGCTGCCGGTGGCCGGCATGGCCCAGCCGAGATTCATCGTGATCTCGACGTCCTTCACTTGGCGGCAATGGCCGGGGGAGTAGTCGTAGGTGTGCACGCCGTCGGTGGCGCGCGGGCAGTAGTCGTCCACGGTGCCGCGGAGCTGGCGCACGTTCTCGATCACCATCGACATGCCGTGCGTGTAGCCCTCGCACAGGTGGCTGCCGGACGTGTTGTTGGGGCGCTTGCCGCCGAGCTCGATGATCCCGCTCGACACGTAGGCGCCGCCCTCGCCCTTCTTGCAGAACCCGTACTCCTCGAGCTGCAGCATCGTGGTGAAGGTGAACGCGTCGTACGAGCCGGTGACGTCGACGTCCTCGGGCGTGATCCCGGCTTGCGGGAACACGATGTCCTTCGCGTAGTAGCCGGCCACCCGCGAGATCGGGCCGTGCGCCCAGTGGAAGTCCAGCCGCGGCTTCGACACGCGCCCGGCGACGCCCATGATGTAGGCGGGCCGATGTTTCAAGTTACGCGCGCGCTCGGTCGACGTGACGATGATGCAGGTCGCGTTGTCGGTCTCGAGGCAGCAGTCGAGGAGGTGCAGCGGCTTGACGATCCAGCGTGAGTTGAGCACGTCCTGCACCGTCACGCGCTCCTTCAAGAGCGCCTTCGGGTTCTGCGAGGCGTGCTTGCTGTGGGCGACGCGGACGTGGGCCACCTGCTCGGAGGTCGTGCCGTATTCGTACATGTGGCGCATGAACGTCGGCGCGAAGTTCTGGCCGGCGCTGCGCATCCCGTAGGGGACCTGAGCCAGGTCGAGCCCGCGGACCGGCTGGGCGGCGCGCGCGCCGGTGCCGCCGATGCGGAACTCCGAGTAGCCGTTCATCGAGCGATAGATGGCGACGGTGTTGCACATGCCGGCCTCGATCGCGCCCATCGCCAGACCGACCAGGGCCTCGGTGGAGGAGCCGCCGCCCATCACGTCCATATAGAAGTTGAAGCGGATCCCCAGGTCCGAGGCGACGCTGTTGGCGAGGGTGGAGTCGCCGCCCTGGTAGTCGAGCATGCCGTCCACGTCGGCCGCTTTGAGCCCGGCGTCGAGGATCGCCTTACGGATCGCCTCGACCGCCATGGCCCGCGTCGTGCGCCGGGAGCTGCGCGAGTATTCTGTCTCGCCCACGCCGACGATGCAGTATTTGTCGCGCAGCGTGTTCATCGCGTCTCCTTTGTCGCGGAAGCCATGGCGCGGGTCCCGGTCAGGGGTTTCGGAAGAACTTCCGCGAGGAACTTGCCGGTGTACGATCCGGGCGTCTGGGCGATCGTCTCGGGCGGGCCCTCGGCCACGATCTCGCCGCCGTCCTCACCGCCCTCGGGCCCGAGGTCGATCACGTGATCCGCTGCCTTGATCACGTCCAGGTGGTGCTCGACGACCAGCACGGTGTTGCCGGCGTCGACGAGACGATTGAGGACGCCCAGGAGCTTCTTGACGTCGTCGAGGTGGAGACCGGTCGTCGGCTCGTCGAGGACGTAGAGCATCTCGCTGGTCGCGCGCGCGCCCAGCTCGGCGGCGATCTTGAGCCGCTGCGCCTCGCCTCCCGACAGCGTCGTCGCTGCCTGGCCCAGCCGGAGATAGCCGAGACCGACGGATTGTAGAGTCTGCAGGCGCCGCGCGAGGCCGGTCTGGGCGGCGAAGAAGTCGACGGCTTCGTCGACCGTCATCTGGAGCACGTCGCTCACGCTCCGGCCCCGCAGCCGGACGCCGAGGACGTCCGTCCGGTAGCGCCGACCCTCGCACTCGGGGCAGGCGACGTACACATCCTCGAAGAAGTACATCTCGAGCTTCTGGAAGCCGTCGCCCTGACAGGACTCGCAGCGCCCGCCCGGGACGTTGAAGGAGAACGCGCCGGAGTCGAGGCCGAGCGCCTTGGCCCGTGGGTGCGCCGCGAAGAGCTTTCGGATCTCGTCGAACGCTTTCACGTAGGTGATCGGGTTCGAGCGGGGCGTGCGGCCGATCGGCTCCTGATCGATGAGGCGGACGCCCTTCAGGTACTCAATGCCGGTCAGCGCCTTGTAGGCGCCCGGCGGCGCGAAGTCGGTCTTGAAGGCGCGCGCGACGGCGCGATAGAGCGTGTCGTGCACGAGCGTGGACTTGCCGGAGCCGGACACACCCGACACCACCGTGAGCGTGTGCAGGGGCACGCGGAGCGTCACGTCCTTGAGGTTGTGCTCGCGCGCGCCGACGAGGGTGAGCTGCCGGCGGCCGCCGCGTCGGAACGGGGGCACCGGGATCGACTCGCGTCCGGTCACGTAGCGTGCGGTCAGCGAGTGGGTCGCCTTCTGGAACTCGGCCTGCGTGCCGTTGAAGACGATCTCGCCACCGCGCTCGCCCGAGCCCGGTCCCAGCTCGACGATGTGGTCGGCCGCCGCGATGAACTCGCGGTCATGCTCGACGACCACGACCGTATTGCCAGCCTGCGCCAGCTCGCGGCAGAGGTCGGCCAGCCGGGTGGTGTCGCGTGGGTGCAGTCCGATCGACGGCTCGTCCAGCACGTAGAGCGTGCCCACCAGCTGCGAGCCAAGCTGGTTGGCCAGGTTGATGCGCTGGGCTTCGCCACCCGACAGCGTCCGTGTCTGGCGCGAGAGCGTGAGGTAGCCGAGCCCGACGCGCAGGAGGAAGGTGAGCTTCGCCGTGAGCTGGCGCAGGATCTCGCGCGCCACCACCGCGTCCCACGCGGTGAGACCGAGATCGCCGACGAGACGCGCCGCCGCGTCGATGGTGAGCGCGGTGAACTCGGCGATCGTGAGCCCCCCGACGCGGACCGCGAGGGCGGCGGGCTTGAGCCGCGCGCCGCGACACGTCGGGCAGATGGACTGGCTCCGGTAGCGCGAAAGGAAGACCCGGACGTGGAGCTTGTAACGGTACGACTCGACTTCCTCGAAGAACCCCTGGATGCCGGGGAAGGTGCCGTCACCCTTGTAGACGAAGGCGCGTGTCGCCTCCGGAAGCTTCTCCCACGGCGTGTCGGTGTCGAGCCGCTTCCGCCGCGCGGCCTTCATCAGCTCGCGCTGGTACCAGCGGCCCGACGGGTGCGTCCACGGCTCGACGGCGCCGTCGGCGAGGCTCAGCGTGCGGTCGGGCACCACGCGCGCCTCGTCGTACTTCAGCACGTTGCCGAAGCCCTTGCACTCCGGGCAGGCCCCCAGCGGGTGGTTGAACGAGAACAGCAACGGCTGCGGACGCTCGAGGGCGGCCCCGCACCCGCTGCAGCGGAAGTCCTCGGCGAACACGCGGGTGGGACCGTTCACGATGTCGACGGCGAGCTGCCCCCCGCCTTCGCGCAGCGCCGACTCGACCGACTCGCTGATCCGGCCGCGCTGGGCCGGGTCCAGCACGACCCGATCGAGGACCACCGCGATCGCCGTGCGGTCGCCGAAGTCGGCCGGCGGCGGCGCGGCGAGATCGAGAATGTCGCCGTCGATCCGAACCCGGGCGAATCCACGACGGGTGAGCGTCGCCCACAGCTCGGCGGGTGGGAGCCCGGCCGGAACCGCGAGCCGGAAGGTGATCAGCGCCCGCGCGCCGGTGTGCTCGCCGAGCAGCACGTTCACGATGGACTCCGGCGAGTGCGACACCGCCGGCGCGCCGCAGCTCGGGCAGTGAACGCGGCCGATCTTCGCGTAGAGGAGACGCAGATAGTCGTAGACCTCGGTGGCGGTGCCGACGGTGGACCGCGCCGTCCGCACCGGGTTCTTCTGCTCGAGGGCGACGGCCGGCCGGATCTGCTCGATCTTGTCCACGTCGGGACGATCCACCCGGTCGAGGAACATTCGAGCGTAGGTCGACAGTGATTCGATGTAGCGCCACTGGCCCTCGGCGAAGAGGGTGTCGAAGGCGAGGGACGACTTGCCGGAGCCGGAGACGCCGGTCACGACGGTGAGTCGGTCGTGCGGGATCTCGAGCGAAATGTTCTTGAGGTTGTTCTGGCGTGCTCCGTAGATGCGCAGCCCGAGGGGCTGAGGCATTCGAAACAGTCCTCCTGAGGCGGGTAGTCTACTGGAAGAGAGCGCAGCGCGCCACACGCTTCGGACGCTTGACAGCGGCGCGAGCGCCCTGTAGGCTGGCGTCGAGTAGTAATTGATAATGATTCCTAACAGAGCTTCCTAACAGAGATCGCTGACCCCCATGCTCGCTCGCCAGGAAGGCCTCGACACGCTGCGGGCTCGCGGGCTCCGGCTCACGCGGCCGCGCCGACTCATCCTCGACGTGGTCCGCGCCACCGACGCGCACCCGACCGCCGCGCTGGTCTACCAGCGCGTGCGGCGCCGGCTCCCACGGGTGAGCCTCGCGACCGTGTACCGCAATCTTCGCGTGCTGGCCTCCGAGGGGTTCCTGGCCGAGCGCGCCGACACTGGCGGGCTGCGCTTCGACGGCAACACCGGCCCGCACGACCACTTCACGTGCCTGGTGTGCGGGCGCATCTACGACGTACCGGCCGGCACCGGACCGGGGGGGCGCCGCCGGGTCGCGGCGCGTACCGGCTTCGAGGTGCTGGATCACCGGACCGAATACTACGGCCGCTGCGGCGCGTGCCGGCGCCGCGGCCGATCACCCGTCAAGGGACAAAGGAGAAGGACTCATGGCAGGTCTCAAGGGCACTAAGAGCTTCGAAAACCTCAAGGAAGCCTTCGCCGGCGAGTCGCAGGCGAACCGGCGGTATCTGTACTTCGCGCGCGTCGCGGACATCGAAGGGTTCCCCGACATCGCGGGTCTCTTCAAGGACACCGCGGACGCCGAAACCGGGCACGCCTTCGGTCACCTCGACTTCCTGAAGGAAGTGGGCGATCCGGCGACCGGAGAACCGATCGGGAAGACCGAGAAGAATCTCAAGGCGTCCGTCGCGGGCGAGACGTACGAGTACACCCAGATGTATCCGGGCATGGCCAAGACCGCGCGGAGCGAAGGCTTCGGCGAGCTGGCCGAGTGGTTCGAGACGCTGGCGAAGGCCGAGAAGTCGCACGCCGGGCGCTTCAGTAAGGGACTGCAGCAGATCGCGGGCAAGGATCCGGCTGAAGCGATCTAGCTACGACGGGCTCTCGGCGAAGGGCCGACGGGGGGAGGGGCCGCCGGACCACGCGGCACGCGTGCGTTGCCCGGCGGCGGCTGGGCTCCATCTGGGTGCGCGGCGTCCGCCGCCACTCGGAGGGAACGGGTCCGGTCGGCCCCTCCCCCAGCGGCCCTTCGCCGAGAGCCCGTGCGGTAGTTAGCCGCGACAGTTTCAATCATGGCGGGTTTGGATCTGAAGAAGGCGGAGTTTTGGAATCTCGGGGCGGTTGACCGAGAGCTCCGACGGGTCTACGACATCTGCGGCGGCTGCCGGCGCTGCCTGCCGCTGTGCCCGTCGTTCAAGGTGCTGTTCGACCGGATGGACGTCGAAGCGGTCGACGGCGACGTGGACAAGCTGCCGGCATCGGACGTCAAGGACGTCGTCGATCTCTGCTACCAGTGCAAGCTCTGCTTCAACCACTGTCCGTACACGCCTCCGCATCGCTGGGAAGTCGACTTCCCGCGGCTCATGCTGCGCGCCCGCGGGGCTCAGGCCCGCAAGAGCGGCGTGAGCCTTCAAGACCGACTGCTCGGCAGCGCCGATCTCGTCGGCAGGCTGGGGAGCCTGGGCGCACCGCTGTCGAACTGGATGAACGAGCTGTCCGTGCACCGCGCGTTCGTGCAGGCCGTGCTGGGCATCCACAAGCACCGGAACATGCCCAAGTTCCACCGGCAGACCTTCTCGGCTTGGTTCAAGCAGCATGCGCGGGGGAAGACCGCGCGTCGGGCAAGCGCGGCGGGCGTGGCGACAGCCCGGGAGCCCGCCGCGAAGAGAATCGCGCTGTTCGCGACGTGCAGCGTCGAGTACTACGAGCCGTCGACGGGACGCGCGGCGGTGCGCGTGCTGGAGCGGAATCGGGCGGACGTGAGCCTGCCCGAGCAGCGCTGCTGCGGCATGCCGTTCCTCGACGGCGGCGCTATCGACGAGGCGAAGGCCCTCATCAAGCAGAACGTGCAGAGCCTTGCCGCTGCGGTGCGCGAGGGACGCGAGATCGTCGTGCCCGGGCCGACCTGTAGCTACATGCTCAAGCAGGACTATCCCTGGCTCGACGGCTCTGACGACGCCAAGCTCGTCGCGGCGAACACCCGCGACATCTTCGAGTACCTGGCCAAGCTCCAGGCGGCCGGGCAGCTGGATACGAACTTCACGCGCCCCATCGGCAACGTGACGTATCACGTGCCCTGTCACTTGCGAGCCCAGAACCTCGGCCACAAGTCGGCGGACGTGCTGCGGGCGGTGCCCGGTGCCGCGGTCGACGTGGTCGAGAAGTGCTCCGCGGTGGACGGCACGTGGGGCTTCAAGAAGGAATACTACGAGCTCTCGTTGAAGGTCGCGAAGCCGCTGTTCGACGCGGTGGCGGCCGGCGCGCCGACGGTGGCGACCGATTGCCCATTGGCCGCGCTCCAGATCGAGCAAGGAACGGGCCGGAAGGCGAAGCATCCGATCGAGATTCTCGCCGCCGCCTACGGCCTCGAGGAGTGATGCGATGAAGGAGCTGCTGACCTCGGAAATCCTGAACCTCGTCGAGTACGAAAGAGTACGCGACGCGCGGCGCCGCGAGCTGATCGCGCTGAAGAACTTCCGTCGCGTGACCGTCGGTCGTTACCTGTCCTTCGTTTTCGAGAACCGCGCCACGGTGTGGTTCCAGATCCAGGAGATGGTGCGGGCCGAGCGCATCGCGGACGACGCCAAGGTCGCCGAGGAGGTCGAGGTCTACAACGGGCTGTTGCCGCGGCCCGGCGAGCTGTCGGCCACCATGATGATCGAGATCGCCGAGCCCACACAGGTCAAGCCCGTGCTCGACCGGTTCCAGGGGATCGACACGCGCGAATACGTGAAGCTGACCGTCGGCCCCCACACGATCGTGGGCGACTTCGAGGCCGGCCACTCCGACGAGGAGCGCGGCAAGCTCAGCGCCGTCCACCTGGTTCGATTCGCGCTACCGCCCGCCGCGCGGCGCATCTTCCGAGCGGCCGAGGTCGCCCTGGTGGTCGAGCACCCCAACGAACATGCGCGCACGGTGCTCTCGGACGAGACCAAGAAGAGTTTGCGGGACGACCTCGGGTGAGGGTGGCGCTGCCGCTGGCCGCCGCGCTCGCCCTGGCGGTGAGCGGCTGCTCGGAACGCGGGCTCTCGCCGAGCGCCGAGCGTGGCCGGCAGGTCTATCTCGCCCAGTGCACCGCGTGCCACAACACGGATCCCGGCCAACCTGGCTCGGTGGGCCCGCCGGTCAAGGGCTCGTCTCGCGCGCTGCTGGAGGCAAAGGTCTTGAGCGGGACCTATCCGCCGGGCTACACACCGAAGCGGCCGACGAAGGTCATGGTGCCACTGCCGGCCGTCGCGCCGGAGATCGCGGCGCTCGCCGACTATCTGCGCTGAACGCCCGACGGCCCGGCGGAAGCGCCGCCGGACCGTCGACGCGCGCGCTCGATCAGCCGAAGATGATCTTCAGCGCGATCACGAAGATCGCGGTGAGCACGAACCCCGCCCAGAGCGTTCCGTTCACCGTGCTGAGCAGCTTCTTGCCCGCGCTGGCCTTGTCGGGCGTGGCGGGACCGACTACGGCGTTCCCCTCGACGATGACGAGGATGATCGCGAAGACGATCATCATCGCGATCTTCATGCCGCGTGCCGTCGGACTGAAGAGACCGGGGAAGTGGCTCGCGGCGCCCATGAAGAAGAGCATCGGGATCGACAGCATCGTGTTCGTGCGGGAGGCGACGCCACCGCGCGCGCCGCGCGCCGCCGCCTCGGGGATCGCCTGGCCGCCTTCCTTGACCCGGGTCGCGGAGGCCATGACGACCTGTTGCGCGGGCCAGATGATGAACCACACGTTGAACCACATGAGGGTGCCGAGGATGCCACCGATGAAGATCGACCACCCGTAGGGCGTGTTGAAGAACGACTGGACGCCACCCAGCTGACCGATCCGGTGCAGCAGGTAGAGCCAGCCGGTGATGAACGTGAGCATGGCGCCCCACCGGAACCACCAGAGCGCGCGACTGACGAGCCCCCCGGTGATCATGCCGGTCCGCACCGGGGCGTCGGCGCCCGCGAAGAACGGCACCTGCACGAAGTTGAAGTAGTACAACATGCCGATCCAGGTGATGCCGGCGAGAAAGTGGAACCAGCGTAGCAGGAACAACCAACCGTCAGTCATTGCGCCGCCTCCTAGTCGAGTGGTGCGCTTCCGTCCTGGTCGTCCTCCTCGGCGTCTCCATCTTCATCGTCGTCGAGATCGTCGTCATCCAGATCGTCGACATCGTCGTCGTCGGACTCTTCGTCGAGGTCGTCATCCTCGAAGTCGTCATCGTCGTCGTCGAGCTCGTCATCGTCGTCCAGGTCATCGTCGTCGTCGTCGTCCTCGTCCTCGGCCTCGGTCTCCGTCTCCTCCGCGTCTTCGTCGCTCTCGACGTCGCTCCGGCGCAATTCGGCGTCGTCAGGCCACGGGTGCGTCCGAAACTGCATGTGAAAGCTCCTTCGGTGAGTTGTCCGGGCGGATTATAACAAACATCCTCCGCCGTCAACCTCAACTAGCACCTCGACTAGCACCCAAGGCGGGTAGCGAGATCTTCGAAGTCCGCCGCGACGACGTCCCACGCCTGCGCCGGCGCGAGGTCGGTCGTCTGTCCGGGGCCGTATTCGAGCGCGCGCGGCACGAACGCCGTCGCCATGCCCTCGCCGCGGGCGGCCGCCAGATCGTAGTTGTGCGCGGCGACCATCATGATCTCCGCCGGCGCCAGGCCGAGGAGCGTGATCGCCGTGCGATACACCTCGGGCCGCGGCTTGTAGCAGCGGGCGTTTTCCGCCGTGATGACGCAGTCCCACGGCAGGCCGGCCCAGCGGGCGAGCTCGACCATGCCGATGAAGCTCGCGTTGGAGAGCGGCGACAGGATGTAGCGCCGCTTGAGCCGGCGCAGTCCAGCGAGTGCGTCGGGCCATGGACGCAGCCGCCACCACACGCGGGTGAGCGCGTCGATCTCGTCCGTGGCGAGCGAGACGCCGTGCTTGGGGAGCAGCTCCACGAGCCGCCGACGGTAGATCGCGTCGACGGTGGTCCACGGGCGGGCCCCCCGGTTCACGTCGTCCATGCCCGGACGGTAGGCGGCCTTCCACTCGTCGAGGAAGAGGACGGAGTCGAGTCTGAGCACCTTTCGGTCTGCGAGCGCGCGGAGCTCGTCCAGGACACTCGTTCGCCAATCCACCACGGTGCCGTAGGTATCGAACGTGAGGGCGCGAATCATGGACGCATGCTACGTGATCGCGGCGCACTCGGCGCGGTAAAATCCGGTGCTGCGGCCCTTCGGCCTAGGGGAGATCGGCGGTGCGAGGCGTGCGCGGTCGCCTCAGAATCTGAACCACACTGCGAAGAGCGCGGCCTGGCCAGCGCCGGTGTTGCGGCCCGC
>Ga0209058_1002502_pt1 | contig 15113 bp, 16 predicted proteins | sample GraSoiAngelo_147_FD_185904 | JGI IMG/M metagenome (GOLD analysis project Ga0209058, IMG submission 185904) | Grasslands soil microbial communities from the Angelo Coastal Reserve, California, USA - 14_1009_05_40cm (SPAdes) (version 2) | ecosystem: Environmental > Terrestrial > Soil > Grasslands ... | reverse complement strand
CGTATGGGGCGTCCTCAACATCGTCAACCTCGCGCACGGGGCGCTCGTGATCGTCGGCGGCTACATCACTTGGCAGCTTTTCACTGCTTTCGGCCTCGATCCCTTCCTCACCCTGCCGGTGGACGCCGTAGCCCTGTTCGTGCTGGGCTACGCACTGCAACGCGGCGTGATCAACCGGATCATTCGCGCCCCGCTGCTTTTCACCTTTCTGCTGACGTTCGGGTTGAACCTCGTCATCGTCAACATCCTGCTCCTGATCTTCGGGTCTGACTTTCGCTCGGTCACGCCCACTTATTCGGGTCAGGGTTTTGAGATCGGCGGCATCGTCGTCCCATACGTCCGGCTCACGTCTTTGGGCGCGGCGATCCTGTTGTCGGCGGGGCTCGCGTTCTTGCTGAGCAGGACGCGCATCGGCCTTGCGATCCACGCGATCGCCGCCGACCGTGACGCCGCGCAGCTCGTCGGCATCGACCTCCGTCACGCGTATGCCGTCACTTATGGTCTTGGCGCGGCATGCGCGGGCGTCGCCGGCGGACTCATCGCAATGAGGACGTCGGCATCGCGCGAGGCGTCCGCTACGTGAACGACTCGAAGGCGACCAACGTCGCCGCCGCCCTGCGGGCGATGGCGGCGTTCGACGTCCCGCTGCACGTGATCCTGGGCGGGCTGGGCCGGGTCAGCGCAACGGTGGTGGGAGGCCTGGCCTTTGGCCTGGTCGAGGCTTTCGGGCAGTCCATCCCTGGCTCGGGTTCCGTGTTCGCCAACGCGATCGCTTTCGGTCTCATGGTGCTGGTCCTGGTCACGCGGCCGCAGGGTCTGATGGGCCGGCTGCGGTGATCGCGACCGCCGATTCGCAACGCCGCTGGCGCCGGCTCTTCCTGATCGTCGGCGCGATCGTTGCCGCCTATGCGCTGCTTGCTCCGCTGACCTCGCTCGACGCCGCCCAGTCAGCCAACGTCCCGCTCCTGGCAGACAAGTTCTGGTTCCGGATCGCGACCTACGTCGTGATGTTCGTCGTGATGGCGACGGCCTGGAACATCATCGGGGGAATCACCGGGTATGCCGCATTCGGAAATGTGGCCTTTTTCGGCATCGGCGCCTACACGACGGGCATGTTGATCGCCAAGGCGAAGTGGCCGTTTCTCGTCGCCCTGCCGCTAGCGCCTATTCTGGCGGCCCTTTTCGCAGCGCTGGTGGGACTTCCACTGCTCAGGCTGCGCGGTCATTACTTCGCCGTCGCAAGCCTTGGGGTCGGCGTGGCTGTTGGCGAGCTGGTGCAGAACATCGATTACAACGGCCAGCCGGTGTTTGGCGGAGCCAGCGGCTTGTTCCTGCCTATTTATGCGGTCGGCCACCGCGGCCTGTTCTTCTTCTACTTGATGTGTGGCGCGGCGGCGATCGCGATCGCGGTCACGTGGTGGGTGCTGCGCAGCCGGTTCGGTTACGGCCTGATCGCCATCCGCGAAAACGAAGAGGCCGCGGCGGTTCTCGGCGTCAACACGACGGCGTACAAGGTTGGGGCGTTCGCGCTCGCCGCCGCCCTCACCGGGCTTGCGGGAGGAATCTTCTCCCAGTGGAACGTCTTCATCAACCAGGACAACGCGTTCCCCATCGAATACAACGTTCAGATGATCCTGATGGCGTTGCTCGGGGGCACGGGTACAGTGTTCGGCCCGGCGGCGGGGGCCGTCCTGCTTCAGCTGCTGATCCAGTTTCTCGGCGGCAGCCTGCCGATCTCGATTGACCTCCCCTTCGTCTCGACCGAGGCTCGGCCGATCGTCGCCCAGGTCATCCTCGGCCTGCTCCTGGTGGTCGTCGTCATCTTCGTCCCGCGCGGGGTGATCGACTTCTTCGGGGGTCGCACCCGTCTGAGCCTGTCCTACCTCCGCCGGTCGCTTCGTGACACATCACTGTGAGCACTACGGCGGAGCCGCAGCTCGAGCTGCGAGGCGTCACCAAACGGTTCGGAGGCGTGGGCGCGGTCGATGGCGTCACCTTTCAGGTCGAAAGGGGCGAGATCCTCGGCATCATCGGCCCGAACGGCGCCGGCAAGACGACCCTTCTGAACTGCATCAGCGGCGTGCATCGGGTCGACGGCGGAGACATCCGCTGGGAGGGAAGATCGATCACCGGCATGGCGCCGCACCGGGTTGCACGGCTCGGCATCGGCCGCACCTTCCAGATCGTCCGGCCGTTCGGGTCCATGACCGTGCGCGAGAACGCCGCCGTCGGCGCTCTGTTCGGTAGCTCTGCCGCGCGGCGCGGACCGAAGCAGGCGTTCGAGATTGCCGACCAGGTCCTGGAGCTTGTCGGACTGAAGGCCAAGGCCGGCCAACCTGTTTCCGCCCTGACCATTCCCGACCGTAAGCGGCTCGAGGTGGCTCGGGCGGTCGCGACCAGGCCCCAGCTCCTTTTGCTGGATGAGGTCATGGCCGGGCTGAACAACGTCGAGATCGACGAAGCGCTCGAGATGGTGAGGGCGGTGCACGCCACGGGCGTGACGGTGCTCCTGATCGAGCATGTCATGCGTGTCATCGTCGGCATCTGCCGGCGCGCGATCGTCCTCGACTTCGGCCACGTGCTGGCGGAGGGTGAGCCCGAGGTCGTCCTGCGCGACGAAAGGGTGATCAAGGCCTACCTGGGTGAGCGCTACGCCAAGCGGCTGCGCACCGAACGCGGGCAGGACAGCCCTTCTTGATCGCCGCCGGTGAGCCTTTGCTCAAAGTCCGCGGCCTCACGGCGGGCTTCGACGCCGGACCGGTGCTGTTCGGGATCGACCTCGATGTCGGTCCGGCCGAGCTGATCGCGCTCGTCGGGGCAAACGGCGCGGGGAAATCGACTTTCCTGGGTGTCGTGAGCGGCCTCGTTCGCGCCAGCTCGGGCACCATCACGCTCGCCGGCGAGGACGTCACGAATGTCCGCCCAGAGGCTCTCGTGCGCAAAGGCGTGGCTCACGTGCCGCAGGGCCGGCGTTTGTTCGGGACGATATCGGTCGAGAGGAATCTGCTTCTTGGGGCCTACCTCCGGCGCGATCGAGAGGTCAGCGACGATGTCACACGAGTGCTCGACCACTTCCCGGCCCTCAAGAACAAGCTGCCTCGCGACGCGGGCACGCTGTCGGGCGGCGAGCAGCAGATGGTCGCCATCGCGCGGGGCATGATGGCGCGGCCGAAGCTCCTGCTGATCGACGAGCTGTCGCTCGGCCTGGCACCCAATGTCGTCGATCGCCTGATCGACGTCGTGCAGCAGATCAACCGCGAGGGAACCGCGCTCATCCTGGTGGAGCAGGACGTGCTGGTCGCGCTGGACGTAGCGCACCGCGCCTACGTGCTGGAGAACGGGGCGGTCGCCTTGAGCGGGCCGGCTGCCGAGGTGCGGGACGACCGGGGCGTCCGGCGAGCGTACCTGGGACTCTGACCAACCGAACCGGCTCGATGGATCGGCTGCAGGTCACGACCGAGATCCGAGTTGCACCACCTCTCAGCCGTTTTCAGGCCATCGCGGGCGTGTCGAGGGACGGAGATTGGGCCGGAACATGGCTCATCGCGTGTTCGGCCAGCGCGGTGATCGTGAGCGCGGGATTGACCCCCAGGTTGACTGGGACCGCCGATCCGTCGACCACGTACAGGTTCGGGTGGCCGAAAACTCGACCGCGGTCGTCGCATACTCCGTCCTCTGGGCCGCTGCCGATGACCGCCCCGCCCAGGATGTGTGCGGTCGACGGAATATCGAACAGCACCTCGTTGATCGAGCTCGAGGGCCAGCCCCCAATCTTCTCTGCCACTCTCCGCGCCATATCGTTGGCGATGGGAATGTAGGAAGGGTTGCGGGCTTCTTTCGGCGCCCGGTTCCGCGAGTCCAGGCGAGTGTTGAAAGGCCAGTACCATCGTCGCTTCAGGACCAGCTCCAGGTGGTTGTCGGTGACTTGCATGACCAACAACAGGATCGACTTGCGCGCCCAGCCGAGCGGCACGATCGAACGGATGAAGTCGTCCGGCCTCCTGACGCAGTTGATCAGGAAACGCAACGGGCGCGGGAGCCCGGATCCGCCATCCGTGAGCGGCTTGGACAGGAGACCGATCAGGTCGGAGCCGCGCGGGTACCGCACCGGCTGGATGTGCGTCACCTCATCTGGGTAGATGCCTGACGTGATGGCCACGCCATCGGTGAAGTCAACGTTCCCATTGCGCGAGGTCGCGCCAACGATGGCCTCACTGTTGGTGCGAACAAGGCGACCGACTGCCGGTGAAAGATTCGGCAAGGTTCGGTTTTCTCGCGCGCGAAGCAGCAGGTCTACGGTGCCGAGGACACCGGCCGCCAGGACGACGATCGGGGCGTGCCACAGCTGTCGAGCGCGAGGCACGACGGATGTGCTGCGCAAAGTGACGAGGCGGTAGCCGCCGTCTGGCGCCTGCTCGATTGCATCTACGCGCGTTTCGGGGAAGATCTCAGCCCCCAGCTTCTCCGCGAGGTAGAGATAGTTCTTGTCCAGGGTGTTCTTGGCGTTGTGCCGGCATCCGACCATGCAGCCGCCGCAAAAGACACAACCCGACCGCGCGGGTCCCGCGCCCCCAAAGTACGGATCCCGGACCAGCTCTCCGGGGGCACCGAAAAAGACCGCCACGTCGGTGGGCTTGAAGGTCCCGCCCTTGTTGATCTCCTCCGCGCACTCCCTCAAAACCCGATCCGCCTCGGTCAGCCTTGGATTCGTGGCGGCTCCAAGCATCCGCCGGGCGGTGACGTAATGAGGCGCCAGTGCTTTCTCCCAGTCCTGGCCCGCCGGCCACTCAGGGCGCTTGAAGACGGCAGGCCGAGGAGTGGGGAGGGTGTTCGCGTACACGAGGCTGCCGCCGCCGACGCCGGCCCCGGAGCCGACGAGGACGTCGGACAGCAGCGTCAATCGCAAAATGCCGTGGCAGAAGAGCTTCGGCATCCACAGGAAACGCCATACCTTCCAGTTGGTGTCAGCAAAGTCTTCGGACCCGAAGCGCTTGCCCGCTTCGAGCACGGCGACTCGATAACCCTTCTCGGCAAGGCGCAGTGCGGCGACCGAGCCACCGAACCCAGAGCCGACGATCAGAACGTCATATTTGTCGACGGCCTGCAACGGTATCTAGGCCTTGGATTTATCGGGTAACCGCGGTGGCTTGGCGTGAGTCGCCCCAATCGTGCGGGTAGGGCGCGCGACGATCCAGCGGGCTGCGACGGTATTCGATCCGGCGGAGGGCTGTCCTGCGCTCCCGAGCGGCGGCAGAATTGGCACGGGCAAGGATCCTGGGCCCCGTGTGGAGCTCCGCTCGGCGCTCACTTCCGCGCCGATCACGTTCGGATCGCCTTGATGTCGACCTCTGGTTGTCCGTTCCGGCCTCCTCGGCTTCCCCTCCCCTTTTGTCAATGTGACCCTACTTTCTGTTCGAGTCAAGTGCCGTGCGCCAGGCCGGACGCCGGCTGAATGCCAAACTTGGCGTGGATGTGCCCCAGCAGGCTCGAAAGCGAGATGTCTAACTCTGTTTCGCCGAGAGAGATCGGCGGTGCCTGACGCGCTGGCGCCAGACGGCTCGGAAATCCATTTCCGAGTGGTTGATGCTGCGCGGGCCAGCCTGGTCGAAGTCATTTTGGCGCCCGGACGCACAAGTCGCCCGGTGCGTCACCGGACGGTGGAGGAGATCTGGTATTTCCTCGCCGGTTCAGGCGAGGTATGGCTGCGATCGCCCGACGGCGCGAACACGAAAATTCATCGAGTGAGTGAGCGATCGACGGTGACGATTCCGACCAGCTGGGACTTTCAGTTTCGCTCAGATGGTCCGGACTCGCTTCGATTCCTGTGCTTCACCACGCCGGCGTGGCCCGGCGCCGGCGAGGCGATCTCGGTGGCTGAAGGCGGCCTCGGCAAGGCGAACGTTTGAGCCGGCGGAGCTCGTTTCACGTTCCTAACCGCCGTGAGCAGCAGGATTGACGGACCCGGCGCGATAAGCAGTATGAGGACCGTGCGCCTGTACCACCCCACGAAGCATGCGGCTGAGATTCTGCGCGACGGCTTTGGGGAGACCAGCGGGACATATCTGACTGAGACTGACCATAGTGGCGTGTGGTTATTTGATCGACCGCTTGACTACGTGGGTCAAGACGAGCCGGACGTGATGCTCGAACTCGAGATGCCCGAGTCCGTTGTCGCTCCGTTCGAGTGGTTTGCCGACCGACCCTACCGCATGTTCTTGATGCCGGCGGCGCTCGTCAATCTGTACGGGCCGCCGAGCGTCAGTGAGCGGCCTCCCATTTAGTCCTACTCGTCTGCGGTCCACTCCGTCGACGAATTGGTGGGCTCGGCGCGACTTACAGCACGCCACGCAATGCGGAGCGCGCCCAAAGCCACCGCGGCCACGATCACTAGTGTTCGCATGCCGCCATCGTCTCGGACCCAAGGGGGTCAGGGCATCGTGTGGAGCAACCGTAAGATCCCGCGGCACTTCGTGCTCCACTCACGCCAGTGTCGGCGCCAACCAAGGCCCGGCGGTCAGTCTGCCCTTCGGCCGACAAATCAAATGGCAGAATGAGGGACTAGGGACATGGGCCATCTCGAGGAGAGAGATCTCCGGAGCCTGGAACGGAGGAGCATGTACTCGATCTTCGCTCCGCTGGAAGGCGACGACGGCCTGTCGCTGGAGCTCGCTCTCGACGATAAGTCAAATCCAACCCGGTCGGGCGAGCTCGCGGTTTGGGGATTCCTGCGCCGTCGGGTTCGCCGCCGTCCGTCCGCTGACGAGCAATGGGTGCCGGCGATGTTCATGTTCGTCCGGCGGTTCTCCTAAGCGAAGAGCAAATCGGGGCCGCCGTCTGGTGTCAGCCTGCTCGTACGTCCCGATCACAACGCCGGTGGTTGCGCTCTTGCTGTCCGCGAGCCGCAAGAGACCGGTGGACCGCCGTCAGGCGAACTGATCAAGCAACGGGATCGAGCAGGGCGCCGGCGGCCAGCAGACAGTCTCGCAGCGAGCTCGCGCCCAGCGACCGCGGCGTGATTCCCGCCGCGAACGACATGGCCGCCGCGGTCCCGGCCGCCTGGCCCATCGCCATGCAGGTCGCCATCGAGCGCGCGGACGCGTGCGCATCATGAGTGGCCGAAAAGCAACGGCCGGCCACAAGCATTCCTTCGACATCGGCCGGCAGCAGGCACCGATAGGGAATCCCGTAAACGCCGCTCTCGGGCACATATGACCACCTGGTGTCGGCATGTGGGCTGTGGTCCTCGATCGGGGCCCCGCACAACGCGATCTCGTCATCGAAGCGCCGGGCCCCGAGCACATCATCACGCGTCAGCCTGTAGTCGCCGATGACGCCAGGCACGCGGTCGCGCAGAAAACGGTGATACTCATGGACCTGGCGCCGCCCTTCGATCTCGGCTCGAGTCAGCTGCTGCGGATCGGTGGCGTCCACATTTGGAATGCGCGTCATGTGCACGGTGATGACGCCCGGATGCGGGGTGCGATGCCACGAACCTTCGAGGCGTGGTAGCCGGTACTCGCCACTCTCGGCGGCGCGCCGCATCATCGCCCAGAGCTCCGTCTTGGGCAGCGCCGCGGCCTTGTCGATGTCCACGTTTGCCACGCGGAAGATCGTCGAGAGGGACTGCAGGTTGGGTGTGGATCTCGCGTCCTCATAGGCAACGCCGGCCATCGCGCACAGATCCGCGTCGCCCGATGCATCGACGATCACGCCCGCATCGATGAAAGACTCGCCACCCTTGTTCCAGGTGCGGATGGCCACGACGCGCTTGTCGCGTACCTCCACGCCTGTGGCCCACGTATGCAAAAGAACCTCGACCTGGGCCTCCTCAGCCATGCGTTCCCACAGCGTCTTCAGGACCTCCGGGTCGTACGTGACACCGGTTCCTGCGCCGTAAGTGTTGGGTCGCTCGAACGCAACGCCGGCTGATTTGAGCCGTTCGGCGACCTCCCAACCGATGCCGCCGACGACCCGGCGAGGCTTTTCACCGGGCGTATAGAAAGCGTAGAAGGTGTCCAGGACCGCCGTCGAAGTTCCGCCCAAGAAAGGCAGGCGGTCGAGCAGCAGAGTTCGGGCCCCGACCCGCGCCGCGCTGATCGCAGCCGAGCTCCCGGCCGACCCGCTGCCAACGACCACGACGTCAAACCGCTGGCGCATCTGGCAGCCAGGTAAAGGCATCTGCGGGGTTGTCGACCAGGATCGTCTCTTCGGCTGGAAATCCAAGTCTGCTGCGAAGCCGGGGCGCGAAGGTCTCGAGGAGGTAATTCAGTCCAGGTCCGCCGCCGTAGGCGCGAAAGTAGTCGCGCTGACCGAGGTCGAGTCCAAGCATCAGCGCCTGATGATGCCCGCTCTCGACCATCGCATCGATGAGGTCCAGAAGCTGGCTGTCGGGGCGGTACTTGATGCGCCCCGGCGTGTCGTACTCGAGCCATACGCCACGGTCGGCCAGCTCGCGGTGAAGCTCGACGTCCGGATTGCGGTCGAGATGGGCCAGGATGATGCGATTGGCGCGAACTCCCTCGCGCATCAGCAGGTCGACGATCTCGTGTCCGCAGGTGCCGATCTCCGTGTGCACAAGGATCGGGGCTCCCGTCTCCTGGCTGCCGGCGGCCGCGGCGACCAGGCGTCGCTCCTCCAGACGGCTGATGTGCTGGTAGGACGCGCCCGCCTTGATGACCCCTGCCAGGGCAGCGTCGAGGGGCGCTTCAACCATCCAGTCGGCCGGGTGCATGCCTTGCCGGAGATCGATCAGGATGCGCTCTGCCAGCTGCTCAACCGTTGATCCGCGCACCCAGTGGTCTGCTGGGTAGTGGGCGTCGCGGTGGTACCCGGTGGCGGCGATGATATGCACGCCGGTCGCCTGGGCCACCGCTCGCAAGCCGGCCGGATTGCGTCCGAGACCGATGGGAGTCACCTCGACGATCGCGCGCAGCCCGCCGCTCGCCGCGTGGGTTACCTCCTCGACCGCGCGATCGATGTCATCGAAGTCCTGGCCCGGAAGCGCAGGGCTGCGAAGGAACAGGTGGTCGTGCGCGTCGGTTATTCCGAGCTCGTCCGGCCGGATCGGACCCAGAACTGTCACGATCTCACCCACACGCGACCCGTTCACCAGCGGCACTATAAGCGCCATGTCTCGACACCTCGGTCTCGACCTGGGCGGGACGAACTTGAAGTGGGCCGTCGTGGAACGCGACACCCAGCCGCGTCTTCTCCAAACGGGTCGAGTAGCGACGGACACCGGCGGCGGCGAGCAGGCCGTCGTGCGGCAGCTGATCGAAGTGGCCCGCGCGGTACTTCGCGACACTCACCACATCGACTCGATCGGAGTTGGCATGCCCGGGGTCCTCGACCCGGGCTCGGGCATCACCCGCTTCATTCCCAACATTCCAGGCAACTGGGCCGGCGTGCCGGTGATCGCCGAGATGAGCAAAGCCGTCCAATCGCCGGCGCGCCTGATCAACGACGCGCGCGCTTTCGCGCTTGCCGAGCACCGCCTGGGAGCGGGGCGCGGCGCCACGTCACTGCTTGGCATCACCCTCGGCACCGGCGTTGGAGGCGGATTGATCCTGGGCGGACAGCTTTACCTGGGTCGCGACGGGACGGCCGGCGAGTTCGGGCACCAGACGATCCTCCCGGACGGTCCGCGGTGCAACTGCGGCAACAACGGCTGCCTGGAGTCACTGGCCCGAGCCGATGCGATCGCCGCCGCTTGCGGCCAGCCAGGCGCTGAGGAATCGGTGGCGGCTGCTCGAGCCGGAGACCCTCGCGCGCAGCAAGGGCTGATCGAAGTCGGACGGTACCTTGGGATCGGCGCCAGCAACGTGGTCGTCCTGGTCGGCGTAGACCGAATCGTCGTCGGCGGCGGGATTGCGGCCGCCGGCGACATCCTGCTAGACCCGCTTCGACAGGAGCTCGCGCGTCGCGTCCATGTCGCGGATGTCGATCGGGTCCAGGTCGTCGGCGCCGAGCTCGGCATCTGGGCGGGCGCGATCGGGGCGGCCCTGTTCGCGGCGGATCCGATCGACCCCCACTTGCATTTTGTCTAGATAGCTATACATTTACCGGTCGATGGTCATGGCGGATCTTTCGGGCGCGGAGACTTTCACCCCGCGCTATCGCGAGATCGAGCAGGCGATGCGGCAGCGTCTCGCAAAACTGATGCCCGGCGCCGAGTTACCGTCTGACGCCGAGCTATGCGAGGAGTTCGGGGTCAGCCGGATGACCGCCCGCCACGCGATGAATCGCCTCGCCGGCGACGGACTGGTGTTCCGCGTGCGCGGCAGGGGCACGTTCGTGGGCGACCCGCCGACCCACCGCCGCGCCAACAGCCTGCTCAGCTTCTCCAACGAGATGCGCCGGCAGGGCAGGGTGCCGACGTCGCAGGTCCTCGGTCGAGGGCTGCGCGCCCCCACCCGAGAGGAGGCGGCGCGCCTCCGGCTCAAGAAGGGCGAGAAGGTGCTGTGGCTGAAACGGATCCGGCTCGCGGACGGCGAGCCGATCGCGCTGGAGTCGACGCGTCTCCATCCGGCAACCGCCGTCGCGGTCCTCCGGGGCGGTGTTGGTGCGCGCCGGATTTCCGCCGACCAGTGGTCGGGCCACCATCAGCGCCGAGCCCGCGGATGCGGACGATGCGCGCTGGTTGAAGATGCGCAAGGGCGGGGCCATGCTCGTCGAACAGCGTGTGATCGTCGATCATCGAGGCCGGCCTCTCGAGTTCACAGAGTCGCGCTACCCGGCCGACCGTTACGCCCTGGACGTCGATTTTGTGGTCGAAGCCCAGGTTGCAGAGTGAGGGGGAGTTGATGGGCTCGTTTTTCGACCAGCTCAGCTACGCGGACGTCGCCAAGACGATCGACCATTCTCTTCTCAAGCCGGAGCTCGACGATTCATCGGTCGAGGCAGGCTGCGAGCTCGCCGCCCGCTATGACGTCGCGTCGGTCTGCGTTCGGCCGCGCGATGTCGAGCGCGCGCATCGCCTCCTGGCGAACACCAAGGTTGCGGTCGGCACCGTGATCGGATTCCCGCACGGCAGCTCGCGTACCGAAACCAAGGTGTTCGAGTCGCGGCTCGCGCTGCAGAACGGCGCACGCGAGCTGGACATGGTCATCGACATCGGCGCGCTCATCTCGGGCAACGAGTTTTATGTGCGCGAGCAGATCGCCGCTGTCGTGGGCGCCGCTCACGCTGAAGGCGCCCTGGTCAAAGTCATCCTCGAGAACGCCTACCTGACCGACGAACAGAAGGCGCGCGGCTGCCAGCTAGTCGAGGCGGCGGGCGCGGACTTCGTCAAGACGTCGACCGGCTTCGCGCCGACCGGCGCTACCGTCGAAGACCTGAGGCTGATGCGCCGCTCCGTTTCGCCGCACATCGGCGTCAAGGCGGCGCATGGGATCAGGACGCTCGACGCATTGCTCGAGGTGCTCGAGATCGGCGTCACCCGGGTTGGGGCGACCCAGACCGCGGCCATGCTCGATGAGTTCAAGGCGCGAAAGGCCAGCCCTGCTCCGGCGGCAAGCCCCTCGGCTGCCTTCGACGCCACCTCCCCACTACGTGGGGAGGAGTGATGAATCATCGGATCGTGCGCATCGGGATGCTCGGCTCGGGCTTTGTCGCCGATTTCTACATGGATGGCTTGCGTGACGTCCCGGGTACCGAAGTGGTGGCCAACTACTCGCGGTCGGAGGAACGGGCCAACGAATTCGGGCGGCGTCACGGGGTGGCGCGGCAGTACACGACCATGGAGGACCTCTGCGCGGACCGCGAGGTCGAGATGGTGGTGATCGGCCTTCCCAACCACCTCCACCTCCCGGCTGTCCGCGCCGCCGCTGCCGAGCGCAAAGCGATCGTCTGCACCAAACCGCTGGCTCGCAACGGCCACGAGGCTGCCGACATGGTGAACCTGGCTCGCGATGCCGGTGTAATGCACGCATATGCGGAGACCGAGGTTTTCTCCCCCGATGTGATGCGCGCACGACAGATGATCGAGAGCGGTGCGATCGGCGACGTGCTCACCGTGCGCGCTCGCGAGGCCCATTCCGGCCCGCACGCCCAACACTTCTGGGACGCGGAGACCGCCGGCGGTGGCGCACTGCTGGACATGGGGTGCCACACGGTCGAGGCCGCGCGCTACTTCTTCGGCAAGGAGCAGCGGATCAAAGACGTTTTCGCGTGGGGAGCCACGATGGTGCACAACGACCGGACCACAGGCGAGGACAACGCAGTTCTACTGCTCCGCCTGGAAGACGGCCGGACATCCCTGACCGAAGCTTCGTGGACGGCGAAGGGCGGCATGGAGCTGCGCAACGAGATCTACGGCACGATGGGGCGGATCGTGACCGACACCAGCTCGACGCGCCTACGGGCCTTCATCCAGCAGCCTGCGGGCTACCTCATGGAAAAAGCGGATGCTGAGGTCGGCTGGGTGTTTCCCATCCCGGATGAGGCGCGCGTGTACGGCTACCACGAAGAGATGCGCCACTTCGTCGACTGCTTCGTGAAAGGAGAGCAGCCCCGTGAGGACTTCATCGACGGCTACATCGTCAACTCCGTGCTGGATGCCGCTTACAAGTCGATGAAGAGCGGCCACTGGGAAGCGGTGCACATCGACACCAAGGTCGCCGACGGATGAAAGCGGGTTCGGACTGGATCGACGCGGGGATAGCAGTCCTGGAAAGGATCCGCGACACTCAATCGCGCGCCATCGAGCGGGCGAGCCAGGTCTGCGCGGACGCGATCGGCGCCGGAGGTTTTGTCCACCTGTTCGGAACGGGACACTCTCGCATCCCGGTCGAGGAGATGTTTCCGCGCTATGGCTCGTATCCCGGGTTCCATCCCATCGTCGAGCTGTCGATGACCTTTCACACGCAGGTCGTCGGGGCCAACGGCCAGGGTCAGGCGATGTTCATCGAGCGCATGCCAGGTCTGGCCGAGGTCATACTGTCCAACTTCCATTTCGAGCCGAAGGACGCGGTGATGGTTTTCTCGGCCAGCGGCCTTGGCGCCGTAGTCGTGGAGTTCGCGCGCGGCGCCCGGAAAAGGGGACTCCCCGTGGTCGCCGTCACCTCGATCGCACAGTCGAAGGCAGGCGAAGTCGAGAAGGGGGCCGGCGCCCGCCTGATGGACGAGGCCGACATCGTCATCGACCTCTGCACGCCCGTGGGAGACGCGCTTTGCCGGCTCGACGGCTTGCCGGAGACCCCGATCGGACCGGGGTCGACGCTCGCCGCCGTTGCTGTTGCCGATGCGATCAAAGTACGGACCGCGGAGCTGCTGCTCGCCAACGGCAACCTGCCTCCGGTGATCACCAGCGTCGCCGAGGTGGGACGCCTGCGTTCGAATGAGCTGTTCGAGGCGGCTTACCGGGACCACGCGCGCCGGGCGGCGCGCAGCCTCGCTACTTGACAGGAGGTGGAGACTGGTGCATTTCGGGAGGCAATCGAAGGCAGTAGGGGTCCTACGGGACCGCATGGAAAACAGGAGGTGATCGTCTGTGATGCATCGTGAACAGCCGCTGGCGGCAGGTCGTTGGGTGGCGGCCTTGCTGGTCGCCGGGTTCGCCCTGGTCGCATGTGGCGCCAGCCCGTCGAATGGTGGCAGCACCGCCACCAAATACACAGTCGGCGTATCCAACACGCTGACCGGCAACGGTTGGCGCGAAGAGATGATCTGCTCGATCAAGGCTCAGGCCAAAGCATCGGGCGTTGTCTCCAAGGTGATCATCGCCAACCGCACCACGGATGCGGCGGGCCAGATCGCCGACATCCGCAACCTGATCTCCTCAGGCGCCAACGTGATCGTGATCAACCCCTCCGACCGCGACGCGTTGAACTCGGTCATCAAGCAGGCGACCGACAAGGGAATCGTCGTTGTTGCGGTCGACCAGGCCGTGTCCGAGCCGAGCGCGTACGTGGTGACGAATGACCAGGTCGCATACGGGAACCTCGGCGCCGACTGGCTCGCCAAGAAGCTCGGCGGGAAGGGCAACATCATCGAGATGCGCGGCATCAACGGCGTTCCGGCCGACACGGACCGGCACCAGGGCCTGACGGCCGCGCTGGCCAAGTACCCCAACATCAAAGTGGTCAAGCAGACCTTCACCAACTGGTCGCTCGACCCCGCCGCCCAGCAGATGAAGGACATCTTCAGCTCGGGCATCAAGTTCGACGGGATCTGGACGTCAGGCATCGACTCGACCGTGGTCGACCAGTTCCAGTCCTCGAACAAACCCTTCGTGCCCATCGTGGGCGCTGACAACAACAAGTTCGTGCAGGAGCTCGCTACCTTGAAGGACAAGGGCCTGACCGGCGCCGCGGTGACCAACCCGCCGCCGATCGGTGGCGCGGGCCTCGCGGTGGGTCTTGCAACGCTGCAGAAGTCGCACAGCTACGACCACGTGATCCACCTCACGCCGCAGGTGTGGGACAACACGACCGCTGACGGCGCCGCCAAGCTGGCGCAAACCTACGATTCGACCCTCGACCCGTACTACAGCGTCGCGTTCGACGTCAAGCCGTACACGACCTACACCAAGCAGGACCTGATCGCCTGCCAGGGTCCCGGCTAATCTGCATCGCAACGGGGCGAGGGCTCTCTGCCCTCGCCCCACACTCCGATGGCAGCGGATCCTAAAGACACTCCAGTAACCGACTCGGCCGGCCTGCTCGAAGCGAGCGGGCTGGTCAAGCATTTCGGACCCGTCGTCGCCCTCCGTTCGGCCGACCTGCGCGTGCGCGGCGGTGAGATTCACGCGCTGATGGGGGCCAACGGAGCGGGCAAGAGCACGCTCGTCAAGATCCTGACCGGCGCGTTGACGGCTGATGCCGGAACCATCACCCTTGGCGGCCGGACAAGGTCGTTTCATACGACGTCTGAGGCGCGCAAGGCCGGACTCGTCTGCGTCTACCAGGATCCATCGCTGCTGCCCGACCTCACCGTGCTGCAGAACCTCAAGCTCACGGCGACCCCCCTCTCGACCTTCAAGCGGTACCTCGTCGAGCTTGGCCTCGAGGGGTTCGACCTCCAGACGATGCCGCGGGAGCTGGCTCGGCCGACCCTCAGCCTGCTGGACCTCGCCCGCGCGCTGGCCATCGAGCCGCAGCTCTTGCTGCTCGATG
>Ga0209058_1002497_pt1 | contig 15127 bp, 16 predicted proteins | sample GraSoiAngelo_147_FD_185904 | JGI IMG/M metagenome (GOLD analysis project Ga0209058, IMG submission 185904) | Grasslands soil microbial communities from the Angelo Coastal Reserve, California, USA - 14_1009_05_40cm (SPAdes) (version 2) | ecosystem: Environmental > Terrestrial > Soil > Grasslands ... | reverse complement strand
TCGGCGCCTTTCCGATTGTCCGGGCCATCACCAAACGGATTCACTGATGCTGGCCCGGCTTGCGGATCCTGCCTGAGAGGCACTGAGACGCAGTGGACCAGTTGGCTGACGAAGCGCGCCGATGGCGTCAAGGACTTTGACAGCTTACCCGTGAGACTCCATGACGCTCGGTGAGACGTCCCGAGACGATTGCGTCAAGCTTCGAACCCTGCTGAGACGTCCTGATCCTCCCTGATCCTCCCTGAGACGCTCTGTCGGAAGACTCTTAATCCCAAGGTTCAGGGTTCGATTCCCTGCGCGAGCACCAATATGTTGTGCCTTCCCGTTCGTGCTGCCCACATGTTGTGGTGAGTCTGTCGCGACGCGTCATATCCGTGGCATTTGACAGCTTCGTTTGACAGCTTCGTCTCGAGACTCATTGGCCAATCGAACCAGGCTGTCCGCCGCCTTGCTGCGGCGAGGGCAGTTGACCTCCTTCACGTCCCGAGAACACCCGCCTGACGGGAATGCGACAACCCGATGCTGATAAACAAAACTGGGACGCTCCAGTGGCCTCGCTGCTCGATGAAACAGGTGACGCGGCGGTGAGGACAAGCCAAGCATTCGATAATGCCGCCCTATCCGTAACTTGTTGGCCGATCCACGCGCAAGAAGCCTCGTAGACCGAGCCTCGTCCAGTTCCTGACCTGAGCCGCCCGCACCTGGTTCTGGACACTCGCCATGTCCACGACCCTCGGATTGAGGATGAGAATTGTCTCGCCCTTCAAGTCGAGGGTGCTCTTGCCAGCGGCGACTAGGTTGCGGCACCAATCGGTACCCTCGCCATACGGAAGCGGGATGACGAAGCCCCCCTTAACGGGCTCTGCAACGAGAGGTGTCACGAAGGGACGACCGCTCTTGCGACCGACATGGTGAAGAGCTGCGTGGGAACTTTTGATGGTCCCCGCCCGACGGAGGGTCATGGGGTTGATGACCTGCTTCGTCAACTTACGGAGGAACCAGTTCAGCCACAGGGGCAGGCCGCCGACTTCCTGTTCTCTCGTGCCGAGGAATGCGGCTTGGCCAGCCGCGCCCCGGATCTCCGTCTGGCTTAAGCCAGTCCTATTTTCGGTCTGCGCTGTACTCGACACGACTTCCTCCTAGCCTTCATTTGTCCGCGAGCGTGCGGCAAAGAACAGCTTGAGGAGGCGCCCTTGGTCGAGCATCCGGTCCGATGCGTAGTTAAGTACGTATTTTTCCGGTTACGGACGATTCACGGTCGTTCGCGGCGAGAGACGTCCCTGCGCCACTGATGCCGGCCAACCAGCGGGTTAGCTGAACCCTGGAGTTCAGTCCCAGCTTGTTGAACATATGGGTGACATGGGTCTCCACGGTCCGATCGGAGAGGAAGAGTTTGATCGCGATCTCATGATTACTCATGTCGTCTGCAATCAAGTGCGCGATCTCCAACTCCCTCTTTGTGAGCGAAGTCTTACTTTCAATTTTGGCCGCAACCGGCGGCGCTGGTAGCTTGTCCTCTGCCGCGAAGGTCATCACAGCATCGACTGCCATCGTGAGTCCGCGTTCATACAGGCTGTCAAATTGCCTCTTACCTAAGCGTTCGAGGGCGAGTGCCATCGAATGTTCGTGTTGCTTGCGAAATCCCTCTTGAAACTGCAAGGCGCTCGACTGCCTCACACGCTCGGCACAGCCAAGGAGCGTGGCCGCGCGCTGAAATGCTCCCCGCTCAACTGCCATCCACGCAAGAATTTCTAGGAGCGCTTGTAGGCCCGACCGATCGTCAAGGGCATGCTTGCAACCGGCGCCATCGAGAGCTTTGGCCTCCGCGAGCTGCCTCTCACCCTGCTGCCAGTGCGCTTGTGCTGTCGCCATGAGTAAGTAGCCACGGGCCCACAACTCGCCGCACTCTTGACTGATCGTCAGTCCCTGTTCACCGAGCTCGATTGCCCTCTCTGGCTGACCAACGACAGGCAAGATGTTGCATAGAACGGTGGTTGCAATCAGCTCGATCGGTCGAGACTCTATCCGTCGAGCTAGTGCCACAGCAGACTCCGCTGCCTCAAGAGCCTCTGCCACCTTGCCATCGATCGAGAGTGGTATCGCGAGCCAGGTTTGAGATAGGGCGATGACCTCAGAGTCTCTTAAGTGGGTTCCGATGCGAAGGCTTTCGCGGCCTAGCGAAGCGCTAGCTTCGAGGTCGTTTTGACTATTGGCCATGACGGCCGCTGCGAGAAGGAGTTGGGCGCGAGGCGCAGAGTCCTCTGGTGCGCGCTCTGCCAGGGATGTCAGCACCCGGCGGACGTCACCAAACGAACCGCGACATGTCCAGTACGCCACGAGGTGCTGCGCGAACTCCCCACCACGCGGTGCCAAACCGGGCTCGCTCAAGCAGAACTCCAGTGCCGCCCAGAGATTGTCCCGCTCCGCGTCCATTCGTTTGAACAGCTCGATCTGACGGCTGTCAAACGCTCCAACGGATCTGGCCAGTCCAGCGATCCAATCCAGATGCCGCTCTCGGCCGTTTCTTTCTTCATCGATCTCGCGCAAGCACCGAGTGCCGAACTGTCGAATTGTTTCCAGGAGTGCGTAGCGAGGCGCATTGCCGGCCGTAAGGTCGCGCTTCACAATCGACTTCTCGACGAGCGCTCCAAGCATCTCCACGATCTGATCTGAAGGCAGTCGCTCATCGGAGCAGACCTCGATAGCGGCCTCGGCGTCGAATCCTCCGGCAAACACGGAGAGTCGAGCCCAGAGAAGTTGTTCTACTTCCTCCAGCAGACCATAGCTCCAGCCAATGGTTGCCTCTAGTGTCTGCTGGCGGCCCTCGACGCCTCGGTTTCCAGAACCGAGCATTGATCGATCGCCTGCCAGGCCCTGGTTGAGCTGGTCGAGGCTCAAAGAGCCGAGGCGGACGGCGGCCAATTCGAGTGCAAGGGGAATCCCGTCCAACCGCCGACAGAGCCGCAGCACCGGAGCCGCATTCTCTGCATTCACAACGAAGCCGGGAACAACAGCCGCAGCCCGTTCACTCAGCAACCTGACGGCCTCAAAGTTCATGAGACGTTCAAGCGAAGCATCATCACCCTCGCCGGGAAGCGACATCGGCGGTACTGGCATTCTGACCTCGCCGGTCACTCCCAGCGCCTGTCGGCTAGTGGCCAGGAGTCGCACGTAGGGGCAGCTATTGAGGAGAGTACTTGCCAGGACCGCACATCCATCTAGAAGGTGTTCGCAGTTGTCGATCACCAGAAGCAAGCGTCTGCTAGCCAGGTAATCCGTAAGCGTGGAGAGCGACCAGCTCGCTGACTGATCGTGGGCGCCGAGCGCATTTAAGACCGCTTGGCTGATTAGCAGCGGGTCTTGGATCGAACCGAGCGACACGACCCATGCTCCATCGGGAAAGCCACGCGCCATTTCCGCGGCTGCCCGCAGCGCTAATCGAGTCTTGCCCGCACCGCCGCTGCCGGTCAGCGTCAGTAGCTTTGTCGTCGCGAGCAGCCGCTTAAGTTCGCGCAGCTCCGCCCGGCGTCCGACGAAGCTGGTGAATTCAATGGGCAAGTTCGACGGCCGAGCCTTGGCGGTCTTAGTCCCCATTGCAGGGCAGACTACGCCGGCGTTGGTTCTGTCTCGTCGGGGAGATCGAAAGCCATCTCGATGCTGGTGTACGGAGCAAGGGTCGCTTCGTTCGCCGCTCGAACGAAGTCAAGACTCCCGCTGGCGAAGAGCGAAAGCAGCCGCCCCTGGCGAGGCACAAAGGTCGAGCGCAAATAAACGACCTGCTCGCCGCGGGCGGCAAACCGCCGGCAGGTCTCGATTAGTGCGGCATGCAGCATCGCCAGACCGCGCTTGCTGATGGCTGGCAGCCGACGTTCCACCAGGAAGAAGCGGAGCTGACCGTCTGAAGCCTTTGGGCCGGAGGCGACTGACGAAGGGTCGTCGCCTCTGATCTCGCCTTCGACGCTTAGCTCGTCCATCGCCCCCTTCCTATGTGACCGGCTTAGCAACATCGAGGTCAGCCTAGGAAAGGACAGGCCAGTAGAAATCGTCACAGACTCGTAGGCGAGTACGTATTTGCTAGCTGAGCTCAAGCGGGCGTTTGAAAGCGCTCAAGCATTCGCGGGTACCATCGAAAGGCCAGTCGAACGCCGCGAGTCGCTACCGAGACTCGAAAGATACGTACTTCACTACGAGTTCGGGCCGATGTTGACCAAGTCCTGCCCCTTCAACCTGATCTTGCCGCACATGCGGCGGACAACAACAAGTCAAGGAGGACACATGTCAACGGTTACGCAGGTTGAAAGCAAGACGGTCACGATGGAGGGCAGTCGCATTAACGGCTCCGCCGACGTTGTGGATGACCACCGGATCCACAAGTCGAGGGCTGGGGATGAAATCGACAGCCTGGCAGCGCCTCACGATCGAGTCATGTCACCCAAGCGCGTCGCGAGATTCGCCGGAATTCTCTACCTCCTCGTCGGTATCTTCGGAGGCTTTGCTCAGGGCTACGTCTACCCGAAGGTGTTCGTCGCGGGTGATGCGGCAAATACGCTCAGGAATCTACTCGCGAACTTCGAGCTGGTGCGTATTGGCGTCGTTTCGGATCTTTTCCAGGCGACCGTCTGGGTCTCGCTCGCGATGACCCTCTACGTGCTGCTCAGGCATGTGAGTCGGAGCGCGGCGGGCGCAATGGTGGTCTTTGCCGCGATCGGGGCGGGCATCACGATGCTCAACGATGTCTTTGAATATGAAGGCATGCGGGTCGCATCCGGAGCAGTGAACCTGGCAGCTGTCGGCGATGCGAGTTCGGGTGCCCTGGCAGTGCTCTTGATCGATGCTCAGCACTACGGACTCCTCATCGCGTCAATTTTCATGGGCCTGTGGCTGGTGCCGTTGGGCTATCTCGCCTACAAGTCAGGGTTGTTCCCCAAGGTGTTGGGCGTGGTGCTGATCGTCGGAGGCGCCTGCTACATCGTGGACATGCTCGCAGCGTTCCTCGTCCCCGACTTAGGCAGAGCTATTCATGGCTACGACACCATCCCATCAGCAGTCGCTGAAATTTCGATGCTCGTTTACCTGCTGGTGGTCGGCGTAAAGGCCCCAAAGCCAGACGAGCTCATTCACGCCGTGGCGTAAACGCCTACGGCACGCCGAGAGGGGCCCTTCGGGGCCCAGCTCGGTGCCGGCCTGAGCGGAGGGTAGCCGGGCAGCAGCTAGCCAACTTGCTCGAGATCGCGGGCTCCTCGAGTCGCCGCGCGGCGCGCAGACCGCATAGAGGCAGTAATCACGTTCGGGCAAATGAGCCCAACGGATAGGGAGAAAAACAATGACAAAAGTCCTTGCCAACACGAACGCATTGGAAGTTGAAACGAGTGATGCTGCCAGGCCAATGCGCAAAGGCCACATCGGTCTGATTGTCGCGGGATCTCTGATCGCCGGCCTTGTAGTCGCCCTCGTGTTCGTCATCGGCCCGTTCGGAGGAGCTGAGGAGCACGTGATCATGGGTACGGCGCTGCTCGGATGGGCTCTCGGCTGGACGTTGTTAGCGGTGCTCTCGATACGTTGGTCCGACCAACCCCAGCGGTGGACACTCGTGCCGGCGGCGCTGATGGCTCTCGCCGGCGCCAGCCTCCTGGTTTTCAGGCCTGACGCCAACGCGTTCAACGTGCTCGGGTGGATATGGCCGCCGGCCCTGATCGCTCTTGCTGTTTGGATGACTGTCCAGGCGCGTCGAAACCTACGCAGCCTCACGCGGCGGCTCGTGCTTTATCCACTGTTCGTCGCGCTCGTAATTGCCGGGGTCGGAGGCAGCTACGAGACGATTCAAGAACGGGTCGACCGGAGCACCACTGCGATGCCTGGCCACCTGGTCGACGTCGGCGGGCGCCGCCTATATGTGCACTGCACCGGCTCAGGCAGCCCGACTGTCGTACTGGTATCCGGCTTAGCTGAAACTTCCGTCTATTGGGGGGGCTGGATCGCGCCAGCTGTCGCGCAGAACACCACCGTCTGCGCTTACGACCGTGCGGGCCAGGGCTGGAGCGACCCACCAGCGAGTCCGCAGGACGGTCTAGCGGTTGCCACCGACCTCCACGCTCTGCTGGATCATGCACAAATCCCGGGTCCGTACGTCCTGGTCGGTCACTCGACAGGCGGTGCTTACGTCAGAGTCTTCGCCGCCCGCTACCCGGACCAGGTCGCCGGAATAGTCTTCCTCGACTCGCAGCCAAACGAAGCCTTGACAGGACTGCCCGACTTCCCGTCCCAGTACAGCACCCTCCGCCGAGCGTCAGCACTTTTCCCATCACTGGCGCGCTTAGGAGTGTTTTGGCTGGTCAATCAGTTCGCTCCGGACACTCTGCCGGTCCCAGCTCGTGTTGAAGAACGTGCCGTGGTATCGACGGCGAGCCTCAACCGGATTCAGCGCGACGAATTTACCGAATTGCCAGTGACCCTGAAAGAGGCTGCCGCGCTCACCACCCTCGGCGATCGCCCGCTGATCGTTGTTACAGCTGCGAAAGGGGCTCAGGCCGGGTGGCTTCCACTGCAAGACAAGATGGCAGGTCTCTCGAGCAACAGCGCTCATCGGGTTCTGCCCGAAATCGATCATCCAGGTCTCATCCACGATAGGGCTGGCGCGGCGCAAGCAAGCCAAGCGATCCTTGATGTCGTCGCCTCGGTGCGCACTGGGACTCCGGTGGCGAAATCGTGAGTCCGGCCTCACGACTGATGGGTAGCCGTGGCGTAAACGTCGGGGTGCTCATGAAGACGCGCCTGACCTCCGTCATGTCGGCGGCGACACTCATAGCGTGGACAGCGCTCGCCTTTTTGGTGCAGCCCGTCTACGCGGCGTCAAGCACAAGCTCCGATCTCGCAAAGATCGACTCGTTTATCCGGGCTCAACTTGACGAGTCCCGCATTGCAGGTCTCGCCCTCGGCATAGTCCAAGGAGACCAGATCGTTCACCTTCAAGGCTTTGGCAAGGCTGACGACTCGGGGCGCGCAGTCACCCCGCAAACACCCTTTCTTATTGGCTCGAACTCGAAGTCCTTTACGGCTCTGGCCGTAATGCAACTCATGGAGGCGGGGAGCATAAGGCTCGACGCGCCGATCCACAAGTATCTCCCCTGGTTTCGGGTGGCCGATCCATCCGCCTCTGCCATGATCACCGTCCGTCAGCTCCTCAATCAAACAAGCGGCCTATCCACCAACACAGGACGTAGTCTCTTGGTTGGCTCCGAGACGGGGACATTGGAGCAGGCAGTTCGTAACCTACGCACAGAGGCCATCGTGAGTCCGGTGGGTACCTCCTACAACTACTCGAACGCCAACTACATGATCCTCGGGCTTCTTGTCCAGACGATTTCGCAAGAGCCCTATGGCGACTACATCGAGCAGCACATCTTTCGGCCTTTGGATATGTCGCATAGCTTCACGTCTCAAGATCGGGCCAGGCGTGCCGACCTCGCGACCGGCTACCGGTACTGGTTCGGTTTGCCCGTGGCATTTGATGCTCCCTACTTGGCTGCTGCGCTCCCTGCGGGAGGCCTAATTTCCACTGCCGAAGACATGACCCACTACCTGGCGATGTACCTCGGTGGTGGCACGTACCACGGCAGGGCACTGCTCTCTGCAAATGGCATTGCCCAGATGGAGCGTCCGCCGTCCCAGACAGCAGACACGAACTACGGCATGGGATGGGCCACCGGGACAGTTGGAGGCGTGAATGTGATCTGGCACAGCGGGGATGAACCCGCCTTCCATGCAGGTATGGTCCTCGTCCCCAACGGGGGCTGGGGCATCATCGTCCTCGAAAACGTTAATAGCGGGAATCCGCTCGTGGCCTCGCAGATCCGGGTGCTTGAGAACGGCGTAACCAGGCTATTGGCCGGAGACCAAGGAACAACAGGAACCGGCATCGGTACGGTTTACCTCCTGTTTGATCTGGTCGTCCTGATCGTCATCGCCGTGCAGATCTGGTCGCTCGTGCGGCTTCTGCGGCGGCGAAGTCGCCCGGAACTTCCGCTGCGCGGACTCTTGCATGCGCTAAGTCAGGGACGTCAGTGGGTTCTGCCTCTGCTCTGGGAGATTGGGGTCCCGGTCGCCATATGGCTTGGGCTTCCATACCAGGCGGACGCGTCTTGGGGAGTCCTGCTCCTCTTCGCGCCTGATCTGAGTGCCGCGGTACTCGTCGTCGCCGGTCTCTTCCTGCTGACGGGGCTGGTCCGGGTGGTCATCGCCGGTCTCTCACATTCAAGACAGCGTCAACCTCGGGTGAGCGGTATGAAACCTCACGTCGACCGTCGCGTGGCTGAAGTCCAACGCTTGACAGCTTCGTTGACAGCTTCGCCTGGAGACTCCGTGACACATCAGCACACGCGGTGAGACGAGTGCGTCATACCCCGAATACGGAGGAGACGCTCTGACATTCCCTGACATGCCCTGAGACGAGGTGTCGGGAGTCTCTTAATCCCAAGGTTCAGGGTTCGATTCCCTGCGCGAGCACCAATATGTTGTGCCTGCCCCGCGCTGCGGTCTACATGTTGTGATCGGTCTGCTGCGTCGCGTCATTTGACAGCTTCGTTTGACAGCTTGATGGGCCGGAAATCCGCTCGCACTCGGTGGGGTTTTGGCGGTCCAATGGAGTTCAGGTCGACAACTTGTGGGCGACTCTATGGGACAAGGAATCCCCACGTCCAAAGATCACGATCCAACTGATCGTCGTCCTGGTGTCGAGATTTAGTTGCCCATCATGCCGCGCATCATCGATGGCATCCCGTCACGGACGAACCCGCTCACTTCCTGTGCGTGTTTTCGGATAGCACTCGTGAGCGCCGGATCGCGAGACGTCTCAATGACCGATACGCCCTTTTCGGTGAGCGTCAACTGCCTCTGATACCCGTCTGCGTGCCTGAACAACGTCGGGAGGCTGTTGCTCATGCATGTGACTTCGGCACGGTGGCTGACGTGGTCGTACATGGTGGAGACATGGGCCTGGAGTAGGGCGACCAAGTCAGGAGCACCGGCCTCCGTCGTGGTGCGAACACCACCTGGGATCTCCTCAACAGTTCTGCGGATATATCTGTGCCGGCTGAACAGTTCCATGTAACTGCTCATGTCAGCAGAGGTCGCGGCGCCCATCATTCCGCCGCCGGTAGAAGGCGATCCCAATCTGATGAGCTCGCGGAGCACGTAACCGCCGCCCAAGGCGAGGCCGAGCACGCCTCCTCCGGCGAGTAGCAACGCGGTCCGCCGAGTCATGAGAAATCGATAGTGATCCTGCCTGCCCACGTCTACTACCCGCCTATAGTACGCTTGCTGAAAATGAGGGCCGACAAGCAGCTCGAGCGCGCTCTGAAGGTTCTGGGTCCGCTTGAAGCACGGATCATGCGCCCGGTCTGGGCAGGGTCCGTGCCGGAGCCATTCACGGTGCGCGACATCCAGAAGATCACGCCGAAACTCGCGTACACGACGCTGATGACCACACTCAGCCGGATGGCGGAAAAGGGCCTCCTCACTCAGGACCGAGTGGCAAGCCAGCGGGCGTTCCAGTACCGAGCAGCAGGAACCGCAGCAGACTATCTCGCCACAGCAAGTCGTGAACATGCGAACCGCATGCTCAAGCAGTTCGGCGATGCTGCGCTGGCGGCCTTTGCGGCACATCTTGATGAGCTGCCACGCGACCAGCGCGAGCGTTTGCGCAGGGCTGCTAGCCGTGAGTGAGCAGCGGCGGCAGCGGGCCGTGCTTGCGGGCCTTTCGCTGGGAATACTGACCTGTTTCGGTGGGCTCCTGCTGTGCCCGCACCGTGCTGAATGCTTTGGCGCGCTGACGCAGTTGGACGCCCGGGTCGCGGCCGGAATCGGCATCGGCCTCCCGCTGGCGATCGCAAGCGTGTTCGCGTGGATGGGCCGCATCGTCTGGGTTTTGACCCGGGCATCGGTTCGCACGCGAGCCCTTCCTATCTCTGGTCACATGCCAGACGCATTGCGAGTTGCGATGGCCCGCACGGGGGTGAATTGCGTCACCTGCCTTGCGGCAGATTCGCCTGCCGCCTTTTGCGCCGGGGCGTTTCGTCCGCGCCTATTTGTTAGTGATGGTCTCGTCCGACGTCTGGGTCCGGACGAACTCGATGTCGTGCTCCTCCATGAGCGCGAACATGCACGTCGTTACGAGCCACTAGTTCGCGCCGCCCTGGACTCTGCGGCTCAGGTGTTGTTCTATGTCCCGCTCATTCGCTGGTTTAGCAGGCACCACGTTGAGGACTCTGAGCTGCACGCGGACCGGGCTGCACTTGAACGCAAGGGACCGCATCCTGTGGCTGCAGCATTGTGGGCACTCGGAGACATCGCTGCCGCACAAGGCTCAGCCGCATTCGGCGGAGTGGCGGGACTCCGCGTCGCGCAGGTGCTTGGCGATCCTCTCCCCGCCCGAACGCCCGGGTTATCGCTGGTAGCAATTTCTGGCATGGGTGTTTATTTCGCCCTGCAAGCAGCATCCTGCCTTGGGCAAGCTGGGCAACACCTCGTCTAGTCATCGGATGCAGAGCCCGCCCATCCGCCCCTCGATTGTTGCCTCGCAGTATTAATGCGGTTCTCGGGCCATAAGTTCGGATCGCTCGAATTACTGCTGGCGGCGTACGGTCTGGGCGTAGCCGGAACGCTTTGGGACTGGCGAGAGCACTACGTCGGGGTCAGCCTCCAGGCGCCGCACCTGATGATCGATGTCGGCGGGCTGTTCGCGATCGGTGTCCTTGGGTTCAGCGACTACCAGCGCCTGGGCAAAGGCGCCTCCCTCGTCATCTACACATTGTTGGCACTGGTTGTGCTGATTGCGACCGGGCCATTCCTGCTGATGATGGTTGCGCCGCACAGCCAGCTCATGGCGTCTCTGAAGGCATGGGGGATGACACGTGGCGCAATGCTCATCGAGCTGCCGATCGTCTTGCTTGCCGGTTGGGCAGCCTGGCGCTGGTTGCGGCTGGCCCCGCTGCAAACCTGGAGGATCGCAGCGGCGATCGGGGTGGTGATAGTGGCACTCGGAAGCATCTGGGACCTTTATTGGCATCAAATACACCCACTCGAGATGGGCGGTTCGATGATGACCCTACCTCCGCATCAGCTCATCCTTGGCGGCTTTGTCCTGGGGCTGATCGGATCGGCCGTCGGTGTGGCGATAGTGGCACGCCGCTCAAGTTCAGTGGACCGGCTACATACCTAGCCAGATCAGCTTGGACGCCCAGTTCAATGTCAACGCGAGGACTCCGAGGGTGATGACGGCCCACATGATGCGCCGGGTCATCGCAATCCGAAGCGCACGTCCGCTGACGAGAACCGCCGCGGAGTAGGCAATGACGCCGAGGGTCGCTACGAAAATAAGCGGCCCAAGCGGGTAGACGCTGAGCGCATGCAGCAAATCACCGCGCCACATCCAAGCAAAGGTTCGCGTCATTCCACAGAAGGGGTCCGGCTTGTGGAAGTACGTCATGAAGAAACCGCCGTCGAACGTCAGATGCCGGGGCTGCAAGAAGAAGTAGAAGCGCGTGTAGATCAGCCACGGAATCGTTAGTCCGAGGCAAGTCAGGGCGAGTGTCCGGTCGACCGGCGCGGCGTTGGCCACACCGACGGCAAGGGATGAGGAGGGTTTGCTACGCGCCGAGCGCTGCAATGTGCGAACCGAGGATCTGCTCGTTGGTCTCACCAAGCTACCGGCCCTCAATGGTGCCGTCCGGCCGGACATAGACCGTAGTCGGAAGTCCAGCGATTCGGTAGAGGTCTCCGGCCTTGCCGTCCGTGTCGAGCAGCACCGTAGACCCGATGTGCAGGTCGCTGACGAAGGTGCGCGCCGCTTCGGTGCTGTCCCGTTCGTCCACCAACAGCACGACGAGCTCGGGGTGCTGGGCAGCGGTTCGTTCGATCAGCGGCATCTCCACGCGGCAGGGAACGCAATAGGTAGCCCAGAAGTTGATCAGCACCGGCTGGCCGCGGAATTGAGACAACCGGACTTGCCTTCCATCGAGCATGCCCATGGCGAATTCTTGGGCCAGCCCCTCACCGCCGCTGGAACGAGGCGCGAGGGCATCAATCGTCTGCAACGTGTCGAGCACCTGAGGTGCGCCCCAGCCGTTTCCGTGTGACCGGTACTCGCTGAGGCCGTCCGGATTCAACTGCTGCACTAGCTCAGTAGGCAGCTGACCAGCGACGTCCGGGATCCCCAGGTAGTAGGTGCGAATGTAACCGTGCGAATCGACGAAGACGAGCGTCGAACTGTGGAATTCGCCCGTGCTGAGCTGGACCGTGAATGGGGCCCAAAAGGCTTCCATCGCCTGCCTGCTGCCCGTGACAAACGTCCAGCTTGCTCCCAGCTTGCCCGCGTAATCCCGTAACACGGCCGGGGTATCCTCGTCGGGCGCGGTTGTGGCCTCCACCAGCATCACCTCCGCAGGCAGCTGCTTTCTCAGCTGTAGAAAGAGTCCGGTGTACAGCGGACAGGTGGTGCGACAGTTGGTATGGAACGCGGCCAGCAACACAGCATGGCCGGCAATTTCTTGATTGGTGAAAGGTCGCCCGAACTGATCGATGACGCTGAATTGCGGCATTGACTTGAGCTGGCCGGAAAGCTCGTTCAGCCCCAGGCTCACACCCTCGGAGCCGGCGTAGACGCCATGCCTTAGCGGCGTGCCGTACGCCACGCCGACAAGGATCGATGCCAGCGCATTCTGCCGGACACCGACTTGGATCGAGAGGACCAGGTTACCGAGCCTTAAACCATCGTATGAACCGACGGCCGCATGCGATTCAAGCAACGTGACAGTTTGCGGAGCGGCTGGGACCGGGAGTCCGGAAAAGCCACCGATCTTGGTCCAGCCAGTGGCGGAGTGCAACTCGAGGGTCGAAGCTCCGAGATGGTCTGGCTGCCGAGCACTGGCCATGACCAACACTTCGCCCTCGACTGGCGTGAGAAGGAACCTGCCTCCCACGAACACTGCTGCAATCGAAGCAAATACCCACGCAGCTATCGGGAACCAACGAGTCCATCCCTTCATGGCGCCAACTGGCTTATGTAAACCTCGAGTCGTTGCCGATCCACCGGCCCCAAGATTCTCGCAATGACGATGCCGTTTCGGTCGACGATGAATGTCTCTGGTGGCTTGGTAACACCCCAATCGGTGTAGCTGCCCTTGGTCGTTGGACCCACGGGATAGGGACTCATTACCTCCGCCTGATAAGAGCGCGCGGCCGAATCGCTGTCCTGGATGTCCACTCCTACGAACGCCAGCCGCCCCGCGTATGCCCGGGCCGCGGCGTTGAGCACTGGCGCTTCCTCCTTGCAGGGAACGCACCAGGACGCCCAAAAATTGATCACGGATGGCGTTCCGCGGAGGTTCGCAAGATCCAGCTCGCGCCCGTCTAAGGTGGTGATGGTCAGGGGCGGTGCTGATCGTCCGACCAGAGTGCCGGCCACCTGATTGGCTGGATGGAGTAGGCCCCACCCCAACGCGGCCAGGAGCACCGCGGCAACGACGACCCCAACTACCAAAACCAAGATCCTGAGCGGCATTACTATCCGCCGATAGTACCCGAGCTAGGATGATGGATCAGTGAACCTCATAAACCTCGCCGTGGCTTTCGGGGCGGGGGTTATTTCCATCACATCACCATGCTGTTTGCCGCTTCTGCCCGGTTATCTGGGCTACCTGACTGGGCTGTCCGCCAGCGATTTGGAAGCAAAGCGCGGGAGGACGATTGCGGCCGCCCTACTCTTCGTGGCCGGGTTCTCGCTCGTGTTCATCGCCCTCGGGGCCAGCGCCTCAGTGCTCGGCTCACTGCTGCTGACCTACCGACTCCCGGCTGCGCGCATCGCTGGAGTCTTCGTACTCATGCTGGGTTTGGTTCTGCTGCTCGAAGGTCGTATCTCGATCCTGAGTCGGGGAGGCGATTGGAGCCGATGGTCCGCCGGCGGGAGACTCTGGACTGCTCCTGTGCTGGGGGCCGCCTTTGCGATCACATGGACGCCATGTGTCGGGCCGGTTCTGGCGGCGATCCTGACCCTGGCGAGCAGTACGGCCGCCCTCGACCAGGGTGTTGGGCTTCTTGCCGCCTACAGCCTCGGGCTTGCGCTTCCATTTGTTGCTCTCAGTCTGTCCGTGCCCAGGGTTCGCGCCTGGCTGCAGCGAGTACGACGAGCGCCAGCGACTGCTCAAGCCGTGTCTGGCGCGTTCCTTGTGGCAATGGGCGCGCTCCTCGTCACCGATCGATGGCTGCCGCTCATCTCACCCGTCCTTGCCTGGTACGCACAGGCGCGCTGGCCGCCGGTTTGACGATACTATCGTCAGATGGTACTAGCGGTGCTTAGTAGTGGGCGGAAGCCAAGATGAGCCAACTACTGCCATACCTGCTGATACTCGTGTGCCCGCTCACGATGGGCGTGATGATGTGGGTGATGATGCGGGGGATGGACCACGGCAAACAGAATGATCCGCGAGTCGCCGAACTGGAAAGTCAGGTCGCGGAGCTTCGCTCTGCGCTCGTTCGTCGCGGGCAGGCGGAGGTTAGTGCACCCGAGGGCGAAGCCACGACGGCCGACCGCATTTAGATAAGCCGACAAGCTTCGCAAGGCGAAAGTTGACTCGCCGTTGGCTGCGCGGATTGCCTTCGTGGTCCTATGGAATCGCCGGCTTTTTACTCGTCGCCATCATCGCCTACTTGATCGCGACTCGCCTCAGCCCGGCAGCCCCATCCAACAGCAGCGGTGAACGTGGGCTCCGGGTTGGAGCCTCCGAACCTTCGCTCTCGCTGCAGTCGACAACCGGAATGCTTATCTCGCTCGACCAGCTGCGCGGTTCGAAACTGGTCCTCTACTTCTATGAAAGCGGTGGTTGAGATGCATGTAAGCAGCAGCTCGTCGAGCTGCAGGACCACACATGACGGCGATTGAGTCGGCGGGCAGTCGCGTTGTTGCCGTGAGCACGGATTCACTGCAGAGTTCCGAGTCACTTGCCTCTCAGCTCCAGCTAGCGTTTCCGATTCTGGCGGATCGAGATCACCTCCTCGGGTCGGCCTTCGACGTTTACCGGCTACCAGGCGGAATGGACATGGGCCCGGTGGACAGCCACTCGATCTTCGTGATCAA
>Ga0209058_1002493_pt1 | contig 15136 bp, 9 predicted proteins | sample GraSoiAngelo_147_FD_185904 | JGI IMG/M metagenome (GOLD analysis project Ga0209058, IMG submission 185904) | Grasslands soil microbial communities from the Angelo Coastal Reserve, California, USA - 14_1009_05_40cm (SPAdes) (version 2) | ecosystem: Environmental > Terrestrial > Soil > Grasslands ... | reverse complement strand
TCAATGACCGGCTGAACACGTTCGTGGCACTGCTCTTCATGGTGGTCGTGACCGTGCTGATCGTCACATCGCTGCGCGAGTGGTGGCTGGTCCTGTCGGGCCGGAAGCGGGCGGAGACGCATGAGGCCCCGTATGTGGAGACGGCGTATGCGACGGGGGACTGAGGGCGGTCGAAGGCGGTCGAAGAGGGTCGAGGGCGGGCGAGGTTGGATGCACGTGGTGCGCCGCATCCTGGGCGCGCCGGATTACGAGGCGTATCTCGAGCACTGCCGCGTGGCCGGGCATCCGCCGCGGCTCAGCGAGCGGGACTACGTCGCGCAATTCTTCGAGACGAAGGGAAAGGGCGTGCGCTGCTGCTAGCGGGCGCTGACCGCGCGTCGCACTTCGGCGTGGCGTGGGTGACGCTGTGCGCGGCGCTCGCGATTCACGTAGCGGACGAAGCACTCACTGATTTCCTGTCGGTCTACAACCCCGCGGTCCGCGCGATCCGGGCGCGGTTTCCCTTCCTACCCCTCCCTACCTTCACATTCCGCGTCTGGCTTGGCGGGCTGCTCGTGGTGACGGTCCTGCTGTTCGCCCTCTCGCCGGCGGCCTTCCGCGGGGAGCCCGGGATGCGACCGGCGGCCTATGTCTTCGGGCTCGTGATGGCGGGGAACGGCTTGTTGCACCTGGTGGGATCAGTCTACATGAGGAAGGCGATGCCAGGGGTGTACTCGGCGCCGCTCATTCTCGGGGCGGCGCTGTATCTGCTCGCCTCCATGCCCTGAGTCGCCAAGCTTGACAGTCCCGTTCGTAGGTGCAAATTGAAACCAACTCAGGTGCTATGAACCCCGTGGCGCGATGATGTGCGGCTCGCCCATGCCCCGGGGGGAGCGAATCGCGAAGCCGGCTGAGTGGGGACATCCCCCGGTCAGCCGGCTTTTCATTGTTGCAAGGGATGGCGGATGGACGACTGGGTCGCCGAGCTGCAGGCGGGCAAGCCGGAATCCGCGTGGGACCGGTTCCTCGATCGCTACCGCCGCCTCATCTTCTCGGCGATCCGCCACTACGCCCAGGACTACGACGACGTCATGGACGTGTTCGCGCAGGTGTGCGAAGCCCTGCGCGCCGACGATCTGCGACGGCTCCGCTGCTATGTCGACCAGACCGATCACCGTGCCCGCTTCTCCACCTGGCTCGTCACCGTCGTCCGCCACCTCACGATCGACTGGTTCCGCCACCGCGACGGCCGGCGTCGCATCTCGACGGTGGCCGAACGCTTACCACCGCTGCAACGTCGCATCTTCGAGCACGTCTTCTTGGACCGGCGCAGCCACGCCGAGGCGTATGAGCTGATCCGAACCGGAGAGACACGCGACCTCTCCTTCAAAGAGTATCAAGCAGAGCTGCGGGCGACGTATCGCGCCGTGACCAACGGGCGGCGGGGCGGCGTGCTGCGCGAGCTGGGCGCGCCGCCGCCGCCTGACGTCGAGTCCGATTCCCCCCACTACGCCGACAGGCGGGAGGCCCGCGAGTTCATCGCGCGAGCCCTTGGCGCCTTGAGCGACGAGGATCGCGTGGCGGTCGAGCTACACGTCGTCGAGGAGCTACCCGCCGCCGACGTAGCCCGCCTGCTCGGGCTTCCGAACGCGAAGGCCGTCTACAACCGCGTCTACCGGGCGCTCGAGCTGCTGCGAGGGCAGTTCGAGCGGGCCGGTCTCAGTCGGGAGGACCTGTGAGCAGTCGCGTGGCTCTTGGCCGTCTCATGGCCTCGAGATCATGCACGCATTCGCCCACGGAGGACCACGCCGCGTGACCGACCCCGATCCAGCCGCTAGGGACCGGTTCGACCTCGTCCGCCGAGCGCTCGTGGCCTTGGAAGCGAGCGAGACCACCACGCCCGACTGCCTGGACGACGACACGATCGCCGCCCACGCCGAGGGGACTCTCGATGCAGCCGCGCGCGCGGCGGTGCTGCCCCACCTCGCGACCTGCCGGCGCTGCCGCGCCGCCGTCGCGTCGGTCGCGCACGCGCTGGCGGACCCCGCCGTGTTGCGCGAGATCTCTCGGGCCGATGGCGCAGCCGGGCGCCGCCTGTGGCGGATCGCACTGCCGGCTGCGGCGGCGGCAGCGATCCTGGTCGCGATCGGGTTGCCGCGCTGGGGGAGTGACGACAGGCATCGCGCACCGCCCCAGCCGGTCGTCCAGGTCCCCACGCCCCTGGCACCCATCGGAGTCGTGGCCGAGGCGTCGGCGCTGCGTTGGGCCGCGGTCGCGGGTGCCGATCGCTACAGGCTCACGCTGTTCGACGCCGGGGGTCGGGTGTTGTACGAGGCCCAGCTCGGCGACACGGCGGTGGCGCTCCCCGATTCGATCTCTCTCATCCCCGATCATCCGTACCTCTGGAAGGTGGAGGCGCGCACCGGGTGGGATCGCTGGTCGGCCTCCGAGCTCGTCCAGTTCTCGATCGCGCGCGGCCTGCTCCGGTGACGACGATCGGGCCGTTGCTCGTGATTGCGGCGCTGACGACCCAATCGCCGGCGGCGGACACGCTGCGGCTGCTGGCGAGCCACCTCCCCGACTCCGCGCTGGCCGCCGCCGTGCTGGCCCGTCCGTTCGCGGTGCGCGACGCGGTGACCGACGCGCTGCGGCAGGTGGTGAAAGGCCCGACCGCTAGTGCACGCGACGACCAGCTCGCCGTGGCGCATCACCTCGCAGCCGCTTACGCGGTGGGGTGGCGCGACTCGTTCCTGCTGCGGGAGGTGGAGCGGTTCGCCGCCCGGCCCACCCTGCAGCGCGCCAGTAAGGTCTGGGTCGACAGCGTGCGGCGCGCGGGCATCGCGGCCTACGGCCGGGACGGACCGGCCGCGGCGATCAGCGTGTGGCGACGGGCGCTGGCGCGCACGCGCGCGATCCACGACACCGCCGGCATCGCGACGGTATCGGGCAACATCGGCGCGGGCTTGCTCGCCGAGGGCCGGCTCGACAGCGCCGTCGTATACCTGGAGCGGGCGCGCGCCCTGGCGACCGCCGTCGGCGACGTGCGCACCCAGGCGAACGCCGTCGTGGCGCTCGCCGGCGTGAGCGAGGACAGGGGCGATCTGGCGGCGGCGCGCCAGCGCTACGCCGAGGCCCGCGCCCTGCAAGACCGGATCGGGGACACGCGCGGCATGGCCGCCGGCTACAACAACCTCGGCCTGCTGGCCCAACGCGTGGGTGACCTCGACGAAGCGCGCCGCCAGTTCGAGGCGGCGCTCGCGCTCAACCGGCGGGACGGGCGTGACGAGGTCGCGGCGACCAACCTGGTGAATCTCGCGGGGCTCGCGAGCCTCGCCGGCGACTTCGCCCGGGCCGAGCAGCTGTACCAGGATGCGCTCGCGACGTGGCGCGCGCGCGAGGCGTGGGCCGACGCTGCGGACGCGCTGCACGGGCTCGGGCAGCTCGAGCTGCGCCGCGGCGATTATCCGGCTGGCGCCGCAGCGCTGCGCGAGGCGTTGTCGATCTACGACCGCACGGGGCCGCTCGCGGACGCCCTAGCGGTGCGGCGCGAGCTCGCCGGGGCGCTCGCCGCCATGGGGGAGCTACAGGGCGCGCTGGACGAGCTGCGCCACGCCGACCGGCTTGCTGATTCGGCGCGTGCGCCGCCCGCTGCTCGTGCCGGCGTCGCGCTCGAGGGCGCCGATCTGGCGCGGCAGCTGAACATGCTGGGCGAGGCGGAGCGGCTGTACGCTCGCGCGGAGTTCCTGTACCGTCAAGCGGGCGACCCAGGCGGCGCCGCCGAGGCGGAGCAAGGGCGCGGTCTCCTCTTGCTCGAGCGCGAAAACTATCCCCGTGCGCAGGTGTTGCTCGCAGCAGCGCTCCGGACGCAAGGGTCCTCCGGCAACGAGCGCGGTGCGGCGCTCACTCGTCTGCTGCTCGGCGAAGGGGCGCTCGGGCGGGGCGACACGGTGGAGGCGCGGCGCCAGCTCGCGCGCGCGGTGTCAGATCTGAAGCGTGTGGGCGACCCGGTCGCTGAAGCCGCTGCGTTGGGAGAGCGTGCGGCGCTCGAAGCCGGAGCCGGGTCGCCTGCTGTCGCCGAGTCGCTCTATCGCGCGGCGCTCGCACTGGTCGAAGGGCGCGTCGCGCCGGAGGTGGCGTGGCGCCTCCACGCGGGGCTCGGGCTCGCGCTCCGAGCCCGGGGGGCGGTGGACTCGGCCGCCCGCCAGCTCCGCGCCGCGCTGGCGGAAATCGAGCGGCCCAGTCGCTCGCTCGCCTTGCCGGAGCGACGCTCGGCCTTCTTCGCCGACAAGTGGGAGGTCTACGCGCAGCTGGCGCTGCTCGAGCACGCCCGGGGGCGGGTCGGCGCAGCGTTCGAGACGAGCGAGCGGCTGCGCGCGCGGGAAACGCTCGAGCTGCTCGTGCGCAGCCGCGTCGACGCGCTGGCCGATACGACCGCCGAGCTCGTGGCCCGCGAGCAGGATCTCCGCCACCGCATCGCGGAGCTGACGCACGAGGTCGAGGGTGGGACGCCGGGCGGCGGAGGGTTGCGCGGCGCGGATCCCCCGCCCGGACCGGCGCCCGGAGCCCGCGAGACGCTGGCGCGTGCCCAGGAGTCGTACGCCGACCTGCTAATCGAGATGCGCGAGCGTGCGCCGCGGCACGCCGCACTCGTCGCCCCCGCGCCGGCGACCTGGCGGGACGTGGCGCGGCGCCTCGCTGCCGACGAGGCGTTCATCGAGTACTTGGTCAGCGACTCGGGCTCGGTTGCGTTCGTTGTTACGCACGATAGCGTCGCCGGCGTCGAGCTCGGGATCGCTCGCCGCGACCTCGCCCGGCTTGTCGGGTTCGCGCGCGGCACGCTGGCTCTCACGCCCCATCTCCCCTCCGACTCTTTGTGGCGCGGGCCGCTGCGACAACTCCACGAATACCTGATCGCAGCGGTCGAGGAGACTGGCCTGCTCGCGGGCAAGACCCGGCTCGTGCTCGTCCCCCACGCCGAGCTGCACTATCTGCCCTTCGCAGCGCTGATCGAGCGCAACGGGGAAGGCCGATTCCTGATCGAGCGTTACGAGCTGGCCGTGACGCCGTCGGCATCGGTCTGGCTCGCGCTCGGCGACCGGCCGGCGAGCCGCGCTGGGGCCGGGGTGCTCGCCCTCGCGCCGCGGCCCGATGCCCTGCCGGCCTCCCGCGAAGAGGTCGCCGTGATCGCCCGGGCCATGGGAGCGGCGACGCAGGTGCTCGTGGGCGAGACGGCAACCGAAGCGGCGTTCCGGCGAGCGGCACCTGCTCAGCGCGTGCTGCACCTCGCCACTTACGGCGTCCTGAACAAGCGCAACCCGCTGTTTTCGTTCGTCGAGCTCGCGCCGGGTGACGGGCACGACGGGCGGCTCGAGGTTCACGAGGTGTTTGGCCTGCGGCTGCAGGCGGAGCTGGTCGTCCTCTCGGCGTGCCAGACGGGCCTCGGCGCCGGGGCCCTCGGAGATGTGCCGACGGGGGACGATTGGATCGGACTCACGCGTGCGTTCCTGTACGCCGGGGCGGCGAATGTCGTCGCAACGCTCTGGCCGGTGGAAGACCAGGCGACGGCCGCGCTGATGGAGCGGTTTTACGAAGGATACCAATCCGCCGCTGATCCTGTACGAGCGCTCGCCCGAGCTCAGCGCGCGCTGCTGTCGGCGCCAGCCTCCGCGCACCCGTTCCATTGGGGAGGGTTAGTCGTGGTGGAGGGCTCCCAGTGAGCAAGCACCAGCGTGGTGTCCGTCGTATAGGGAACCACGTGAAAGGTCACTGTGCTCGCTGAACGGACGCTCAACCTAGGCACCGCCGTTGTCGGGTGGGTCGCCCTCGCGTTCATAGGCGGGTGCTCCGATAGTTCCGGCCCATGCCTTTCCTGCTCCCTGCCTTCCCAGGGCTTGATCGTCTCGCACCCCGTTCCGCTGGCCGGAGCCGCCGCGAGGACCGGGGCACAGGGTCTGGCGGCCGGTGCAGGGGATAGTGTGGTGTACGTGTCCTTGACCACGGGTTCCGTCCCAGCCGGCGCTAGCGCGGCCATCCGCCGAGTCGGAGACGAACCCAGGGCGATTACGGCTGTCCTCGATGGCGGGTTCAACCCCGTTGTCGTCCCGGCACGCGTGGGCGATTCCGTCGAAGTCGTGGTGAGGGATGCCGGGGGTGGAGTCGTGACACAGATGCGCATCGGCGTGGCGGCCACTCGGCCGCCGGTCGTGGTGCGCACCGAGCCGCCGCACGGCAAGCGGGATCAGCCGCTGAATGCGTCGCTCGTCGTTGTGTTCAGCGAGCCGGTCGACGGTGCGTCGACGACTCCCACCTCGATTCGCTTGCTCGGCGGATCGAACGCCGTCAGTGGAGCCGTGCGGTTCCTCGACCCGTCCCTCGACGCCAGCCACGTGAGCGTAGAGTTCGTCCCCGACAGTCCCCTGGCTCCGCACACGCAGTATCAGCTCGTGGTGACACGGCAGGTGCGTGACCTGAGCGGTGATCCGCTGGCGGCGGCCGACACAGCCGAGTTTACGACGGGTGCGTCATCGACGGGACCCCCGGCCTCGATCCGGGCATCACCGGATTCCAGTCTGTTCCTTGTCGCCGGTGAGACTTATCAGTTGACGGCCGTGGTTCGGGACGTGGGGGGGAATGAGATCACCGACCAGCCGGTCACGTGGGCGAGCAACAGGGACAGCGTGGTCACGGTGTCACCCACGGGGCGCGTCACTGCTCTCATCGATGGGTGGGCCGCCGTCACCGCCAGCGTGGGCGGGGTGAGCAAGCCGGTCTTCGTGTTCGTTGCCCCCAACCCCGCGGCGTCGATCACGATCGCGCCCAATCCGACCACGGTTGCGGCGTCCGACACCCTCATTCTCGCTGCCATGGTCCGCGATGCCGCGGGGCGGGTGATCAACAACCCGTTTCCGTATGTGGAGTGGACCAGTAGTGACCCGACCGTGGCGACCGCCACCGCCTATGGATACGGGGCTGGGACGGTGCTCGGGAAGGTCACTGGCGTGAGTCCGGGCAGCGTGACGGTCACCGCCACGAGCGGCACGGCGCGTGGCACAACGGTGGTCACGGTCAGCCCCCGACCGGTTGCATCGGTGACGATTGTACCCGATTCGGCGACAGTGGTGGTCGGGGGCGCGGCGAAGCTGCGCGCGACGCTCCGTGACTCGAGCGGTCGCATCATCTCCGGACGCCCGATCACGTGGTCGAGCGACAACGCGACTGTCGCGACCGTGGACACGAGCGGCATGGTACGGGGCGCGACTCTGGGGTCAGCGAAGGTCATCGCGGCGAGGGAGGGAGTTAGCGACACGGTGGCAATCACGGTCCGCACGATCAGCCTGGCAACGGTGAGCGCGGGCGGGCGACATACCTGCGGCCTTACCAGTGATGGAGCGGCTTACTGCTGGGGAGACAACTTCTTCGGCCAGCTCGGCTTCGGCGCATTTCAAGGCCCCGACGACTGCGGCAACGGCTTTGTTGAGCCGTGCAGCACAGCACCGGTGGCCGTCGTGGGCGGCCTCAAGTTCAGCTACGTAGCAGCCGGATTTGACGATGCCTGCGGCCTCACGGAGACCGGAGCCGTGTACTGCTGGGGCCAAAGGCAACAAGACTGGCGCCCCTTCAACACCAGCGAAAGCGACTCGGTCCCGGTCGCCGTGAGTGGTGGACTCACCTTCTCCGCAGTCAGCGTTGGCCTTGCATCTACCTGCGGCCTCACCACCGGTGGAGCCGCGTACTGCTGGGGCTCAAACGGGCCGGGCCTACTCGGTGATGGCTCCGGCGTTGAAAGCCACGTTCCCGTGGCCGTGTCTGGTGGGCTCACGTTCAGCTTGCTGAGCGTCGGTTGGTACCATGCCTGCGGGGTCACGACCGGTGGAGCCGCGTACTGCTGGGGCGGGAACAACTATGGCCAGCTAGGCGTAGGCGACAGCTCAGCTCGCTCGGTTCCCGTACCTGTTGCCGGCGGGCTGACGTTCACGTCGGTGAGTGCAGGCCAGTCTCATACCTGCGGCGTCACGACAGGTGGAGCTGCGTACTGCTGGGGATGGAACTTTTCGGGCCAGCTGGGCAACGGCTCAGCCGGCTTTACCATCACGGCTCCCGTACCTGTCCCCGTTGCCGGTGGGCTCACGTTCGCCGCGGTGAGCGCAGGCGAGTCTCATACCTGCGGTATCACGATCAGCGGAGCGGCATACTGCTGGGGCGGCTCGACCAACGCGGATTGGGTTCCCGTGGCGGTCGCTGGCGGGTTCACGTTCTCCTCTCTCAGCGCGGGCGCAACACATAATTGCAGCCTTAGCGCTGGTGGAACGGCGTATTGCTGGGGGGACGGCGGCGTCGGCCAGCTGGGCAACGGCTCCACGACGGGCAGCAGCGTACCGGTCAAGGTGAAGGGGCAGCCGTAGGGCTATGACGATTCCCGAACCCCGGTGCTCGCAAGCGATCGCCCTCGCGCTACTGAGCGCGCTGGGCTGGCTGGGCGGCTGCTCCGACAATCCCGGGGGCCTCAACTCGAAGCTACAGCCGCCACCGGAGGACCTGGTCGTCTCCAACCCCGCGCTGATAGCCGGCGTCACGGCCCGCGCAGGCTCGGCGTTGGCTCGACCCGCCGGTGCCACCGACAGCGGCGGCACCGTAGCGTACATATCCCTGGCTCCGGGCACAGTGCCGGCAGGGAGGAGTGCGACCGTGCGCCGAGTGGGCGATGTCGCCTCCGTGACGACGGCGGTGCCGGACGGCGGGTTCGATCCGGTCCCGCTCGGCGCGCGCGCAGGCGACTCCGTCGACGTCCAAGTCACGGACGCCAATGCACGAACGGTTTTCCAGCGGCGCGTCGCCGTACCGGTCGCTCTTGCACCAATCGTCGTCCGCACGTATCCGCCTCCCCGCAAACGGGACCAGCCCCTCAACGCGAGCATCGTGATCGTCTTCAGCGAGCCCGTGGATGGAGCCACGGTGAGCGCGGGGTCCATCCGCTTGCTGCGAGGGCAGACCGCGGTGGGTGGGACCGTGCGCTTCCTCGACCCGTCGCTCGATGCGACGCATCTGAGTGTGGAGTTCGCGCCCGATGCCCCACTGGGCGCCGCGACCGACTATCTGCTCGTGGTGACTCAACAACTGCGCGACCTCAGTGGCGACCTGCTGGCAGCGCCAGACACCGTGACGTTCACCACAGGTCAGTCAACGATTGGGCCGCCTGACTCGATCCGGATCGCACCGGACTCGCAAGTCGTCCTGGTAGTTGGAGCAACCTATCCTTTGACGGCGACGGTGCGCGACCGCGCGAGGAACCTGCTGACAAACCAGCCCGTCACGTGGTCAAGCAGCGATCCCACCATCTTGACGGTCTCCCCGGCCGGGCTGGTGACCGCCCAGGGAGATGGGTTCGCCTTGGTGTCTGCAAGCGTGGGCGGCGTGAGTACCGGGGTGGGCGTCTTCGTGAAGGCACAGCCTCCGGTTTCGTTGTCCATCTCACCCACACTGGCCACGGTCGCGGCGGGCGATACGCTCTTCCTGTTGGCGACCGCGCGGGACGCCGACGGCCGGACGATTAACAACCCATCGCTCACCTGGACCAGCAGTGATCCAGCGGGGGCCACTGCGGCGCCTGCGGGGCCCCAACAGCCGAGGTACGCGATCGTTACCGGCGTGACACAAGCCAACGTGACCATCTCCGCAACCAGCGGGTCGGCGAGGGGGACGGCGGCGGTCACCGTCGGCCCGCCCTTGGCGGTGGGCACGGTGACGATTGCGCCAGATCGAGACACCCTGCCTCTCCAGGCGACGCTGCAGCTGACTGCAACGCTCCGCTCCGCGAGCGGGAGAGGGATCTCCGGGCGCGCGATTACCTGGAGGACCAGTGATCCGGCCGTCGCAACCGTCGACGCGAACGGCCTGGTCACAGCTGCAGGCGTGGGGTCGGCCGGAGTAACCGCGACGAGCGAGGGCGTGGACGGCAGCGCGACGATCACGGTCATTGCGCTCCAGTGGCTGTCAGTGAGCGCGAACACAGGGTTCACCTGCGGCGTGACGTCTAGCGGAGCTGCGTATTGCTGGGGCGACAATTCCGCGGGCCAGCTCGGTATCGGCACCCAGCATTCGCCTGACAGCTGCAGCGCGATCGGCAGCTACGGTTGCAGCACGGTGCCAGTGGCGGTGATCGGCGGCCTCAGCTTTACAAGTGTGACTGGTTGGGAGCAACACGCCTGCGGCCTCAGCACGACAGGAGCCGCATACTGCTGGGGAGAAAACGCCTCCGGCGAGCTCGGCATTCCAGGCGGAGGGATGGCTCCCTCCGAACCGGTGACCGGCCACACGTTCTCCTCGCTGAGTGCCGGTGAGAATTTCACCTGCGGTGTGGAGAGCAACGGCGCTGCGTACTGCTGGGGGTGGAACGGCTTTGGCCAACTCGGCACTGGCGGCCCAGCCGACGGTTCCCGCTGGGTGAACCCTCGGCCCGTGGCCGGTGGGCTCACCTTCACTATGGCGGCTGGCAAAGACAACAATGCGTGCGGGCTCACCACGAGCGGAGCCGCTTATTGCTGGGGAGATAACACCGCCGGCCAGCTCGGAATCGGTACCACGGACGGGCCGGAGCACTGTTCCCCATATGGAGACCCCTGCAGCACGGTCCCCGTGGCGGTCAGCGGCGGGCTAACGTTCTCCTTCCTGAGCGTCGGCGGCCGCCACGCCTGCGGTCTCACGACCACGGGAGCAGCATACTGCTGGGGTTTCAATTCTGTCGGCCAACTTGGCGACGGATCGAACAACTCCAGTTCGGTCCCGGTGCCGGTGACCGGTGGGCTGAGCTTGAGTACAGTGAGCGCCGGTGGAACTCGCACGTGCGGTGTCACGACCAGCGGATCCGCTTACTGCTGGGGCGCCGGATCGGCGGCCCCTGTGGTCGTGACCGGTGGGCTCGTCTTCAGGACCGTGAGCGTCGGTCGGGAACACGTCTGCGGCGTCACCACCAGCCAGGTCGCGTTCTGCTGGGGCAGCAACTTCTACGGCCAGCTCGGCAACGGCTCGCAGATCGACAGCAGCATGCCAGTGAAGGTCGCGGGGCAGCCGTGAATCAAACCGCGGACGGTGGACTTCGGATGGGGCGACAAGTCATTCCCTCGCTACACATCTTCTGCCTCGAGCAATCGGCATCGCGCGTCCGTCCAACGTGAGGTGAACGTGCGGGCGCCGGCTGCACCATGTCGGCCGCGCGGAACCCTCTCCGGAGCGTGCCATGCTCACTCTGCGCCACTTCTCTCTTGCTGGCTCGGTGCTGCGGCTGACCATTTCTGGCTGCGACTGCGACCAGCGTAAGCCGCTCCGCCCTGACGATCGCCGCCCGGGGATCAACCCCAGCGGCGGGAGCCGCATCTGCACCCCTCGCTTGACTCCCTCTTGCCGCCTCCGGCCGATGATTCCCCGACCGTCAGTGCGAGGCCAACGAAAGGAAGGTCGTGCCATGACCACAACGTCGCGCCTTTCTTCGCTTGCCTGCTCGCTCCTTTTGCTCGCGCTCGGCGGCTGTGACGGGCGCCAGCCGCTCGCGCCGAGCTTCGCCGTCGTGAGCACTCCGGCGGTCCTCACCGCCACAGCGGTCTGGTTCAGCCAGATAAACCTCGCCTGGCAGGATAACTCGAAAAACGGGAGCGGCTTCGAGGTCTACCGCTCGACCACGGGGCCGAGCGGCACCTTCGCGCTGCGGGGTTCGACGGGGGCCGGCGTCACCAGCTACAGCGACGGGGGGCTTTCGGGCTCGTCAGAGTCCTGCTACAAGGTCCGTGCGTTCAGGGTGAGCGGGCCCAACAAGAGCTACTCCCCGTTCTCCACCACCGCCTGCGCGACCACGCCGGCTGCACCGGTCCCTCCGGCGCCATCCGCTGTGAACGCCGTGCCACGCTTCTATAGGTTCGACGTCACCTGGTCTGACAACTCGACCGACGAGACCGGGTTCCGCGTGGAGCGCGCCGCCGCGAGCACCGGTCCCTGGACGAGCGCCGGCACGACGAGCGCGAACGCGACGTCCCTCGCGGACTACCTCGTGAACTACCCGTACCCCGGCGACGACAGGCCGGCCTGCTACCGCGTGTTTGCCGTGAACTCGTACGGCGATTCCGACCCGTCCAACGTCGACTGCACCGCAATGCCGGCCATGCCGACGAACCTCAAGGCGAATCCGGTTGGTGGCACCGCCGTGGACCTGACGTGGACCGACAACTCCGCGGTCGAAGATGGGTTCGGGGTGTGGCGCGCTGGTGGCGGGGCCGACTGGAGCATCGTCGTGACGCTGCCGGCCAACACCACCGGCTACCACGACGCTGGGCTGACGCCCGACAACACGTACTGGTATGCCGTGCACGCGACGAAGGATGGCGGGTCGTCCTATGACACGGACCCCGTCCAGGTGGTGCTCGCCACGACACCGCCCATCGCTCCCTCGAGCCTGGGCGTGCAACCGACGTCGAGCAGCAGCGTGTACGGCTCGTGGCTCGACCAGTCCAGCAACGAGGCAGGATTCCGCATCGAACGCTCGAGCGACGGCGGAGCGAGCTGGGCTGCCGCGGCCACCACCGGCGTAGACGGGTACGACGTCAACGACCAGGGACTCTCCGCCGAGCAGCAGGCGTGCTATCGAGTGTTCGCATTCAACAACCTCGGCGACTCGCCACCTTCGAATACAGCCTGCACGACGCCGCCAGCAGGCCCCACGAACCTGACCGTGGTTGCTCTCGATGCCGTGACCATCGACCTCGCCTGGAGCGATAACTCCGCGGTGGAGGATGGCTATGAGCTGTGGGCGGACGATGGCTGCTGCAACGTGTACCCCGTGGCCTCGCTTGGGTCCAACACCAGCACCTTCCAGTACGTGGACCCGTACTGCACCTACTGCTACGGGTACTTTGTCGTGGCCATCAAGGACGGCGGGTATTCCGACTGGTCAAACGAGGTGTTCCCGACGCCGCCGCCGGGCGCCAGCATCGCGCGAGTGGGGTCTACCTTACGGCCAGCTGCCGATCGAGGGGTGAACATTATGTCCTCTCCCAAGCGAGCTGCGACGTTGCCATCCAGGATGGCGGCTCCTCGACGCCCCCTCGGCCCCACCACGCCGCCTCACGGCTCGACGTCGCGAGGGCCGGCCACTCGGCCGTCGACACGGACGGGAGGTAAGCCATGAACCGCCATGCTGCGCAGCTCATCGCACTGGGCGCCGCCCTGGGGCTCCAGGCCTGCTACGATCAACCAGTGCCGACCGAGGCACGCGCCCGGGGGAAGCTCGCCGCGAGTGTGACCCCCGCCGACGCGGCGGGCCGCCATCTCGTGGTCTTCACGGCCGAGCGGGTGCCCGCCGACTTCGGCGAGCGAGCGGCGCGGCTAGGCGGCTCCCTCGAGACCTCGCTCGACAACATCGGCGTGGCCGCGGTGACTGGTCTGTCAGAGACTGGCGCGGCTGAGCTGGCGGCCGGCACGGACATCCGGGCCGTGGAGCCCGACCCGATCACACGCGGGCATGATGACAACGAGGCCACGGACGATCCCACAGAGCAAGCGACGAGCGAGGCGGCCGTGCCCGCGGACGCGACGGCGTCGCCGACGACGGCCCGGTTCTACGCGCGGCAATGGAACATGCGGGCGGTGTTCGCGAACCAGGCGTGGGCCGCTGGCTTCCTCGGCTCCCGCGATGTCAAGGTCGCGATCCTCGACAGCGGCATCGACTATCTGCTTCCGGACCTCGCGGGGCTCGTGGACCTCGAGCACTCCACGTCGTTCGTCCCCGAGGACGTTACCCGGCACTTTCCCGGCCGGCTTCCATTCAGCGACCTCCACGGTCACGGCACCTTCGTGACGTCCATCGTCGCGAGCAATGCGAACGTCCTGGCCGGGATCAACCGATACGTCACACTCCTCGCCGTGAAGATCAACGACTCGACCAGGGCGAGCTCTGCCAGCCGCTTCCTCAGCGGCATCATGTACGCCGCAGACCAGGGCGCCGACGTGATCAACATCAGCGACGGCCGCGAGTTCGATAAGAGCAAGCATCCCGGTGTCGTGGCGGCGTTCGAGCGGGCGGTCAACTACGCCTTCCGGAAAGGCGCGCTGCTCGTCACGGTCCCCTTCAATGACGGCGCCGACCTCGATCACAACGGCGATCTCGTCCGGCTGCCGTGTGAGGCCGCCAACGCCATCTGCGTGGCCGGGACCGGACCGACCGGCGCCGCCGGGGTCAACGGGCCGTGGCAGAACGTGGACGCACCGGCCTGGTACACCGCGTTCGGCCGCTCGGCGGTCAGCGTCGCCGCGCCCGCAGGTGCCGGCCCTCCTCCCATCGTCAACGTCTGGCTGCCGTGCACGACCACGCCGTCGCAGACTGCTGGTCGCCCGGATTGCCTGGCCGGTCTGGCCATTACCCACAGCCGTGGCACGAGCTTCGCCGCGCCGCACGTCGCCGGGCTCGCGGCGTTGCTCGTGGCGCAATTGGGTCACGGCAATCCCGCACTGATCAGGGCCCGGATTCTTCAGTCAGCGGATGACCTCGGCGAGCCCGGGACTGATCCGTACTACGGCAAGGGGCGCATCAACGTCGCCCGGGCGTTGGGAATCATTCGCTGAGCGGGCGCGCATAATGACGTCGACTAGAGCAAGAGCGATCCTCGGCAGCTTGGTAGCTGCCTTAACAACCCTGAAGCAGTAACGGTAAGCGCCGCTTGACAGCCACGCCGATTGGTGCAGATTGAAACTGACTCAGATGCTATGAACCCCGAGGCGCGATGTCGTGCGGCTCGCCCATGCCTCGGGGGGAGCGAATCGCGAAACCGGCTGAGTGGGGCACACCCGTTCGGCCGGTTTTCATTTGCTGCGGGGTGGTTGATGGAAAGTAGCATGACGTGAACATCGCGTCGTCCCGCACGCCACTTGACCGGTCCTTGCTCCCGCCAGCCCATCGTAGCGCGCAGATCCTGGAGCCGTCCATGCGCACTCGCCTCGCACTCGTGGCCCTCGCCGCCGCCCTCTCCACCGCCTGCGGGGAGGGGCCACTGGTCCCCACCACCGGCGCGATCCGCGTCGCGCTCACGACCACCGGAGCCGACCCGGATGCGGACGGCTACGCCGTCACGCTGGACGGTGCCGCTCCGCAGACCGTCGGCGTGAACGCGACGCTGCT
>Ga0209058_1002487_pt1 | contig 15171 bp, 12 predicted proteins | sample GraSoiAngelo_147_FD_185904 | JGI IMG/M metagenome (GOLD analysis project Ga0209058, IMG submission 185904) | Grasslands soil microbial communities from the Angelo Coastal Reserve, California, USA - 14_1009_05_40cm (SPAdes) (version 2) | ecosystem: Environmental > Terrestrial > Soil > Grasslands ... | reverse complement strand
CAGATGGACGCGTACAACAGCGTCGTCAACAGCATGCAACAGCGCGACCAACAGGCAATATCCGAGAACTTGCTTCCGCAAAACCCAGGAGCGGTCAACATTACAGGTACAGGTCTCGGCGCTGGTAACTCTTTCAACATACTAGTCAACAACTTGGGAGGAACATCCGTCAGCATCGCTAGCATATACATCAACAACCTCTCGCCAACAGGCTCAAACAATTGCTACGGTGCAACTGCTCCTTGCGTAGCCAACCCGGCTTCCTCAGGCACGGCGTATAGCTTCATCGGTGGCAACATTCAAGCGGGGGAGATCAATCACTACATCGCAGTTAACGGAATATCCGTCGGTGATGGAAGCGGTTACAAAGTCGTACTGTCAACGACTCGCGGGAGGCTATTCAGCTTCTACTACCCATGGCCCGTCAGCACTCCGCCACCAGGAGGTGGGAACGGACTATTCGTCACAAACATTGGACCCCTCTCAATCTACTTTGACTTCAAATCTTTCAACTTCACACAGGGCTCCCAGACAGTTTCCAATTCAGCTTTCTGCATGCCGTCGACCGGTTCCGTTGTCTTCTGGGTCAAGATTGCAAACACCGCAACAGACAGCACGGTGAAACTGAAAGCCCAAACAATGATGCAGATGCAGCCATACAGCGCCAACGGGTTCGGACAGTTTGTCCGCATGTGGATTGATGACCCCGCAACTCGAAACCCGAACAATGTAGTTGCGTACAACGAGGCTACAAATCCGTACATATTACCTGCTGCGACCGCGAGCGGTCCGGGCCCTTCCGTCATCGTGTATTTCAGTGCGTCAAGCCAGGGCGGAAGTGATGCCTTATCCATGGGCAGAGACGACAACTGGATTACTTTTATCGGCTTTTACTACATTTACCGCGGCAAGGCTCAAGGTCAGACGATTCCCTTCATGGACTTCAGATCTCTCACCAACTATCCAGCCGGGTGTTAGTCGAGGGACATGGGATGACCCATGAGCTACAATGACCAAAACCAGCCTTACGAAGACCCATACGCTGGCTACCAGGAACAGGACCCAAACGCCTCCCAAGGACAGGCAGAAGGCTATACGGGGTACGAGCAACAAAACTATGCGAACCAGGGTTACGACAACTCCGGCTACCAGCAACAAGCAGCGCCAAACCAACGCCAACGCCCGGTCCTACACCAACTACAAAGGATTCAATCGGGCATTCCAGGCTTTGACCAGATCGTAGGTGGCGGCCTCATCCGCGACCGCGTCTACCTCCTGGCCGGCCCAGCTGGTGCAGGAAAGACAATTTTCTCCTCCCAGTTCATCTACAACGGTCTCCGACAGTTCAACGAAAACGGCGTCTATGTCGTCCTTGAGGAAACGCCCCAGCAGCTTCGGGAGAATCTGTACAACAGCTTCAGCTGGGACATCGGCAGCTACGAGGACAATGGAAACATGGTAGTCCTCGACGCGATTTCCAGCAGGCTAGGGCTCAGCAGCGACGAGAGATTCGTTGTCCCGAGACCATTCACCCTAGAAGCACTACTCTACGAAATACAGACTGCAATCCAAACCGTCAACGCCCGCCGCGTCGTTATCGACTCCCTCGACGCGATGAGTCTAGAGCTGACACAGGTTGACCTTCGAAGCCTCATCCAACGCCTCACTATGATCCTCAAGTCCTTCGGCTGCACAACTCTCCTAGTCAGCGGTCAGACGGAGACATCGCTGCAGTCGGGGAGGAAAGCTGTTGAAGAATACGTAGTCGATGGCATGATCCGGCTCCACCACACCCTAGAGGAAAGCCTCAGTGGAGAGACTACCCTTGAACAGAACGCTGTTCAAGAACAGTCACTTGAGGACAACTCGTTCGCGATGAAAGTCCGGTCGCGAAAGATAGAGATTCCAAAGATGCGTGGATCACAGCACTCCAATCATCTCCACCCGTTTATCATCGGGGAACAAGGGATTGAGATCAAGTCCGAGCCTGAAGTGACCAAGCGCATGCGAAGAGCAATTTTCAAGGCGAAACAAGTTGATTAGCCGCTCCAGAGCCAACCAGCGGATCCTCCGGATCAGAACCGGAATGGGCGGGCTAGACGAGAAGCTCGGCGGAGGAATCCCTGCAGGCAGCTCAATTCTGCTAATCAGCAACCAGGAAGGCCCGGTTCGCCTCTTCTGCCAACAAATCGCATACTCAATGGGAACTGAAGGTCACAAGATACACTACTTCACAATTGTCAAGGAGCCCCCGTACATCCGCGAGGAGATGATGGTGTACGACTGGGATACCGTGGAGATGGAGCAGGGGGGACAGTGGACCTTTATCGACGCATACAGTCCGAGAGTGCAGGCCCTCTTGCAAGGTGGCCAAGGACCTCTGTCCATGGGCTTTCAGACCCCGGGCATGCACCCGGGCTCGAGAGTCTTGGGCTCAGACCTCTTTGTCACGCTGAGGAGGGACATACTGTCACAATTGGATGAAGGAGATGTAGTAGTGATAGACTCACTCTCGGACCTACTGGTAAACCACGAGACAGCATCAGTACGCGAGCTTCTGGAAATCCTGGGAAGCCAGGTTCGCGAGAAAAGCGGGCTGGTCTTCATGCCCATCCTCTCGGATATGCACGATCAAAAAACCGTGGCCACTATCAGCCACTTGTCAGACGTAGTGGTCGAGTTCGACTTGGAGTCAGAACACCTAGAGGGAAAGCTTCGATTCTGGAAGATGAGACGAGCAACCCTCCGTCCCTTGCTCCTGCCATTCAGCATCACGGACCGGGGCGTGATGGCCGAGACCTTCGGGAGAGTGCTCTAGTCATGTCAAAAGTACAGAAACCAGAGAAGAGCGACAAGATCGATAACATTGTCGGCATGTTGATGGAATACGAGAAGATGACTGTAGACCTTATGCGCAAGGCTACAGACACACCGATTCTCGAACAGTACGATCTCAACGCGCCTTACGCAAAGGCGCGAATCATAAAAGAAGACGGACAAATCAAGTACAGAATTGACGAGGTCACGCTGACCGATGAAGAGAAGAAGAAGCTGAAAGAGATTGGAGAACTTCTAATAGAAGAACTAGACGTTGACATTAAACGTCTTGGCAGCAACGAGAATGCGGCCGCGTACATCCGCAAGCTCGTAGAGAGGATAATCAAGAACTACAAGATCAAGCTTACAACCGACAGTCTCGACCGGCTGATGTACTACGTTATCCGGGACTTTGTTCACTTCGACAAGATAGACCCGCTCATGCGGGACCCCTGGATCGAGGACATTTCGTGCAACGGCTTCGGAATCCCTATCTACATTTGGCATCGGAAGCACGAGTCGATTCCGACAAACGTAATCTTCCAGACGGCCGAGGAACTCGACAAGTTCACCCTGAAGCTCGCCTACATGACGGGCCGAGCCATCAGCATCGCCCAGCCAGTCCTGGACGCAACACTTCCGGATGGAAGCCGTGTCCAGATGACCTATGAGAAGGAGGTAACCCGCCGAGGCTCCACATTCACAATCCGAAAGTTCAGAGAACGCCCTCTAACCTGCACAGACCTCATAATCTACAACACACTATCAGCGGAGATAGCCGCCTGGTACTGGTATGTCATAGAGAAACAGGCATCAGTACTAGTCGTCGGGGGAACAGCGTCCGGCAAGACAACGACCATCAACACCCTCGCTATGTTCATCAAGCCTAACGCCAAGATCGTGAGCATTGAGGACACCTCGGAAATCCAGCTGCCACACGAGAACTGGCTGAGTTCCGTTGTCAGGACAGGTTTCGGCGTCTCGGGCTCGATTTCCGAGATTACCCTGTTCGACTTGCTCAAGAACGCGATGAGACAACGCCCCGAGTATATTATCGTCGGAGAGGTTCGAGGCTCGGAAGCCTATACGCTGATGCAGGCAATCGCTACAGGTCACGGAGGCCTCGCCACCCTACACGCTGATTCTGCAGAAGCTGCAATTCACCGTCTTGAAAGCGAGCCCATGAACATTCCCAGACCGCTCATCCCGACAATCGACGCCATAGGCGTACAGACACGAGTGCAAGTTGGCGAGAAAAGTGTCCGGCGCATGGTCAACGTTGCGGAGGTCGTGGGCTTGGACCCGACCACGAAAGACGTGTTGACCAATGACGTGTTCAAGTGGAACCCGAAGAACGACACCTACGTCTTCTACGGCCGAAGCTACGTCCTCGAAAACATCATGAAACGTCACGGCTACAAACACGAGGAAGTCATGGAGGAGCTCAACAATCGGCGCATGGTTCTGGAATGGATGGTCCGCAACAACATCCGCGACTTCAAAGACGTGGTCGAGGTAATCAGAACCTACTACGTTAACCCGCAGCAACTGCTTGAGCGGGTCAAGCGCGAAAAGATGGAAGCACCAAGCGGAGGGTCAAGGCCAGCATGAGCCTCCTTGACCCCATCGTCTCAATTCTTGGACCGTTCGGCCAAGTCCTAGCAGCGAGCGACACAATTGTCATCGGACTCGCCCTCCTAGGTCTAGTCAGCCTCGGACTCTACTTTACCAAGAAGACCATTTTCGACACCAGCAAGGCCTGGGTCGGAGCAACCGTCGCCTTGTCAATTCTAACAGTATTGTTCAGGGGGATGAACTACCTCTGCAATTGCAACTGGTACGTCGATTCAACCACTGGAGATATCTCCCAGCTCGTCCCGATAACCTACCTCCTCATCTCAGGCTCGTTCTTTGCCATACTCTACAACTTCAACATCCCAGGTCTAAAGAAGTGGAAGTGGCTCATTAGCATCCCACTATCGATTCCAATTACCCTATTCTCAGACATACTCTTTCCCCTGACAAGTACGCATCCTGCATGGCTCTTCCTAGAGAACCTTCTGTTAGCTCCCCTCGGAGCCGTCTACAGCACCTTCGTATACGAGAAGGCTGTTCTACACATGGGAGACTACAGGGTAAGGCTGCGAAGGTTCTTCGAACAGACCGAGCAGGCCAAGAAAACCGGCACTCCGCTTGCGCCGGTTGAAAAGGAAGGTTTCTACTACTTCACCTACGCCCTCCTAGGAAAACGTCTACAGCGAATCATACCCTGGTTCAACTCTCTCAAGTCAATTCTCACTCTCGCGGGAATCAAGATTGGGTACAAGGCGTACGTAAGCCTGATGATATTCGGCGCCTTGATTGGAACCGTCGTTTCGATACCTGTATGGCTTGTCCTTTTTTCGCTGGGTTTCGATCCGTTGGGGCTCGGGCTTGCAAGTCAATCCTTCGCATGGACAATTCTTCAGGCAATACTCTTCTCAATGATTACCGGTTTCGTAATCCTGGGCGTATTCTACATGATACCGTTCATGAAGCTGGGCTCTAGGAAGCAGCGGCTGGACCAGTTTCTCCCCTTCACCTCAAGTTACATGACTGTCCTCGCCTCCGCCGGGGTTACTCCAGAAAGAATTCTCCGCTCGACTGCGGAGAAAGACCCGAAGTTCATGCTCTCAGACGAAATTGCAACCGTTATCGGCAGAATCGACCTGCTAGGTTACGACGTAATCAATGCGCTGAACGCTGAAGTAGATCGTTCACCGTCGAACAATTACCAGGACCTCCTCCGAGGCTTCGCTGGAGTCATCAGAACAGGAGGAGACAGTAAGAAGTTCTTCCACGGCATGACAGAGCACCTATTCCAGAAGCGCGCTCTCTCCGTCCAGGGCTTTATCGACACTCTCGGCATTATTGCCGAGACTTACGTCCTGATGCTCATCGCCTTTCCACTGATGCTCGTCGTGATGCTCTCTATCATGGCTTCAATCGGTGGAAGCTTAGGAGGAATCGACGTGTTCTCCTTCATGTACCTTCTAGCATTCATCCTGATACCGATCTGCGGAGTGACATTCCTCTTCATACTCGACTCAATGCAGCCTAAAGGTTAGAGTGAAAAACAAGTGTCAGAACCAAACACGCAACCAAACACGACCCTGGGGGCAAGCGCGCGTGAGGCTAGCAAGGGCAAGGCAAGGGGACGCATCAGCGGAGGCGTTATGCTCGTAGTTGGCAAGGTCACGAGAAAGCTGGTCTGGGTATTCAGCGGCCTAATCTTCGCGGGAATCTTTGCATGGGGCCTCGTTGAAATCGGGCTAAACGGACCAAGCGTCAAACTCGCGTTCATCGGACGCACGGGGAATTTCACATTCGACCGGTTTCTACTATTTGCTGGAATACTCAGCTTAATCCCACCTTCGATAATGTACTTCATCGATTCCCGACGACGCGACTCTATCGACAACAACATCCCGCACCTCATTCGAGACATTGCCGACGCTGGAAGAAGCGGGATGACCCTCACAAGGGCCATCGAGATTTCATCAGAGCGAGACTACGGTCCATTAACCAAGGAAATCAAGCGGCTCATCGCCAAGATCAGTTTCCGGGTCCCGCTTGAGCGGGCACTCCAGTACTTCGCTGACAGCACTGGAACAATGCTTTCTCGGAGGAGCGCCATGCTCATCTCAGAAGCCAACAAGTCCGGGGGAGACATTCAGGAAAGCATGGAATCAGTCGCTAAACACGTACAGGACATTCAATACCTTGAAAGGAAAAGACGGGCAACCCTGCGCCCTTTCATCGGGGTCATGTACATCAGCTTCGCAGTATTCCTAGTTACAGTCTATCTGCTCATCAGCAGCTTCTTCACCCAACTCGCAAACACTAACTTCGGCGGTGCAGGTGCCTCGGTGGGAGGAGTTGGCTTCAACTTCGTGTCGCTCCCACTGGACAAGATAACAGCTGTATTCCTCTACATGGCAATGATTGAAGCCGCCTTCGCAGGACTTGTTGGGGGCAAGATGGCGACAGGCTATATTCGCGACGGGCTAAAACATGCAGTGCTCTTGATGCTCATCTGCTTCATAGTTTTCGTCTTCCTCATCTAAGTCCCCGCATCCACCACCCTCAATTTTCTTCCTAAGTAGAAGTCTCAGAATCCAACCAAGTCGTCACAATCGTAACTCACCTGGCATTGGCCTTCGAGGGCGGTGAGCACCTTTTTTCTCGGACGCGCGCCATGGCCAGAAGAACTATTGTCTCCTGAAACTCAGTGTCAGCACCACGACGGCCGCAAGGTTCTTGCAGTTCTCTCCAACGCCGATAGTCTACTATGGTAGACTAGGAATGTAGAAATCAGTTGGGCAAGCTTCAGGTTTGCTTCTTTTTCAGATTAGGGTCGAGCGTTTTGTTCGGTGGCTCGCGGCTCCCTGAACTGGAAAAATGTTTTTCATCTGAAGTCTTAGCTGCAGCTCGCCGCGTTTGTCACTGGCTACCGTCGAGTCCTACTCTCTTGCCTTGGTTGGCCATGTGCGACGTTTCTGCATCGTGCTCTGCAAAGGCAAGAATGCCGAGGAATTCTAGTCCGCAAACCTCGCATTTGTACGTCTTACGGGCCTGTTCAGCTGCAAAGTTTCTGACCTCTTCTATGAGGGATTGCTTCTGCGCTTGCGCTTCGGCTATTTGCTCAAGCTCTATCCTATCGTCAGGAGTGAGTGAATGAGATTGTAGAATCTTCCTGTAAAAATCGTGGACTTCATCCTCTGTGCTCGCTTGCAAGTCTCGCCGGGCAGAAGATGGCCTACTTTTCCTACCACCTGAGCTGCCTGTGTTACTCACTGTTCTTTCCACTGTCCTTGTACTATGATGGTGCCAACGGCTGAGGCATTCCCTCGACTTCCGCTGGGCTAGTTGACTCTCCCTCGACGAATTCGCAGATTAAGATAGCGTAACTCCTCGATTGCAAGGGATGCTCCAATACTTCGCCCTCTCTAGATGAGTTTGGCGCTGCTTCATACAGTTCCTCGGAATTATTCAATCGGCTGAAACCAGATTCGTTCAATCTGCCCGACAGCTCCCTCCAGAACTCGGCGGGAACGAACCCAGTGAAGGAGGCGGAGGGGACGGCAGGGCTTGCTTCAACGGGCTGTTGGCCCCTCGTCCCGACTCATGGATCGAAAGGGTGAGAACGCCTGACCTAGGAAACAGGGTCAGGCGCATAGTGGGCGGCCTTAGTCGACGAAGATTGTCTCTTTCGGAAAGACCTCTATGCCGTTTCCTGAAATCTTGTAAGGCCGGGGCTGCATGTCAATGGGAGTCTCCCTCATCTTCTCGACCTGCAAGACCCGATTGTAGGTCTTCCCAACCTTCGCATTGGACAAGATCACTACGCCGTGCGCCAAGTATTCCTCGAGTTGGACCGCCCGTTCCACCGAAGGGCCGAAGGCGCGCAGCTCTGTGGTCAGGAGGCACGTCGCCCCTGTCTTTACGAGCGCGTCCACTAGGTCCAACACAGCAGTCCTCCGCTCGGTCATCTCGGGATACTGGAAGATCAGTGATGTAACCGGATCCACGACGACACGCTTAGCGTTGATGAGTTCTGTGTGAGTCTTTATTCCTTCTATGAGGCTGAGGATCGAAAAATCCTTTCTGCCGATTGAGGTTCGTCCCACCTTGACTTCGCCTGGCATGTGCCGAAGCGGCGAGGCGTTAATGAAGGCAAATTTCTTCCCCTTCTCCAGTTCTTCAAACTTCCAGCCGAAAAGTGCCATCTCCCTGAAGAAGTGCTGCTTTGTTTCATCAAGGCTTACAAAAGCGCCGTTCTCTCCGTACATCTTGATCCCATTGAGTAGGAACTGGGAGGTGAGAATGGTCTTTCCTGTTCCTGGCCCTCCGACGAGAAGGATGACTCTTCCCCTTGGAAAGCCTCCGCTTAGGATCTCGTCAAGTCCCGGGATTCCGGTTGGAGCGGTTCATCATATTAATCGCTTTGGGCATGTTCACTCCCCGGACGTTTTGAACCCTATTGTAACCCTCCCTGTTACTCCTCGGGTAACAAGTTGTTAGCATTCCGGGACTCTGCCATCAAAGAACAGTCGAGCTCTAGGGCTCCCCCTTACCCGTTCAACGAGCCATTGACAGGGTGTAGATTGTGGCCAGTGGAAAAAACACCAAGAAACCCTTCGAACCCTTCGGGGCACCGCAGCTCCCAACATTCGGGACCGCACCTATATTCAATCACACGCTGCCCATTGTTTTTCGACTTTCTAGGCCCAGAACTTGGGTGTTTCCGGGTGCCAGCTTCCTCCTAGGCTACACAATTACAGGTGGGGGAGCATTCTATCAGCTCCTGGTCGGCCTGGCTATCGCGTGCATCGTTACTGGAGCTACCAATATTGTGAATACTTACGCGGACGTCAAGGAGGACAGCATCAACCAGCCATCACGCGTACTCTGGATTGGAAGAGTTGGACCTAGAACAGCTCTCTCCAGTGCAATCATTCTCTATGGACTGGCGGCGGCTTTCTCTGTCTATCTCGGCTTATTGTACATGCTCGTCCTCGGGCTGGGAGTCTTCAACAGCCTGTTCTACTCCCTTCCGCCTCTAAGGTTCAAGGCCCGGCCCGTTCCAAGCCTGATTAGTTTCTCGGGAGCGGTCGGTCTCGCCTTTCTCAGTGGACTCGCAGTGAACGGGTCCCTCAACCTCCTCAACCCGGTTCTGTGGCTAACAACCTACTTCATGTTCACCTACGGCACAGTCAAGAATCTTCCCGACTATGCCGGTGACAAGAAAACGGGAACCCGCACATCAGCTACGATATTCACAAGCATGAAGAGCGCGGTTCTCTTCAGCGGAGTGCTCCTAGCCACGCCCTATGTCCTACTCGTCACGCTCGTGGCAACAGGATTCCTATCTCCTGTTTATCTGGCAGACGCCGTGCTCATAATTTTTCTCTTCAGCATCTTCAGGAAAATGCGGCGGGCAAGAACTTCTGAGGACCTGGAGAAGGCTCACACTCTCGGATTCTTCTACGCCATATCCTTCCTTCTTCTTACACTCGTAGCCACCTCACCCACATTACAGTCTCTCACAATCACAGTCGGAGCATTTGTCTGGACTCTCCTCGTCTCCAGAATCCATGTCGACTCGCGGGTTGAAGCCCGCGATTGGGAAAAGGGGACGACCAAGAACTGAACACTCTGGCAGCGCGAGAGCTTTCCTTTGACATTCTCAAAGGCGTGATTCTCACTCCGATAACTACGGGACTCAACATTGCAGTAATGGGTCCCCCTGGCGCTGGGAAGACAACAATGTGTCAATGCCTTCTGAAAGAAGCAACTCAAGCTGGCCTCAGAGGCCTCTGTGCAATCACCAACAACCCGATCCAACTCATTAGAGAGCAGCTACGGGCACAGGGCCCGATACCAGGAGGAAAGCCTGATGAGGTATTGTATGTTGACATGTACTCGTGGCTGTTAGGGGAGCGGTCTCCAGAACGTTTTCAGATTGACAACGCATCCGATGTCGCATCGCTCAGCGTAGTCTTGTCGGGTGCAGCAGACGCCGTGGGAGAGAAGGCTTTCTTCGTCTTCGACTCTCCCTCAACGCTCCTAGCCTACAACTCGGAAGAGTTGATGGTCCGCTTTCTCAAGTCACACTTAGCTCGTATGAAGAAGCGTGGAAACATCGGAACGTACGTTTTCGAGACCGGAATACACAGTAGTGGTTTCTACAATGAGGTCAGGGCTTCCTTCGATAGCGTTATCGAGATGAAACTTGAGGAAGCTGATGGTGAGCTTCGCCGATTCATTCGGGTCTACAGCTTCAGGGGTCTGCATGAGACCAAGTGGTTTAGGTTTCTCATAACACCCGAGCATCGTGTGAGGATCTGCTAGATGGAACGAGGGCGATTCATTCATTTTCTTTGGGCATTTTTCCCAGTTCACTTTTTCACGGAAGTTGGGTACACTCTGCTTAAATCGCCTATCCGTGAGGTGGCTCTAAGGTGACCGGCGTGGAACCCACCGGGGTCAAAGTTCTAGACGACCTCCTGGGTGGTGGGATCCCAAGACCGTCCGCACTAGGCATAATCGGAGCCGTCGGAAGTGGAAAATCATCCCTCGTCCGACAGCTCGCCGTCAACATGCTCGAACGCGACTTCCGAGTCCTCTACTACGCTATTGACGAATCCGCCGAAGATGTCAGGGATGGAGTCGCAACCTACGGAGTCGACGTTCCGAAGTACGAGCAAGAGGGAAAGCTCGCTTTCATCGACATTTTCGCTCTTGGAGTCGAAAGACTTGCAGAAGCCTATCCTGTCGAAGAACCGGAGAAGATCGTCGACAGCACCTTCAAGTTTTCAGACTTGGTAGCTCAAGGCAGAAGCTTCACATTGAAGCACTTAGGCAAGAAGCAATTCGTCATTATGGACTCCCTGACTCCATTCTTTCTGATGGTGGAGGCCAAGAGAGTCTTCCAGTTCGGCCAGGTTCTCAAATACGCTACACGTTTTGCAAAAGCCATTGGTGTTGCGACCCTTCACACCAAAGTTCTAGATGAGTCAATAGAGAACGCCATGGTGAACTTCGCAGACGTCGTATTAGAACTGGAACGTAAGAAAACCCCTGAGGGAATCAGCAGAGGAGGCACTCTAAGGCTTGTCAAGCTTGGCAAGAACCCGACTCCATCTCGAGGGTACTACTATGAGATGACCCCTCAAGGCATTGTCATTAGCACCACGCCACCCATCTAGCCCAGAACTCCCGAGCTTCATACAATTATATCACCAGCTCCTACCGGAGAACGGGCTTGTCGTCTCCAAGAGCAGCGGAAGTCCTCTCCAACGAAGACATGCAAGTAGCAGAGCTGAACTCTGAATATCTCGGCGTGACCAACTTCCAGCTGATGGAAGCCGTGGGCGCGAAGGCAGCTTCAGAAATTATTGCCAGAATGCCGAAAGGAAAACCGAACCCAAAAGTTCACGTTTTTTCCGGGCCGGGGAAGAATGGTGGAGACGGGTTTTCTATCGCCCGCCACTTAACCTCTATGGGACTGAGAGTCAAAGTAACACTAGTCAGCAGGACAGCCGAGGTGAATGACTATGCGGCAAGACAACAGCTCACGGCCATTCTGCAGATGAAGGAAAGTGTGGAATTCGAAGCCGCCCACGACTCCTCACAGCTCAAGGCCATTGAAGCCGAATTAATTGTCGACTCTCTCCTAGGAACTGGCGTGAAAGGTCCGTTGAGAGAGCCGCTGTTGGGGGCGGTCCGAGCTTTGAACAAGTCCAGAGGATTCAAAGTTGCGGTTGATATTCCGTCGGGGCTTGACACGGATACAGGAGAGCCTCACGGAGATGCTGTAAAAGCCGACCTGACAATTTGCCTGCACAAGACGAAGAAGGGTCTCCTAGAGGCAAAACAGTATGTTGGGACGCTAGTCGTCCTCCCAATAGGAATTCCTCTCGAGGCTGAGCTATTCACGGGTCCCGGAGACTTCAAAGTTCTCTGGAAGCCCAGACCCGACGAGTCTCACAAAGGCGACTTTGGCAGACTCTTAGTCATCGGGGGAAGTGAGAACTTCACAGGCGCACCAGCATTCGCAGCACTTGCCGCAACTAAGATCGGAACAGACCTCGTCTACGTCGCAGCACCGCAGAAAACAGCGGAGATTATCACCTCCTACTCACCCGACTTGATCTCTATCAAACTCCCTGGAGAACATCTCAGCCCAAGAGCCTTGCCAGAGTTGAGCCGCTGGACGTCGAACATGGATGCAATAGTTCTAGGCCCGGGAATCGGCATTCATGATGAGACCGCGGACTCTGTCTGGAAGCTGATTTCCGAAGCAGAGTCGCTCAAGAAACCCCTAGTCCTAGACGCGGATGCCCTCAAGGTGTTCGGTCGCAGGCGGAGGAAGCTGAGAACCCCCTGCATCATAACTCCGCACGCAGGAGAGTTTGCGGCTGTCGCCCAGAGAAAGCTGTCCAGCGAGATTGAATTGAACAAAGAGGCCGCGGCCCAACTTGCAAAGGAGCTCGGCTCAACAGTCGTGCTAAAAGGCCATGTAGACATCATCGCCAATGCCGATGGCAGAGTTAGACTAAACCGAACCGGCAATCCCTACATGACCGTGGGTGGAACCGGCGACATACTCTCCGGCCTTGCAGGCGGTCTCCTGGCCCAGCATGTCGAGCCCTTCAGAGCTGGTTGCGCTGCAGTCTTCTTGAACGGGCTTGCGGGCGACATCATGATTTCAGAAAAGGTACCTACAATAACGCCGTCCGCGCTGGTCGATTATCTTCCGAAGGCGATGAGATATTGCATCGAAGGTCCACCTTATCCAGCAATCAGCAAATAGATACTTTTCCCGTTAGGCTGATGGTGTATGAGCTTCATCAGGATGACCCGAAAAAATGTACTGCGGCACGATTGCGAACGTTCGGTCTTGCACGAAAAATCACAAGCCTCAAGCAAATCCATCCGTCAAGCATCGTCTTGAACCCAACATCTCAACAGAGACTAACGAACGCCGACAGGGACGCCGTTGAACTTCACGGTTTAGTCGCGCTCGATTGTTCCTGGAATAGGTCGGACCAGGTCTTCAGTCTTAACATTCCAGGTCAGACGCGACGGCTTCCGCAACTGTTGGCCGGGAACCCGACAAACTACTCCGTCTCGGGAAAGTTGAGCACGGCGGAGGCTTTTGCGGCAGCCCTGTTCATTACAGGTTTTGAACCAGAAGCGAGGCGGGTCCTAAGCCTGTTCAGCTGGGGAGAGACTTTTCTCAGCCTTAACGAGGAGCCCCTTCAGGCCTACGCCTCTTCCAAACCGGAAGAACTGGGGGAAATCGAAGCCTCATTCTTCTGATACACTGAGTTCGCTGTCAAGAAAGGCGCCCGCGATCGCAGGCTCGGAAAGAACCAACGGGAAGTCTCTTCGAACAGAAAGTGCTCGTTGGAGAAACTCTCTCACATGGTCGAAACTCTAGAGATAAGGTCTCTGAACGGGAGCGTCAAACCGCATCAAGATATAGGCATAATCTGGAAACATTTTCTCAACTATTCTGCTCCGGGTCAAGAGGTACGTTTTCCGTTTCAAACTTACCTTTCACTTTGGCCTCCGAACTGTCGCGCGGCCGTCCTCAGTGGCGGCTACCGGCAACCGAAACTAATCCCACACAAGACCGTTAACAAATCGCCCAGTACAACCCTGAATCGCAATCTGTCAGCGACTATTTACGGTCACCTTGACTTTCTGAACGAAAATGCTAACGATCCCATCATCCCAAAATTCCACACTCAGCCGTGGCAAGCCCTGGCAGCGAAAAAATCGCCCACTCTCCCCGCCAGACAGAAAACGAGCCCTGAAAATTCGACTGGGTACGGACGCGTCCATTTTAGACGTGAGAGAGGCGAGTACGAGACCCGTATAGAACGAGACTAAAGATAAGAATGTGAAACCGAAAAAAAGGCGAGTCTTTTTTCAGTGAATCTTTTTTGTCGAGAAATCTTTATGGCCCCCAGGGGGGCTACTCGTTTTCGCGCGCGCGAGCCCGAACAACAAGTCCTCTGAACCCTAACGAAACCTAGCAGTGGAATCGAGGGAGGCCCACCCCTTCATACCAGAATCCCATTCCAACTAAGACCAGGCTAAACGTTTATATCAACTACCAAGCCAAACCATTCTTTTTGGTAGCATTAGCAGGTCTAGAGAAGAGCCCACGGTCCCGGCGGCGGCGTCAATCCGACGCTTAGGGCGTTACGCCTGTGAATGACAGATTGACCTCCACTGTGGGCGAAAACATGATGCAGACCTAAAAAACCCTGGGAGTCAAAGAAAGACCCTGGAACGTTTGGGTCCAAGGGAGGCTCGTAGCCACCTGCTAAACTCCAGCCAATTCCTGTATGATAGGCGTCCGAAAACCCTATCGTTCCAACTCCGCTTGATCCTGGCGGACCCAACTGCTAGCGGGATGAGACTAAGCCATGCGAGTCAAACGCATCCTAGCCACGGTGGAAGCGTGGCGTACGGCTCAGTAACATGTGGCTAACCTACCCTCAGAACCGGGACAACTTCGGGAAACTGAGGCTAATACCGGATAGATGGAGAGGCCTGGAATGGTTCTCCGTTCAAAAGGCCCTGGCAGCATGCTTGCCAGGGTTGTCTGAGGATGGGGCCGCACCTGATCAGGTTGTTGGTGAGGTAACGGCTCACCAAGCCTATAACCAGTACGGGCCGTGAGAGCGGGAGCCCGGAGATGGGCACTGAGACAAGGGCCCAGGCCCTACGGGGCGCAGCAGGCGCGAAACCTCTGCAATGCGCGAAAGCGTGACAGGGTCATCCCGAGTGCCATCC
>Ga0209058_1002486_pt1 | contig 15175 bp, 14 predicted proteins | sample GraSoiAngelo_147_FD_185904 | JGI IMG/M metagenome (GOLD analysis project Ga0209058, IMG submission 185904) | Grasslands soil microbial communities from the Angelo Coastal Reserve, California, USA - 14_1009_05_40cm (SPAdes) (version 2) | ecosystem: Environmental > Terrestrial > Soil > Grasslands ... | reverse complement strand
GAGGACGATCGGCAGGTAGTCGGTCCACCGGTTCTCCATGAAGAGCCGGTGGAGGTTGTCCTCCGTGTCGGGCTCGACCAGCCGCGGCGTGGACCGGTCGTACTCGATCCGGTCGCCGCTCTCCCCATTCAACGGCGCCGTGAGCCCTTCGATGACTTCCTGCATGACCGGTCGCCCAGTGAGCGGGTCCTTCCCATCGACGTACGCGCGCAGCTCACGGGCAGACTTGCCCATGACCGGCTGCGGGACGAACACTTGCCGGAGCCCGGCCATGCCGTTGACCGAGGCCACCGACCGGACGACCCGGTCGAACTTGTCGGTGTGCATGGCGACGGTGGGAACACCGTACTTCGCTTCGATCGTCATCGCGTGCGCGGCGACCGCCGGCGCGCAGGTGCTTCAGTGTCCGACGCCGACGATCGCGGCGTGCCCCCTCGCCTTGATCTCCTCCCACGTGGACGGGTCATCGTTGAGGTACACGCTCGAAATCGGCTTGAAGACCGTCCGCACAGCGGGCATGTGCTCGGCGAACCACGCCTGCATCTGCTTGAGGAACACATCCGAGTCGTCGAACCGGCAGTCGACCAGATAGACGGTCTTGCCGTTCAGCGTGTCGAGACGCGGCGCCAGGTCCTTCTGGACCACCTTCGGCGCGAAGCCCGTCGGGTTCAGAACCGAGATCTTCTCCGGAGCACTCATCCCACACCTCCCGCTCGTGACGTGTCGACGACGTGATCCCTAGTGTATAGCGGCGGCACCATCCGTGGACGGCGCACGACGCACCCTCACGCGGCGTCCGATCCCACGCGCTCGGCCAGCGCAGCCGCGACACCGCGCGCGGCGGCGACGCCCGACTCCCAGGCGCCGTTGATCTCGCCAAACGTCTGCGTCGTGCAGGCGTCGCCGGCGAAGAAGACGCGGCCGGCGAGGGGACGGCCGAGCGTCGCGCGGCAACGCGCGAAGCCTGGCTTCGCCGCGGAGTAGGATCCGCGCGCCCACGGGTCCCCCGCCCACGCCGTCGCGGTGGTCCGCCTGATGCGACGCTCGAAGTCGGCGCCGAAGAGACGCGCCAGCTCCTCGCGGGCCGCGGCGACCAGCGCCCCGTCGCGCTCGAGCTCTCTGGCGTAGCCGCCGCCAAAGTAGGCGAGCAGCACGTCATGCCCCGCGGGCCGCACGCTGAAGCTCGTGGTGCGCACGGTCGTTCCGCTGGCAATGAAGTTGGTCGTGCCCTCGAACGGCAACGCGCCATCCTCCACTTCGAGGAACACCTTGTTCGCGAGGCCGAGCGGGAGGCCAGCGAAGGCCTCCTCGTACTCCGGTGGCAGCGCCGGCGTGAAACGCGGCTCGCCGCGCGCCAGCAGCGTGGTCGGAACGGTCACGACAACGGCCTGGCACTCGAGCATCCCGCGCGGGGACGTCACGCGAATCCGACGACCACTCCAGTCGATCGCGCTCACCGGACACGCCAGCGCGACGTCGAGCCCGCGCGCCGCGCTCGCCACGACGGCGCCGAGCCCTTCGGCGACGGCCCAGTTGGTCTCGGAGTCGTCGCTGGCGGCGAAGTCGACGGTCGACAGCTCGTGGGTGTCCACGCCCATCCACCAGCTCATGATCGCGTCGAAGTGCGGCCGGAACTCGAGGTCGTCGGGCAAGACGGTCGAGACTGGAACGTCGCGCCCGGCGGCGGCCGCGGCCGTGATCGCCTCGGCCGCCCGGTCCCAGTCCGCGTCGCGGAGCGCGCGCTGGGCGGCGCTCAACCGCTCGCGCCCGATCCGCTGTCCCCAGTCGGGCGGGCGCTCGAGCACGGTGAATCCGTGCGCACGAGCGTATGGCGCCCACGGGTTCTGCTCGGCCGAGTGTAGCCACGCGCAGCCGCGGTCGATCGGCACGCCGAAGGTCAGGCGCTCGGTCCACGCGCGTCCGCCGACGCGGTCACGCGCCTCGAGCACTCGCACCGAGAGCCCAGAGCGCGCTAGCTCGCGCGCCGTGGTGAGTCCGGCGGCGCCGGCGCCGACGACGATCGCGTCCAGCATGATGCGACTACCAGGACCTCTCGCGGACGATACCACGCCCCGAGCGTCGGAACCTTTGACGGTTTGAGCTCCGTCGCTGACGCGATCGAAAGCCCCGAGGGCGCCGGATCTGAAACAGGCCAATCTTACGCGTCTTTACTCACGCACCCCGTCGACTGGGCCTCTGCGGTACATCGTTTGCACGATGTCTCCTTGGCCGGGTCTGAGCGGCGCGAACTGGAAAGTATCCGGACACCCCGTTGGGGGGGATCTCGATGAGGCGGAAGACAGGCAGGATCACAGGCTGGTCGGTCCTCGGGGCCGCCCTGCTTCTGCTCGTCTATGGCCTCACCGGCGTCACCCCGTTCCGCGGCGGCGCCTCTGGACCTCAGAGCGTCGATACCGTGAGCGTCGACACCTCGAGCCTCGACGGGCCCTCGGTAGTCCCCGAGCTCGGAGAGTCAGTCGTCGGCTTCGGGTCGCCCCTGGAAGTGCAGGTCGCCGAAGCTCCGCCGTTCGTCGACGCGCTCGAGCTCAACGCCGCCGGGGGCCCGACCGGCCGTCTGGTGTGGGCCGGCCGTGGTGAGATCGTGGCCGCCGCGCAGTTCCCCCACGTGGCGCTCCCCCCTGGAATCGAGCCCGACTTCGGCGCCGCCGGCGGGCCGCCGGCCAACGACGCGCCGTTTGCCGCGTTCGGGGAGAACGCGGACGGCCTCGCCGGCCTTTCCTCCGGCAGCCTCGGCTCCTTCCTCGGTGCGGGAAGCGGGGCCGGAAACCCGAACGGGCCACCGCTACCCCTTGACCCGCTGGTGCCCCCTGACCCGCAGGTGCCGGAGCAGGTGCCGGAGCCGTCGCCGCTCGACTTGCTGCAGATCGCCCTGGCGCTGCTCGCCGGCCTCATGTACCGGCGCTTCCGCGCCTGACGACGTCTCAACGCTCCTTGCGCATCTCGCCGAAGACTTCCTTGGCCGTCAGCATTGCCTCCCTGATCAGCGGCACACCGACGTAGCCGGAGAGGTGCAGGAGCACCTCGATCAGCTCGTCTTCCGTCCATCCCTGGCGGCGCGCCATCCGCAAGTGGATCGCCAGCTCGGGCGTCCGCGCGGTCGCCGCGTCGGACACGACGCAGATCAATGTGCGGGTCTTGAGGTCCAGGCCCGGCCGCGTCCACAGCGCGCCGAACACGGTCTCGGTCGCCAGATCGATGAACTTCTTCATGAGAGGGTCGGCGTACGCGGTCTGGTTCACTCGCTCGACGTACGCGTCACCGAGGAGCTGCCGGCGCAGCTCGCGCCCCTTCTCGTAGGTCTCGCTCACGGCCATGGTCCTGCCTCCTTGACTTGAGATGGCGGGATTGTATTGTCATTCGACGCCCTGTGGTAGCTTCGCAGACGCGAACGACAAGGAGCGTGAGATGAAAGTCGCAACGTGGCAGGGCGAGAACCGCTTCACGATCGACCAGGCGCCTGAGCCCGTCGCCGGTCCCGGCCAGGTCGTGGTCGCCGTCCACGCCGCGGGCATCTGCGGCACCGACATCCACGCCACGCAGGGCCTCTTCCCCTGGCAGCCGCCGCTGGTGCTCGGGCACGAGTACGCCGGCGTCGTGCGCGAGGTGGGCCGGGGCGTGAGCCGCACGCTCGTCGGGCGTGTCGTGGGCTGCGAGCCTTCGTATGGCTGCGGCGCGTGCGCGGAGTGCGCCGCCGGGCGCGTGAGCCAGTGTCCGAAGTGCGTGCGCGTCGGCGGCTTTGCCGAGCGCGTCGCGCTGCCGGCGCGCGCCGTGCACGCGCTCCCGCGCGGCCTCGATCCCATCACCGCCGCGATGACCGAGCCCACCGCGTGCTGCCTGGCCGGCCTCGAGAAGTTTCCGATGCGGCGCGGAGCGACCGTGCTCGTGATCGGCGGCGGCATCATGGGCCTCGTCACGATGGTGCTCGCCGGCCGGCGCGGCGCCAGGCGGCTGATCCTCTCCGATCCGATCGAGGAGCGCCGCCAGATGGCCAGGCGACTGGGCGCGAAGGTCGTCGTGGATCCGACCCGCGAAAACTTGCGCGAGCGCGTGATGGAGCTCACCGACGGACGCGGGGCCGACGTCGTGTGCGAGGCGGTCGGCAAGCCTCAGCTGGTCGCCGACGCGCTGACCATGACGAAGCCGACCGGCGTCCTGCAGCTCGTCGGCGTGAACCCGAAGGGCAGCACGCTCCCGCTCGATCTGTGGGACGTGCACTTCCGCGAGATCCGGATCGCCAGCGCGTTCGGCCGCGGCACCGCCTATCGCCGCGCGCTGGCGCTCATGCCGAAGCTCGGCCTCAAGGGTCTCGTCACCGCGAAGTTCCCGCTGGAGCGGATCGGTGAGGCCTTCGCCCATGCCGCCGCCGGCCACGGCGTGAAGACGATGATCACGCCGGCGAAGGAGTGAGGGCATGAGTCGCCCGCTCGACGGCATGCTGGTGCTCGATCTCGGCCAGATCTACCAGGGGCCGTACTGCGGCCTCCTGCTCGGCTTCATGGGCGCGCGCGTGCTCAAGATCGAGAGCCCAGAGGGCGATATCGTCCGGCGCCGCAAGCGTCAGGTCGAGCCCTATCCCCTGGTCATGCTGAACTCCAACAAGGAGTCGGTGGTGCTCGACCTCAAGCAGCCCGACGGCAAGGCGCTCTTCCGGAGTCTCGTGCGCAAGGCCGACGTGGTGGTGGAGAACTTCGCCGTCGGCGTGATGGACCGTCTGGGCCTCGGGTGGGACGTGCTGCAGAAGGAGAACCCGCGGCTGGTCTACGGCAGCGGCACCGGCTTCGGGCTCAGCGGGCCCTACCGCGACCTGCCGGCGATGGATCTCACGATCCAGGCGATGAGCGGCATCATGAATGCGACGGGCTTTCCCGATCGGGCGCCAGTCAAGGCCGGCCCCGCCGTGTGCGATTTCCTCGGCGGCGTCCATCTCTGCGCCGGAATCCTCGGCGCGCTGGTGCAGCGCGCGCGCACCGGCCGCGGCCAGTTCGTGGAGGTCGCGATGCTCGACGCGGCGATCATCGCGCTGGCGAGCGCGCTCGGCGTCTTCATGGACGGCGACACGTCGGTGCCGCCACGGACCGGCAACCGCCACCCCGCGCTGGCGATGGCGCCCTACAACGTCTACGAGACCAGCGATGGCTATGTCGCGATCTTCACCGCGTCGGACCGGCACTGGGAGAGCATCACGAAGGTGCTGGGACGCGAGGATCTGCTGACGAACCCCGACTACGCGACCACGCCCGGTCGGGCCGCCCGCGTCGAGGAGATCGACGCGATGGTCACCACGTGGACGCGGGCGCGCACCAAGAACGACGTCATGGCGGTCATGACCGAGGCGCACGTGCCGTGCGCCCCGGTGCGCACGGCCGCCGAGGTGGTCGCCGACCCGCACCTGAACGCGCGCGGCGTGTGGAGGGACATCGAGCATCCGCGGCGCGGCAAGACGAAGGTGCCGATCTCGCCGATCCGCCTCCATGGCGCCGAGCCCGCGGCGGTCGCTCGCCCGGCGCCGCTGCTCGGTCAGGATACCGACCGCGTGCTGGCGGAATTGCTCGGCCTGTCGGCCGACGAGCTCGGCACGCTCCACGCCGCCGGGGTGATCGAGCCCGTCAAGACCTGAGCAACGCCGGCGCACGCTTCATCGTCGTCCCGGGCGCCGTCATCCGACTATAATGACGGGCCATACAATAGCGCGTCCCCAGAGGAGGGATCCCGGTGGAACTTTCAGGACAGGTCGCGATCGTCACCGGCGCGGGCCGCGGCATCGGTCGCGCCACCGCGCTCGAGCTGGCCACGATGGGCGCCGACATCGTCGTCGCCGAGCTGGACCGCGAGGGCGCCGAGCGCACGGCCGCCGAGGTGAAGGGGCTCGGGCGCCGCGTGAGCGTCGTGCGCACCGACGTCACGTCGCGCACCGACCTCATCGCGATGGCGGACCGGGCGCGCGCCGAGTTCGGGCGTATCGACATCCTGGTGAACAACGCGGGGATCTATCGCGCGGCCCTCCCGCTGGACGTCACCGAGGAGCACTGGGACGCGATCATGAACGTCAACGCCCGGGCGGTGTTCTTCGCGAGCCAGGCGGTGCTGCCCACGATGATTGCGCAGAAGCGCGGCGCGATCGTCAGCCTGGCGTCGATGGCCGGCAAGGTCGGGAGCAAGAACAACCTGCCCTACAACGCGAGCAAGGCCGCGGTCGTCAGCATGACGAAGAGCCTCGCCCTGGCCCATGCCGCCGACGGGATCCGCGTGAACTGCGTCTGCCCGGGCTTCGTCGAAACCGACATGTGGACGAGCGTCGCGCGCGAGCAGGGCAAGCTCATGGGCATCACGCCGGAGGAGTTCACCCGCCGGCGCGCCGACACGGTCCCGCTCGGCCGGATGGAGCGCCCCGAGGACGTCGCCAACGTCATCGGCTTCCTGGTCTCGAGCAAGTCGGGCTACATGACGGGCCAGGCGCTCAGCGTCGACGGCGGCCTGGTCATGCACTGAGGTGTGGTGGCCGAGCACGGATTCCTCGATCGCGCCCTCTGGGGTTGTCGTCGTGACCGTGAACTACAACACGAAGCGCCTTGTCTCCATGCTGCTGTGGTCGCTCTACCGATTCTTGGGCTCCGAGCTCCGCTCCGTGGTCGTGGTCGACAACGGATCATCGGACGGCTCCACTGAAATCCTCCAAGCCTGCGCACGCGCTGATCTGTGCGAGCTGATCCCGAACGGCGCGAACCGCTACCACGGCCCGGCCATCAGCCAGGCGCTGTCTCATTGCGCTTCGCGCGCTACGGGCGCTCGGGGCGATCGTCCGTGGCTCTGGCTATTGGATTCGGACTGCGTGGTGGCACGACCGGATGCGGCGACCGCGGCAATGTCGGCGGCCAGAGCTAGCGGCGCCGCGCTTCTCGGCGAGGCCGCGTGGAACCCATGGCACGAGGACGTGCGGTTGTGCGGGTACTCACTCCTTATCGATCCCGCCCGCGCTTGGCGCCCCGAGATTGGACCGTTCCTCGACGGAGGCGATCCGGTTGGCGACTTCGAGCAATCGTGTCGACGTGTCCAAGTGCCGATGGCCGCGTTTCCATTCACGGCGAACGGATTCATCGTGCATCTCGGCCGGGGCACGCTGGCCGGCGTCTACGAGCGCCGCGAAGTCTCGAACGTCTTCTTCGGCTGGGCTGAGGGCCATCATGCACCGCACTTCCAGCAGGTTTCCGAAGCGCCGGCCAGGTACTCGGCGCTGCTCGAGGAGTTCGCTGAGGCGGCGGGTAACCTGGGGCCGGAGCAGCTGGTGAGCGCGTGTCGCCGGACTTGAGCGGAGAACATCATGCATAAGCTGAACATCGATTCGTGGTTCTTGAACAAAGCGAAGCAGACACGCGACGGCCGGCTCAATGCCTATGACACGCTCGAGGCGCGCAAGACGGCGCTCGTTGTCGTCGACATGCAGAATTATTTCGTCGCCGACGGTATGCCGGGCTGTGCGGCCGAGGCGCGGACGATCGTGCCCAACATCAACCGTCTAGCCGAGGCAACGCGGACGGCCGGCGGGACGGTGATCTGGATCCAGACCGAAGCGCTCATTGCGGACCCACTGGACTGGGCGAACCGCAAGGAAGCGACGAGCGCCGCGAGGTGGACGGAGCGCCAGTCGCTTCTGGCAAGATCCGGCGAGGGATTTCCGATCTATCGCACCTGCGCGGTCCTGCCCGAGGACAAGATTGCGATCAAGTACCGCTACTCGGCATTCATTCCCTATCCGTCGGAGCTGGATGACCTGCTGCGCAAGCACGGCATCGATACGCTGCTCGTCACCGGCGTGGCCACCAGCACGTGCTGCGAGTCGACGGCGCGTGACGCGGCCATGTGGGGCTACCGCACGATCATGGTCTCCGACGGCAACGCCGACCACACGGAGGCCCTGCACAATCACACACTGGGAAAGTTCCTGGTGACCTTCGGCGACGTTCGGGCGACCGACGAATTGCTCACGAGGTTGAAGGGGGAGTAGAAGCGTCAGTTCCCCATCACGAGCCCGCCGTCGACGTTGATGGCCTGGCCGGTCATATAGTCGGAGTCGGGGCCGGCGAGGAACGCGACGACGCTCGCGACGTCTTCCGGGCGCTCCGGTCGCCCGAGCGGGATCGGACGGATCCTCCGCTTCCAGGTCTCGCCGGGAGCGCGGCCTTCGAGCGCGCCCCACTCCTTGTCGATCTGCTCCCACATGGCGGTGTCGACCGCGCCCGGGCACACGCAGTTCGACGTGATCCGATGGGCGGCCAGCGCCTGCGCCGCCGAGCGCGTGAGACTCACCACGCCGGCCTTCGAGGCCGAGTACGGCGTCATCAAGTGATTGCCGCCACGATACGACGCGATCGACGCGGTCTGGATGAGCTTGCCGCGAAGCTCCGAGCCGGCGATGAGCCCCTGATCGAGCATGCGGCGGCTCGCGGCCTGCAGCACGAAGAACACGGCGCGCAGGTTCACGGCCATGACCCGGTCCCACTCGTCCTCCGTCACCTCGAGCATCGGCTGCACGCGGATGACCCCGGCGTTGTTGAAGAGCACGTCGAGCCGGCCGAACCGCCGGTACGGCTCCTCGAGCATGCGCTCGATGTCCGGATGCCGGGTGACGTCGGCCCTCACCGACACCTGGCCGAGCTCGGCGGCGAGCTTCTCGACGCCGGCGCCGTCCTGATCGGCCAGCACCAGCCGCGCGCCTTCAGCGGCCAGCCGGCGCGCGCACGCCGCGCCGATCCCACGCGCCGCGCCCGTGATCAGCGCGGTCCTTCCGTCGAGCTGCCCCATCCCGCACCTCTCTCGTCGTCATCGGCGCGCCTCGGCCGGCGGGGCCCCAGCCCCGCGACGGCCTGCAGCGCGCACTGCATTCGGTGTATATCAGAGGTCTCGGACGTCATCACCTGGCCGAGGGCGTCGGCGGCCCATAGCGGTCAACGAGAGGAGACGATCATGGCGTTCCGCATCAACCACATCCACCTGAAGTCCCCCGATCCGCGGAAGACGGCCGAGTGGTACGTGCGGGCCTTCAACTTCAAGATCATCAGCGACGAGACGCGCGTTTTCGGCGACCGCTTCGTGCGCTGCCAGAGCGAGGACGGCGGAATGGCCGTCAACATCTCGGGCGCGCGCACCGGTGAGAAGCTGGGCCCAGGCGACGCGAGCCCCCATCATGGCCTCGAGCACTTCGGGTTCGACTCGACCCACCTCGAGACCGACATCAAGCGGCTCGAAGGGTTGGGCGCCCGGCTGCTGGAGGGGCCGATCCAGAATCCCAACGGTCCGCGGATCGCGTTCATGTGGGCGCCCGACGACACGCGCGTCGAGCTGATCGAGCCGCGCAAGGCCGGCATCTCCGGCGGCTGCTGCTGAGGCCGCCGCCATCGCTCGCGCGCGGCGCGTGACGCGCGCCCGGGGCTCCACGGGCGCACATGGATCGGTGAAGCTGACGCACCTGGGTGCGGCCGGCTGGGAGATCACGGACGGTCAGCGGGTGATCCTGCTGGATCCGTATCTCTCACGCCTGCGGTATCGGGGACGCTTCGGCAACATGGACACGCCCGAGGTGCCGGGCGACACGCGCCGCGCGTTCGCGATGGGCGAAGACCTCGTGTCCGACACCGCCGCGGCCGACGCGAGGATCACTCGCGCGGACCTCATCTTGATCTCGCACTCGCACTTCAACCACTCGATCGACATGCCCCACATCGCCCGCAAGACCGGTGCGACCGTGATCGGCACCGAGAGCACGGCCAACCTCGCGCGCGCCGGCGGGGTGCCCGAGGCGCAGATCCTCACCGTGCGCGGCGGCGAGGACTACGAGCTCGGCGCGCTGTCGGTCAAGGTGATCCCGAGCCTGCACTCGGCGCTGAGCGGCAAGCACTACTACGACGGGCGCGTCGTGCCGTCTGGCTTCGCCGGCCCGCGCCGCCTGGACAACGACATCGAGGGCGGGACGCTCGCGTATCTCCTGCGTCTGGCGGGCTACCGCATCCTCTGGTTCGGCTCGATGAACTACATCGAGCGCGAGGTGCAGGGGCTGCGACCGGACGTGGCCATGATCGCGGCCGCGCGCCAGCGCCTCGAGATCCACGACTACACCGGGCGGCTGATGCGCGCGCTCGACCACCCGCGTCTGGTGCTCGCCACGCACTGGGACGAGCAATCCCTGCCCTACGGCGCGCCGCAAGACGAGCGGCTGCGCGAGGCCGAGGTATTCGTGAAAGAGGTCAAGGCGGTGTCGCCGCGGACGCGCGTCATCGTCCCCCGCCACTTCCAATCTCACACGCTCGAGCCGAAGCGCCCGAGCGCGCGAAAACCGTAGAGGTCTTCGCCTAGTAGGCGCGGCCGAAGATCGCCACCTGCTTGGCTGGCCGGCCGGTGCCGATGCAGGGACCTTCGCCGCCGGGCTGCTCCAGCGGAATGCAGCGGATCGTGGCCTTCGTCTCTTCCTTGATCTGGGCCTCGCGATCGGCGTCGCCTGCCCACCACACCCGACAGAAGAGCCCGGCCTCGATCGCCTGCTTGAGCTCGTCGTAGGTCCGGGGCTCCGACGTGTTGGCCCGCATGAACGTGAGCGCCCGCTCGTACATCGACTTGTGGATCGACTCGAGCATGGCCGTCACCGCGCCGCCGAGTCCTTCCTCCGGCGCGAACGACTTGCCGGCCTTCCCGGGCGTGTCGCGCCGGGCCAGGACGACCGAGCGCTTCTCGACATCCCGTGGGCCGATCTCGATGCGGAGCGGCACGCCCCGCATCTCCCAGTCGTTGAACTTGAAGCCGGGCGTGACGCCGTCGCGCTCGTCGAGCTTCACGCGTACGCCGCCCGCCACGAGCTGCTTCCTGACGCGCCTCGCGGCCTCGAGCACCGTGGCGCGCTCGGCGTCGCTCCGGTAGATCGGCACGATGACGACCTGGTGCGGCGCCAGCCGCGGCGGCAGGACCAGCCCCTGGTCGTCGCCGTGGACCATGATGATGGCGCCGATGAAGCGGGTCGAGAGCCCCCACGACGTCGTCCAGCAGTGCTGCAGCTCGTTGCCCTGGTCGAGGTACTTGATGTCGAACGCCTTGGCGAAGTTCTGGCCGAGATTGTGCGACGTGCCGGCCTGCAGCGCCCGCTTGTCGCCCATCATCGCCTCGATCGTGTACGAGTGGACGGCGCCGGCGAATTTCTCGGCCTGTGACTTGATGCCGGGGATCACCGGTACCGCGGCTTCGTTGACGGCGAAGTCGGTGTACACGTCGAGCATCTGGCGCGTCTCGGCCTCGGCCTCGTCGTAGGTCGCGTGCGCGGTGTGGCCCTCCTGCCACCAGAACTCGAGCGTTCGCAGAAAGAGCTTGGTGCGAAGCTCCCAGCGGACGACGCTGTTCCACTGGTTGATCAGCACTGGTAAATCGCGATACGACTTGATCCAGTTCGCGTAGGCGTGGCCGATGATCGTCTCGGACGTCGGGCGGACGATCAGGGGCTCGGTCAGCTCCTCGCCGCCGCCGATCGTCACCACCGCCAGCTCGGGCGCGAACCCCTCGACGTGCTGCTTTTCCTTCTCGAGGAACGATTTGGGAATGAACAGCGGGAACGCGGCGTTCACGTGGCCGGTGGCCTTGAAGCGCCGGTCGAGGGCGCCCTGGATGTTCTCCCAGAGCGCCCAGCCGTAGGGCTTCACGATCATGCAGCCGCGCACCGGCGCGTAGTCCGCCATGTCGGCGCGCAGCACGAGCTGGTTGTACCACTCGTTGAAGTCCTGCTGCCGGGTCGGCAGGCTATCGGCCATCCGCCACCTCCGAGCGCACCGTCATCCCACGCGCTCGAGGATGTGGACGCCGCGCCCGCGGTCGACCAGGTACATGAGCCCGCGATCGTCGACGCACACGTCGTTGCTGCTCACGCGCGCCGAGCCCTCGGGCACGGGCGGCACGAAGTGCGCGACCTCGCGCGGCGCGTGCGGCTTCGCGATGTCCACGATGCGCAGGCCGTTGGCGAACCACGCCACCGGGATCTCGGTGGACGTGATCGCCTCGCACGGCTGATGGCAACCGGTCATGTCCGGCTGCGGGCCCTCGACGCCGTCGACCTGGAAGCTCGCGAACGGCACGGGCTTCTTCTCGTCGGTGATGTCGACCAGCCACAGGAACGCGGGTGGCCCGGGCTCGAGCTTGGCCACGTCTTCGTCCGCCACCAGCATGACGCGCCGGCCGTTGAGCGGAAACGGCACGGGCAGCGCCGTGTGGGTCGGCGTCAGGAACGGCGGGCTCCAGTCGAGCCCGGAGACGAAGCGCGGCTTCGCGAGGTCCTCCACGTCGAGGATGACGAAGCCACCGTGCCAGTAGCTGACGTAGAGCCGGTTGCCGAGACGGATCGGATGGTGGCAGCGGTGGTGCCGTCCCGACCACGACGGTGTCTCGCCGCCGGCCGTCCACTGCCCGGGCATCCACCAGCGGCCGACCTCTTGCGGCCGGCTCGGGTCGGCCAGATCGAGGATCAGCATGATGTTTCCGACGTACCCCTCCATCTCCGGCGAGAGGTAGGCGTAGCGGCCGTCGAAGGTGAAGCGATGGACGCCGGTGCCGCCGCTGCGCCACAGCGTGATCTCGCGAGGCCGGCTCGGATTCGACACGTCGTAGATGCCGAGCCCACGCGGCGGATTCGGCGACGACGGCTGGCCGCCGTGGGCTTCGCGGTTCACGAGCATGAGGCCGTTGGCGGCGCGCACCTTGTGCGAGTGCGTGCCCGGCGGCACCTCGATCGACGCGAGCTGTCGGGGTCGGGCCGGATCGCTCACGTCCACCAGCGTGGTGCCGTGCGGCGACTTCATGTGCGCGATGAACGCCACGCGCCCGTCGACGACCACCTGCCCGCCGCCCGGGCAATCGAAGTAGCCGACCTGCCTTACGCCCCTGGCGCTGCCACCGTTCCCCGTCATGTCGAGTCTCCCTGAGCGGCCATCCGTGGAAGTGGGCGCAGTGTATCAAGACTCCGCGGTCCGGTCTGGCGTATAGTACTGCGCCATGGCCCAACCACTGGCATTCCCACGCCCGTTCGCGACGCTCCCCGAGATCCGCCGTGCCGCCCACGCTCGCCTGCCCCGCGAGGCGTGGAACTTCGGCGACGGCGGCAGCGAGTCCGAAGCCACGTTGCGCCGCAATCGTCGCCACATCAACCGGCTGGCGATCGCGCAGAATGTCCTCGTCGACGTGCGCGAGATCGACCTGAGCACGAGCTTGCTCGGCGTGCCGCTCTCGTCGCCGGTCGGCATCGCGCCGATGGGCGGCCTCGTCCTCTTCCATCCGGAAGGCGACGTCGAGATGGCCCGCGGCGCCGGCAAGGCCGACACGCTCCAGTGGCTCTCGGGCGCCACCGGCTGGCCGGTGGAAGACGTCGCCAAGGCCGGCAAGGCTCCGCAGATGTTCCAGCTCTACCACCACGGCGATCGCGGCTGGGTGGGCGAGCTGCTCAAGCGCGTCGAAGCCTCGGGCTACAAGGCCGTGGCGCTCACCGTCGACACGCAACACTACAGCCGGCGTGAGCGCGACACCCTCGCGCGCTGGAGCCCGCGCAAGGCCATGGAGGTCGCGCCCAACCCGCGCGGCCCGTTCCCCGACTACCAGATGCGGCTCACCTGGGCCGACGTCGAGTGGCTCATCAAGTCGACGAAGCTGCCGGTGGGACTCAAGGGCATCATGACCGTAGCCGACGCTCGCCGCGCCGCCGAGATGGGCGTGCGCCTCATCTGGGTGTCGAACCACGGCGGCCGGCAGCTCGACCACACGCAATCGTCCATCGAGGCGCTGCCGCCGATCGTCGACGCGGTGGCCGGGCGCGCCGAGATCGTCATCGACGGTGGGTTCTCGAGCGGCACCGCGGTGCTGAAGGGGCTGGCGCGCGGCGCCAAGGTCGTGATGCTCGGGCGCACGGCGTTGTGGGGACTGGGCGCTGACGGCGCCGACGGCGTCTCGCGCGTCTTCGAGATCCTGCGCGACCAGATGCACGTCGCGATGGGTCTCTGCGGCCGCACCAAGATCGCCGACCTCAAACCCGACCTGATCTTCAGAGCCGATTAGGGGCGTCGGGAAAACGCGGGGCGCGTAGGAGCCCTTCGAAGCCCTCATCCAACAACAAGGAGGATGTGATGGCGATGCAATGGACGCGTCGACAGGTGCTGACTCAGATGGGTATCGCGGCCGCGGCCGTTCACACCCTCGACCCTCACGAGCTCTGTTGTTTCGTGCCCGCGCATGCGCAGACCGCCGACAAGAACCTCTTCGAGTTCAAGAAGGTGGCCGACGGCGTCTATGCCGCCGTCGCCGCGGCGGCGTACAAGATCAACTCGAACGCCGCGGTCATCATGACCGACGACGGCGTGATCGTCGTCGATGCGCACTCCAAGCCATCCGCAGCGCGGGCAGTATACACGGAGATCCAGAGGGTCACGAACAAGCCCGTCCGCAAGATCGTCAACACGCACTTCCACTGGGACCACTGGCAGGGGAACGCGGAGTACTCGGCGGCGAATCCCGGACTGGAAATCATCGCCACCGAGCGGACACGAGAGAATCTGACACGACCGGACGCCGGCCGCGGCGGCATCCCCTTCATCGAAACGCAGCTCAAGGCTCTGCCTGGCGAGATCGACAAGTTGAAGGCCGACGTTCTCGCCGCCTCGGGCGACACGAAGAAGAACCTCGAGTCGAGCTTGCAGCAGACCGAAACCTATCTGCAGGAGCTCAAGCAGTTGAAGCCCGCCCTGCCGACACGGACGATCGCGACCACGTCGACCCTAAAGGAGCAGGGCCGCGAGATCCAGCTGCACATGCTGGGCCGTGGTCACACCGACGGCGACCTCTACATCTACCTCCCGAAGGAAAAGGTCGTGGTGACCGGTGACGCGCTGGTCGACGTGATGCCGTTCCTCAACGACGGCTATCCAGAGGATTGGGTCACCACACTGACCGCCCTTGAGAATCTGGACTTCACCCACATCATCCCCGGGCACGGCGAGGTCATGCCCAAGAGCGGGCTCTCGTTCTTCCGCGGATACATCAGCGAGCTTATCGCCGCCGTGAAGAAAGCGGCCGCCGACGGCGCCACCCTCGATGAGATGAAGACCAAGGTGGCCGAGCAGCTCGCGCCGAAGTACGAGCAGGC
>Ga0209058_1002485_pt1 | contig 15175 bp, 14 predicted proteins | sample GraSoiAngelo_147_FD_185904 | JGI IMG/M metagenome (GOLD analysis project Ga0209058, IMG submission 185904) | Grasslands soil microbial communities from the Angelo Coastal Reserve, California, USA - 14_1009_05_40cm (SPAdes) (version 2) | ecosystem: Environmental > Terrestrial > Soil > Grasslands ... | reverse complement strand
GGCGCATTGCGCCTCGATCACCAAAAGGATCCGGCTCGGCACCGCGGTCGTGGTGTTGCCCTTGTACAACCCGGCTCGGCTCGCCGCCGAAATCGCCACGGCCGACGCATTGTCGAATGGCCGACTGATGCTCGGCATCGGCGCCGGTTATCAGCCCTACGAGTTCGAGCGGTTCGGCGTCGACATCGCCCAGAATCTCGAAATGACCGACGAGTTCTGCGACATCCTCGACCTGGCCTTCAGCCGGGATTTCTTCAGCTACAAGGGCAAGCACTACCAGATGCCGGAAACTCATATCCCCTCCCGCCCGGTGCAAACTCCGCTGCCGATCTACGTCGCCGGCCATACCCAGGCGATGTTCCGCGCCGCCGCGCGCCACGGCTATCGGGTGCTGACGTCGGGCCGGGTCGGCGGCGTCAAATTGCTGGCCGCGCAATATGCCGACATCGTCGCGGCGTTTGCGGCCGAGAAGGCGCCCTTGTCGCGGGCGCATATCACGGTCAACCGCTTCGCCCACATCACCGACCGCCGCGAGGATGGGATGCGCTTTGCCGAGAACGCGCGCTATCAGTCGCGGCTCGCGTCGAGCCTCAGGCGCCGGCAGGAGGTCATGCGAGGGACCGTCTTGGTCGATGTGCCGTTCCCCGACGAACCACCGCTCGAAACCATCCACAACGATCTGCTGATCGGCGATGTCGAGACGGTCGCCGAAAAGCTCGTAGCCGAGATCCGCGCGACCAAGCCCGTGCATGTGTGTTTCTCGTTCAAGGTCGGCAACACGCCGCACAAGGCGGCGATGCGCTCGATGGAGCTGATGATCGGCGAGGTCAAACCGAGGGTCGAAAAGGCGCTCGAGCGCGCTTGACATTCGGCCATAGCCGCCCGCCGGTACCCTCCCCGACCCCCCAGGTCCATTCGGACGCGCTGAATCCGGACCGCGCGAGGTCGCATCTCAGCGCTCAGGAGAATCCGCTGATCAATGGGATGGATGGACTTGAGCGAGTACGTTCTGATCGACGGGGCTGTCAGCGACCGTCTCGGCGATCTACGCCGCGCGCGGCGCGGGACACTGCCGGAGGAGGCACCGATGTCGGTATTCGCGAAGATTCTCTACATCGCGTCCGCGCGCCGCGCCCGACCGCGCGCCATCGACCGCTACATCGACTACTTCGGCGATGGCGTACGTCCACAGCGATAGTCAGCGGCGGGCGACGAGCACGCTGATGGGATAGAGACAGTAGTAGTCGGGGTCGTCCAGGACGAAGGTCCGCGACTCCGCCTCACAGAGGGCTGAGCGTCGCGTCCAGTCGTCGGGCGCCAGGCGATCGCGCAGGCGCGGGCCCCAGTTGCGCTCGAAGACGACGCGCTGGATGTAGTCGCGCGCGGCGGGCGGAAGCGGCGCCCGGCGCTCCAGCAGGTAGGTCCGGAAGCGCTCCACGGATAGTCCGGCCGCGCGCAGGGACGCGAGGGTGCGCTGGCGGCGCTCCTCGAAGGAGAACTCACCGCCCTCGTGGCGGCTCCACTCCATCTCGGCCTGGCGCAGGCGACGCTCGAGGGCGGGATGGCCCGGCAAGAAAGATCCATGCAGGAGCTGGGACTCCTTCACGACGATTCGGCCACCGGGGCGGACGACGCGCGCGAACTCGCCCAGCGCCCGGCCCGTCTCCTGGACGTGGTGGAGGACGTCACCGCACCAAACCCAGTCGAAGCTCGCGTCGGGCGCGTCGAGCTTGGTGGCGTCACCCTCGCGGAACTCGAGACGCGAGGCGAGGGGCCCGTGGCCGACCAGCGCGCGCGCCGCTTCCACGCGCTCCTTCGATGGCTCGATGCCCACCACGTGTCCTCGTGGCCCGATCGCCGCGGCGAGCCAGAGGGCAAAGAGGCCGACCCCGCAGCCGACGTCAAGGCCGCGGGATCCCTCGGGCAAGTCGAGGTCGGCGATGAGGACGCGCGCCTCGGGTTCCTGGAAGAGGTTCATGCGCTCCAGCGACTTCGTGAACGGCTCGGTCTCGGGCTGGGTCATCAGGGCCCCCCTCTCGCCGAAAGCATCGCGTCTTCAGCGCTCGTCCTGGCCGCGGCCTCGGCGAGCAGCGTGTACTTCGCCAGCGTGCGTTGGGCGAGCGCCGTGGGCCAGCGGCGATCGTCCACGATTCTCAGGAACTCGTCGAGGACCCGGGGAAAGTGTGTCTCGTGGCCCCCGTCGAGCAGGGGCGGCAGGGTCACCTCGTACATCTCCGGGCCGGCGGGCACGACCTCGACGCCGGGGATTTCCGCCTGCCACGCCGTGACCGTGTTGCGCAGCGCGCGCTCGATCCCGACGGCGTCGGTGCGGGGCTCGACGAAGACTTTGCGACGGTGGCCCGTGCGGGCGCTCTGCTCCAGGCGGATGTCGGCGCGAGTCCCGTGAGCGACGTTGTGGGAGGCGTCTCCCCCACCCGGCGACGGCGAGAGGTTCCAGCGCGTCGCGGCGCTCGCGGTGACGCGACCGATCCGATATACGAGCGCAGCGTTGCATCGATAGCTCAGCGCGTCGCCGTCGACGAAGGGCTCGAGCTCCCGCGGGAACCCCGCCTCTCCGGTGATCCGCCGGAACGCCTCCGCGGGCACGTGCGTCGACCACACGCGCGCCGAGAGGAGCGCCGGCGCCGCGGCGTCGCCGTCCACGAGCCACTGCGCCTGGTCCACGACGTGCGTGGGTATGTCGACCGGGCCGCTCCCCTGCACGCGCACGTCGAAGAACCACCAGGGACGTCTGAGGGGGGCGCCATCCACGAGCTTCTCCAGATGATGCACGCTCTCGTGCTCGATCGCCGACCCGTCGTTGCGGAAGGTGCCGAAGACGGCGGGAGCACCGACGAGCCGCTTGACCAAGCTGGCCGCCAGGTCGTGACGCCCCGTCATGATCTCCGCGGCCAGAGGCCAGCCCTCGAGGCTCGCCCGCACGTGCTCGAGGTCGGCCTTCTCCACGAGCCACGGCTTGTCGGCGAGCACGTGGAAGCCTGATTGGTGCAGCCGTTGTATGGTGCGCGCCTTCCCCCCGTTCTTGCCCGCGAGGACCACCACGTCTCCACGTCGCTCGTCGACGAGCCGCCCGAGCGGGTCGCCGGACGTCCTCACGAAGGGACGCCAGCGCGTGGGGTTCGGGGAGCGCCGGTTGAAGCGCTCGACGAGGGCGAGGAAATCGCGCAGCTCGGCGCCCTCGCGCGCGTACACGTACACCTCGTCGGCCGCGCGCGCCTGCGGCGCGCGCAGGGTCAAGGCGGCGTGGAAGTGGCCCGGGTCGAGGAAGAGCAGCGTGTGCATGATTCTGTCCAGCCCCTCAGTCCTCCACGATTGATAGCGCGAGCTTCGGGCAGCGCCGCACGGCGTGCTCGACGCGCTCGCGCAACGCCTGGGGCGGCCGCTCCTGCGTGATCTGCAGCCGGTCGTCGAGGTCGACAACGAAGATTTCCGGCACGAGCCGCGCGCACACGGCGTTGCTCTCGCAGAGCGTGCGGTTCACGACCACTCGCATGCCGTCCCTCCTCTCGCCACGCCTTGACGGAGTGTAGCCGATACGATACATCCATACCCTCAAAGGGAGGCCCCGTATGAGCGCCGTTCCCACCACCCCGACGACGGCCCTGACTCTAGACGAGATCAACCCGGCCAGCTTCGACTTCTGGCTCCGCGACGACGTGGAGGGCGCGTTGGCCAAGCTCCGGCACGAACGGCCGGTGGCCTGGCACCAGCACCCCGACTCCGGCAAAGGCTTCTGGTCTATCACCCGCTTCGACGACGTCGCTGCCGCCACACGCGACTGGGAGACCTTCAGCTCCTCGTACGGGATTCAGGTGATGACCGATCCTGAGGACATGCAATACATGGGGGCGATCCGGTCGATGATCTCGACGGATCCCCCGAAGCACACCAAGCTCAGGGGAGTGGTGAACAGGGGTTTCACGCCAAAGATGATCGCGAAGGCGGAAGGCGCGGTGCGGGAGCGCGCCCGCCGGATTGTCGATACCATCGCTCCGAAGGGCGAGGCGGAGTTCGTCACCGACGTCGCCGACGCGCTGCCCGTCGCGATCATCTGCGACATGATGGGCGTACCGGAGGGCGATCGGGCGAAGCTGCTCGACCTGACCAACCGGCTCCTGGCCGGCGGCGACCGGGACTTCGGAGGCACGCGCGAGTCCCTCCTGCAAGCGGCCGGCGAGCTACGCGAGTATGGACTCTGGCTCGGCAAGCAGCGCCTCGAGCTCCCGGAGAACGATCTGACGACGACGCTCGTGCACGCCGAGGTGGACGGCGAGGCAATGCCGCCAGAGGACCTCGGACCGTTCTTCCTCCTGTTGATTGCCGCCGGTAACGAGACCACGCGCACGGCCATCAGTCAGGGGATGTGGGCCTTCACGCAGTTCCCAGACGAGAAACGCAAGTGGCAGGCCGACCTCGACGGGCTGAGCGCGTCGGCGGTGGAGGAGATCATCCGTTGGGCGAGCCCGGTCATGCACATGCGGCGGACCGTCACGCGCGACACCTTGTTCGCCGGCGTGCAGATGCAGCGGAATCAGAAGATCGCGATGTGGTACATCTCCGCAAACCGGGACGAGAAGTATTTCCCGGACCCCTACCGCTTCGACATCGCGCGTACGCCGAACGAGCAGGGCGCATTCGGGACCGGCGGCGCCCACTTCTGTCTGGGCTCACACCTGGCGCGCCGTGAGGTCACCGCGATGTTCGTGGAGCTGTTCCGCCGACTGCCGGACATCGAGGCCACGGCCGAGCCGGAGAAGCTGCGCTCGAACTTCATCCGTGGCATCAAGCGGCTGCCGGTGGCGTTCAGGCCGGCCTGATGACGATCGCGACGCTGCCGAAGCGCATGGGTTTCTTCACGCGCCTGCTCGATCAGGCGGATCCCGCCGAGCGGTACCGGCTGGCGACCGCGCAGATCATCCACGCCGAGCGGTTCGGCTTCGATTCGGCGTGGATCGCCCAGCATCATTTCCATGAAGACGAGGGCGGCCTTCCCGCGCCGTTCGTCTTCCTGGCCCAGGTCGCCGCCCAGACGTCGCGGATCCGCCTCGGGACGGCGATCGTGACCCTGCCGCTGGAGCTGCCGATCCGGGCAGCCGAGGACTCCGCGGTGCTCGACCTGATGTGTGGCGGCCGTCTGGAAGTGGGCGTCGGAGGCGGGGGCAATCTTTCCTCATACGCGACGTTCGGCCAGGACAGTGCCGAGCGCGGCACGCTGCTCGCCGGGCACCTTCAAGTGCTGCGCGACGCCTGGGCGGGGCGACCGCTGTCCGGAGGAAAGGATCAACTGTATCCGGCGAATCCGACCCTGGTCGAGCGCGTCTGGCAGGCGACGTTCACGGTCGATGGAGCCAGGCGGGCTGGCGCAGCGGGGGATGGTCTCATGCTGTCGCGCACACAGCCCCGCCCGGCCAATGCTCCCGACCTGTCTCTGGCCAAGATCCAGAACCCGATGATCGACGCCTACATGGAGGCGCTGCCCGAGGGCCGCGAGCCGCGCATCCTCGCGTCGCGCACCGTGTTCGTTGCCGACGACAACGAGGAAGCCCAGCGTCTCGCCGAAGTCGGGCTGGGGCGTCATCGCGCGCGCTTGGCCAGGTTGGGCCGCGCGACCGGAGACGGAACGGGGCTGGACGCGATGATCACCGCCATGGATGTTCATCTCGGCACGTCGGACAAGGTGATCGCCTCGCTCCAGACGGACAGCTCGCTCGCCCGGGCAACGGACGTCGCGGTTCAGGTGCATTCGATCGATCCGCCGCATCCCTACATCCTCAGATCGATCGAGCTGGTCGCCGAGGTGGTGGCGCCCGCGCTCGGCTGGGGACGGCACGCGGCGGGAGTCCGGCGTGTCGCGTGACCACTGAGCCGCGAGGCGTGCGAACAGACGCCGACGTCATCGATGCGCTGGTCGGGATCACGCCGGGATCTCCCCTGGATGCGATCCGCGCCCGGAGACCGGAAGCGCGGGCTCACGCGCAGGCGACCTACCGGGCGTTGTTCGCGCCGGAGTCGCCAGGCAACGTCTCCGCGCAGGAGCGTTTCGCGGTCGGCGCATTCGTCGCCGGCGTGCATGGGGCCACGGCGATCGCGGACTGCTATGCCGAGCGCCTCGCCGAGAGCGGAGCCTCGGCAGCGCTGAAGGAAGCCATTGACGCGGCGGTCAAGGAGGCCAGGACCAACGGCCCCTATGGCCGTTACCCGGCGGGGCCGCTGAGCCGCGAGGATACCGCCGGCTCGAGCTATCGCGTGGGAGCGGCGATCCGACGGACACTCGGTCCGCGCCTCGCCGCGGCATTCGAGCACACGCATATGCTCGTCTTCCACCCGCGCGACGCCGCGCCGGCGGCGCTGCAAGCGCTGCTGGATGCCGGCTGGTCCACGACCGACATCGTGACGCTCTCCCAGATCGTCGCCTTCCTGTCCTTCCAGATCCGAGTGATCGTTGGATTGCGCACCTTGGCCGGCCGTCCTTGATGCGCGAGGTCCCGACATGACGACTCCGACCGCCTTCACCCGGGCCCAGCTCGACTGGCTCCCGTGGCTCGAGCCGCTCGCCGCCGATGAGATGACCGAGCGCCACATGGCGAGTCTGGTGGACGCCGCGCGCGTGAAATCGCCGTACTTCCGCCTCCTCGCCCGCGATCCCGACGCGCTGGAGGCCAGGACGCGAACCGACAAGGACATCTTCTACAACGCCGATGCCGGCCTGCCACGGGCGGAGCGCGAGCTGGCCGCCGCCGCCACGTCCCGCTTCAACGGGTGCCTCTACTGTGCCTCGGTGCATGCGCGCCACGCCGCGACCTACTCGAAGCGCGAGGCCGACGTCGACCGCCTGCTCGACGCTGGCGTCACCGCCGATCTCGGCGAACGCTGGAATGCCATCGTCGCGGCCTCGGTCGCGCTGACCGCGACGCCGAGCGCGTTCGGGCCGGAGCACGTCGACCGCTTGCGTCGCGCAGGGCTCGACGATCTGGCGATCGCCGACGTCATCCACGCCGCGGCCTTCTTCAACTGGGCCAATCGCCTGATGCTCTCGCTCGGCGAGCCGGCGGCGACCGCCAAGCCGTAAGCCCAGCGGCGCCGCCGTAGCGGCCTACGATACGCGTTGAAGGAAGGATCGGTCCTCGACGAGAATCACGCCGGCTTGTCCGGCCCGGCGCGCCACTTCAACGTGCTCTGGATCGGCCGCCAACGCCTCACGATACCGCTCATAGGACGCGAGGCTTGGGAAGTCGATGAGCGAGAGTGCGCCGGCCGCACATCTCCGGCGCCGTGGGCGCGGGCCTCGCGCAGGCCTTTCTCGAGCGCAGCTGGATCGCGCGCATCCCGGACAGCCGAGCGCTGACGGTCACCGCGGGCGGACGGAAGAAGCTGGCGGAGCTCGGGGTCGCGGGTCTTCGAGAGACTCAGGACGGCAGGATGACCGCCTTGCCCGTCGTCTGCGTGTCGAAGAGCTTGTAGGCTTCTTCCGCCTGCTCGAGCCTCCAGCGGTGCGTGAAGAGCTTCTCCACGTCCACCTGCCGGTCGGCGACGAACTCGGCGCACTCGGCCTGACCTTGCTTCGAGAACGTCCAGGACCCTACGAGGGTCACCTGCCGTCGCAAGAGATCGGGGCTCACGTCCAACGTCACCTGGCCGCGCTCGCCGACGAAGCAGGCCGTGCCCCACGAGCGCACCGTGCGCACGGCCGCGGCGCGGGCGTCCGGCGCCGAGGAGGCGTCCAGCGTCTTGTGCGCCCCCTCACCGTGCGTCAGGCTGCGGATCGCCGCCACCACGTCGCCCGCCTTGGGATCGATGACCTCGTGCGCGCCGAACGCCTGGGCCAGCTTGCGCCGCTCGGGTGCCACATCGATGGCGATGACGCGTGCGCCCATGACGACGGCGAACTGCGTCGCTGACAAACCCACCGGGCCCTGGCCGAAGATCGCGATCGTCTCTCCGCCTTGTAGATTTATCCGCTTCAGCGCGCCCCAGGCGGTGCCGGTACCACAAGAAACCGCCGCGCCCGTCACGAAGGAGAGCGAGTCCGGCAGCGGTACCAGTGTCGCCACCGGCACCTTCATGTATTTCGCGTGGCCGCCGTGGCCGCCCGAGCCGAAGACCACCGTGCCCGCGAGGCACATCTGCGTCCACCCCGCCCGGCAATGCTTGCAGGTGCCGCAGCCGTCGTAGTGGTGGTCCATCACGCGCTGGCCGACCCGGGCCTCCCGCTCGGTGACCCCGGCGCCCACCGCTGCGACGATGCCGCAGGGCTCGTGGCCGGCGATCATGCCGGCCTCCCGCTTGATGCCGCCGGTCACGGCCCCGGCCGGCTGGGCCGAGGCGCGATAGTTGTGCAGGTCGCTACCGCACATGCCCGACGCCTTGATCTCGAGGATCACGTCTCTGGGACCGGGTGTCGGATCGGGGAACTCTCTGAGCTCGAGCTTTCGATCTCCGAGAAAGACGACGCCTTTCATGGTTTCCTCCGGTGCGCTATCCTCGTGCGTCCCCGAGATTTTGTCCACCCCCTCGTGCGACGCTCGGATTCCTCGACCACGGTCGCTTGCCGAAAGCTACTTGACACGACTCCTATTCCGGCAGATCGTCCCGCTCATCGGCGCGCGACTCGCGCCTGTGGTCGGACTTGACGACGGAAGGAGAGCCGCAATGATCCCACTCGAGATCAACGGCAAGCGGCAGAATATCGACCTGCCTGGCGAGACCCCCCTGCTGTGGACACTCCGAGACGAGCTGGGTCTCACGGGCACGAAGTTCGGCTGCGGGATGGCGCTCTGTGGCGCCTGCACCGTGCACCTCGACGGTCAGGCCGTGCGCTCTTGCGTCACTCCGATCTCGACGGCGGCGAACAAGAAGGTCGTCACCATCGAGGCGATCGGCAACGCGCCGGTGGGTAAGACGCTGCAGGCGGCGTGGGTCGACCTGGGCGTGCCCCAGTGTGGCTATTGCCAGGCCGGGCAGATCATGTCCGCTGCCGCGCTGCTCGCCCATAACGCCAAACCCACCGACGCCCAGATCGACGAGGCCATGAGCGGCAACATCTGCCGCTGCGGGACCTACACCCGTATCCGCGCCGCCATCAAGCAGGCGGTGGCGAAGCGGGGAGGAGCCCAATGAGCGCGCCAGTCGCGCGCACGACGCGTTTGGACGCCGCGGCATCCGTCGAGAGGCCCCTGATCGTCGCCAACGTGAGCCGTCGCCGGTTTCTGCAAGGGGTCTCGGCCCTCGGCGGGCTCGTGCTCGCTGTGGGATATCGATCGGCGGGAGGGGCGCAGGAGGCCAAGAAGTACGGCGCGGACGGGATGCCCAATGGCTGGGTCGACAACCCGCTAGCGTTTGTGTCGGTCGCCGTGGACGGCACCGTCACGATCGTCTGCCACCGTTCGGAGATGGGGCAGGGCGTCAGGACCGGCATGCCGATGATCGTCGCCGACGAGCTCGAGGCCGACTGGAAGCGCGTGCGCATTGCGCAGGCGCCCGGCGACGAGAAGAAGTTCGGCAACCAGGACACCGACGGCTCGCGCAGTACGCGGCACTTCTTCGAGCCCATGCGTCGCTGCGGCGCCGCGGCGCGCACGATGCTGGAGGCGGCCGCCGCCGAGCGCTGGAAAGTGCCCGTGAGCGAAGTCGAAGCCAAGAACCACGAGGTCGTGCATCGTCCGACGCGCCGTCGCCTCGGGTTCGGATCGCTCGCCAAGGCCGCCGCCGGTCGGCCCGTCCCGGCGCGGGAGACGCTGCGTCTCAAGGATCCGAAGCAGTTTCGGTACATTGGCAAAGGTCAGTTGAAGCTGGTCGACGGCCGCGACATCGTGAGCGGCAAGGCCCAGTACGGCATCGACACCCGGCTCGACGGGATGCTGTACGCCGTCGTGGCGCGTCCCCCCGTGTACGGCGGCAAGGTAGCGAGCTTCGAGGCTACCGAGGCGCTCAAAGTGCCGGGCGTGCAGAAGGTCGTGCAGATCGAGGACAGTCCGCCTCCGGCTCACTTCAATCCCCTTGGTGGCGTGGCGGTCATCGCCCGAAACACCTGGGCGGCCATGCAGGGCCGCCAGGCGCTCAAAATCACGTGGGACGACGGCCCGAATGCCGGCTACGATTCGGTGGCCTTCAAGACGACGCTCGAGGAGTCGGCGCACAAGCCGGGCAAGGTCGTGCGCAACGACGGGGACTTCGCTGCCGCCGCGGCCGGCGCCGCGCGTCGGCTCGAGGCCGAGTACTACATCCCTCACCTCGCCCACGCGACCATGGAAGCGCCCGCCGCGACCGTGCGCATCACGAACGGCAAGTGCGAGGTGTGGGGCTGCTTCCAGTCCCCGCAAGCAGCACGTGATCTGGTGGCGAAGCGTCTCGGTATGTCAGCCGACGACGTGATCGTGCACGTCACGCTGCTCGGTGGCGGCTTCGGGCGCAAGTCCAAGCCGGACTATGCCATCGAAGCCGCGGTGCTCTCCAAGGCGGTGGACGGAAAGCCCGTCAAGGTGACGTGGACGCGCGACGACGACCTGCACAATGGCTACTACCACACGGTGTCGGTCGAGCACCTCGAGGCCGGCGTCGACGCGCGGGGCAAGCCGGTCGCCTGGCTGCACCGTAGCGTGGCGCCGACCATCATCTCGACGTTCAATCCCGCGGCGAAGAACGAGGCGCCCTTCGAGCTCGGTATGGGCGTCATCAACGTGCCGTTCGCCATCCCCAACGTCCGCATCGAGAATCCGGAGGCGACCGCCCATACCCGGATCGGCTGGTTCCGATCGGTCTCGAACATTCCGCACGCGTTCGCGGTCCAGTCGTTCGTCGCCGAGCTGGCCGCCGCCGCCGGCCGTGATCCCAAGGATTTCCTCCTGGAGGTGATCGGGCCCGCACGCCAGGTGAGCCCGGAAATGCTGAGTGACACCTGGAATCACGGTGAATCGCCGGAACGCTATCCGGTGGACACCGGCCGACTGCGGCGCGTCGCGGAGGTCGCCGCCCGCGAAGCCGGCTGGGGCAAGACGCTGCCGAAAGGGCGCGCCCTCGGCATCGCGGCGCACTACAGTTTCGTCAGCTACATCGCGGCGGTCGTGGAGGTCGCCGTCGACGACAAGGGCATGCTGACGATCCCCCGGGTGGACATGGCGGTGGACTGCGGGGCGTGCGTCAATCCGGACCGCGTGCGAGCGCAGATGGAAGGTGCGTGCGTGATGGGCGTCGGCATCGCGACACTGGGCGAGATCAGCTTCAAGGGCGGGCGTGTCGAGCAGGACAACTTCAACTCCTACCAGGTGACCCGCATGGCCGAGGCACCGCGGGACATTCGCGTGCACATCATTCCCGGCGACTACCGCAAGCCGATGGGAGGCGTGGGCGAGCCGGGCGTGCCGCCGATCCCACCCGCGTTGTGCAACGCGATCTTTGCGGCGACGGGCAAGAGAATCCGCCGCCTTCCGATCCGTGATCAGCTGAAGGCATGAGCTCGCCGGACGGACGACAACGAGGATGGAGTCGCGATGGCGTATTGGCTCCTGAAGTCCGAGCCTGACGAGTGGTCGTGGGCCGAGCAGGTCGCAAAGGGGCGTGAAGGGGCGGAGTGGACAGGCATCCGCAACTTCTCGGCCCAGAACAACCTGCGCGCCATGAAGAAGGGCGAGCAGGCGTTCTTCTACCACACCGGCAAGGAGCGCGCGATCGTCGGCATCGTCAAGGTGATCGCGGAGGCGCATCCGGATTCGACCGACTCCGGCTGGCTCGCCATCGACGTCGCCGCGCAGCGAAAGGTCCCGACACCGGTCAGCCTCGACCAGATCAAGGCGGACAAGCGCCTCGCCGGCATGACGCTGGCCCGGCTCCCGCGCCTGTCGGTCCAGCCAGTTTCAGCGGCCGAATGGCGGATCGTCTGCCAGATGGGCGGGCTCGGCTGATCGAGCCCGGCCGCTAAACGCCGTCGAGCACCGGCTTCATTTTCAGGATCGCGTCGATGTGGCCGCGCGGCGAGAGGCCTGCGCCCATCGTGTTCACCGAGAGGTGCGTGGCACCGAGGTCGCGCCACTCCCGGGCTCGCTTCTCCCATTCGGTCGGGCCGCCGATCCCATACGAGAAGCGTCCCTCGATCCCCACCGCCGAGAGCGGGCGGCCCGACTCCTTCATGTACGCGCGTACGCGACCGAGCGTGTGGCTCGCTTCGTCGCCGGGCTGAAACTGGGGAAACCAGCCGTCGGAGATCTGGGCCACCCGCTTGAGCACGGGCTCGGCCATGCCGCCCATCCACACCGGGATGGGGCGCTGGACGGGCAACGGGTTGATGCCGGCCCGATCGAGGTGATGATACGAGCCTTTGAAGGTCACCACCGGCTCGGTCCAGAGCTTCCGTATGACGGCGATCTGCTCGCTGACGCGGCGGCCCCGCGTGTGGAAGTCCTCGTTCAGGGCCTCGTACTCGACATGGTTCCAGCCGATACCCACGCCGAGGCGCAAGCGTCCGCCGGTGAGGACGTCCACCGTAGCGGCCTGCTTGGCCACCAGCGCAGTCTGGCGCTGGGGCAGGATGACGATGCCGGTGACGAGCTCGAGACGCTGAGTGCAGGCGCCCAGGTACCCGAACAGAACGAACACCTCGTGGAAGGGGCTCTCGTCGGTGTAGGGCGGGCGGCGACCGAGCTTGTCGAAGCGCTCCAGCTTTCCGCCCAGCACGTGATCGAAGACGAGCAGGTGATCGTAGCCGGCACCCTCGGCGGCCTGGGCGTAGTCGCGGACCACCGCAGGGTCCGAGCCGATCTCCGTTTGGGGGAACACCACGCCGAGTCTCATATCGTGTCCTTCCTGGGAGGGTGAACACGGCGTCACCACCGGACGCCGGCGCTATCACCAACCCCGACTTGCCCCCGAACTGAGAGGCGGATGAGACGGAGACCACCCCCGAGATCCCCCGGTGGCTCCAGTCGCGGCATTCTAACGGGAGCCGCCGCTGCACCGCATGGCGCTGGACCAGCCCGGCGTGGGCGTCTCATCCGCCCATGACCAGTCTATCGCGCATGTCACCAAAAGTGACGCTTCCGGCATCAGCCGAACAACGCAAACGGCTCGAAGCGTCCGCGCAGCAGCTCCTCGGTCCGCCTGTAGCCGAGCCAGCCTTCGACGACCGTGGCGTAGACGCGGCGGAAGTCGGTCGTGTAGACGAGGTTGTCGCCGGCGTCGAGCTGGGTGAGGCTCGGCGGCTGGCCATAGTGTCCGCCCTTGACGGGTTTGCCGACGACGAACATGAGATTGGCGGTGCCGTGGTCCGTGCCGAGACTCGTGTTCTCGGGGACGCGCCGGCCGAACTCGGAGAAGATCATCATCACCACCTGGTCAGCCCGGCCGAGCCGCTCGACGTCGCGCAGGAACCCCGACACGGCATCCGAGACATAGGTGAGTAGCCGGGCGTGGAGGTCGCCCTGGTGCACGTGGGTGTCGAAGGCGTTGTGACGATAGGAAGCGTAGTACAGGCGCGTCGGCAATCCGGCGGCGATGAGCGCCGCGACCTTCGGCAGGTCTACGGGCGCGATCCCGTAGTCGATCGGCGAGCTGTAGCGCGCCCACGCCTCCCGGACCAACGCCGAGGCGTCCCGCGCGCTCCGGGCGACGTCGAGCACGTACTTCCGCGATGGATTCGCGTCGCCAGACGCCGCCGCCACGTGCTGGAATAGCGGCAGCTCCTGGAAGAATCCCTTGCGGCTGAACCGCTCCGGGTCGTCGAAAACGACTGGCGTGTGATCCCGGCTCCGCACCGCGAGCGATTGGGTCGTGTCGATGTTCACCACAAAATTTGCCGCGCCGCCAGGGCGGAGCCGGTCGGCGAGCCGGCCAACCCAACCGTACTCCTCGCCATGGTTGGGGGCGGCGGTGTGCCAGAACGCCATTGACGAGAAGTGGGAGAAGGAGGGGTTGTCGTAGCCGCAGCCGTGGAGGACCGCGAGACGGCCTTCTTTGTAGAGGCGCTCGAAGCCCGCCATCCCGGGGCTGAAGCCGTAGAGGTCGTCGATCTTTCGTAGCCGCGGCGCCTGTAGACCGATCGTGGGACGGTGCCGGTAGTAGGCGTCGTCGCCGTAGGGCACGAGGGTGTTGAGGCCGTCGTTGCCGCCCGACAACTCGAGGACTACGAGAATTCGATCGCTGGCCAGGGCCTCGGCGGCCAGGGCCGTCGCCGTTCGCTCGAAGAATGCCGGCATGCCGAGGGCGCCGGCCAGGCCGGTGCCGAGCCCCGCCTTCAGGAGCTGTCGCCGCGAACATTCCCAGTGATCCATGGCCTCCCTCTGCGGGCACTCAGCCGAGCTGATACTCGGGTGTGCTCATGATGAGGTGCAGAAGCATCCGCAGCGAGTCTTCCATGTACGTCGCCGCGACGCTCACCTGGCTCGTGCCGAGCTCGGCGTCGAGGAAGCCGACGAGGCGCGCGCGCAGATCGGGCTCGAGGGGCAGCCGGAGGAACCGGCGCCCGAAGTAGTCGACGACCTCCGCGGTGGTCCGGAGTCGGTTGGCGCTGACCATTGCGGTCAGGTCGATGGGCGCCGTCCGTCGGGGAATCGGCTTCACCTTCTCGATGGCCATTTGCCAGCCCCGGTAACTGGCGTAGCGCGTGTTGAAATCCTCGTCCCGGTCGGCCAGCATGTTGGACATCGCCGTCATTTCGCCGCTACCAGTCTTGCTGGTGCCGGGCTTCGTGGCGCTCGTGACGTCGAGCCCCTGGGCGATGCGTTCGCTCACGATCCGGATCGTTTCGTCGGGCGGATAGCGGTCGGGCGGGATGAAGTTGATGTCCGGGAAGAGGACGCTGCGCGCGAAGTTGCCGCGCTCGATCAGCAGACCGGGGGTGATCCAGCTGCGTCCCTGCGCCCATCCGGCCACGGTGGGCGGACGGAAGAGCTGCTGGCCGAGTGAGGAGGTGACCTCGTTGAAGTCGGGCACGCCCGGGATCTCGGTCAGCCCCAGCTTCTTGTACGTCGACACGGCCAGCTCCACCGGGCTTTTGATGCGCGTGGCGTAGGAGGCCGGGCTATAGAAGTCCCGGGACAGTAAGATGGTCCGCAGCAGCGGCGCGATCGCGTAGCGATTGTCGCGGAGCACGGCGCCGAGCCGGCTCCGGAGCGCCGGCGACAACGCCTCACGCACGAAGAAGCGATAGAGCTTGGAGGCGACGAAC
>Ga0209058_1002482_pt1 | contig 15181 bp, 10 predicted proteins | sample GraSoiAngelo_147_FD_185904 | JGI IMG/M metagenome (GOLD analysis project Ga0209058, IMG submission 185904) | Grasslands soil microbial communities from the Angelo Coastal Reserve, California, USA - 14_1009_05_40cm (SPAdes) (version 2) | ecosystem: Environmental > Terrestrial > Soil > Grasslands ... | reverse complement strand
GGCGTAACGGCCACGAGAATGATTTGGAAAAACCAGACGCTCGGCAAACTGAACCAGCCAAGCGCGCGATAGTTCCAGTTGAACACCATGTCGCGGTGTTTCCAAAGACATTGCAGCGTGCCGTAAGCCCAGCGAGAACGTTGGCGCGCCAGTGTGCGCACGGTTTCAGGCGCTTCCGTCCACGCAATTGCGTCGGGGACGTAAACAATGCGCTGGCGATTTCGGTGCAATGAGAGAGTGAGGTCAGTGTCTTCGGCGAGAGTTTGCAGACTCAGACCGCCCGCTTCATTGATCGCATCCTTTCGGATCGCGCTGATCGCGCCGGGCACAACGGTGATGCAGTTCCAGCGGTTGTAAGCGCGCCGGTCCAGATTGAAACCGCAGGTGTATTCCAGAGCCTGGCAGCGAGCGATAAACGTTCGCAAATTTCCGACCTTCGCATGACCTGACACCGCCCCGATCCGCGCGTCCGCGAATGGCTCGAGCAAACGTGGCAGTGTATCGCGCTGACATTGCGTGTCAGCATCAATGAAAACAACGATGCCATTGCGCGCGGCCGCGAGACCACGTTGCAGCGCACGCGCTTTCCCATAATTTTCCTGCCGCAACAAACGGATGCGCGGCTCGCTGGCTGCTACGCGTTCAACTTCCGCAGCGGTTTGGTCCCGCGACCCGTCGTCAACCACGACGACTTCGATTTCGCCCTTGTATTCTGTGGCGAGAAGCGTGCGCAAAGTCTCCGCGATCACTTTCTCTTCGTTGTAAGCGGCCATCACCACGCTGATCGGCTCGGCAAAATCTGTTTTCGGTCCGCGCCGAAAACGATACGCGAGCCAAATGACAACCAGCGCGCGAATAACCACCAGCGCCGTCGCCACGATCATGAATGCCCAGAGAAATTGCTCGATACTGTGATACACGCGAAATCCGGTGCTGCTCACCAGACGGGTGAGTGATTGTGCGTTGCCTTGCACGGGTGGCATCACAGCGTCGCGCGTCGTTCCCAGTAGCGTGCTCAAGGGTACGACGGTGTCGCCTCGCGTATGCAACCAATCCAAAATGAGCGGAAGCGCCTCCACCGTCTGCGAGCGATCGCCACCCGCGTCGTGCAGTAAAATGACGCTGCCATCGTGCCTTTGCTGTTTCACGCGCTGCAGGATGACGTCCGCTCCAGGTTTCGCCCAGTCCTGCGGGTCGATATCCTCCAAGACCACGAGATAATTGAGGTCTTCGGCGATTTTTAGCGGAGCGAGTTCGCTCAGTTGCGTCGGGCCCGTATCAGACGCGTAAGGCGGGCGGAACAATGTGGTCGCGCGACCTGTTATTGTTTCGAGCAAAAGCTGAGTGGCATTCAGTTCAAGCCGGATGTGCTCCGGCCAGCAGAGCGCCAGATTCGGATGGTAATAAGTGTGGTTCCCGATCTCGTGCCCTTCGTTGACAATGCGACGAACAAGCGATGGGTAACGCTCCGCGTTTACGCCCACCAAAAAGAACGCAGCTTTCACGTTCGCCGCTTTGAGAATATCCAGGATCTTTGGCGTCCATCGCGGATCGGGGCCGTCGTCAAAAGTGATTGCGACCTGGCGCTCGCCGCCGGCGCCTTGATGATAAAGCGTCGGGAATTGCGCGAACGTCACGTATTTCGCCGTCAGATAGCCGTCCCCGTCCACAGCGAGCTTTCGCATCCCATCCATGCGATCCTCGTCAACAGTGACAATCTCACCATCGCCAACGTCCGTTATCGTGTCCGTCGATTTGATCAGCTCGAGCGATTGTCGCGTTTGATTATCGAACTTGAAATCCCGCGGCACGCTTAACGCGTCCCAGATTGCGGGATCTTCGCTGCCGAGACGGTAAAGCGCGAAACCGCCCGCCTTTTGGTCGCGCGCTTCGCGCAATTGATTGAGGAATGTCGCGGCATCCAGAAACCAGACGGCGTGTTCCTTGTCCTCGTCCTGAAAATAAAAGTACGGGCTGTAACTCGGTCCGGCCACTTCTGCACTCTTGATTTCGGCATCATTGGCGCGGCTCATTGCTTCTGAAAAACTGATCAGCTCGGCTTTCTTCGCGCCGATCGTCCAATCATACCCATAGCTGCCGAGCGCGATGATCCATTGTTTGGTGTCGGAATCTTGTAGCAGGACGCGTAGCCAACCTTCAAACCACGACCGCGACGCCAGTGGTCCCGGTGGATCGGTGTCTGAAGTTTCATCAAACAACATCGCCACGAAACGATCGACGTTGTCGGAGAGTGCATCGAAATCGATGTAATCGAGCTCCTGGCCCGGCTGAACGCACAGCCACAGCTCCTTGTTATCGTCGTGCAACGCGTCGGCGAACTTGTCGATAAATTTAGTGACGTCCTTTTTGTAAGCCGGATCAATTTGCTGCCAATCGATCACCACGCCGGAAGCTTTCGCGCTGCGCAAGACCGAAAGCACACGTTGAATGAACTCATCCCGCCGCGCCGGTGGCCCGTGCGCCAGATTCTCGATGGCTTCCGGCTGCCAGGTATCACCGACGAGGTTGGTCAGCAGCGGCATGAGAGCGATCCCCTTGGTCGCGGCCAGTTTCAATAGCCGGGTGTCCCCGTCGATTTGCAAGTCGCCCATCCCATTCATCACAGTCATCCATTCCGGGCAAAGATGGGTAATCTGCGCCGCGTGTTGCTGAAGCGAGGCGTAGCTGTACGGATCTCCGTTGGTGTAAAATGCGAGCCGTACTTCGTTATCGGGCGATTTCTTCCTGGGTCGCGGCGAAGTCGTTGGCGCTGGGCCGGCAAGCTTTCTGGCCGCTTGTCGCGCGGCGCTAAATTTCTGCCACAACAGCGAGCTCACGGACAACTGGCCGGCCGGATTTTCCTTTTGCAACGCTTTCAGTTGGCCTTTTAACTGGCGCAGGGAAAACGGCACGTTCATGTGCGGCGTGACAAAAAGCGTCTGAACGAACAGCACCGTCCCCAGAAAAAACAGCACGCCACCAATAAGCAGAATCAAGCGCAAACGTGGCCAGCGTTTACCGGTAGGATCGGAGAAAACGAATGGCGTAACTTCTTCTGGAGGAAATTCAGGCATGCGGTGCTTATAATCGCTCAGACGTACGAATAAGAAAATCCGATTCTGTCGTTTTCGGCGTTGGATGCTTGCCACGCCGTAGCCTTGCGAAGGCGGGTCGGGCATTCGATGTTAGACGTTAATTGTTAAATGCATATCGAGCCAGATACACTGCCGACCGGACACGCCGGCATCGCTGCGCGTTTGAAAAAAGGTCCCACAATTCATTCGAGCGTATGGGCCGTCCCAGGCGCGACGGTACTCGGCGACGTGATTCTAGAAGAAGAATCCAGCGTGTGGTACGGTGCGGTGCTCCGCGGCGACATCAACCGCATCATCATCGGCCCGCGCTCAAATATTCAGGATAATGCTGTTGTTCACGTCGATACGAACTATCCGACAACAATGGGCGAGTTGGTCACCGTCGGCCATAATGCCGTCGTCCATGCGTGCAAGGTTGACGATGAAGTGCTGGTTGGCATGGGCGCCATTATTCTCGACGATGTCGAGGTAGGCGCGCGCTCCATCATTGGCGCAAACGCGCTGGTCACAATCGGGATGAAAATCTCGCCCGGCTCACTCGTTTTGGGGTCGCCCGCGAAAATTCGCCGGCAACTTACACTCGACGAGCAGAAGGACATCGCGCGCTGGGCCTGGAGCTACGTCGAAACCGCGAAGCAGTTCCGCGAACTTTGCTGAACGAGTTGCCGCCATGAAATCAGGCACCAATAGTGCATTCATGAAAACTATTGCCGGTTTCGCATTAGCTACGCTTTCAGCGGTGATCATCTCCCACGGCCGGTTATCCGCCGAAGAGACGCAATCCACAGACATGCGCCTTTATCCTCCGACAACTATCGAATGGAAGGAGGGACCAGCGGCTTTGCCTCCTGGAGCGAAGATGGCCATGCTGGAAGGCGATCCAACGAAAGAAGGCCCGTTCGTGGTGCGATTTCAGTTTCCCGATGGCTATCATATACCGCCGCATACTCATCCAAAAACTGAGCGGGTCACTGTAATTTCAGGTGCGGTTTACCTCGCAACCGGAGAAGCGCTCGACCGCAATAGTGCGAAAGAACTTCCTGCCGGCTCATTTGGCTTCTGGCCCGCTCGCATGAAGCATACCGCATGGTTCGGAGGGGAAACGGTCATTCAACTCCATGGCATCGGCCCGTGGCAGATCAATTATGTGAATCCCGCCGACGATCCGAGGAACGCAAAGAAGTCGCGCTAAGTCACTGGCGTTTCGCAGAAGCGCCCTACAAATCGTAGGCCAACCCGCGCGCGTTCTCGCGCAATAATTCCGCTGCGCGTTTCATGTTTTCTTCCCGACTCATTCCCGGTCGCGTGTTTTCAGAAACGCCGTCGAAAATCTCACGGACTTCTCGATCTGTGCTTGCGCGGCCGACAATTGCGAAAACACGTTTTCCGAGTTGTCGCGCCAGTTGCGCCACGCCGGCTGGCGTTTTCCCTTCGAGGGTCTGCCGATCCAGACTTCCCTCGCCTGTAATCACAACATCGGCATCTTTGATTTTCGCTTTGAGGCCGACTGCCTCTGCTACAACGTCAAACCCCGGTCGAATTTTCGCGCCGCAAAAACTCATCAGGCCGAAGCCCAGTCCGCCTGCTGCGCCCGCACCGGCTTTATCGCGATAATCAAAACCAAATTCTTCGGCGACAACATCAGCCAGTCTGGTCAGTGCCCGTTCCAATTTGTCGATCTGGTCCTTTGTCACGCCTTTCTGCGGACCAAACACTCGCGTCGCGCCATTCTTGCCGAGCAATGGATTTTTCACATCCACCGCAGCAATAAGCCTCGGCAGGATCAAGTCTTTCGGCTTCTGGATTCGCTCGAGACCAGCCAGCTCGGTAACCACGCCTCTTAACTCGTGCTCATGCGCGAGAAATCGAAAACCCAAAGCGCGCGCCATTCCGAATCCGCCATCGTTTGTTGCGCTGCCACCAAGGCCAATAATGATTTCGTTCGCGCCACGATTCGCGGCGTCCAAAATCATTTCGCCAGTGCCGAATGTATTTGCCCGAAGCGGATCACGTTCGCTTTGAGTTAACCGTCGCATTCCGGCGGCTTCACTCATTTCCATCACTGCGAGTTTCGCGTCTTCGATCCAAGCGTAACGCGCACCGATCTCGCGACCCAGCGGATCGTGTGCTTTGCATTGCAACCAAGTACAGGCTTGTGCACCGCAAATCACTTCCGCAGTTCCCTCGCCACCGTCTGCCATCGGCACGATGTCGATCTTTGTGTCCGGCAGCACATCGCGCAGCCCCTTGGCAATGTTTTCCGCAACTTCATGCGCGTGGAGCGCGCCTTTAAATTTGTCGGGGGCAATTAGGATTTTCATGGTAGCGCGAGCGTCCTCGCTTGCGAGTCTTGATGCGCAAGCCGGAGGCTCGCGCTACTTTAACTTCCTCTCTAAGATTTCGCCCGCCAATCGCGGATTCGCCTTCCCTTTCGAGCGTTTGATCACCTGGCCTTTGAGAAAATTCAGCGAAGCCATGTTACCCGCCTTGTAATCTGCCACGGGCTTGGGATTTGCCGCAATCACGTCGTCGCAGAGCGCTTCGATCGCGCCAGCATCGCTTAATTGCTCGATCCCTTTCTCCTTCACAATCGTAGCTGCGGTTTTGCCGCTCGCAAACATCTCCGCGAACACTTCCTTGCCTTGCTTGCCGCTAATTTTCCCGGTGTCGATGAGGTTAACCAGCTCGTCCAGCGCCTCCGGCGGAATCGGACAATCATGGATGGCCTTACCGGCGGCGCTGAGCGCGTTCTGCAAATCGTTTAGGATCCAGTTGGCGATATTCTTCGGTTTCTTAGCGCCTTTAGCGGCCGCCTCAAAATATCTTGCCAGCTCCAGATCGTTCGCCAGCACGCCCGCATCGTACGGGCTGACCTGATATTGCTCGACGAAGCGCGCGCGCTTCGCTTTTGGCAACTCCGGCACGTGCTCCCGCACGTCAGCCACCAATACGTCAGTTTCCACGGGCACCAGATCGGGATCTGGAAAATAGCGGTAGTCGTGTGCGAACTCTTTCGTGCGCATGAGAAAGGTTTCGCCAGCGACATCGTCCCAGCCGCGCGTCTCCTGTTCGAGTTGTTCGCCACTCTGCGCATGAGAAAGGTTTCGCCAGCGACATCGTCCCAGCCGCGCGTCTCCTGTTCGAGTTGTTCGCCACTCCCCAGTACGCTGATTTGGCGGCGGATCTCGTAAGCGAGAGCGCGCCGCACGCCGCTGATCGAGTTCATGTTCTTGATCTCAATTTTTGCTCCAAGTTCCCGTTGCCCTTCGGGCCGTACGGAAACGTTGCAATCGCAGCGCAGCTGCCCTTTTTCCATGTCGGCGTCGCTCACTTCGCCGTAGATCAGGATTTGTTTCAACGCCGTTAAAAACGCGAACGCTTCCTCTGGCGAATTGATTTGGGGCTGCGTCACGATCTCCATCAACGGAGTGCCGGCGCGGTTAAAATCAATCCCTGTGCTGTTCTCGAAATGAAAACTCTTCGCGACGTCCTCCTCGAGATGGATCCGCACGAGATGCACTTCCTTGTCTGGGGTTGCGATGTTTTTCTGCGCATCTTTCGGATAGGCGAGGTCATGCAATGGCACGCTGCCATTTGTGCAAAGCGGCATGTCGTATTGGGAAATCTGGTAATTCTTTGGCATGTCCGGATAGAAATAGTTTTTGCGGTCGAATTTGGAGACCGGCGCGATGTCGCATCCGAGCATGAGCCCGGTAAGAACCGTCATGCGCAACGCTTCCCGATTCATCACTGGCAAAGCGCCAGGCAGACCCAGGCAGATCGGACAAGTATGCGAATTTGGTTCGGCTCCAAATGTCACCGGGCACTCGCAAAACATTTTCGAGTGCGTCTTGAGCTGCACGTGCACTTCAAGACCGATGGTGGCGATGTAGTTCATGCCAGAAGACTCCTCACACAACGTCCACAAAGGTCACAATGAAAACTCGGCGGGGGCGTCGTCATCTAACCGACCATTAATGATTCGCTTTATTCCGTCCTTCAGGTGTGCTTCGCCGAAATTGATAAGGAGTCCAAGCTTTAATCCGCTCAGCCGGAGCTGCGTGAGGACCTGCTTCGCGTGAACTGGCAGCAGCGCTTCCACCGATTTGAGCTCTGCGATGACTTTCCCATTTACGACGATGTCGGATCGAAAGGCTTCATCAAAACGAACGTTGTCGTACATGATCGGCATTGCTTTTTGGCGCTCAGCCGTTAAGCCTCTTTTCTTAAGCTCGTAAGCCATTACGACCTCATAGACCGATTCGAGAAGACCTGGACCTAACTTAGTATGAACGAGGAACGCTGCGTCTAAAATCTGCTTCGCAATTTCATTCTCCGTCATGCCGTTGAGTCCACTGTGGACGTTGTGCGAGATCTATTATCGACTTGACGAACGGATCGCGTTTTGTCGCAGCGCGTGATCGCAAAATACCAGCGCGGCCATCGCTTCCACAATTGGCACTGCTCGAGGAAGAACGCACGGATCATGGCGTCCGCGCGCCGCGAGCTCGCTTTGTTGCTTTGAATTCGTGACGGTTTTCTGCTGAAGCGCGATCGTCGCTGGCGGTTTGAATCCCACGCGGAAATAAATGTCTTCACCGTTGCTGATTCCGCCCTGCACGCCGCCGGAGTTGTTTGTCGTTGTGCGTATTTTTCCGCCGCGCATTTCGAAAGGATCATTGTGCTGCGAACCGCGCATCCGCGTCGCTGCAAATCCGGAGCCGATCTCAAAGCCTTTGGTGGCCGGTATGCTCAGCATCGCTTTCGCCAGGTCTGCTTCCAGCTTGTCGAAAACAGGCTCGCCAATCCCAGGCGCGACGCCACGTGCAACGCACTCAATCACGCCCCCAACTGAGTCGCCCTCGTCACGAACTTGCTCTATCAACGATATCATCTTTTTTGCAGCGACGGCGTCCGGGCACCGAACAATGTTCTTTTCCACGTCTTTCATTTTCACAGCAGCGCGATCAACGCTTGCAACGATGCCGTGAACTTGTGCCACGTACGCGACGATCTCGAAGTGCGCGTACAAACCTGATAATATCTTTTTGGCAATCGCGCCCGCGGCCACGCGACCAATCGTCTCGCGCGCAGACGCGCGGCCCCCGCCCTGCCAATTTCGAATTCCATATTTAGCCTCGTAAGTGTAATCGGCGTGTGACGGCCGAAATTTGCCGGCGATCTCACTGTAATCTTCGGGCCGAGCGTCTTTGTTGCGCACCATTATCGTGAGGGGAGTGCCGAGCGTTTTCCCTTCGAAAATGCCAGAGAGAATCCCGCATCGGTCTTCCTCTTTCCGTTGCGTCGTCAGTTTGCTTTGACCCGGCCGCCGGCGATCTAACTCTCGTTGAATCTCCGCTTCAGAGATGTCGATCCGCGGCGGGCAACCGTCGATCACCACGCCGATGCCGCCGCCATGCGATTCACCAAAAGTGGTGACGCGAAAGAGCCGGCCGAATGTATTGCCCATTGCGTGTATTGTAGCACAGGCTCTTTGGCTGTGGGCCGTGCTACGCTAGATCGCTTCGAGGGCGCTCTTCAAATCGTCAATCAAATCTCGCACGTCTTCGATGCCGACCGAGAGGCGAACCAGCGAATCAGTAATGCCGAGCTTTTCGCGTTGCTCCTTCGGCACTGAGGCATGGGTCATGAGTGCAGGATGATTGATCAGGCTCTCAACGCCGCCCAGGCTTTCTGCCAGCGCAAACAACTCGGTGTTCTCGAGAAAACGCCGCGTTCCGGCAAGGTCCGTCTTCAAAACGATGGTGACCATGCCACCGAAACCGCGCATCTGTTGGCGGGCCAGATCGTGCTGCGGATGGGATTTGAGGCCGGCATAATGGACTGATTTGATCTCGCCCTGTTCCTCGAGCCAGCGCGCAATCTCCAGCGCATTCGCGCAATGCCGCTCCATGCGGAGCGCCAGCGTTTTCAAACTGCGTAAAACAAGAAAACTGTCGAATGCGCCGGCGATTGCGCCGACCGAATTTTGCAAGAATGCAATTTGATCAGCGAGTTGCTTGTTTTCGCCAACGACAACAACGCCGCCCACGAGATCGGAATGCCCGTTCAAATATTTCGTCGCGGAATGCACGACAATGTCGAAGCCCGTCTCGATTGGACGTTGGATCCAGGGAGTGGCAAATGTGTTGTCGGACACAGAAATGATTTTCCGCTTGCGCGCGATTTTGGCGATCGCTTCGAGATCGACCAGCTTCAGCAGCGGATTGCTCGGCGTTTCGATCCAAACCATGCGCGTGTTTGTTTTGATTGCGCGGTCGAGATCTTCCGGGTCGGTCAAATCGACGTAGGTAAAATCGAGGTTCGCGGAGCGGCGCCGCACTCGATCGAACAATCGAAAGGTGCCGCCGTAAAGATCGTCACTCGCGACGATATGCGAGCCGCTGTCGAGCAGCTCGAGCACTGTCGCCATCGCAGCGAGGCCGGATGCAAAGGCGAAGCCGCATCCCAGCCAAGCCGGATGCAAAGGCGAACCCGCGCGTCCCGCTTTCCAAATCGGCAATGCATTTTTCGTAGGCGAGCCGGGTTGGATTGATTGAGCGCGCGTAATCGTAGCCTTTGTGTTTTCCCGGGCTTTCCTGGACGTACGTCGACGTGGCGTAAATCGGCGTCATGACCGCGCCGGTCGTGGGATCAGGTTTCTGACCGGCGTGAATGGCGCGCGTCGCGAAGCCCTGTTCTTTTTTCATTGTTGCTGTGGATTCGTTAGACGAACTCTCGTTCTGGCGGCGTGGCCGATTTCGGCATGTGAAGCCGGAGATAAGAAAGCAAATCGGTGCGCGTAATCAGCCCCAGAAATTTGTCGTCCTCCATGACAATAGCGACCCGCCCGCGGTCAAATACATCCAGTAAGTCTTTAATTTTCGTGTCTGGCGGCAGCGTTTCTAACCGGTCGGTCATCGCTTTTTCTACCGGATCGTTGAAGTGCGATGTATCGCGGTGCACCCTCACCAGGAGATCAGATTCGTCGATAATGCCGATGGCGCGTCCGTTTTTATCGACGACCGGAAGCTGCGAAACGTCCGAGCCGCGCATTCGCTTGAAGGCTGTCAGCAGCGAATCGTCGGGCCCGACCGTGATCACTTCGCCCGCTTCGTATCGGTGCGAGATCAAATCGCTCAGATCGCCGTGCGGGTGGCGATGAATGAATCCCTGCTCGGCCATCCAAAAGTCGTTGTACATTTTTGAGAGATATTTATTGCCGGTGTCGGGAACGAGAGTGACCACACGTTTTGGTTTCGTTTGCTGTCGGCAATATCGCAGCGCGCCGGCGAGAAGGGTGCCGGTAGATGAACCGCCGAAGATTCCTTCCTTATGCAAAAGCTCTCGCGCGGTCGCAAAACTTTCTGCGTCGTCAATCTCAAACGCATCTGTGACCAACGACATATCTGCGATTTCTGGAATGAAATCTTCGCCAATGCCTTCCACTGCCCAACTTCCCGATTCGACCAGTTTTCCCGTCTTGACGTACTCGTACAACACAGAGCCGGTTGGGTCGGCCAAGATCATTTCGATGCCCCGACGTGGTTTAACACGATTGAAGAAGCGCCCAAGACCGGTCAGTGTTCCGCCCGAACCAACTCCCACAACAACGGCATCGACATCGTGCCGCATTTGCTCCCAAATTTCCGGGCCGGTCGTGCGCTCGTGCGCCAGCGGGTTCGCCGGATTACCAAACTGATTCACGTAAAAGGCACCTGCAATTTCTTCGGCGAGTCGCGCGGCCATGTCTTGGTAATATTCCGGATGACCGCGGGTCACATCAGATCGCGTGATGCGCACTTCGGCTCCGAGCGCTTTCACGTGCGAGATCTTTTCCTGCGACATCTTATCCGGGATCACCAACAAGACGTGATAGCCTTTGGCACCGGCAACGAGCGCCAGACCCAGGCCAGTATTGCCTGCTGTGGCCTCTACGACTGTGCCACCGGGTTGCAATTTCCCCTCTTCCTCTGCCGCTTCGATCATCGAGAGCGCGATTCGGTCCTTGATCGAGCCGCCAGGATTTTGATTTTCAAGCTTGAGAAAAAGGTGACACGGACCGGTGTCGAACTGTGTCACCTCCACCAGCGGCGTGTCGCCAATGAGCGACAGAATTGCGGGCGGTTTACTATGGGCGGCCCCTGCCGGCGTTTCAGAAGTGTCACTCATGCAAAGCCTACTCGATGGACGGTTCGCCCTTGTGCGACCACTCCGACTCGCTGTCCGCGAGAAATTGTTGGAGCACAGGGAAACGGACTTCGCCGTAGTTTAATGCGTAACGGAGCTCGCCGCCTTTGTAAATCCAAGTCGTCGGGATCCACGAAAGCGGCAGACCGGCGAATTGCTTGATCTTGTTTTCGCCACGCCGCGGGCCGGGCTCCGCAACGATTGTGACGTTTGGCTGATCGGCAATATCGAACTTTTTCAGCATTGCGCGCCCATCCTGGCCATCATTCCAAACCGAGACGAAATAAAATTTCACGTTCGGATTTTCGTTAACGATTTTGGTCCAGCCGCCGCTCTTGAGTTCAGCCTGGCAATTCGAGCACCACGCCGCCCAAAGATGCACGACGGTAAGATCCGGCGTTTTGATCGCGCTGAGGACTTTTTGTTCAGCTGGAGATTCGGCGTGCAGTGATATGGCTGCGAGAAGGGCAATCAATATCGGTATTCGGACGATCGACATGTTCTGCTAAAGGATAAAGGGGAAACGCCCAACGTCGAACCCAAACGCAGCGTTTGACCTCCACTGGTAACTTGGCTATTATGTGCGTCCCCATTTCCCCTGCTTAGCTGCGGGAAAGATCGGCGCTCCATTGAGAGCGCCGTCGTGCCTGACGGGGGCTTTTTATTTTATGATTCAAATGCAGGACGTGATGTCGAAGGCGATGCCTGACTTCCGCGAGGGAAGCATCGTCAAAGGACGGATCTTGGAAATTCGGCCGCGCGAAGTGCTGGTCGACGTGGGATACAAATCCGAGGGCGTCATTCCGTTGACTGAATTTGAAGAAGCCGATTCGCTTGAAGTGGGCGACGAGGTGGACGTTCTCCTGGAGCGACTGGAAAACGAAGAAGGCATGGTGGTTCTCTCGAAGGAGAAAGCCGCCTACCGTCAGAACTGGTATAAGATAGTCAGCGTTTTCGAAGGTGACGGCCTGATCAAAGGCAAGGTGAAATCGGTGGTCAAAGGCGGCCTCATGGTGAACATCGGGGTCGAAGCGTTTTTGCCGGCGTCCCAGATCGACGTCGTTCCGCCAAAGGATCTGCAGCAATTCGTTGGCAACGCCTACGACTTCAAAATCGTTAAGCTCAATGACGACCGCAAAAACGTCGTGCTCAGCCGGCGCGAGGTGATCGAGCAGGAGCGCAGCGAAAAACGCCAAAAATTCATGGAAGGCGTGAACGTGGGCGACCGCGTCACGGGCACCGTGAAAAACATCACGGACTTCGGCGCGTTCATCGATCTCGATGGCATGGATGGCTTACTGCACGTCACGGATATGACCTGGGGCCGGCTCGGACATCCCAGCGAGCTACTGAAAGTCGGGCAGCAGTTGGAAGTCGTCGTGCTCGACATCAACAAAGAGAAAGAGCGTGTGTCGCTGGGACTGAAACAGACTCAAAAGAATCCCTGGGACCAGACCGAGGAGCGTTTCCCGGCCGGACAGCGGATCAAAGGCAAGATCACCAATCTTGTTCCTTACGGCGCATTTGTTGAGATTGAGGAAGGCGTGGAAGGCCTCATCCATGTTTCCGAACTTTCTTGGACGAAACGGATCATGCGCCCATCCGATATCCTCAGCGTCGGCCAGGAAGTGGAAGCTGTGGTCCTCGGGGTGAACAAAGAGGAACAAAAAATCTCATTGGGCCTGCGCCAGCTCGAGCCGAATCCGTGGGATGAGATCGAGAAGAAATTCACCATTGGCAGCAAGGTCAAAGGCAAGATTCGCAACATGACTGCCTACGGTGCGTTCGTGGAGCTGGAGGAAGGCATCGACGGCATGATTCACGTGTCTGATTTAAGCTGGACCCGCAAGATCAATCATCCCAGCGAAATGTTTAAGAAAGGCGACGAAATCGAGGCCGTCGTTATCGACATCGACAAAGTAAACCAACGGATCAGTCTTGGGATCAAACAACTCACCGAAGATCCGTGGAAGACCATTGATGAGAAGTACAAGATCGGCGATCTCGTGAAAGGAAAAGTGACCAAGCTCGCCAGCTTCGGCGCGTTCGTGCAACTACAGGATGATATCGACGGGCTCGTCCACATCTCGCAATTGAGCGAAGATCACGTCACGAAAGTGAAGGATGTGCTAAAGGTGGGTCAGGAAGTGGAAGCGCGCGTCATCAAAGTGGACAAGATCGAGCGCCGCATCGGGTTGTCGATCAAAGCGGCAAACTATTCTGAAGAGCAACTGCGCAAAGAAGTAGAGTCCTTCGACACGCTTCGTCCCGGCGAAGACATGGTCGGCTTGGAAAAAGCTTTCGCCGCTGCCGAACAGGAAGAGTACCGCCCGAGCGAATCAAGGAAGGCAGCGAAACAAGCCAAGGTCTTGAAAGACTCCAAGGGAGAATCCAAAAAAGAACCGAAAGCGAGGTAGTCAAGGGCGGACCCAATCGCTCGGCGGTGACACCGCGTCGCGGCAAAGAACGCTTTATCAGATCGAAACGGGTCGTTAAACTCTCCGCGTTGTGCGGATCACGATTGTCGCGAAAAGAACCCAGTCTTTCAAGCGTCGCCTTTTTCTCCAAGCCAGGTCCGGCTTGCGGATAATCGCCTTAGCAGTCTTGTTGTGCGCGATAACGGGATGCGGAAATCCCAAGATCACTGGCAAATGGCGCATGTCGGGAGGTTCAGATGCAACGGTTTGGGAATTTTCGGGAAATGGCGTTGTCCTTGTCGGGGACATGCGTGGCAGATACCGGTTCGGCGACCAGGACCGAATCAAGATTGAAACACCGTTCGCCATAACGGTTTATCTGGTGAAAATTTCCGGCGACCACCTCCTGCTGCAAGAGCCGGGCGGTTCCAAGCTTGAGTTCACAAGGATAAGAGACACGCAGCAGTCACGGTAGGATCGGCGCGCTGCGCCGACCGGACGCCGCAGCGCGGCGTCTCAACCTCGAGCGAATCAGAACTCGGCGCTGCCGGGCGTTCTAGCGAATGGGATCACGTCGCGGATATTCGGAACGCCGGTGATGAACATCAACATCCGTTCGAAACCGAGGCCGAAGCCAGAGTGCGGCGCGGTGCCATAACGTCGGAGATCGAGATACCATTTGTAATCGGCCGGATCCATCTTGTGCCGGCGCATGTTTTCCTCTAGCATCTCCAGTCTCTCTTCACGCTGGCTGCCGCCGACGATTTCGCCGATTCCGGGCACAAGCAAATCCATTGCGGCAACGGTCCTCCCGTCGTCGTTCAGACGCATGTAAAAAGGCTTGATCTCCTTCGGAAAATTGAAAACCGTCACCGGACATTTGAAATGTTTTTCGGTTAGCCAGCGCTCATGTTCCGATTGCAAGTTCAATCCGTAGTCGATAGGAAACTCAAATTTTTCGCCGCTTTTTCTTAGAAGATCGACAGCGTCACTGTATGTGATCCGTTGAAACGGTCGCTCAACGACGAAGTCGAGCCGGGCAAGCAACTCTTTGTCCACGAATTTGGCGAAAAGTTCCATCTCATCGGGGCAATCCTTTCTCGCATCTGCGATCAAATACTTCACAAACTCTTCGGCGAGATCCATGTTGCCGTTCAAATCGCAAAACGCCATCTCCGGTTCGATCATCCAGAACTCGCTCGCGTGGCGCGACGTGTTGGAGTTTTCGGCCCGGAACGTTGGGCCAAATGTGTAAACCTTCGACAATGCCAGTGCCAACGCTTCGGCTTCGAGCTGACCGCTCACGGTCAAGTAAGTCGGCCGAGCGAAAAAGTCTTTCGTATAATCGATCTCGCCGTCCGTCGTTCTCAATTCGGCGGCTGCCGGATCGAGAGTCGTAACGCGAAACAATTCCCCTGCTCCCTCGCAATCGCTGCTGGTAATAATCGGCGTGTGGATGAAAACAAAACCGCGCTCCTG
>Ga0209058_1002476_pt1 | contig 15197 bp, 16 predicted proteins | sample GraSoiAngelo_147_FD_185904 | JGI IMG/M metagenome (GOLD analysis project Ga0209058, IMG submission 185904) | Grasslands soil microbial communities from the Angelo Coastal Reserve, California, USA - 14_1009_05_40cm (SPAdes) (version 2) | ecosystem: Environmental > Terrestrial > Soil > Grasslands ... | reverse complement strand
CGCGCCCTGACCCGGGTGCCGAGCCACGCGATCCTGCGGGTGCTCCTGCGCCCTTCTTCCCCTGTTGTCTCGACGACGTGCGGCCCCAGGTCTTGCCTCTGGCGCGAGGAGGACGGTAGCCTGGCGTATGACCACGCGGGACCGGCGCCTCAAGCGTAAGATCGAGCGGGCGCGGCGTCTGCTTGGGACCAAGACCAACCGAGAGACGATCGAGCGCGCACTCGACACCGTTCTCGCGGAGGAGCAGGTCCGGCGCGCGCTCCGTCGCGCCGGAGGGACGGGCGGGATCGAGGACGTCTTTGGCCGCTCCTGAGAAGGTCCTCCTGGACACCAACATCTACGTCGACTGGCTGCGTCGCGATCTCAGACCCGAGCTGGTCATGGGCAGGGGTTCCCTTCGTTACCTGAGCGCCGTCGTCGAGATGGAGCTGCGCGCCGGGGCGCACACGCGCTCCGGTCGCCGGGCTCTGGAACGCGCCGTGCACGGCTACATGGCGGCGGCGCGCATCGTGCCCCCAACGACCGGGATCTTCGCCGACGCAGGCGAGGTGCTCCGGCGCCTTCGGGCGTCGGGACGCGATGTGCGGCGCGCCTCCCTCGTCCACGACGTCCTGATCGCCCTAACAGCACGCACGATCGGCGCCACGCTGGTCACCGCCGATGCCGGTGACTTCGAGGCGATCCGCGCGCTCAGGCGCTTCTCGCTCCAGGTCGTGCCGGGGGCAGCGTAGGCTCGCGTTCACGATTCATCGGCTTTGCTTGCGTCCCGGGTCGACATGGTGATCGGCTCCAGACCCGTAGGACCCCCAAGCCGCGGAAGGCCGTCGTTGACGACGACCCAGTCGGCCCGATCGTCGAAGTAGACGTGAAACTGGGGCGGCCGGTCGATCGGACCGTGCATGTTGGCCAGAACGATGTCGATCTGGTCGGGGTGGCGGGTCGACTCGCAAAAGAGCGAGCTCCCGCAGCGCCTGCAGAACGATCGCGTGCCGTGGTCGGATGAGCGGAACCGGGCCAGCTCGGCCTCGCCCGCCTCGAGCAGGAGCTGATCCCGCGGCACTGCGAACCAGGTGACATAGCCGGCGCCGTGACTGCGGCGACACATCGAGCAGTGACAGTGCCCGCAGAAGAGGCTCGGCAGTTGCGCCGAGAAGCGCACGGCTCCGCAGAAGCACGAACCCGGAACCTTGGCTTCCGACATCGCGTTTACTTCCACCAACGGCTCCCTAGCACATGACACGACCCTTGTCCTCGCGCGCCGGAATCGCTACGCCCGCACCATGGCCCTCGACGCGGCCCTCCTCCGCGCCCTCGCCGATCACCTCCCCGACCGCTGCTCCACCCGCCCCGGCGACCTGGAGACCGCGGCCCGCGACGCCTCCTCGCTCCCCGGTGCACGCCCCGACGCCGTCGTCTGGCCGCTCGCGACCGGCGACGTGGTCGCGGTGGTGAAGCTCTGCGCCGAGCACGCGATCCCGCTCACCGCGCGCGGCGCGGGCTCGAGCCTCGAGGGGAACCCCATCCCCGTCCGCGGCGGCATCGTGCTCGACGTCTCGCGCATGGCGGATGTGGTCGCGATCCGTCCCGAGGACCTCCAGGCCGACGTGCAGCCGGGCGTCGTCTACGCGGCGCTCAACCGCCAGCTCCGCCCGCACGGCCTCTTCTTCCCGCCCTCGCCGGGCGGCAGCGCCGACGTCGCGACCACTGGCGGCATGGCGGCCAACAACGCGAGCGGCATCTACTCAATCAAGTACGGGGGCACCCGCGACCACGTGCGCGCGGCGACCGTGGTGACGGGAACGGGGGAGGTGCTGCGCCTCGGCAACCGCGCGCGCAAGAGCGCGTCCGGCTACCACCTCCTCGGGCTCGTGGTCGGCTCCGAGGGCACGCTCGCGATCGTGACCGAGCTGACGCTCGCGCTGGCCGGCCTGCCGCAGGCGCGTCGGCAGGGCGGGTTCCGCTTCCCGGACACCGGCGCGGCGGCGCGCGCGACGGCGGAGCTGGTCCGCTTCGGCGTCGACGTGGCGGCGGTCGAGTTCCTAGACGCGCGGACCGTGGCGGCCCTCAACTGCTTCGGTCGGTTCGGCCTCGCCGAGACGCCGACGCTGCTGGTCGAGGTGCATGGCAGCGAGGCGGGCGTGGCCGAGGCGTGGGCGGCGGCGGAGGACGTGCTCCGGGGCGCGGGCGGCGAGCGGCTGGTGCTCCCCGACGGCCGCGACGCGTGGTCGATTCGCGAGCAGGCCACGCGCGCCATCGCGGCGCTCCGTCCCGAGGCGGCCACCGTGCGCGCCGACCTCGCCATCCCGATCGGCGCGCTGCCGCGGCTGGTCGCGTGCTGCGAGGCGGTCGCCGCCGAGCACGGCCTCGCCGTGCACCTCTTCGGGCACGCCGGCATCGGCATCCTGCACGCGCTCGTGCTCGCCGATGCGGCCGAGCGCGCGGAGGCGGAGGCGGCACGCGACGCGCTCGTGGACGAGACGCTCGCGCTCGGCGGGTCGTGCTCGGGGGAGCACGGCATGGGGCTCGGCAACCGGCGCTACGCGGCGCGCGAGCATGGCGCGGCGCTCGCCCTCATGCGGGGGGTGAAGCAGCTCTTCGACCCGCACGGGATTCTCAACCCAGGCAAGATGTGGTGAAGAGACCCGCATGCGGATCGTCGTGTGCGTCAAGTGGGTACCGGCGCTCGGCTCGCTGCGCTTCGACCCGGAGACCCGCCGGCTCGTGCGCGAGGGCTTGCCGGGCGAGGTGAGCTCCTTCGACCTCCGCGGCCTCGGCGCCGCCGTGGCGCTGCGCGCCGCGCACGGGGGAGAGGTGGTGGCGCTCACCATGGGCCCGCCGGGCGCGCGCGACGGGCTCGTCGAGTGCCTGGCGCTCGGCGCCGACCGCGCGCTCCATCTCGTCGACGCGGTGCTCGCCGGCTCCGACACGCTCGCGACGGCGCGCGCGCTCGCCGCCGCGCTCGAGCGCGAGGCGCCCGATCTCGTCCTCTTCGGCCGCGCCAGCACCGACGCCGAGACGGGGCAGGTCGGGCCCGAGGTGGCGGAGCTGCTGGGGCTGGCGCAGGTGACCGGCGCGCGCCGGCTCGAGCTCGATCCGGCGGCGCGCACCTTCGTCGCCGAGCGCGAGACCGACGAGGGCTTCGAGACCGTGACCGGGCCGCTGCCCGCGGTCGTGACCGCGGCCGAGGATCTCGCCGAGGAGCGTTTTCCGACCAAGGCCGAGCGGCAGGCGGCCGAGGCCAAGCCGATCGCGAGCCTCGGCGCCGCCGAGGTGGGCCTTCTGGCCGAGGAGGTCGGCGCCAGGGGCTCGCCCACCTGGGTCGCCGGCATCGAGCACGTCCCGAGCGTGCGCCGCGGCGAGATCCTGGCCGGCGACTCCCCCGCGGCGCTCGCGCGCGCGCTCGGGGAGCGCCTGCGCCAGCTCGCGCCGGCTCGCGACGACCGGCCTGCCCTCCCTGCGCGCGGCGCCGCGAACGGCCCGCCGGTGTGGGTCGTCGCCGAGATCGGCCCGGGGGGGCCGAAGCAGGTCACGGCCGAGCTGCTCGCCAAGGCGGCGGAACTGGCGGTGCAGCTCGGGGCGCCGGTCGAGGCGCTGGTCCTCGGCGACGGCGCGCAGCATGCGGGCGCGCTCGCCGCTGCCGGCGCCGACCGCGTGCTGGTCGCCGAGGGCCCGGGGCTCGTCCCCTACACGACCGATGCGCATGCCGCCGTCCTCGCCGAGGCGATCCGCGCCCGCGCCCCCCGCCTCGTGCTCGTCCCGTCGACGGCGCGCGGGCGCGACCTCGCGCCGCGCGTGGCGGCGCGGCTCGGCCTCGGGCTGACCGGCGACGCGATCGACCTGGACCTCGACGCCGAGGGCCGCGTGCGCCAGATGAAACCCGCCTTCGGCGGCGCGATCGTGGCGCCCATCCTCTCCCACACGCGGCCGGAGATGGCGACCGTGCGGCCGGGGATCCTGCGTCCGGCGCGGCCGGATGCGACCCGCCGGGCGGCGGTGGAGCGCCTCGCCGTGCCCGCCGTGCCGGGGCGCGTGCGCGTCGTCTCCGAGCGCTCGCTCGGCGACGCAACGGGCGCGACGCTCGAAGCGGCCGACATCGTGCTCGGCGTCGGGCACGGCGTCGGCGGGCCGGCGGCGCTGCCGGCGATCACGGCCCTCGCGGCGCGCCTCGGCGCGGCGGTCGCGGCCACGCGCGACGTGACCGACGCGGGCTGGCTCCCGAAGCAGCACCAGGTCGGGCTGACCGGCCGCGCCATCGCGCCGAGGCTCTACGTCGCCATCGCGCTCAGCGGCGCGCCCGAGCACGTGGTCGGGCTCCGCCGCGCGGGCGTGATCGTCGCCATCAACAAGAACCCGAAGGCGCCGATCTTCAAGGCCGCCGACCTGGGGATCGTCTCCGACTACGCACCGCTCCTCCCGCTGCTCGAGGCGGCGCTGCGCGGCTCGTAGCTTGCGGGGGCGGGGACGTCCCCGCGCCGGGCTGCGCCGCCCGCGACGTTACGTATCTCTGGGGGGCGGGGGTGGGCCGTCGAGGCGGCGGAGCGCGACCTCGTGGATGGTCATGCGGAGGCCGCGCGCGTTCTCCACCTCGAAGAACCGGCCGCGTTGGGCGACGACGGTGAACACGCCGGGCACCTGGAGGTGCACGACGCGGTCACCGATCCGGATGGTGGGCTCGCCGCTCACGGCGGCGGGAGCTTGCCGCCCGATGCGCGAGATTGCAAGGCGACGTTGCGTCGCCGGTGGCGAGCCCGCACAATGCGCGCATGCTCCTGGCGGCGCGGCGCTTCTCCGCCCTCGCGGCCCTCGTGGCGCGTATCTACGGCGGCTACAAGCTGATCCAGCTCAGCCGCGGCGTCGCCCCGGCGTGCGGCGACGGAGCGCGTCTCGCCCGCCATCATCGCCGCAGCGCCGAGGCCGCCTACCGCCTGGCGACTCGCCTCGAGGGGCTGCCCATCAAGGTCTGCCAGTTCCTGGGCTCACGCGCCGACATCCTGCCCGCCGAATACGTGGAGGTCCTCTCCCGCCTCCAGGACCGGGTGCCGCCGCGGCCGCTTGCTACCTTCCTGCCGCTCCTCCGCCGGGAGCTCGGGCGGCCGGTCGAGGCGGCCTTCGCGGAGCTCGATCCCGCGCCTCTCGCCTCGGCCTCGCTCGCGCAGGTGCATCGCGGCCGGCTGCAAGACGGGCGGGAGGTGGCGGTCAAGATGCAGTACCCGGACATCGAACGCGTTGTGCGCGTGGACCTCCGGAGCTTCGCCGTGCTGATCGGCGTCCTCGCGCGCCTCGAGCGCGACTTCGACTTCCGCGCCCTCATCCGCGAGGTCGAGAAGTACGTGCCGCTCGAGCTCGACTTCGTGCACGAGGCGGACAACGCCGAGCGCATGGCCGCGCACCTGAGCGGCCGGGCGGACATCCTGGTGCCCGCCATCGTGCGCGAGCTCAGCACGCGCCGCGTGCTGGTGATGGAGTACGCGCTCGGCGTGCGCGTGACCGACGTCGTGGGCCTGCGCGCGTTCGGCCTCGACCCGGCCGACGTCGCGCGGCGCCTGATCGACCTCTTCTGCGAGCAGATACTGCTCCACGGCTTCTTCCACGCCGACCCGCACCCGGGGAACATCCTGGTCCAGCCCGGCGGGCGGCTCGTGCTGCTCGACTTCGGCCTGGCCAAGGATTTCCCGCCCGCCTTCCGCGACGGCGTCGCGCGCCTGACGGCCGCCATCGTGGGCGGCGATCGGGCCGCGGTCGCGGCCGCCTTCCGCGCCCTCGGCTTTCGCACGCGCGAGCAGTCCGACGAGAGCCTCGCCTGGCTGGGCGAGGCGTTCCTCGGCTGGGCGCTCCGCAACGGGCGATCCTTCGCCGACCCCGAGATGATCGCGCAGTTCGGCGCGGACCTGCCGCGCATCATGCGCGCCAACCCGCTCGTGGAGGTCCCCTCCGACGTCCTGCTCGTCGGCCGCGTCATGGGACTGCTCTCCGGCATCGGCAAGCAGCTCGGCACCCACGTCGACCTCGGCGCCACCCTGCTCCCCTACCTCGCAGCGGGTGCGGCGCGTCCGGACGCCTGAGACGCCAGCGGGCGAGGGTGGGGACGCCGCCGGCGCGACCTTCGACGAGGCCGAACGCCCGCCCGGTCGTGCCCGCCCGGCCGTCGGCCGAGGAGCGGGAGCGCCGGCGGCGTCCCCACCCTCGCCCGCACGCGACGCCGCGAGCTACGGCCTCCGGGCGCGCAGCATGCGCTCGATCTGCTTCAAGAGGACGTCGGCCTCGAGGTTGACGCGGTCGCCCGGCTTGCGCTCGCCGAGCGTCGTCTGCTCGAGCGTGTGCGGGATGAGCGCCGCCGTGAAGCTCGGGCCGCGGCAGGCGGACACCGTGAGACTCACGCCGTCGACGGCGATCGAGCCCTTCTCGACCAGGTAGGGGACGAGGGTGCGGGGGGCGCGGAAGCGGTAGAGGAGCCAGTCGCCGTCGCGCGTCACCTTCTCGAGGCGTCCGACGCCGTCGACGTGGCCCTGGACGATGTGGCCGCCCATGCGGTCGCCCATGCGGAGCGCGCGCTCGAGGTTGACACGCGCCCCGGGGGCCATGCGGCCGAGCGTGGTGCGGCGCAGCGTCTCGGGCGAAACGTCGACCGTGAAGCGCCGGTCGCGCCGCGCGGCGACGGTGAGGCAGGCGCCGTTCACGGCGATGCTCTCGCCGAGCGCGAGGCGCGGGAGGGGCCGCGGAGTGGCGATGGTGAGACGCGCTCCGCTGCCGCTCGTCCCGCGCCGCTCGACGCGGCCGGTCGCCTGGATGATGCCGGTGAACAACTATCGCGCCGGCCCCCGGCAGGCCGGGCACTCGTGGCTGGTCTTGCCCTGCCGCTCGACCTCCACGAGCGCGGTGCCGCAGGTGGGGCAGCGCCCGGCGGCCTTCTCGCCCCGGAGCTTCTCGAGCAGCGCCTTGTCGCGCTCGGCGAAGTAGCGGTCCTCCTCGGCCTTCTCCTTCTGGTGCAGCTTCTCGCCCAGGCGGTCTTTCTCGCTATTGGACATCGACCCTCCCGCTGGCGCGGCGGAGCAGCCCCTGCAGGCGGTCGCGCAGCCGCCGCGCCCACTCGAACTCGCCGCCGAGCACGGTGAGCCCCACGAAGATGACGAGCAGCCCGGGCCCCGGGACACCCGGCAGCGCGAGGACCACGCCCAGGATCACGAGTGCCAGGCCGAGCACGATCCGGCTCGCGCGGATGGTGTGCCGGAGCATAGGGGGCGGCAGTCTAGCCCGCGGGGCATTGTGGCGCCACCACCGGCCGGGCATGGTGGGCCGGCGGCATGATCCCGCTCCGCGACACCATCCCGTCCGCCCGGGTCCCGATCGTCAACTACGCCGTCATCGCGGCCAACGTGCTCGTGTTCTGCTACGAGGTGTCGCTCGGCGGCCGGCAGGCCGAGCTGCTCATCAAGCACTGGGGCCTGGTGCCGAGCAACTTTGCGGTCGAGACGCTCCTCACCAGCATGTTCCTCCACGGGGGCTGGCTCCATGTCCTCGGCAACATGCTCTACCTCTATATCTTCGGGGACAACGTCGAGGACCGGCTCGGACACCTGCGCTACCTCCTCTTCTACCTCCTGTGCGGCGCCGCGGCCGGCGCGACCCAGGCCCTCTCGAGCCCCGGCTCGAACGTCCCCATGGTGGGCGCGAGCGGGGCGATCGCCGGGGTGTCGGGGGCCTACTTCCTCTTCTTTCCCACCGCGCGCGTCGTGACCCTGGTGCCGATCTTCCTCTTCCTGCAGGTGGTCGAGATCCCGGCGGTCTTCTTCCTGCTCATCTGGTTCCTGTGGCAGCTCATGTCCGGGGTGGCGACCCTCGGCAGCCGCGCGGCCGTGGGGGGGGTCGCCTTCTGGGCCCACATCGGCGGCTTCGTGGCCGGCATGGCGCTGGGCCCCGCGCTGCGCGACGGCGCTCGGCCCCGCGCTGGGCGTGAGCTCGAGCGGACCGCAATTGACAGGCCGCGCGGGGTTGGGGCAGCCTGGCCGGGCGGTGGACACCCGGGAGAAGATCCTCGAGACGGCGACCCGCCTGTTCTCGACCCACGGCTACTCGAACACGTCCCTCTCGCAGGTCGCGAAGGAGGCCCAGGTCTCGAAGGCGCTCATCTTCTGGCACTTCGAGAACAAGGAGAAGCTCTTCCGGACCGCCCTCCAGCGCACGCTCGAGCCCTACGTCGTGAACGTGCTCGACGACCTCGAGGGCCTCTCCGAGACCGATCAGATCAAGAAGCTGATCGACGCCTACTACGCGTTCGTCTCCGAGAACATCTACTCGGTCAAGTTCGTGGTGAGCCTCATCCTGCGGGACGAGAAGCATCCCGACGACGTGGTCGGGCACATGTACGAGCTGCAGCGGGTGTATCGGAACCTCCTCGCCGACATCCTCGACAGCGGTCGCCAAAAGGGGGTATTTCGCCCGACCGTGAAGCCTGACCTGGACGCTCGACTCATCATGACGGCCCTCTACGGCGTCCTCGTGCAGGGCTTTCTCGGCAGCGACGCCCCGGGCAGCTCCGAGACCCTCCTCCAGCATCTGAAGGCCACCCTGGTCGACACGCTGCGCCGTTAGTCGCCGGCTCCGGGGCGGGCACCAAAGCTTGACAAGGGCTTTGGAATCATTCGATAGGCGCCGCCATGCGGACCTGGTCCCGTTGGCTGGTGCTCGGCCTCGCCGTCCTCGGGGCCGGATCGACCGCGCAGGCTTACTTTCTGGACAAGGGGCGGAACTTCGACATCCGCGCGCGTGTCTACTCGCAGCTCGGCATCATGATGGACGACGCCGAGAAGGACCAGCCGACGCGCTACAGCTTCGGCGACCTGGCGCAGCACCGGAACTTCTACAATCCCGAGTTCGACGCGCGGCTCACCGACTACATGCGCTGGACGGATCGCGTCCCGGGCCTCTCGCTGCTCTCCCCCGAGGAGTTCAAGTTCCGCTTCGCGTGGTGGGGTTTCTACGACGGGCTCTACGACTACCTCGACCCCGAGTGGAACGACGCGCGCAAGGCGTACAAGGCGCGCTTCGCAGAGACCGACAAGGTCAACAAGGACTCCTTCGTCTTCAACGACCAGAACAAGAACCCGCGCCACATCTACGCGAGCCGCAACCGCATCAACGAGCTCTACTTCGACTACAGCAAGGGGCGGGTCTTCATGCGGGCGGGCCGGCAGGCGATCGCGTGGGGCGAGTCGGACGACATCGCGCTCCTCGACGTGACCAACCTCTTCGACCTGACCCTCGGCGTGCCGGGCCTGATGCAGGACCTCGACGAGGCGCGCATCCCCGTGTGGGCGTTCCGCAACACGGTGAAGGTGGCCGAGACGATGGGCCCGCTGTCGAGCATCTTCGCCGACGCCTACGTCGTACCCGGCGTGGTCGACACGACCGTGCCGATCGATCCGATCACGGCGGGCGTCAGCCCCTTCAATCCGGACGTCCAGGATCCGCAGAACCAGATAACCGCGGTCGGCGGCCCGGCGGTCGGGAAGCTGCTCCACCTGGACCTCGTGAGCCATCAGCCGGCGATGACGTGGGCGAACACCCGCTGGGGAGCCCGGCTCGAAGGTGTGCTCCTGCGCGATTACACCTTGCAGGGGTGGTTCTACCGGACGTTCAACGAAGCGCCCGTCCCGTTGCTCTCGTCGCCGGGCGGCCTCAACATTTTGAAGAGCGCAAGCAATCCGCACGGCATCACCCCCGTCCAGATCGACGACCGGGGCTTCCGCGTGCCGGTGTGCAGCAAGGCCGGGTTCACGCCGTCCGGGCGGCCGTGCTCGAAGGCCCTCGCGACCGTCGTGACCCTCGAGCGGCGCCTCGAGTCGGTCGCCGGCGTCTCCGCGAGCTGGTTCAGCCCGCGGGTGGACGGCGTCATCCGCCTCGAGACGGAGGCCTTCGTCGACGAGCTCGGCTTCATCCCGGAGAAGAACCTGAACCCCCGCGGGCAGGTGCCGATTTTCGGGAAGAACCCGGACGGGAGTCCGATCATCAACACGATCCCGAAGACCGACTTCCTGCGCTGGGTGATCGGCTACGACCGCTTCTTCTTCTTCCGCCCGCTCAACCCGACGAACTCCTTCACCCTCGTGACCGCTTGGCACGGCCAGTGGAACATCCTCGAGCGGCGCGGGATGGACTTCCGCTACGCCGGCCTGCAGAAGCCGGGGAAGCCGGCGACGGTGCTCGGACGCATCCCGGGCACCCCGGACTGCGACAAGCCCGGGGCCAACGGCAAGTTCGGGCTCACGTGCCAGACGGTGAACCCGAAGAACTTCGAGGACCTCTACACGATCGATAACCAGTTCCTGCAGGTCGCGCTCCAGACCGACTACATGCACGGCCTCCTCGAGCCGCGCATCGTGGCGCTCCTCGACGTGAGCGGCATGTTCGCCTTCAATCCGTCGGTGATCTACCGCCTGACGGACAACGTCCTCCTGAGCGCGACCTACGTCGCCATCGAGAGCTCGCGGCGGGCGGGATTCGGCGCGTTCCGTGGCCACGACATCCTGCAGCTGAGAGTCACGGCGCAGCTCAACTGAATCCGTCGGGCGCGTGCCCCTCGAGCCGGGGGGATGGCCTCGGCCCCTCATCCTCGCGGACACCACAGTGGCTGACCTGGCCGGCGGGAGAGGGTTCCTAACCCACCGGCCCGGCGGGTGGCGCGGGGGCAGGACGGGATGGGGACGGCGCGCGGTACGGCATTCCGGGGCTCTGCTTCATGGGAAGCGATGGTCCCGGAAGGTCGGACTCGGGGCCCGTCTGCTCGCTCCGTCGACACGCTGCGGCAGCGGGTGACCAGCGCGCCCACTCGCTCCAAGCTTGACAAGCGCAGCGGAGTCTTCGATAGGGCCCGCCATGCGGACCTGGACAGGTTGGCTGGTGCTCGGCCTCGTCCTCGGGGTCGGATCGTCGGCGCAGTCTTACTTTCTGGGAGGCAACCGCAACTTCGACCTCCGGGCGCGCGTCTACTCCCAGCTCGGCATCATGATGGACGACGCCGAGAAGGACCAGCCGACGCGCTACAAGATCGGCGACCTGGCGCAGCACCGGAACTTCTACAACCCCGAGTTCGACGCGCGGCTCACCGACTACATGCACTGGACGGACAACGTTCCGGGTCTCTCGCTCCTCTCCCCCGATGAGTTCAAGTTCCGCTTCGCGTGGTGGGGCTTCTACGACGGGCTCTACGACTACCTCGACCCCGAGTGGAACGACGCGCGCAAGGCGTACAAGGCGCGCTTCGCAGAGACCGACAAGGTGAACAAGGACTCCTTCGTCTTCAACGACCAGAACAAGAACCCGCGCCACATCTACGCGAGCCGCAACCGGATCAACGAGCTCTACCTCGACTACACCAAGGGCCGGCTGTTCACGCGCGTGGGGCGGCAGGCGATCTCGTGGGGCGAGTCGGACGACATCGCGCTGCTCGACGTGACCAACCTCTTCGACCTGACCCTCGGCGTCCCTGGCCTCATCCAGGATCTCGAGGAGGCCCGCATCCCGGCCTGGGCGCTCCGCAACACCGTGAAGATGTTCGACGACTGGGGCTCGCTCTCGAGCGGCTTCCTGGACACGTACGTCATTCCGGGTGTCGTCGACACCACCGTGCCGACCGATCCGATCACGGCCGGGGTGAGCCCCTTCAACCCGGACGTCCCGGATCCGCAGAACCAGGTGACCGCCCTCGGCGGGCCGGCGATCGGGAAGCTGCTGCACCTGGACCTCGTGAGCCATCAGCCCGCCATGAGCTGGGCGAACACCCGCTGGGGGGTGAGGCTGCAGAGCCTCCTCCTCCGGGAGTACACGCTCCAGGGGTGGTTCTACCGGACCTTCAATCAGGCGCCCGTCCCCCTGCTGTCGACCCCGGGCGGCCTGAACAACACGCGGAGCGCGAGCAACCCGAACGGCATCGTCCCGATCCAGATCGACGATCGGGGCTTCCGCGTGCCGGTGTGCAGCAAGGCGGGGTTCACGCCGTCCGGGCGGCCGTGCTCGAAGGCCCTCGCGCTGGTCACCATCCTCGAGCGGCGCCTGGAGTCGGTCGCGGGCGTCTCCGCGAGCTGGTTCTCACCGACGGTGCGCGGCGTGATCCGCACCGAGGCGGAGGCCTTCATCGACGAGCTCGCCTTCATCCCGGAGAAGAACCTGAACCCCCGCGGGCAGGTGCCGACCGCGAGGAACCCCGACGGGAGCCCGATCGTCAACACGATCCCGAAGACCGACTACCTGCGCTGGGTGATCGGCTACGACACCTTCTTCTTCTTCCGCCCCCTCAACCCGACGAACTCCTTCGTCCTGGTGACCGCCTGGCACGGGCAGTGGAACCTCCTCGAGCGGCGCGGAATGGACTTCCGCTACCTGGGCGAGCAGAAGCCGGGGAAGCCGGCGACCGTGCTCGGACGCATCCCGGGCACCCCCGACTGCGACAAGCCCGGACCCAACGGCAAGTTCTTCATCACCTGCCAGAAGGCCAACACGAAGGGCTTCGAGGACCAGTACAAGTTCGACAACCAGTTCATGCAGATCGCGCTCCAGACCGACTACCTGCACGGCAGGCTCGAGCCGCGCGTCGTGGCCATCCTCGATGTGAGCGGCATCTTCGGCTTCGCGCCGTCGGTGGTCTACCGCCTGACCGACAACGTCCTCCTGGCCGCCAGCTACGTCGCCATCGAAGGCTCGCGGCGGGCCGGATTGGCCACGTTCCGGGGGCACGACATCCTGCAGCTCAAGGTCCAGGCGCAGCTCAACTGAAGGGGCTCGCCGGGCTCGTCCCCGTACGAGCGTCGCGGCCGGGCAGGGCCTTCGCCTTGACACGCCGCAGCGGCCTCCCGTACTTTGCTTTCGTGCACGAGGCGCCGCGCAGCCAGAAGGCGGGCGCCGCGGAGCCGGCTCGCTCCCCGGCGTTGCGGGAGTGGACGAAGGAGATGGCCGAGCGGGCCCTCGACCGCGCCCACGCCTCCCCAGTCCCCGGCCGCCGCGGCAACCGCGAGAAGGAGCGCTTCGCGCTCCGTGCCCAGCACGTGAAGGCGCTCTTCCGGAGCCTCGAGACCTTGACCGCGGCGGTCAACAAGGAGGCGGGGACCCCGCTCCTCGTGATCGAGAGGATCCTGAACCCGAAGAACCTGGGGGGGATCGAGGTCCCGGACGGTGCGCGGCTCGTCCTCAAGTTCCTCGACCGCCGCCTCGAGGTGGTGGTGAGCCCGCTCGTCAACCTGGGCGGGCGGCCGGTGCCGGTGGGGGCGCTCGCGACGGCGTCGGTCATTCAATACGATCCGGCCGACCCTGCCGGTGCGGACTGGTACGACCTCCTGCTCCGCGAGGACGGGAGCTGGATACGCAAGGGAGCCGAGGGCGAGGCGCCACCGCCTCCTTTCGGCGAGAAGGAGATCCGCTCACTGCTCGAGTGGCTGGTCGGGTAGCGCCCGCTCCGCGGGCGAGGAGGTGGCACCATGTCCCTCCGGGTTTTGCTACCGCTGATCGCGCTCCTCGCCTCGCCCGCTGCGAGCGCCGTGAGACCCCTCTGCGCGCCGGGGCGCTTCGTCCTGCCGGGGTCCCCGCTCCTGGGATCCGGGCGCCCGGGAACCGACGCGGTCATCCTCGAGACGCCTCAGGTCTCGATCCGCAGCGGCTGCGCGCCGGTGGAAGCGCACGTGTGGGCGGCCAAGCGGGGCACGCGCATCAGGGCCGACTGGCGCGGCTGCGGCCAGTACAACGCGCGGGTCCGTCTCAATGCCACCGTCGACGCGGCCACCTGCGGGACGATGACCGGCGCGCTTCGCCTCGGGCGCTCGAGGTACCGGCGACGCTTCAGCGCGACGCGGGCCCAGATCTCCACCTCCTGCACGCGGGGCGACGACACCTACGCGGTGATCGAGCAACGCGTGCTCGCCTTCCGGGGCTGCACGGTGACGAGCTGCCACGGCGTCTTCGGTCAGGCGAGCCTCGACCTCCTCCCCGGCAGCTCCTACGAGAGCCTGGTCGGTGTGCCCGCCTCGAACCCGGCCGCTGCCGCCGCGGGGAAGCTCCGCGTCCTCCCGGGTCACGCCGCCGAGAGCTTCCTCTCGCAGAAGCTCCACGGCACGCTCGCCGACGGCGAGGGCGCGCGCATGCCGCTCGTCGGCCTCGCCCTCCCGCAGAGCGAGATCGACCTGGTGGATGCCTGGATCGACGCCGGCGCGCCGCGCACGGGCGTGGTCGCGGCGGCGCCCTGCCTGCTGGAGCCCGACTACGTGCCGACCACGCCCACGCCGCCGCCGCCCGGCGGCTACCAGCTCGTGCTCGACGGCCCGACCCTCGCGCCCGGCGAGGAGCTGGAGGGCTGCCTCTGGATGGCGGTCCCCAACCCGACCGACCTCGCGGTCGGCAAGTGGGAGTTCTTCCTGAACCCTGGCACGCACCACTTCGCGATCTTCCCGTGGGACAGGGAGGGCACGCCGCCCGTCGGCGTGTGGAAGGCGGGTGACACCGGCTGCACCTCGGGCGCGATGTTCGGCAACTCGCTCTCCGGGTCACCGCAGGCCCCGTACTACATCGACCTCTACGCGCCCGGCATCGCGCGCCTCCTGCGGGCCGGGACCTACGTCGGCCTCAACGCCCACTACGCGAACAACTTCGACGTGCCCATCCAGATGAAGGTGTGGACGAACGTCTACCCCTACCCGGGCACGCCCGAGCACATCGCCAAGACGCTCACCGACTTCAACGACATGTTCACGATCAGCGTGCCGCCCTTCACGCAGAAGGTGCAGCCCGGGCGCTTCACCAACGGCGGCACGACGCCGATCTACCTGCTCGGCCTCTCCGGCCACATGCACAAGCGCGGGCTCCGCTTCACCGCCCGGTGGTCCGACGGCAGCAAGGCCTACGAGAACTTCGACTGGTCGCACCCCGTGAGCCGGCCGTTCGAGCCGCCCGTCGTGCTGGTACCCGGCGACTGGGTCGACTTCGAGTGCCTGCACGACAACGGCGTCACCCGGCCGGTCAAGCGCGACGGGTCGGGCAATCCGACCACGCTCACCTTCGGGGTCACCACCGACGACGAGATGTGCGTGCTGACGGGGACCTACTACTGACCGGCGCCGCGTGCGCGCAGCGCGCCGGCGAAGAAGTGGTGCGTGATCTCGAGGTCGTGCAGGCCCCAGGTGCCGGCGCCCACGAGCCCCGCCGCCCGCACGTGACGG
>Ga0209058_1002469_pt1 | contig 15215 bp, 8 predicted proteins | sample GraSoiAngelo_147_FD_185904 | JGI IMG/M metagenome (GOLD analysis project Ga0209058, IMG submission 185904) | Grasslands soil microbial communities from the Angelo Coastal Reserve, California, USA - 14_1009_05_40cm (SPAdes) (version 2) | ecosystem: Environmental > Terrestrial > Soil > Grasslands ... | reverse complement strand
GGCGCGGCCATCCCGGATGTGAGCCAATTGCATAATCCCGAAGTAGAACCGATCTGTCGCAAGTACCTGGAGCTCCGCTATCGCATGATGCCCTATCTGTACAGCGCCGTTCGCGAATGTACGACAACCGGGATGCCCATCCTGCGCGCGTTATGGCTCCATTACCCTGACGATCCTAAAGCCGTCGCCTGTCAGGACGAGTACTTGTGGGGTCGCGACGTACTGGTGGCTCCCGTTGTCGAGCAGGGGGCGACTTCGCGCAAAGTCTATCTTCCCCGTGGAGTTTGGTACGATTTTTGGAGCAGTGAACGCGTGCAGGGAGGAACAGAGTTCGACCGCGAGGTCAACCTCGAGACCATTCCGCTCTACGTCCGCGCTGGAACCATTTTGCCTCTTGGGCCGGTGAAACAATATGTGGCGGAGAAAGTCGGTGAGCCGCTCTCCCTCACGATTTATCGGGGTGCAGATGGTTCCTTCTCGCTATTCGAAGACGACGGTATTTCTTTCAACTACCACAAGGGCGAATGGATGGGAATTCAAATGGTGTGGCACGATGCTCGGCGCGTCCTGAGTCTTTCTTTGGCCAGGGGTTCGCGAATGCTGCCGCCTTCGCCGAGGAATATCGAAGTTAAGCTCGGCCAAATCACACGCGCTGTTGTCTTCGACGGAAAGTCTATCGAGGTATCGCTCTAGACAGGCGCTTGGCTCTCGAGTCAAAGGAGCGTAAGCGTGAAGCCGAGTTTTGCACCTAACGACTCAGGAAGTTTCCGGTGATCTCGAGAAGAGGTTTCTTGAAGACAGCAGGCGCACTTCTTGTCGGTTCGCGTCGAAGTTTGCGAATCGGTGCGGCGGCAAACGGCGTTAGATATGTCGACGTTGCGGGTTCCGCGGGTATCTCTTTCCTACATGACAACGCAGCATCCCCTGAAAAATACTTAATTGAAACCATGGGTTCGGGGTGCGGATGGATCGATTACGATCAGAATGGATTGCTCGACCTTTATCTTGTCAATGGAGCATCTGCGCGACCGAACACGTCGAAGCACGCGGCGCGGAGCGCCCTTTATCGTAACAACGGAGATGGCACGTTTACAGACGTCACGATAAAGGCTGGCGTCGGAGCGGAAGGTCTGTTTGGAATGGGAGTTGCCGTGGGCGACTACGACAACGATGGGTTCCCTGATCTGCTAGTTCTAGGTTACGGACGGTCGATCCTGTTTCATAACAACGGCAATGGAACCTTCACCGATGTGACTGACCGCGCCGGTGTCGGAAATATCCGGAAATGGGGCTCCAGTGCAGCGTGGTTTGATTACGACAACGATGGCTTGCTGGACTTGGTGATCGCTAACTATGTGGATTGGTCGCCGGAGCGCAACTTCTGGTGCGGAGACAAGGGGCCCGGCCTCAGAAGTTATTGCCACCCAGACGTGTATCGCGGCGAGCCACCAACGCTCTATCACAATAACGGCGACGGCACGTTTTCCGACGTGAGCAAGCGCTCCGGAGTAGGAATCAAGCCTGGCAACGGGTTGGGTGTGGTCACCTTTGACTATGACAACGATGGGTGGCAGGACATTTTTATCGCCAACGACCACATGCCAAATTTCTTATTCCACAACAATCGCGACGGCACGTTTCGAGAGATAGGGTACTCGGCGGGCGTAGCAGTCGGCATCGATGGGCAGTTTGAAGCGGGGATGGGAACGGATGCCGCCGACACAACCGGGAGCGGCCGGTCAGACCTAATAGTTACCCATCTCGATCAACAACTCGCGCGCCTCTACCAAAACGTTGGCGAGGGGTATTTCGAGGATGCCACGTTCCGGTCAAAAATTTCGTATGCCACGTTTCACCTGAGCGGGTTCGGCACGCGCTTTATGGATTACGACAACGATGGCGCGCGCGATCTGTTCATGGCCAACGGCCACGTTTTGGACAACATTCAGCGCTACCACGCCGAGACGACGTACGCGGAACCCAAACTCATGTTCCGCAATGCCGGTCATGGTATTTTTGAGAATGTCAGCGACCAGCTTGGACCTGATTTTCTATTGCCGCGCGTCAGTCGCGGGGCGGCCATTGGAGATTTTGATAACGACGGAGATCTCGACATCCTCGTAAGCAACAATGGGCAGACTCCGCAACTTCTTCGCAACGACGGCGGCAACGCCAATGACTGGCTCCAGCTTCTTCTCATCGGCACGCGTTCGAACCGCGACGCTATTGGCGCTCGTGTGAGAGTCAGTGCTGGCGATCTGGTTCTTTACGATGAAAAAAAAGGCGGCATGAGCTATCAATCCACGCAGGATCCGCGGCTGCATTTCGGGCTCGGCCATCGCCCCACTGTCGAAGAAGTCGAAATTAAGTGGCCCAGCGGCGAGTTGACCAAACTCACGAGCATGAAATCCAATCAGTTCCTGGCCATCGAGGAAGGCAAAGGATTGGTTCCCCGCCCTTTTCCGCGCGTTCCTGGCAGATCCACTTGAACCAGTTTCCGCTCCCGCAATAGTTTTTTCGCCTGCTTACGGTTTCTGCTCGCCACGCTTCGTACCCAACGCCCCTGGAATCGCTTTGCTGTCGCCGGGAGCTGTCCGGATTCTTTGAGCTTGCTCCTCATTCAGCTTGGCAAGGATTGTCAGCATCGCTTCCGCTTGGCCGGACCGCCCTCTCTTCCGATATGTCGCTGCGAGCAGCGAATACACCGCGGGGTTCTGCGGATTGAGCCGTCGCCCGGTTTCCAAATGTTCGATCGCCGCTTCCAGCCGTCCATCCAAGAAGTCCACACGGCCGAGCCCAATTTGCGAACTGGCGTAATTGGGCCGCATAGCGACGGATTTTTCCAGCGCGTTGCGCGCCTCTGCAAATTCGGCTTGACCGGGGCTTGCTCCGGCGCGGATCAGTGCTTCCCCTAAAATTGCCAGCAATTGGTAGTCTTGTTTGCCTTCTGCGCTAGACGTTCGCGCCACACGAATCGCTTCTCGAAGGTTTCCTCCAAACAGATTCTCTTGCGCTTTCGCAAGATATCCGATCTCGGAATGCGGCGCGAGTTGCGCCGCCCGCTCGAAGTCCGTCCTCCCACCGTCAAAGTCATCGAGCGTCGAAAGCAGATAGCCTCGTTCGTAATGCAGCCGCGCGGACTCGGGAAGATGCTGGAGACCGAGTTCGATCACCCGAAGACTCTGCGCGGGCTCCTCCCGTCCCAGGAATGCATCTGCGACAAACAAATAGAGCTTTTCATCTCTAGGTGTGAACGCCGTCGCTTTCTGCAGCGCTTCGAATGCCTGGCCCGCCTGACCGTTGCCGGCGTACGCCTGTGCGAGCAAATTCTCAACGCTCGCATTATCACTTCCCCGTCGACGCAACGCGGTCAAAACCGAAATCGCCTTTTGAAATTGCCCGGTGCCGGCGTAGCAAAGCGCCAAGTTGAATTCCGCCGCGTATTCATTTGAAACGCGCCCTTGCGCTTCGAGAAGATGCGCAATCGCCTCCGCAAAATGGCCGCCCAGGGTTAGCGCAATCCCCGCCCGCAGCTCGGATTCGGCCTGCGCATTCTGGTCCGTTGCGGATGGCTTCATGGTTACTGGCGGCGAATCGGGCCGCGCCTGCGCGCGCGTTAATTCGCAAGCGCCTGCGATGAAAAAAATCCCTGCAATCGTCGCCCACCGGATTCCTTGCGGCATGAATCTTATTCCGTGCATCTGTAATTCTTATTTCCAGCTACCTTCGCCCTCCACAATTGTAATGTAACGATCGATCGGAAGATTCGCGAATCGCTCCGTCTTTCCGCTTGGATTCGGCCACTTCACTTCCATCCAGTCAATCTTGGTCCGTTGGCCTAGCCCCAGAACGATACGGGGATCATGGGCAGAGAGGTAGCTTCCCCCGCCCACTTTCCAGTGATGGTGCAGAAGGTCGCCGGACTGATAAACCACCTTTGTTCCTATGGCGTCTATATTTGCTTTGCGGCCGATCAACCGCAAACCGAGCCAGTGATTCCGCCGGCCAGCGTTGTTCCGCAGCAGTAGAGGCGCTCCGTCATTCTGCGTGACCAACACGTCAACCGAGCCATCGTTATCGAAGTCACCGAGGGCCATGCCGCGCGCCGCCAAATTCTTTGAAAAAACGGATCCACTCTCGGCGCTCACATTCTTAAGGCCCGACCCACTGTTCCGAATCAAAAGCATTGGCTCCCGGTAAGTCACATCCTCCATTCGCTTCTCCACCATGGTGTCGGGATGCCCGTTGCAAAGCAGCAAGTCCAGGTTGCCGTCGTTGTCATAGTCGAAAAACTTCAGTCCCCAGCCGCTGAGGCGGCTCGTCAAGGCATCGATGCCGGTGCGAATCGATACATCAGCAAACGTTTCATCTTTGCTGTTGTGAAAGAGCGCGAAGGACTCGTGATCCACATTGGCGACGAATAAATCGAGCCAGCCATCCTGGTCATAGTCCGCTGCATCGACTCCCATCCCCGATCGCGCCAAGCCAAATGAGTTGTATCCCACCCCTCCCAGCGAACCAATCTCCTCGAACCGGCCCTTGCCACGGTTGGCGAACAGAAAATTCGCAACCGTGTCGTTGCCCACGAAAAGGTCCATCCATCCATCGTTATTGATGTCCGCCGCCACCACCCCCCAAGCTTTCGCGGCAGGCCCGGCGATCCCGGATTCCTTGCTGACGTCGGTGAATGTGCCGTCGCCGTTGTTGTGGAACAGCCAACAAGGCATCGGCTTGTAGGGAGTCGGCTTGCAGTACCACCGCGTGTTGGTTGGTCCGTAACCGCAGAAAATGTTCTTGGATTTGTCAAAGCCTGCGAACCGGCAGACGAATAGGTCCAGCCGCCCATCGTTGTCGTAATCGAACCACACGGCGCTTGTGCCCCAGCCCTGTGCCGCGACCCCGGCCTTCGCGGTAACATCGGTGAACGTGCCGTCCCCATTATTATGATAGAGGATACTGTGGGGATACTGCGTCACGTAGAGATCTGGCCAGCCATCGCCGTCGTAGTCACCGACGGCAACACCCATACCGTAGGCATCCGCCGGCACGCCGGCTTTCTTCGTCACGTCCGTGAATGTGCCGTCGCGGTTGTTGCGATAGAGTGCGTTGCGGAGCGAAGCAGCCGGTTTATAGAAATCGCACGGTCCGCTGTTCACCAGGTAGATATCCATCCAGCCATCATTGTCGTAGTCCAGGAACGCGCATCCGGCGCCTACAGTTTCCGGCAGATACATTTCCGGAGACTGTCCGCTTACGTGAACCCAGGAGATACCGCTGGTGGAGGGCGGAACTTCTTCAAACGCGGCAACGGAATCCTTAGCTATTGCGGCGGCCGCTACGGTTTTTGTGCGCCCGAGCGCAGCGCTCATCCCAGACCACCCAAGAATCTGAAGCATGCGCCGCCGAGAAATCATGTGATTCCATCGCATTTGCCCGCCTGGTTTGCGTATGAGTGAAGCGCCGCACGCCTCTGCTATGGCCGGACCCCGCCTGGATTCTTCTCGGAGATTTGCTGTTGAATGGCCATCTCGCGCACGGCGTCGTCTTTGCGCCCCGTCCGTGCATACGCTATGGAAAGCTGGTAGTGGCCGGCGGCATCCCCTGGCAGCATCTTCACGTAGCGTTCCAGAGGAGCAACCGCTTCCGAAAAGCGTTCGGCCGAATTCAGGGACATGCCCAGGGCGAGATACGCCTCGGCAAATCCCGAATCCAATTTTGCCGCGTCCGTGAAGCGCGGAATTGCTTGACCCCAGTCTCCACTGCGCCGCGCAATCTCTCCCAGCCAGAAGGTCGCTGCTGCGTTGCGCGGATCAATTTTCAGCTCCGCTTCAAATTCTTTTCTTGCCTCTTCGGTGTTCGCCGCAGACTCGGTCTTCGACAGTGCCACGCGCCCCAATCGGAAATGAATCCCCGGCAAGTTCGGGTTCTGCTCCAGAATCTTTCGATATTCATTTCCGGCGGCGTCCCAGTTCTCGTGCGACTCGAGGGATTCCGCCTCAAGTTCGCGGGCCTGGTAGGAAGTAGGAGCGAGGTCCGCCATTTCCTGAGCCGCGCGCGTGGCAAGCTGCGAGAAATAGTGCGTCATCATGTAGAGGACTTCAGGGTCTTTCGGAAAGTCGCGCTTGAGGATCCACAGTGCGTTGACGGCCGTTTGCCCCTGATCGAGCCCCATGGCGCAACGCGCCGTCGCCATCGCCACGCGGTATTCCACTTGTTTGTCCAATGCTTGCGACAGCGACCTCTTCAGCACCGGCAGGGCTTCCTGGCAGCGTCCTTTCGCAGCTAGATCAATGGCATGCTCGGCCGAAGTAGAAACAGCCGCTGCTGGCGACGATTTCAGAGCAACCTGGGCGAAGAGGGGTGCGGCCGTGAGAATTGCTCCCAACAGACCGGCAGAGCCAAGACAAAGTCCCTTAGACATGAAGACGCATCACCATAAAGCTGCGAAAGGAATAAATTATATCGCGATCCGAAATCAGAGAACTGCATTTCCCCAGAAGCTGCCCGAACTGATCCTTACCGCTTTTTTTTGGGGACTGCCGCCCGGGCGCTTACCGTGTTGATGCCACCAAGATAAGTCCTTTTGAATCTGGCGTTTATGAAATGCATATTCCATGGGCCCTTTGTTTTCATATGTGAAATGCCCGGGGGTGTGTACCCCGGTGTGTACCCCCCGGCTCTTTTGGGAGAGCTAGAGCGACACCTTGCGCGGAGAGCGCGAATCAAGGAACGAAAGACTACGGAGGCATCCATGGCAATCCCCGGGGTGTGGGGGATAATCTCGCCCAATGAATGCCTCCGCAAGGTCAGCTGGAAGCTGGCCTGTCCGGGTTAAAATTCAATGTTGGCCCGGAACCCGATCTGGCGTTCCCCTTGTGCCAACAATCCATTCTGAAAAGTTCTAATCACGTTGACCCTTCCGAAGTTCGAGCTTCGGATATTGCCGTTGACGGCGCCCCATACCGGGTGGTTCCACACGTTCTCGAATTCCGTCTGTAAACTGAAGCGCAGATTCTCCCGGATGCGGACGGTCTTGGTAATGGCCATGTCCTGGAAAAACTCATGCGGACTATGGATAAACGGATTACCAGACGATGTCCCGGCAACTGTGTTGGATGAAAGGAGAGGCTTGTACTTCGCCGGATCAAGTCCATACGCATAGGTTTTCCCTGGAGCGGCGGTTACTCCGACCGCATTCTGCAGTTGCGAAACCGTGACGCCTGTCAAGACGACGCCGCCATCGCCCAGATCGAACCCGCCTGGTCCGTCACCAAAGGGAGTCGAGGCGGGACCATTGGTGGTGCGGAATCCGCCGATCAATTGCGAAGGTAGGCCGGTCTGGTAAGTCAAAATGGTTCCAATACTCCAGCCTCCCACTACCCTGTCCACGACTCCGCCGCGGTTGGCCATGGCCTTACCCTTGCCGAAGGGCAAGTCGTAGGTGCCGTTGGCATGGAAGACGTGCCGGATATCAAACAGCGTGGGGCCGTAACTTTGGCGCAGGTTACGCATGGTAAAGAGCCGGAATGCTCCGGTCCACGTGTTCCCCGGCTGGACTCCCAACGTATGGCTCCAGGTGTAGTTGGCGTCGAATTGCATGCCGTGCCAATGTCTCTGCCGCCAATCCACTTGGAGGGCGTGGTAGTCGCCAAAGCCCGGATCGGTTAGGTAACCGGTCGCCTTGCCCGCATTGTACGGGTTCGCTTGGAAGAAGTTAATCGGATAGCCGTGCCCAGGATTCGCTGCTCCATTGAGGGCGCAAGGTGAGAAATTCGCGCTTCCAATCAAGTTGCAGAGATAGGTCGATGACCCTGCCAAGTCGCTTGCGAAGTCCCCCGCCCGCCCGTTATTCAGATAATTGGCAAACGTTCCGTTGGAGAACCCTGCCGGATCCAATCCGCCCGGGTTTGTGAAGGCGGCTGTAAGAATCGGTAATGGAGACTGTCCAGGCAATCCCTGATTTTGGAAGCTAGGATTCGCCGCACAACTGGCGTTCGCCATGCAGGCTGTCAGGTTCTGCTGTGCCAACTTGAATTCAGACAGAAATCCGTTTTCGAAGATATTTACTTCGTTCGGATTCAGCTTCACCCACTGGTGAACGCTGCGGTTTCCCTGGTATCGGATTTCGATGACGTTGCTCTGGCCGATTTCACGCTGAATGCCCAGGTTCCAGGACTCCACGTAGGGCTGGCGAATGTTGGGATCGATGCCGTTCACTCCTGTCCAGTAGCCGAAAAAGGTTTCATTGGACTCGGGAATAACATTTTGATAAGTCGCAGGGCTTAGGGTGTACGGCGCCGGCTGTCCCATGCCCAACTCATAACTTCCGGCATAGTATCCTCCTGTCGCCGGGAGCGGCGCGCCGGGAGTGACCGGACTCAAATTGAAAGCTTGATAAAACGCATAGCCGGAGTTCGACGCCGAGTTCCAGAAGAACTGGTAGGGTTCGGTGAACCGTCGCAGCGCGAAGCCGGCGCGAACCACAGTCTTGCCCCCCTTGAACATCTTCCCCATGAGTCCGTCTGAATAAGTCGGATTCCAAGCAAGGCCTATCGAAGGCTGCGGGCTGACATTCCATGGCTTGTACACATGGATTCTCCCTACGTAGCTTGGGTTTAGGCCCGCCGGATCGCTGGTTAGAGTTCCTGGCTTAAAGATGTTGTTAACTCCCGAAGGCCCCCAGATCCCGACTGGGTCGGCGCTGTGGTAGGCGCCGGTCAGGTCATGGTCGTCACCCGTGAAATCCCAGCGAAGCCCCAGGTTCACGGTGAGATCCGACTTTACGCGCCAAGCATCCTCAACGAACATGCCCCAAGCCGATTGGAGTTCGTTGAGGTTATAACCACTCACATTCGTGCTGTACTTTCCCGTCTTGATATCATACGGGAAGCCTGCGCCACCCGGACTAACGCCGCTGATCCTGCCTCTTAGCACTGAGTACAGGTCTTCCGCGTTGGACCGATCCGTCGCCGAGGCGTTGGGAAAATGGCTCGCAAAGTAGTTTTCAATCGCCGTCGTCGCCGGATCATCGGTGACCAGGCCGATGGCGTCAAAGGGGAAGCCCGCCGGCGCGTTGTTGTAATGGTCTTGCTCGCGATAGTAAGAAAACCCGAAGTTCACCAAATGCTTGTGGAGCTGCCATGAAACATTGTCCGCCGCATTCACAAGCGGATAGTAGGTCTGGATCGGAAGGTTGTTGAAGACCTGGCCGGAGGTACCCACCGAACTTGGCCAGTCGATCTCCGGCAGTTTGAGATATCCATTGCTCGCGTCGTAACTGTACTTCGCAAGATTGAATAGGTACCCGCCCCGGAACTGGTTAACGATGGTCGGCTTGATGGTCCAGTCAAAGCCGAGCGCTGCGGTAAAGTACTCAAATTTATTTGACGCTCCATAGGTCTTGAAGGCGGCTCCTGGGAAAGGCGGTGGCCCAGCGCCGGGCTGGTTCCACTTCGTCATATTCCACGATACATACATCCGCAGGTTGTCCTTGATGTTGTAATCGACGCGCACGGTCGGGAGCCAGTACGTGATCGGAGACTGCACCGGGAAGACGATGTTGTCTATGTAGGGCAAGGCTGTTGGTGTGACCGTCCCCCCGCTTAGCGAGCCGTTGATGGCGCTGAATAGGCCCGTGGTCACCGCATTTGGCGAGGAAGGCAGACCTGCGGGCCCCGCAACATCCGTAAACAGATTGATTGTGTGCGTTCCGTTCGCGTCGGACCAGGTGAAGTTACCCGCCTGCGCCGCCTGGGTCGGAAAATTTGTGCCGCCTGTGGAATTGTAAGCAGTCGACGCGCTCGTGCTATAAGAGCCGGGCTGCTTGGACATCGCAAAAGTCCCGAAGAAAAACAACTTGTTCTTGATCGCCGCTCCGCCGATGCTGCCGCCAAAGTCATTTAAGTGGAACTTAGGCTTCGGCGTACCGCCGGCGTCATTCACCCAGCTATTCGCGTTCAATGCGGAATTCCGGTGGTCTTCAAAAAGGCGCCCGTGGAACGTGTTGCTTCCGCGGCGAGTCACGAAATTGACCTGGAAATTCGACTGCCCAAACCCCGCGTTCGTGTTGAGCTGGTCGGTCTCGACGGTCATCTCCTGCATGTCTTCGATGCGCGCCTCGACAAGAGGCTGAGAAGCGCCGCCGAACTTCATGCGGCTGGTTGTCGCGATTACACCGTCGATGTTATTTCCCGTCGCGGCCAGCGGCATCCCATTCCAGGTCGTTTGGCCTCCGTTGCTAACGGCGCCGGGAACGATGCGGGACAATTGCGAAATGTCGCGGCCTATAACGGGCAGTTCCTCGATCTGCCCCAAATCAATCTCGCCGGTGATCGCGTTCGAAGTTCTCTCGACCACGGGCGCTTGCTCGACAACCTTGACCTCCGCGGCCTGCGTTCCCACGGTGAGCGAAACATTGATGTCCGTGGTGCGTGTGGCTTGCACGGACACCGATTCAAAAACTTGGTCTTGAAAGCCGCCCTTGCTCACCATCAGTTTGTAGGTCCCAATGGACAAGCTCACAAACGAGTACACCCCGCCAGAATCCGTAACTGCGGTCCGGACATTGTTCGACGCCAGATCTTCCAGTTTCAGATTGGCGCCCGGAACAACCGCTCCGCTCTGGTCGAGAACTTTGACTGCAATGGTCCCTTGAGACGCTATCTGCCCCCAGGCACTGGGGGCGATGAAGAGGACAACCAAAAGAAACAACCCAGGAATCCGGCACACAAATTCGCGAACACCCCGTTTAACCGCCATCACACCCTCCTGATACGGAGTTATGTATAAATTATACAGAACTACTCCGTTGAGGCCTTTTACTCCTTGTCTCGAAGGCTTGTCAAGCATTATTTGCAAGCGCTTGCATTTTCCAGCCCCCACACTGCACTTCCTCGCTTGTTCAATCGGAATATAATGGCGAATCATGCTACGAGGTCGAGCACATGGGCCTTCTCAGGTCAGCCCTGCCCTGGTAATGATGGTTGCCGCTCTCGTTTGCGGGACCGCTGGGGAATTGCTGGGCGCCCAGGCAGAGCGAAAGATGTCGGAGGGGAGCTCCTCGTCAGCCCGCATCGAGCAGGGTGTAGATCTTGCTGCGAAGGGCAAATGCCCGGAGGCGCTCGCAATTTTGAGAAAATCCATCCCCGCTCCCGTTGATAAGCAGCTTCGCTATAGGGCCGCGATGGCCAGCGCGCAATGTGGAATGAGTGTCGACCAGGCTGATGTCGTCGTCGAATCACTCCTCTTGCTGAACCGCGAGTTTCCCGACGATTCCAAGGTGCTCTACATTACTTCACGCTATTACTCCGAACTGGCCAATCGTGCCGCCCGGAAACTCACTGTGAAGGCTCCCTCCTCTGCCGAAGCACAGGTGCTCATGGCAGAGGCCTATCAGGCGCGGGGGGATTTCGAAAGTGCGACAGCGAAATACCGCAGGATTCTGGAGCAGTACCCAAAGCAGCCCGGTGTTCATTACCAACTCGGCCAAATCATTCTCGCCAAAATGCCGGCCGCTACCGAGGAAGCCAAGAGAGAATTCGAGGCCGAGCTGCAAGTCAATGCAAACTCACCCGCAGCAGAGTACATGCTTGGAGATCTTGCTTCGAGGGCGATGAAGAATGATGAGGCCATCCCGCATTTTTCCCGGGCCACGGAACTTGACGTGAGTCTGGCGCAGCCCTATCTTGGGCTCGGTGTGGCGCTCAACGCCGTGGGAAGGTTTACGGACGCGATCGACGCTCTCAAAAAATATGTCCGGCTAACCCCCGCGGACCCAGCGGGATATTATCAACTTGCTATCGCCTATTCACGGATTGGAAACAAACAGGAAGCGGATAAGCAAAGGACTCTTCAACTGGATGCCGAGGAAAAGTTGAAACTGCATTCGGCACCCACCCAAGGCGCGCCGCAGCCGCGCTAAAGGCTGAGGGATTTAACGAACAATCGCATCTCGTCAATGCTGATTGAGCAACTCACTCCTGTGCGCGAACTTCTTGCTTACGTGCCGCCTAGTTCCACTTCCCTTCCCCTTCTACAACCGTTATGTACCGGTCGATGGGCAAATCCTTCAACCGTTCTGAAGTGCCGCTGGGCTGTGGCCATTTCACTTCGACCCAATCGATTTTGGTTCGCGGCCCAAGTCCCAGCACGATTCGTGGATCGTGGTAGGAGAGATAGCTACCGCCACCAACCTTGAATTGGTGGCGCTCAAGGTCGCCGGCGCGATATGTTATTTTGGCGCCCACCGCATCCCGGTTGCATTTTCGTCCAACCAGGTGAATCCCGAGCCAGTGGTTGCGCCGCCCTGCGTTATTCCGCAATAAGATGGGAGCGTCATTGCTCACCGAGACTAGCGCATCCACCGATCCGTCGTTGTTGAAGTCGCCGATCGCCAGACCGCGGCCGGCAATCCGCTTCGAGAAGACGGTGCCGCTCTGTTTGCTCACATCTTCAAACCCTCGGCCCGTGTTGCGGTACAGCATCATGGGCTCGGCATAGGTCACGCCGGGAATCATCTTATCGACGTTCAGTTCGGGGTGGCCGTTAGAGAGAAGCAGGTCGGAGTTCCCGTCATTGTCGTAGTCGAGGAATTTCTGGCCCATACCGCTCAACAATAACGTCCCTGAGGCGATTCCAAAAGCCGGTGCGACATCGGTGAAGGTTTCGTCCCGGTTGTTGTGATAGAGCGAAAACATCTCGTGGTCGATATTCGCAACGAACAGGTCCATCCATCCGTCCTGATCGTAATCGCAGGCATCCACTCCCATCCCCGAGCGTGCGCGACCGAGGGGATTGTAGCCGACGCCGGAAAGCGCTCCGATTTCATCGAACCGGCCATTCCCTCGATTGACGAACAGAAAATTAGGAACCGTATCGTTGCCGACGAAGAGGTCCATCCATCCGTCATTGTTGATGTCCGCGGCAACCACTCCCCATCCTTTCCCCAGCGATCGGGCGATACCGGAAGCCTTGCTCACGTCGGTGAAAGTCCCGTCCCCGTTATTGTGAAAGAGCCAACAAGGCATGGGCTTGTAAAAGCCCGGGTGGCAGTACCACCTCTCGCCGGATAGCTTGTTGCCGCACCAGATGGTCTTGTCGAGTTGTGCGAACTGGAGCACGAACAAATCCAGCCGCCCGTCGTTGTCATAGTCAAACCAGACCGCACTGGTGCTCCAACCGGGCGCAGACACTCCGGCTTTGGCAGTCACGTCCGTAAACGTGCCATCCCTATTGTTGTGGTAGAGGATGCCCTGCGCATACTGAGTCACGTAGAGGTCGGGAAATCCGTCGTTGTCGTAGTCACCCACTGCCACGCCCATGCCGTAGGCGTTTCCGGTCACACCGGCTTTTTCCGTTACATCCGTAAACGTTCCATCCCGGTCGTTGCGGTACAGGGCGTTTCGCAGACGCTGCTGCGGCGTATAGAAGTCACACTTGCCGCTGTTCACGAGGTAGATGTCCATCCAGCCGTCGTTGTCGTAGTCGAGGAAGGCACAACCCGCGCCGTCTGTTTCCGGCAAGTACTTCGAGGGCGAGAGTCCCGCGGTATGCACCCAGCGGATGCCGCTTGCCGAAGGTGGAATCTCCTCGAAGTCGGGCAAAGCCCTGGGTTCGGAAGGCAGCGCAGCTTGGAGCGGACCCGGGACGGCCCTCGCCATCAAGCTGTACGTTGTTCCTCGCCCCACCATGCTGAGGAAGCGTCTGCGAGAAAGATAATTTCGCCATTCCTTCTGAAGTCTGCCAATCAAACCGGCCCCCTTGGAGCCTCGTCCCAATTCTCGAGTGTTATCAGCGCATTCTCCACAAGTTACTTGCGGCCGGTCGTTGCCGACGGTGCGGGTTGAGAAGGGGCGGAAGAGAGTTTTTCGGCGTTGAAATCCGCGACGCCAATCTGAATCACCGTGTCTCGCGACGATTTGTTCTCCGGCTTTTGCGTCCACACTCCGTACACGCGTCCGTTCAAAGCGGCAATTCCGTTGTAATCGCCCATGAAGACTCCTTGCGCGTCAAACGGTTGGTCCATCCAGGCAAAGTTCTGATAGGTACGCCCACCGTCACTGGATCTGGCGAGAGTGACCGTCTGTTGCCTGTTCTTCGGGTCGCCGCGACGGTCGTAGAAGACGACGTACACCGCACCATCTCTCGGATCAACAGTCATCCATTGAAAAAACTGATCCGCGCCGTCGTGCGCGGGGTCATTGTTGACGCGAACGGCTGGACTCCACGTTTCGCCGTAATCCGCGGACCTCGAGCAGAATACGTCCACATCGCCATTGCGGTAATCGCTCCACGTCACGTACAGCCAGGCGCTCTTCGCGCCGCCACGCGGGTCGATGGCAATTTGTGCAAATCCATTGGCCCGCGACACGGCTTGCAGCGTAAACATCGTGGGGGCCGTGTCAATAATATTTCGCGTATGAGAAAAGGTCACACCGCCATCGTGAGAAGTGGTGAAAACGACGTGACTGCCGTCCGTCCACACCGCGTACAGAGTGCTATCTGGCCCGACGGCACCGGCAAATCCCTCAATGGCTCCGTTATCGTCGCGCGGAAGTCCGCGAATGTTGTCGATCTCCACAGGCTTGGACCAAGTCCTTCCGTGATCCGTGGAGCGAACAAATAGAAGTTGCGAGTCAATCAACGTCCATCGCGTCCACCCGATGTAAAGGTTTCCGGCATGAGGTCCGGGTCCTGTATCAGCGACGATGTAGGGCTTGTCTTCCCACGGAACCGCGGATTCATTGGGCTGCTCCGTCGCGGCGACATCCTGTGACTCCCAGGTGGCGCCCCCGTCCAGCGAACGGCGAACGTAAATGCCGTTGCGCGACGAGTTATGACCCCAATAATTAAAAGTGCCCAGCTTGTCGAAGGCGATGTAACAGATGTAGGCCCGTCCTTCATTATCATAGGTGACCGAGACATCCCCAGAAACGCGATAGTTTGGCGGCTCGATTCCATTTGCGAGTTGCCAATGGCGTCCAGCATCGGTGGAATAAGCGATATGAGCGTTGTCCTGAAAAGCAGCAACAACTTGCTGAGGATTCCCGGGATTCACAGCGATCGAAGGTTCGGTGAAGAAGCCCGGTTTGGGTGTCACATTGCTGACTTCCGCTTTTGGCGCTTTTGGAAGCCCCTGGGAAGACGCACTGTTACTGATCAAGACCGCAATCGCGCTGAGCATCCCAAATCTCAGGATCACTTGCTTCATCGGGAAC
>Ga0209058_1002447_pt1 | contig 15303 bp, 8 predicted proteins | sample GraSoiAngelo_147_FD_185904 | JGI IMG/M metagenome (GOLD analysis project Ga0209058, IMG submission 185904) | Grasslands soil microbial communities from the Angelo Coastal Reserve, California, USA - 14_1009_05_40cm (SPAdes) (version 2) | ecosystem: Environmental > Terrestrial > Soil > Grasslands ... | reverse complement strand
GGCGGTCTACATCCAGGGGAACGAGCTTCTCGCGAGTGCGATCGACCCCGCCGCATTTTCGAACCTGACGGGCGACTTCGTCGCGATGCGGGCCCATGCCGCGGGCCTCGAGATCAATGGTCTCTCCCTCTCCGTGTTCATCGTCGCCCTCGAATCGTACCATGGCGGGGTCGGCACGATCCCATTCCCAGCGGGTCCGCGCAACGTCTCCCTCGATGTCGGATTGCGGGAGCAGATTGTCGCGGAGAGCGGCTTTCCCGTGGCGACGTCCGGGAACCTCAGCCTGTTCGGCTTACATCTCACGGACCTCCCGATCGTTGGCCCGCCGCCGACGCGCTCGGAGCTCTTTCCGGACAATTGGGCGTACGTCCGACCGGATCTCCTCATCGCCATGAACGCGACGCAAGGCGGACCGGTTCAAGCGATCCTCGCCGATGCGCCACTGGACCCCGCGGTCATCGCATCCCTCCGGCTCACGCGGCTCGAGACGCTCGGCGCGATCGGGTTTGTCCGCGGAAGCGTCGCGGAGGTCCAGTCGTCGCTCACGCTCCTCGCCCTGGTCATCGCGGTCGTCATCGGCCTGCTCGTGTATGCGGCGATGAGCCTCGAAGTTCACGCGCGGGCGCGGGAGATCGCCACGCTCCGGAGTCTCGGCGCGTCCCCCGCCACGGTGGCCGGAGTCTACGAGGCGCAGGCGCTGGTCCTTGCGCTCTCGGGGGCGATCCTCGGATCGGCGCTCGGGGTCGTCGCCGTGCATGCGGTCGTCTCGTTCGCTCCTCTGGCCGGTCTCCCGAATCTCGTAATCTTGTCGCCGCCGGGCGTGGCGGTCGTCTATGCGCTCCTGATCTCCTTGGCGGCCGCCGGTTTGGCAGGCCTCGTGCCATCTCGCCGTGCCGCCGTCCTCGTGCGGACGAAGGGGGCCGTCCCATCCTGATCGGACCGCGTGCCTTCGCCGGCCTCGTGATCTGCGCATTCCTCCTCGGGGCCACATGGCCGATCCTCGCCGCTCTTCCCGGCGTGCCGGCTCACATCCTCGCGGGTGATGCGTATCTCGTGACGCAGGGAAGCGGGGCCTACTCGGTCAACGAGAGCCTCGCGGACAATCTCACCGCGCAACCGTGGGCGCGAATCGTGAGCCCCGAGATCCTGAGCCTCGGGACGCTCCACGGAGAGCCGGTCGTCGTGCGTGCCGCCAACCCCGTCGCGCTCTTCTCCCTCGAGGGCGGCACGTGGGTCCAGCCGCCGAGCGATGGAGATCGGCCCGCGTACGCGGGAGAGGGCCTTCTGCGTCGAGTCGGACTGGCAGTGGGAGACAACCTGACCCTCGTCGGCTCCGCGGTGCCTCGGATCGCGTTCGTCCGGATTGCAGGGATCTTCCGGACCGCCACGCCAGCGAACGATGAGCTGCTCGTGGACTTCGCGGTCGGCCGATTTCTTTCGGGATTGGGCGGGACCGGGTTTCACTCGATTCGGATCCGGACATCGGATCCCACCGCGCTCCTCACGTTCCTCCGGGGATTCGGAGCGAGCGTCCACGTGACCGGACCGGACTTGCCGCGCGCGGACGTCGCAAGCGACCCGCCGACCGACGAGCGGATCTCGAATCTCATCCTCCGGACGGGAATCGGCGGGGCACCGCGCGACTACCTGTCGACCGCCGTCGCGGAGGCGACCAGCTCCGTGACCGTCGTCGCGTACGGGATCGCAGTGCTCCTCGGGATTCTAGTCGCGTTCGGGACTCATGCTGTTCAAGCCAGGGCCCTAGCCGACCGGGTTCCGGCCATCGGTGTACTGCGCGCGATCGGCGCGGGCAACCATTGGATGCGACGTCGGCTCCTCGCGGAATTACTTCCGCTGTCCGTGGGCGCTGCGATCCTTGGGGCGGGGCTCGGCTTCCTCGCGGAGAAATGGCTGCAGCCGAACGCGAGCTTGGTCATCTTTGGCCACGAGGTCTTGATTTCGTTCGACGTCGTGGCGTTCGCGTTCGTTGTCCTCGCGATTGTCGCGATCTCGATGATCTCAGGGTTGGTGCTCCTCCGGGCCGCTATGGCGACGCGGCCGGTGGAGGCGATTCGAGAAACGGCCGCGGTCCAATCGCCGCAATCGCTGGAGGTGATCCTGCGCGGCTGAGGACCGATTGGGCCATCCTCGCCGCCCTCGTGTGTGTCGCGTTCGCCACGAGGCTCGTGCCGCTTACCTTCAGCCCGCTCCCGTTCGGCATCGACGGGTTCGCTCTCGCGCGCATCTCGAGCGACATCGCCGCGACAGGGGGTTGGCGGATCGACCCCGCGGACACGAACAGCTACAACCAGAAACTTCCTGGGTTCTCCCTCCTCTGGTCGGCCGTCGCCTCGCTCGGCGGGTTGTCTCCGCTCGGTCACGTCCAAATCCTGATGCCGCTACTCGCGTCGCTCGCTGTCGTCCCCGCGTATCTGTTCGGCGTGAAGGCAACGGGCCGACGTTTGGGCGGGTTCGTGGCGGGCCTGTTCATCGTATTCTTCGGGAGCTTCCTCCTGCTGACGAGCTCGGTCTCGAAAGAATCGATTGGCTTGCTGGTCTTCCCGGTCGCGGTCCTCTTGTTCCTAGAACGGCGGGATGCGCGGAAGCGCGCGCTATCGGTCGTCCTCCTGCTCTTCCTTGCGTTCCTTCACCCGTTGACGACGCTCCTGACGCTCGGGATGACCTCGGCGCTCGTCGTCCTGGCGCAGCGCCGCGCGATCGCCCGCGGGCGGTTCTCCCTCCGGTCCGTCGCCGTCGATGTGGCCACGGGTCCGGCTCTCGCGATCCCGGCCTGGGCGTACTACTCCGCGGTCGACTTGCCGTTCCTCGCCGACCTCTTGGCGGCAGACGCGCTCGTCCTCTTCCTGGGGATCGTCATCTTGCTGACGGCGCTCATCGCGCCGATGGCTCGGCCGGCGAGGCTTCGGGTCGGCCGGCGATTCGTCTCCCCCGTGGCTCGCGGGGTCCTCGTGCCCGCGATTGGCGTCCTCGTGGTGCTCGGCAATGCGCGCAATGGCCTCTTCGCGGGAGCCGTCGGCACGAAGTCCGCCCTGCTCGAGATGCTTCCAGCAATCGGCGTCCTCGCCGCGTTCGCGGTGGCGGGTTATCAGCTCGTGCGGCGGACCACGAATCGGACGAACGACTTGGCGGTCTCGATGCTGGTCGCTCCCGTTGCCCTGATCCTGTTCGGACTGCTCCGCGGCTTGGATCCGGAAGGCCTCTTGATTCTCTATCGCTCCATCGACTTCCTCGACTACGCGTTCGCGGTCCTGATCGGGGTGGCGTTTGTCGCCGCCTGGAGATGGCTCGGACGGCGGAGGGGGGCGAAGGCAGTCCTTTTCACCGGGCTCCTCGCGGCCCTCCTCGCCACGACTCCCATGGCATGGAACACGCCCGCGGTCTTTGGCGTTGAAAACGTCACAACCCCGCAAGAGTTCCGGGCGCTTGCGCTGCTCGCCTCGTTCGGGGCTCGAAACGTTACCACCGATCAGCGCATGGCAGACGTCGGCGCGATGTGGTTCGGGTACGCGATGGATCCATCCCTGCCGCTGAAGCTCCGCGACAACGAGAGCGTCGAGTCATTCGAGTACGCGCTCGTCTTGGAGCGGTGGATGACAGCGGGCGCTCAAGTACACCCCGCCCCGAACATCGTAATCTCTGCGGGAATTCTGGAGGCGTTCCTCGCGGCGAACCGAGTCATGTATGTGGCGGGGCCGCTCGGAAACCGCGTCTTCGTCGTTCAGATTCTGGTTCAATGAGTTCGTTGGATCTCTCCCGTCTTGGTCGCGGCCCCCCTCGGCGGATACCTTTATTGTCGCCCGGGCGAATGGCTTTGCCCTTGAGGCTTCGTGGAGGAATGCTACGAGCATCGGCCATGATGATCGCCCTCGCCGTCGCGGTCTCAGTTGGTGCTTTCAGCGGAACGTTTTTCGCACGAGGCGAACAGCGCCCGGCTCCGGCGCCGCTCAACGTGGGCTATATTAGCGATCCGATCAGCGAGTTCCGGACGGACGTGGACGGCGATGGTCTGTTCGACGCGTTGGTCCTCCGGATCCCATTTGTCGTCAATGAATCGGGACACTTCTCCCTTCAGGCATGGATGACCGCGAACGGGGCGTCCGCGGCGAACTTCACCAACCTCGTGTTGTCGGCTGGAACCCACGTCGTCGATCTGGTGTTGCCCGGGTGGCGAATTCGACTGACGCAGACGGACGGCCCCTATGCCGTCGAGATTTTCATGTACAACGCGGACACCGGTAACTCAACTGACCGTCAGTATCAAACCGCCGCGTACGACTGGACGACCTTCGAGTTCCTCGCCGAGCTCCAAGGCGGTCTAGCCGACCGTGCGATCGACCCGGATGGCGATGGGCTCTACAACTACCTCGAGGTCCGCGGAGTGCTAAACGTTACGAAGGCCCAGGACTACGACCTCCGCGCCGATCTGTTCTCGCAAGGCGGGACATGGTCCTACGCGTACGCACTCAATCACACGTACTGGGCTGCCGGGACGTGGCTGTTCGTCCTTCGATTTTCAGGGGACCAGATCCAAAAGAGCGGGGTCGATGGCCCGTATCGCGTCGAGGTCCGACTCGGTGGGGAGTATTCGGACTGGTGGCAGACCGAATCGTTCGTGACGGGTGCGTATTCCGCCTCCCAGTTCTACCACCAGCCGGTCGTCTTCCGAGGCAATCTCACCGATCAGGGGGTTGACCTCGATGGAAACGGCCTCTTCGACGTGATTCGAATCGGGATCCCGATCACGGTCACCGTAAGCGGCGCGTACCGCGTGAGCGGGACCCTCACGAATTTCCGCGGAGAGTCGTTCTCCGTATTCCGCGATCTGACGCTGTCCCTTTCCGATGTGAACATGACGCTCGACTTCGATGCGTTCACCCTCAAGGGCTCGTTGCTCGATTCCGCGTACTCGCTCGATCTCTATGTCTTCGAGTTTGCGAGCGCATACTACATCCACGCGACCCACTCGACGGGCGTGTACCGTTGGTCGGAGCTCGACAACCCGTATGCGAACTGGGTGCCGGACTTGCGCGTCGAGACGATCGACGACAACGGGGATGGATTGCTCGACGAGCTACGCCTGAACGCCACCTTCCTTGCGAAGCGCGCCGCGACGTTTTCCGTTTGGTTCAATGGTGACTTTACGTACTGCGGATACAACTGCCATGTCGAAAACACGATCTCGGTAACGGGCGGCCCGGGCCTCGTTTCGGTCGAAACGTCATTCCCCGGATGGCGTGTCCGGGTCGCCGGATCCAACGGCACCTACCGGTTCTTTGCGACGCTCTTCGCGGAGTCCTACCTGTTAGAATCGGAAACGGCGGAGGCGAACTTCACTTACGACCAATTTTCGCGCGCTCTCGCCTTGCGAGGTCCGATCCTCTATCGGACGGTGGACAACGACGGGGACGGCCTCGTGAACCAACTCGTGGCCATCGTCCCCCTCCGAAACTTCCAGTCGGGACCATACACGTTCACCGCCGCGGCCTACAACGCCTCGAGCTATTCGGCCGTGTTCTCCACAAGGCAGCGATACCTAGAGCCGGGAGACATCGACGTCGAGTTCCCACTCAGCGGTCTTCTCGTCCGCCAGCTTGGAGCCAACGTATCCTTCTACCTTTCGGCGACCCTTCCGTGGGGATTCAGCACGTTCACCGTTCTGGAAATCCGGATTCCCCCCATGGAGGTTGATCCGTCGATCTTCCAAACGGCGATCATGAAGGACGTGACGTTTAGTTCGAACCCGCCGCCGGCGAACGTCTGCTGCGGATTTCTTCGTCTCGTTAACTATTCGAATGCGCTTGTCTTGGACATTCGACTAGACTCGCGAGGACAAGCGACCGCGGCAATCCCGGACGTCAGTTACGTCGGCGTGGCGGCGGTGCCGGGGTCTCCCGCTTTCTACAGCTGGACCGGACGGGTCCCGGCGCCGCTTCCAGGAAACGTCATCCTGAACGTGACACGGACCCGACCTCACACCGACGATTTCCTTGACGTAACGATCACCAACTGGTCCTCCGGACGAGCATGGCTGAACCGGACTCTCGCCAGCGATCCTTTCACCCGGTTCAATGCAGACCTGACCTATGATGCGGATGGAATGCTCACATCCGAGGAGATCCGGAACGCCTTCAAATTCCTCTGGCCCGGCATCGTTCTCGGCGTAATCCTGCAGGCCGACAACTACAGCGTCCCGGTGAGCCGTGCGGGGCCCGACGAAGGCGTGGGGGTCGGGCCCGTAGAGACAGGTGACCCGATCACGCTGGCCATGCCCGGGTCTCTCGCGCTGCCCGAAGTGGAGTCGAGTTCCCACACCCTCGTCGTCAACCTCACGGGAGGAAATCCATACTACACGCCCTCCGCCCGAGTCCGAGTGCCGCTAGGGTGGAACATCACGAACGTGGCCACCGCGAGCGGTGTGGTTGTGTCCGGTGTGGGGACTCGAGAGGTTCTCATTGTGGTAACGGAGAATCGCACGTTCCCCTCCGACGCCGTCCTGACCGTCCATCCGACAACCCCGGCGGCCCCTCGAGGACAAATCTCCGGTCGCATCTTGGGCGGCGGCGGAATGCCGCTCCCGGGAGCCCACGCAACGGCGGTCCGCGATGGAGTCGAGGTCTCGAATGTCACAACGGGATCCGATGGCGTCTTCACATGCACGGGGCTTGCGGCGGGCACCTATGAGATTCGCGTCTGGGCAGACGGCTACGCGTCCAGGACCCTGACTGTGAGCCTCGCCGAGGCCGAGAGACTTGGATTGGGGGATATTCCCCTGACCGCCTCGTCGGCGGGGTCGGGTGTCGTGGTCGGTCGAATTCGCGACGATTCAGGCGCCGCAATCACAGACGTGTCCGTCGACCTCATTCACGACGGGATCGCGACGGCCCAAACCCATTCGACGGCCGACGGCTCGTTCCAATTCGACAGCGTCGCAGCTGGCAGCTACACGCTTCGAGTGACCGCGACCGGTTTCGTGACTCGGGAGCTTCCGATCGAGGTCGTCGCCGGTACGACCTCCAATCTTGGGGAGATCGTGCTATCGCGGTCCTCGGTGGAGAACAGCCTCGGATTATGGATCATTCCGGCCGTTGCAGGGATCGTCATTGTCGGGATTGCTGCGGCAGTCGTATGGACTTGGAAGATCCGGTCGCGAGTGAAGCCTCCTGAGCATCCCTAGGCAAGATTAAGGTGTGACCGCCGCGGTGCTGACAGTCTGTTTGAATGCCCGCGATCTCGCAGAACATCCCTCGTCGAGCTCTCGATCAGGCTCCTCCCTTAGGCGGCCTTCCGCGGCGGCGCCGGCGAATCACGAGTACCAAAGCCGCGGCCGCGAAAAGGATTGCTAGGCTCACTCCCACGATCAGCGAGCTGCCGTAGGGGCCTGAAGGGCTGAAGATTCCCGTATCGACGCGGAATGTTACCATGCTCGTCGCAGCGTTCCCTGCACGGTCGACCACCTGAACGTTCACGATGTGAGTCCCATCCGCGAGCTTCGTGAAGGTCCGGAATGCTGTCGTCGCCGGGAGGGCGGTCGCGTCGCCACCGTCGATGCTGATTGCGATATGGTCAACGCCTGAGGTCGTGTCGGATGCAATCCACGTCACGGTTGCTGATGACGATGTGATAACGGCTCCGCTCTCCGGGCCGGTAATGGCGATGATAGGGTTCGTTGCGTCTACGCTGAAAACTCGGGCAGTCGCGGCGGCATTGCCGGCGACGTCCACGACGCGTAGCTGAACGGTGTGAGAGCCGTCCCCCAGGCCGGGAAACGTGTAGCTCCGAGCCGATGCGCCCAACTGAATCGCGGGTCCTCCATCGAGGAGCACATCGACGTGATCAAGTCCCGACAAATCATCCGCCGCCGTCCACGTAACGGTGACGCGATCCGACGCCACGATTGTCAGGGCGGACGGGGACGTGATCGTTGCGATTGGGGCAGTCATGTCGACATCGATTGAGATCGAGTGCGGCGCCTCCACGTTGCCGGCCGCGTCCTCGGCGCGATACGACAAGACATGCCGGCCGTCGGCAATTACCAACGGGTGCGAATAGTTCTGCCAGGTGCCATTGTCGAGCGAATACCTGACGGAGACCACTCCGATGATCCCGTCCGAAGCGGACAGGGACACGGAGGCCGGCGTCGAATACCAGCCCAAGCCACCGACGGTGCCCGAGACGGACAGCGTGCTCGATGGGGGAGTCGCGTCGATCTTCACGAGGGCCGTCCCCACCGCGGCGTCGTTGCCAGCCCCATCGACAGCGGTGTATCGGACATAGTGCCAGCCGTCCCCCGAGACGGTAAAGGGTCCGACGTAGGCGGTCCATGGCCCGATGTCGACTTGATAGCGGACGTTGGCCACGCCGCTCGTCGCGTCATCTGGAAACAGGGAGACATTCACCGCTGACCGATACCAGCCCCCTCGACCGACGACCCCCGTTGTCTCAAGGCTGACCGTGGGACTGAGGGAATCGATCCGCAGGAAGGCGGTCTTCATCACCTCCGAATTGCCCGCGTCGTCCGTCGAATAGTAGTCGACCGTGTGGCTTCCGTCCCCGGTCACGTCGAACGGCCCCGTGTAGTTTCGCCAGGAACCGAGATCGACCCGATACGTCGTATTACGGACCCCGACGTCATCCGTCGCGGCGAGGTCGATTCGGACGGACGATCGGAACCAACCTGCGGTCCCTGAGGTCCCTGTCAGCTGGATCGTCGTAGAGGGAGGGATCGTGTCAACTCCCGTGGTGGCATACAACAGGTCCCCTTCGGGCACGTTCGTCGTGAAAACGATTCCCGGTGTGTCCTCAGGACCTAGGGCCAACGCAACGCCACTCGCCCCATAGTTGTGTGCGACGACCTGGATCCCCCACGTGTCGTTCTTGGTGGCATAGCGCACGTCGCCTCCCCACAAAGTGGCGTACGCGATGTGGGGCGCGTTTTCCATGTCGAGCGCGAGGCTCAGCCATGAGAAGGTCTTGACATCCACGGTCTCATTCGACCAGGCCGTCCCATTCAACGAGGCATACTTCAAGCCCGTTCGGGTGATGTATGCCACATGAGGATCTCCGTTCGAGTCCAGCTTCAGAGAAGGCCCGTCCCCGCTTTGTTCCCCGCTTTGGTCCACGACGGAGAGGTTCCAGGATGAGCCAGTCCCTCGAGCGTACCGGAGACCGTCGGCCGACCATTCGGTATAGGCGATGCTCGGATGATCGTCCGAATCGACGGCGAGCGACAACCTCGCCCCATTGACGGTCGGATCGACCACCTCGATTGTCCAGCTGGTGCCGTTGAACGAGGCCAGGCGCAAGCCAGCGTAGTACGGCGAGTATGCAATCCTCGGGAGATCGTTCACCGGGTCGAGTGCGAGCGATGTGAATGTGTCGCCCCCTTGGTCAACGGTTTCGATATTCCAAGCGGTTCCATTGAAGGAGGCGTACCTCACGTTGAGGTTTCCGTAGTAATCGGGGCCCTGGATGTAACTGACATGAGGATACCCTTCGTGGTCCAACGCGAGCGAGCAGAATCCTCCCGCGCCGCCCTCGATTTGGGTAAACTGCCAACCATTCGAGTTAAAAGTGCCGTAAATAGCGCCGTCGAAACAGACGTGGAGTGTGCCGTTTGCATCGTATGCAGCGGAGGGAAAGAAACCGTAAGTCGCGTCGCGGAGGGTCCAGATTCCGACACCCACGGTGAGCCGGCGCAGATGGGATACGAAGACCGCCCCTGTGGAATTCGTGGCCCATACCCGGTATGTGTTCGCGCCGTTCGTGAGATTGCTCACATTGAGCCGCCAGTTCGTGCCGGTCCCATCCATGCTCAGATTGACTCCGTTCCATTCGAGGACTGCTGTACCCGGCTCGGCAAGGCTCACGTTGACATTCGTGAATCTTCGGTCAATCAAGTACGTCCCGTTTGGGTCGGTCGGTGGATAGAAGGCGACGAAAATGGAATGGCCCCATATCTCCCACGTATAGTTCTCCAAGACCTGCGTGCCGCCGTCGACCGGGGTAAACGAGAGATCGTGAATCACGAGACGAATGAAGTCAACGTCACTCCCGACGAGGTCCGGGTTCCCGTGGAGCCAGTACGACTCCGGAGCCGCCGAGCTGGTGCCACCCCCACCCGACTCCCACGTGGCCAGCTGCAGCCATTCGCTGATCCCATCGGTGAGGAGGTACCCGATCGCATTGAAGTCCGGATCGTCGGGTGGGGTGAAATTGGTCGTCTCCGCGGTCGTGTGGAAGAGGTTTTCGCCAAGATCCCAGCCCTGGCCGTTGCTGTAGAACTCGGTGGGATCCTCCACGAGTACATTGGACACCGACGCGAAAGCGGCCCGGGCCCAAGAATTTTCGAAGCCGTCCAACCTCGCAAGACGAGAAGGCGAACCGGAGACGTACGACACGCGCATCACATTGTCGGGAGTGCCGGACGTCACGTTCCCGAGGGGCGCCAATTGGGTGGCACGCACAAAGCGCGAGGCGTCGACCGGAGTCCCGAGCACCATCCCTGCGAGGAGCGAAGCGAAGACAATTCGTAGCGCTCGGGCCCGGGCTCCCTCCACGGTTACACATCGGCCCAAACGGCCTTAATCCTTTGGCCGTCGGCGTTGTTCAGGGCGCTGCCGGAGGACGTTTCGCAACCGCTGCTTTCCGTTTGCAGACTCCGACCGTCTCGTCCCAAGCTCCTGGATACGAGGGCGATCGGGGCCGGGCGGGTCGCGCGCCACCGTCGTGAGCCAGCATCACCGCGAACGGGAGCCAACGAACTCGCCGTGGAATCGGTCAAATCCAACGTTCCACCGCGTCCCTGCTGAACCCTTAAATACGCCACGCCCCTTCGAGCAGTTTGCATGGCCGAGAAGAAGTCCCGCGCCGCCGCCCGCAAGATCAAGGACAAGTGGAAGGCGAAGGTGTGGTACAACCTCCTCGCGCCCGAGATGTTCAACAAACAGGTTCTCGGCGAGACTCCGACGGACACGCCGGACAAACTCGTCGGCCGCGTGACCGAGGTGACGGTCCAGGACCTCACAGGCGACTTCAGCAAGATGCACATCAAGCTCCAGTTCCGCGTGAGCCAGGTCCAAGGCCAAGACGCGCTCACGCAGTTCGTCGGGCACGACATGACGTCGGACTACATCCGCCGGCTCACACGCCGCAAGCGGACGCGGACCGACCTGACGGTTGACGTCGTCACGAAGGATCACTGGAACGTCCGCGTGAAACCGATGGCGATCACGGACCGCCGCATCCAGACCTCGAAGCAGCGCGTCATCCGGACGATCATGGCGAAGCTCGTGGCCGACGTCGCGGCGAAGCAGTCGATCGGCGAGTTCGTCAAAGGCGTCATCAGCGGCGACCTCGCGAAGACGATTGCCCAGGGCTGCAAGCCGATCCATCCGGTATCGCGGGTCGAGGTCCGCAAATCTGAGGTCTGGTCGATGGGTGAGATCCCGCCGCCGGCCGAGGCACCCCCTGCCGTGACGGAAGCTCCCGCGCCCCCTCCGGCCCCCGAGGAGCCAGCTCCTCCCCAACCCGAAGCGCCGGAGCCGGCACCGGAGGAGCTGACCCCGGAAGAGCTGCCGCCGGACGATATCTGAGTGTCTCCTCTCAGTCCGCTCGACTCTCATCGACACTTGGCTCTCCGAGACCTTGTCTCCGATACTCCCGGACATGGACCACTTTGATTTCCCGCGGGGCAAGCGCCACAAGACCATCGTCAGCGGTGAAGAGGACGCACTCCTCGATTGATGCAAGGGCAAGATAACTCGCATCATAGATTGTGCATCGCAACCGAACAGCGATTTCGACCGTCCGTTCCATGTACTCGCCGAAGAGGGGGATAATGGAGAATCCGCTCCGATCGATGTCGCGCGCCGCCTCGAGCAGATCTCGTCCCCGGAATCGCCGCGAATGTTGGAGGGCGTTCAGGACCTCGTATGGAAGGATCGAAGGGACGCGAAGGGACACAATCCCTTCGAAGAAGTCGGACTGCAGTCGGAGCGCCTCGTCGCCGTATTCCTCATCGAGGAACCACTTCACGGCAACGCTAGCGTCCATCACGGCGAGGCCCATATCGCGTCTCCCTCGTCTGACGAATGAACCGCGTGCTGTCCCATCCTGGGGGCGACTTCCTGCGCAGGCGATCCATGCTCCTCAGGGCCTCCATTCGATTGCGTCGTGTCTCCCGTTCGAGGACCTCGGCAATTTTCTCCCGGAGAACTCGACTCCAGTTGATTCGCTCGAGGCTCTCCATCCTCGTCTTCGTTTCCGCGTCAACGCGAACCGTGACTAGGGGCACAGATAATATACCGTCTATCTTGTATATCTATCTTCTGGAAACCAGCGCGGCGTCCACGGTCAACCGGCCAGTGGGACCGTCGTTTCTTCCGTCGGGAATACCAAATGAGCGCCCCGATCATGACGAGCGGTGCGACGAGCAACAGGTAGAGTGGCCAGAGATCCACCGGGGGCGGGATCAGCTGGAACGCGTACGTCACGTTCTCCGATTCCGTATTCGGATTCGCCCAGTACACCATGTAGTCGCTCGATCCGGGCACCTTCCAGGAGTTGTTCGCGCGGTCGGCCGCCACGTTGACGTATTGCACGTAGCCCCCGACGTGGGAATGGATGTCGAACGCAATGGGCGGACCCGTCGCGCCGTTCGCTGACCACGACCAGATGAGGACGTCGCCCGGCCCGATCGTAAGGCCGAGGGTCGAGAGATACGCATGGAACGAAGCGTTCGACGTGCCGGTCGGGGTCAGCACGAAGCTCTCGTTCTTCGAGACCGTGCCGCTCCCTGCCCCGTGAGCGGAGGCGGTCGGAGCGAATAGGGCCGCGCAAACCAGGACCAAACGGAGGCCCGCGGCGCGCCGCACTCAACCCGCTCCCGTCAAGACGATGTGGAAGGTCGCGATCAGGTCGAACCCGTCGACGCGGGTGAACCGGGGATCGATGCGCCACGTCCCGGGCTGGGACATCGCGAGCGTCGTGATGAAGAAGTGATTCCCGTGGGGCCCGTCGAGGGCCAGGGTGCTCGGCGGCAGGCCGACGTTCGTGAGCGATCGGAAGGTGATCGCGCTGGTGTTCTTGCCGCCGTTGTAGTCCGACCCGTTCGATGCATAGTAAAGGAGGAACTCGAGCGTGTAGCTTCGATTCGCGATCGTGGGGGTCGGGGTCACGAGCATGTGGACGCGAATCCCGTTCACGGTGTCGTCGAGCGTGAAGAGCTGGGGACCGGCCGCCACGGAGATCGCCGGCGTGAGCGATGCGAGGAGGGCCGCGAGAACGAGGACCGTGACTCCGAGAGCGGATTCGTTTCGGACATTTCGTGTGAGCTGCCGGAAGGCCGCCGTAGGCTCGCCGGTCTCCGACGCCCGCGGGATCAGTCGGTACCGGTTGTACGCCCCGAACGCGACCATCGGGGCGAAGAGGGCGACCTTCGCGAGCACGACCCATCCGTAGCCGAATCGGAAGAGGGCGTCCACGCTGCCGACAAGCAGGATCGCGAGGAGGAGCCCGCCCAAGAGGACGAGCCCGACGCAATACGCGGCCATGCGCGAGAACCGTCCGATCACGATGCGCGCGAGCGGGACCGAGGCAGGCTCCCGGAGGAACGAACGGGCCGCGAAAATGGTGACAAGACCCCCGACCCAGAGGGCCACCCCGAGGATGTGAGCCGCATCCGCGACGACGCCGACCCCGGGCAGTGTGAACTCGATGAATACGGTCTCCACGACGAAGTCCCTTGCCGCGGCATGAGTCCCCGCAACGCCGATCCCGATCGCGGCGAACCCGAGGACGGCTCCGATGAGCAGATGCCGGCGTACGGTCTCCGGGGATTGCTTGCGGGACTGCGCGAAGGCGCTCGATAGCACGACGAACAACGCCGCGCCGACGGCGAGGCTCAGGACGACTGAGAGCTTGTACGTCGACCCGACGATGGACCCAGCACCTCCGCTCCCCTCGAGCACGTCGGTCAACAGGAACAATCCGGCGAAAGCAAGGGCGAAGAGGAAGGCGCCGGCTCGGGCCACGTTCGTGACGACTTGGAATCCCAAGCCGTACGCGGGTGTCGCCTTCACATCCGGATCGCGGCCGGCGGGGATCCACATGAACGCGCCGAGCACCACGGCCCCGAGGGCGGCGGCGAGCCCGACGAATCCGACGAACCGAAGGCCGACCTCGAACGGAGACACCGGCGCACCCGTGGATGTCGGGCCACCCGGTGGAAGGGAGCCGGGCAGATTCCCGTTCGCTTCTTGCACGCCGTAGGCGAAGGATCCGGCGGTGAAGTGGCCGTCCACCGCGGAGGTCGCGGTCCAGGCGACCGTGAAGATGCCGGGGCCAGTCGCGTTCAGGCGGACGGACATCGTGCGGCCGTCTGCCGAGAGTGTCACCGGAGGGAGGTCGGACCGAGCGCCGGTCCCGTTCGTCACGTCGATCGTGGCCGAGTTCGCTTCGATGGCCTCCGAGAGGGTCACGCTCACAGACGTGGGCGTCGAGTTGTACGGCAGGATCGCGTCCGGAAGCGGATCGGACGAGACGTAGTTTGCGTGCGCAGTTGCCGGGCCAGGAAGCAGCGCCACGAGGAAGAGGGCTGCACCCAGCAACAGGACTGAACGGATCATGGGGCACGACGCATCGAGCGGGACGCACGGACGGTGAGAACGAGGGAAGCCGCTCCGATCAGGACCGCGACGAGGGCCACGCCGATGAGGATGGTGAGGAGGGTCTGAAGCGCCGCGAGCTGGGCGTTCAGCTGCGCGATCGAATTCTGAAGGTCGGTTGCGGTAGGCTCCGTCACAGGGAATTGATAAACCGATGTCTGGGCGACCGGGTCGAGGCCGACCGTTACATCAACCGGGGTCGTCGCGTTCAACCTTCCGGCGATTCGGACCGAATAGGCTCCGGGGACCGTGGGGATGACGTCAAACGTGTACCAGCCGGGTCGGTCGAACTGGGGCTCCAGCGCCCTCACCACCAAGGCCGGTCCCGTGGTCAGGGTCGCATTCAGGTCCCTCCCGATTCCAACGACCCAGGCCGAGGTCCCGTTGGAGAAATGATGCTCGATTCCCAGGTCGAGGCCGTTCAGCCCCCCCGCGACTGCGGGCTCGCTCCGCCATCCGACCGTCAGTTCGTACTCCCCCACCGTCACGTGCTCGTGTGCGGCCACGGGGGTGACCACGGATAGCATACCCGCGAGAGCAAGCCAAAACGGGAACACGGCGACCAAAGCGATCCGGGATCGATTCATTTTCTTCCCAGGTGTCCGATGAGTCGCTCCGA
>Ga0209058_1002446_pt1 | contig 15304 bp, 16 predicted proteins | sample GraSoiAngelo_147_FD_185904 | JGI IMG/M metagenome (GOLD analysis project Ga0209058, IMG submission 185904) | Grasslands soil microbial communities from the Angelo Coastal Reserve, California, USA - 14_1009_05_40cm (SPAdes) (version 2) | ecosystem: Environmental > Terrestrial > Soil > Grasslands ... | reverse complement strand
CTGCCGGCGCTCATAGAGCGCCGCTACAGCAGCTTCAATCTTCGCCGTAATTGTTGGTGTAGCGCTGCCGCCGAAGTGTGCCTTGACTTTGAATCCGTTAAATATCGCCGGATTGTGACTGGCCGTAATCATGATGCCGCCGGCGAATTTGCGCCGGCGGACTTCAAAAGACACATACGGCGTCGGATAGGGGCGGTCCATCATCACGACCCGAAAACCGTTACCGGCAAATACCTCGGCCGCCGCATGTGCGAACTTCGAGGATTGGAAGCGCACGTCAAAGCCGATGAAAACGGCCCGTTCGGTCTTCTCGACCGTTTTGAAGTACTCGGCCGTGGCCTCAGCGGCATACCGGACATTCTCAAAAGTAAACGTATCGGCAATGACGCCTCGCCAGCCGTCGGTGCCGAATTTGATCGGAATGTTCATGGGTTAAATCCCTGCTTTGGGAGAGGATCACAACTGCGAATAATCGGTCACGACTGTCTTATCTCCTAACACCACGCCCGGCCGTAGTATCGCGTAGCGTCCGATATAGCACCCCTTGCCGACAATGCTTTGCGAAACGCGAGCGCCGGCATCGATGGTGTTGCCGGACCAGATGACAGAATCCACGATCTGCGCGCCCTCATCGATCTTGCAGTTCTTCCCGATAACGGAATTCTCAATACGTACGCCATCTCGAATCGTCGCGCCGGAATCGATGATGGACTTCTCGTCCACGGCGGCGGTCCCGGGCAACAAGTCCCGGTCAAAGCCGCGAGCGGGAACGCGCGATGACACAAATTTTTGCGACAGAATGTCCTGATGAACTTCGAGATACTTTTGAGGTGTTCCAATGTCGATCCAATACTGATCCAGAATGAACGACAAGACCGCCTCTTTCCGCTCCAGCAAAGCCGGGAAGAGACCACGTTCAAAAGAATACGGCTCGGCTTTGGGAATATAACTGAGCACCGATGGTTCAAGGACATAAATGCCTGCGTTGATCGTGTTGCAGGTGACTTCATCTGGGCCGGGCTTCTCAATGAATCGTTGAATCCAGCCATCGGGTGTGGTTTCAACCAGACCGTAGGCGGACGGATTCTCCACCGGGGTCAAGACGATTGTTGCGACGGCGCGCTTCGCTTTATGGCGAGCAATGACGGCAGCCAAATCGACGGACGTCAGCACATCGCCATTGAAGACGACGGATGTGGAATCGATGTGTTCTTCCGCATTTTTGAATGCGCCGCCTGTTCCCAGAGGCGTGCCTTCGACGGCATACCGAATCCACACACCGTAATCGGAACCGTCTTTCAAGAGATCTTCAATTTTCCTTGGCTGATAGGAGAGGCTCAGAATGATTTCCTGGATACCTGCGCTTCGCATCAAGTCGATTTGATAGAGCAGAAATGGTGAGTTGGCCACCGGAACCACAGGTTTGGGTGTGTTAATCGTGAGAGGCCGAAGCCGCGTGCCTTTGCCACCGGCGAGAATGAGTCCCTTCATACGAGAATGAGTCCCTTCATAGCTGTTTTCTATACTAGAATATCCGCATGAATCTGCCCAACGGGCTGACGTTGATGCGGATCTTTCTGGTGCCGCTCCTCGTCGCGGTGTTGCTGACAAAATACAACGTCCTCATTGCCGCCGCGATTTTTCTTGCGGCTTCGCTGACCGATCTGCTGGACGGCTATTTCGCCCGCAAAAGAGGGCAGATTACCACACTTGGCACTTTACTCGATCCGGTAGCCGACAAGCTGCTGATTTCCTCTGCATTCATTTCATTGGTTCAACTGCAAGTCGTTCCGGCCTGGATGGTCGTCATCATTGTCGGCCGGGAATTTGCCGTTACGGGTTTGCGCAGCATCGCATCAGCTCAGGGCTTCATGATTGATGCTTCCGAACTGGGCAAGATGAAGATGGTGACTCAGGTGACGGCCATCACACTTTTGATTGTCGGCATGCCGATGCCGAGCGGCACGCCTCATCCGATTTTTCATACGTTGGGCACGATCTCGCTCTACTTTGTCGTGCTGTTTGCAGTGGTATCCGCTTTCGACTACTTCCGGACTTTCTGGACCAAGATCGATTATCGTTTCAAGGCGCGGCAACGTCGCCGGCTGATTTTATTGCAAAAAAGGCAGCGTCGTCAGCTTCCAACTCGCGATGTACCAACTCACTGAGCAGGACCAGCGACTTCTGTTGAGGATTGCCCGAGACTCAGTTCAATCCTGTCTTTTAAAGGAAGCCCCGTATTTGCCGGAAGTGCCCGGCGGTCTGTTAACAGAACCTCGCGGAGTTTTCGTATCGATTCATAAACGTGGCGAGCTTCGGGGCTGCATCGGAAATGTTCACCCGGCGGGAGCGCTGTATCGAACCGCTGCAGAGTGCGCTGTGGCGGCGGCCGTGGGTGATCCGAGATTTGTTCCCATTACGCTCGAGGAATTGGCTGAGGTGGAATTCGAGATCTCTGTTCTTTCGCCGATCGAACCGGTCAAAAACATAGCCGACATCGAAGTGGGAAAGCACGGGCTTTTGATTAGCAAGAAAAATGCTCGTGGACTACTCTTGCCTCAAGTAGCGATCACTTACGGGTGGGATCGCGAGCGGTTCCTTTCCGAGACCTGCAGGAAAGCCGGACTCCGTGCCGATGATTGGAAGGACGGCGCGACCATCCATTACTTCAGTGCTTTTGTTTTCGGCGAAAGCCAGTTCCATTTGTCCGCCACTCCATGATCTTGACGATCCCTTATCCGAACATTGATCCCGTATTTCTCCGTCTAGGCCCGGTCCAGCTGCGATGGTATGGGCTGATGTACATGCTGTCGTTCATCATCGGGTTCTTCGTTTTGCGCCGTTGCGCGAAGTACCGCAAGCTGAACATGTCGACGGATGACCTATACGATTTGTTGTTCTATTTAATTCTTGGAGTGATGATCGGGGGTCGCCTTGGCTATGTCTTATTCTATGATCTGGGCAGCTATATTCGCGAGCCACTGTCTGTATTCGCCATTTGGCAGGGGGGCATGTCGTTCCATGGCGGATTTATCGGGATGCTTCTGGCCGCGCTATGGATTACGCGAAGGAAAGGTTGGAATTTCTGGGATATCGCCGATCTAGGCAGCGCGGTTGCGCCAATCGGTTTGGGGCTGGGGCGCATCGGCAATTTCATCAATGGTGAATTGTTCGGCCGTCCTACGAATGTAGCCTGGGCCATGATTTTTCCGGAAGGTGGGAGTACGCCCCGCCATCCATCCCAGATTTACGAGGCGCTGCTCGAGGGACTCGTGCTTTTTCTGATCCTGCGATGGTTTTACAGAAAGAACTTCCATCGCGGGACGGTCTTTTGGGCGTTCGTTACGTTTTACGGCCTGTTTCGTTTTCTCGCGGAGTTTGTGCGTGAACCCGACGCCCAAATCGGCTTCGATGTGGGACCCTTTACGCGAGGACAATTACTGACCGCTCCGATGCTGCTGATCGGAACTACGCTAATGATTATCTACGCTCGACGGAGTCCCCGAACAACAACTCGTCCGCCGAGTAAGTCACGAGCGCAGTAGACGCGCGTTCGCCGGCGTTAACGACGATCACTTCCCCGATGGCCCTACGCTGTCCCTTGAGCCTGTTTATCTCTCTCGGCACCGCATAGCCCGCATAGACCCGCCGGTCGAAGTCTGTTTCTACATCCCGGTAAACGATAAAAATGTCTCCGGCCTTTACCGACCGGTTCTGGCCGATACTGAGATACACGATCGTACCGTCACCCGCAATACCACGATTTGTCCGGCTGATCGACTCGCCATTGACTCCGGGCTCGATATTGGGTCCTGCGAAAATGGACCCGTTGCTCAACAGCACCGTCTTGGTCGTGACGATCTCGCCTTTGATCCCGCTATTCGTCGTCATCATAGGACTGAAGGAGCGAGGGCGTTCTAGCGGTGGAAGCATGATCGGCTGGAACGGCAGCATGATATCGCCGACTTCTATGGCATCACCACAACTGTGGATCACACGCGCAAGCGAGAAATCCGCCTGGGTGACCGCAACCCTCACATATGCAATTTCCAGGTAGTGCATACCGAGGTCGCGCTCGTTTTTAGTTCTGCCGCGGGGATTTCTCAGAGTCTTCGTACGACGGACGACTTGATAAACAGTTCCATTAGCGATTCCATCTTCCGACCCCTGGCTCAGATACACATAGTCCGCTTCCGCAGCCAGGACACCGCTACTCGTGTCGAACCTTGAAATGACCCTCGCATTTCTTGGAATCGGCGCGACTCTCACAAAACCCGAACAGTAGAGGTCATCGATCTTGACCTCGGGCGTCGGTTTTCGCTCATCCAAAACGAATGTCCGTTCAGGCTCCGGCGGGAGCGGCAGAGGTGCAGGAGGCGGTGGCGGCGGTGGCGGCGGCGCGGGCGCGGGTTCCACTTCAGGCGCGGGCGGCGGAGGTGGCGGCTCCGGCGCCGGTTCAGGCGGCTTTGCTTCGGACAACACTGTCACTGGCCGGATCAGAATCTTGTCGTCCGGATAAACCCAATGAGGATTGATGATGTGTTCGTTTTGTTCCCAGAGCTGAGGCCACAGCCGAGGATTCTTCAGGACGTCGCCGGAAATAGCCCAAAGCGTATTCCCTTTCGCGACGACATGAACCTCGAAGTTTTCCGGATTGGCAGGATCTTGATTGGCGCTGACGTGACCATCCGGCCGAACCGTCAGATTTTTAGGCGGCGGTCCCTGCGCCGGCGGGGTCTTCGTGGGAGCCTGTCCAAATGCAACCGAAGTGATGACCAGTGTTGCGGTTAAGAGCATCCTCATAATTCCGCCATTAGTAGCAGATGAGCATAACATGGTCAACAAAATGTGGTGTGAAATCTGCGCGGATTTGCCAGGCTGTGCGACTGTAGCGGCGGTCTATGACCGCCGACGATCTCTAATTTGCGGCACTGTCGGCGTTCATAGAGCGCCGCTCCAGTTACTACGCCCTCTCCCAAAGGGACAGGGAATCTGGTATCCTCAATCATTTCTCAGGTCGATAGATGAAGAGCGTAACGGTTTACGACAATATTTGCCAGGTGATTGGAAATACGCCGGTTGTGCGCCTTCATCGGATCCCGAAAAACGGCTGGCCCGAAATGCTGGTTAAATTGGAATCGTTTAACCCGGGCGGAAGCGTGAAGGACCGCATTGGCCTAAGCATGATTGAGGCGGCGGAACGGCAGGGACGTCTGAAGCCTGGCGGAATGATTGTCGAACCGACAAGCGGGAACACCGGAATCGGGCTGGCCATGGTCGCGGCGGCCAAAGGATACAAGGTGATTCTGACGATGCCCGAAGAGTACAGCGTCGAGCGCATCACACTCCTGCGCGCCTACGGCGCGCAGGTGGTCTTGACGCCGCGCGATCAGGCCATGCAAGGCGCGATCGATAAAGCGGAGGAATTGGTTCGCCAGAATCCTGATTACTTTATGCCCCAGCAATTCAAGAACCCGGCAAACCCCGAAATCCACCGGAAGACGACCGCCCGAGAAATTCTTGAAGCCTGCGGCGAGAGGCTCGATGCCCTGATCGTCGGCCTGGGAACCGGCGGAACCGCAACCGGGACCGGCGAAATCGTGAAGCAGAAAATCAAGTCGCTGAGACTTTTCGCCGTTGAGCCTGCGGAATCGCCGGTGTTCTCTGGCGGCAGGGCGGGGCCGCACAAGATTCAAGGCATCGGCGCCGGATTCATTCCCGAAGTCTTCAATCGAAAAGTAGTCGATCGATTTATCCCGGTTTCGTACGACGATGCGCGCAAAGCCGCGCGCCGGTTGGCGGAACAAGAGGGGATTCTTTGCGGAATTTCTTCGGGAGCGATTCTTCACGCAAGCTGTATGGTCGCACCTGAACTGGGCCGCGGCAAACGCGTGCTCGCCATCCTTCCCGATACGGGCGAGCGCTATCTTAGTACGGAGTTGTGGTCTTGAAATGGTGGGTCCAGGCGCGTTGTGCGTTTCTCTCACTCCACGGAGTTTGGATGAAGTCTTTTCCTCGGACTTGACCGGAGCGGACTGCGTCGAAGTCCGCCTGGATTACCTGGACAATCCACGAGAATCCGTCACCACGCGTTGGGACCGCCTTCCGGTGCCCGTCATCGCCACATGCCGCGGTCGGGAACAGGGCGGAAAATTTCAGGGGTCAATCGAGGAAGAAGTTCGAATCCTTCAATATGCGGTAGAAAACGGCGCGAAATTCATCGACATCGATCATCGGTTTGCTCGATCTGTCGCAGGCGCCCGGGTCATCGGGTCGTTTCATGATTTCGCCGGCACTCCGTGCGATATCGACGCTGTGCTCGAGCGCGCCTGCGCCGGCCCGGCACAGATCGCGAAGGTGGCGACGTTTGTGAATTCCTGGTCCGACAACCGGCGGCTCCTTTCATTGCTCTCCCGCTCGTGGCCCAAACCGGTTATCGTTACCGGCATGGGAGAGACCGGCCAGATCACGCGCATCGTTGGACCCGCGCGCGGCAGCTTTTTGACCTACGCTGCTTCGACGACCGCCTCGGCGCCGGGACAACTCTCGGCCGAGGAGATGCTCAACGTCTACCGGTTCCGGCGCGTCAGCCGATCGACGAAGCTGATTGGCATTGTGGGATCGCCTGTCGGGCATTCTCTCTCTCCAAACATTCACAATCGGGCGTTCCATTCGCTGAACTTGGATTTCGTGTACCTGAAATTTCCTACGGCCGATCTGAAAGACTTTTTTGAAAATGCGCTTGCACTCGGCATCGTTGGATTTTCCGTCACCATTCCGCACAAGACAGCGGTCATCCCATTTTTGGGTGAGATTACTGCCGAAGCGCGCGATGCCGGGGCCGTGAATACGGTCTGCTGGCGAGATGGTAAATGGATTGGCGACAACACCGACGTTCACGGTGTGCGGGCTGCTCTGGCATACGCGAAGTTCGATCCCTCGGGCAAGATAGCCGTGATCCTTGGGGCCGGCGGTGCGGCTAAGGCCGCAGTGGCGGCACTGAAAAACGCTCGCCAAGTCACGGTTCTTTCGAGACGTGAAATTGCAGAAGCGTCGCGTTATCGCTGCGATCTGCTGGTCAACGCAACGCCGGTCGGAATGCAGCCTGCAGCCGAGACGTCGCCGCTCGAGGGGCCAATTCCCGCGGATGCGGTCTTCGATATGGTCTACAATCCGCCAATAACGCGCCTGCTTAAATCCGCTCTGGACCAGGGTAAGACGATCATCCAAGGTACGACCATGTTCTTGGCACAGGCGGCCCGGCAATTCGAGATCTGGACCGGCCATTGCGCCCCCCCGGAAATCTTCGAACAGGAATCAGGCTTATCATGAGCCGCAGCTATTCATTTCGCGTGCCGGCCAGCACATCCAATTTGGGCGCGGGTTTTGATGCTTTAGCGTTGGCGTTGGATCGGTATTTGAAGGTCCGGGTCGAAATTGACCCATTCCCCTCCTCTGCGAGGAGGGGAATGGCCCAAGCACGAGATCGTCGTGCGCGGTGTTGACGCAGCATCGATTCCGACGACCTCCGACAATCTGATCCTGCGCGTGGCCCAGAGTGTGGCAGCGCAGCGGAAACGTCCGCTGCCGCCTTTTCGGATCACAATCGATAACGAAATCCCTTTGGCGCGCGGGATGGGTTCGAGCGCGGCCGCGATCATTGCAGGGATTACTTGCTATGAGCTTGGCACAAAGGAGCGGCTCTCGGAGCGGGAAATCTTTCATTATGCCCACGAATTCGAACCGCATCCCGACAATCTGTCGGCAGCGCTTCGAGGAGGATTAATCACGGCGACCGAATCGGCGAATGGCGATGTGTTGATCGCAAAAATGCAAGTCGCAGACGGTGTCAAACCGATTGTGGTGATTCCCGCATTCGAACTTTCGACGGAAAAGGCCCGCGCGGTTCTGCCTCAGACCTATTCCAGACGCGACGCCGTGTTCAACATTCAGAGGTCCGCATTGACGATTGCAGCGTTGACGACGGGAAACCTGCTCTTGCTGCGAGAAGCCATGCGCGACCGGATTCATCAGCCATATCGTGCGGCTCTCATTCCCGGCTTTGAAGAAATTCTCGCGCTCAACATACCGGGCCTGCTTGGAGTGGCATTGAGCGGAGCCGGTCCGACCGTGTTCGCATTTGCAAAACCCGCCAATGCAAAAAGCGCAGGCCGCGCGATAGCGAGTGTCTTTGAGAAACACGGAGTGCGAGCAACTCCGTTGGCTGTGAATATCGATAGTGAGGGAAGGAGTATCGCAGAGGGAGAACTTGATCTATGAAAAAACTCAAAGTTGGAATACTCGGTGCGACGGGAACCGTCGGCCAACGAATGATTCAGCTGCTGGAGCGGCATCCATGGTTCGAAGTGTCTGCTGTCGCGGCATCGGACAATTCCGCCGGAAAGAACTATGCCCAAGCCACGAGGTGGATGCTGGAGACTCCAATTCCGGAATCCGTAGCGAAGATGACCGTCCAGCCTTGCCAGCCGGGGCTGGACTGCGAGTTGATGCTGTCGGGACTGCCATCTGCAATAGCGGAAGAGACGGAACTTCAACTGGCGAAAGCCGGCATGCCGGTGCTCAGCAACGCTTCAAGCCACCGAATGAAAGCAGACGTGCCGCTGCTCGTCCCCGAAATCAACCCAGACCATCTCGACGCCCTCGAGCTGCAGAAGAAACGAATTGGAAGCCGCGGCTTCATTGTGACTAATCCGAACTGTTCGGCGATCGGTCTTGTGTTTCCGCTGGCGGCGCTCGATCGCCGTTTCAAGGTCGAAGCCGTTCACGTCGTCACCATGCAAGCGTTATCCGGAGCCGGATACCCGGGAGTTGCATCTCTGGACATTATCGATAACGTGCTTCCGTCAATCGACATGGGCGGCGAAGACCGCAAGATTGAGACCGAATCGCTGAAAGTTCTCGGCAAATGGCGCGAGAACCGATTTGTGGATGCGCCAATGCGCATTAGCGCTATGACCCATCGTGTTAACGTCCGCGATGGTCACCTGGAAGCAGTTTCCGTGAAACTCGGAACGGCAGCCTCCCTCCAAGAGGTTGAATCTGCTCTTCGCGACTTTGGATCGCCCATCGACGAACTTCAATTGCCGTCGGCTCCGCGGCCTGTGATTCATCTGGAATCTCACGTTCAGCGGCCGCAGCCTCGCCTCGATCGTGATCGCGGCCAGGGCATGGCTGTTGTGGTTGGCCCGGTCAGTCCTTGCGCTGTTCTCGATTACAAATTCCGTGTGCTCAGCCACAATACCATTCGCGGAGCCGCGGGCGCAGCCGTATTGAATGCCGAACTCATGTATCGGAAGGGACTGTTGGCATGAGCGCAGCTTCGTATGCCCAGATTCCTCCCGGAACACAAATCGTCATCGGACGCGCGGCGCGGCGCCGCCGCGTGCTGGAGCGGACGATTTGTTCTGTGTTTGAGGGCTGGTCGTACGAGGAGATCATCCCACCGATTTTTGATTACTACGATGTTTTCGTCAAAGGCATGGGAACCGGTCCGGAGGAACAGATCTATCGGTTTATCGATCGCGAGGGAAACATCTTGGCGCTGCGTCCCGAATTCACCTCATTGGTGGCAAAAACGGTTGCAACGCGCCTGGCGTCTTCTCCGAAACCGATCCGGCTTTATTATTCGGGTGAAGTGTTGCGGTTTGAAAAGCCGAAAGGGGGCCGGCAGCGGGAGTTTGCTCAGATCGGTATAGAGCATTATGGCGCCTCCGGTAAAACCGCGGATGTTGAGATTCTGCTGATAGCCGTTGAGACATTTCAGCGGCTGGGCATTCAAGCATTTCAAATCAATCTCGGAAGCGTTGATTTCTTTGGCGGGATTGTCGACCGAATGGAATTGCCGGCCGATCGGATCGCCGAGTTGAAGGATGTCCTCAACGTGAAGGATCGCTCCGGCCTCGAAGCATTGTTGGAAAGGTTGCCATTGGGGGATCGGCGAAAGAAGATCCTTCGGGCGGTCCCGCACTTGACGGGAGGTAAGGCCGTCATTGCAGAGGCGCGGGAGCTGGTGAGGAATCCACGATCAGTCGAGGCGCTGGATCACCTTGAAGAGATTTACTCGATCTTCCAGCGCCTCGACCTTGCCCAGCACCTTACGATCGATCTCGGGGAAATCCGCGGTTTCGATTATTACTCCGGAATTCTCTTTCGCGCTTACGTGCGAGACCTCGGATTTGAAGTAGCAAGCGGCGGTCGTTACGATGGACTCTCCGGGGCATTCGGCGAAGATCTTCCGGCCGTTGGATTCTCCTTCAGTGTGGATCGTCTCGAACAAATCGTAACGCCGGAGATAGCCGAGGTAGAAGCAGCGTCAATTGACGTGGATGACGGCTTTGACAAGGCCCTCCAGCTTCGACGGTCGGGCAAGGCGGTAAGGCTATGCTTGTGATCGCGCTCTGTAAGGGGCGATTCCTTGAACCTTCACTCGACCTGCTCATGCAGGCGGGCATCCGTTTTCCGGAAGATCTGGCATCGTCGAGAAAACTCATCTTCAATTCCGACGATCAGCGCTTTCGCGCTGTGCTGGTCAAACCTGCGGACGTACCAACGTATGTGGAATACGGTGCAGCCGACGCAGGTATTGCCGGGCGAGACGTGGTTCTGGAATCGGGTGCCGATGTGTTGCAGCCGCTGGATTTGAAGTTTGGCTATTGCAAGATTGCTGTGGCGGGTATCAATGGGCAAGCTGAAGAAAAGCCGAGGGTTTCAGAAGTGGAGCAAAACTGTGACCCTCACCCGGCGCGCCTTCAAATGACCCGCCCTCTCCCCGAAGGGGAGAGGGACTCGAAGCCAACGATCCGTGTCGCCACTAAGTATCCCCACATCACGATGGATTATTACAATGCTCGCGGCATCCCTGTAGAGATCATCCCGCTTTCCGGATCTATCGAGCTGGCACCGCTCATCGGGCTTGCCGACCGGATCGTGGACCTCGTCGAGACCGGCCGCACCTTGAAGGACAATGGGCTGGAAATTGTTGAGGTCATCACAGACAGTTCCGCGAGGCTCCTGATCAATCGCGCGGGATACCAGACCAAACGCGAGGAGGTTCTTCGTCTGATTCAGGCGCTGGAGAAAGTGATTCGATGAGGATCGTGGACCTGAGTGCGGAACTGAATCTCAACGAGGTCGAAAGTCTTCTCGCGTCGGATGACTTCCAGCAGAACATCGAGAACACGGTGCATGAAATTATCGAAGATGTACGCCGCCGCGGCGACGAAGCGTTGTGCGATTACACAAAACGCTTCGATGAGTTCGATCTGACGCCGGAGTCGATGCGCGTTTACGAAGAAGACATTCATCGTTACGCCTCCGATGCCGATGACGAACTGGTCGAAATTCTGCAGCAGGCCGCGAAAAATATTCGCGAGTTCCACAACCAACAGGTCGAAGACTCCTGGGAGTATTACGCGGGCGATGGTATCCGATTGGGGGTCCGCCAGACGCCGATTCAGCGAGCCGGCATTTACATTCCCGGCGGCAAGGCAGCTTATCCCTCTTCCGTGTTGATGAATGTCATCCCTGCTCAGGTTGCAGGTGTCGAGCGTATTGTTGCCGTCACACCGCCACGGGCCTTGGAAGAGAATCCGTTGGTCGCGGCTGCTCTGAAGCTGCTCAACCTGAACGAAGCTTACCGGATCGGCGGAGCGCAAGCGATCGCTGCGCTTGCCTATGGAACCCAGACCGTCCCACAAGTCCACAAGATTGTCGGGCCGGGCAACCCATATGTTCAATCGGCGAAGCGCCACGTCTATGGAGTAGTCGATATCGACATGGTCGCGGGACCAAGCGAAGTGGCGATCGTTGCTGATGAAACCTGCGATCCAGCCTGGATTGCAGCGGATCTGCTCGCTCAGGCAGAACACGATGAAATGGCAGGCGTGTGGCTGATTTGCTGGTCCAGAGAGCTGGCCGCTTCGGTATTCGATGAAGTGCAGGTACAACTCGATTTATTGGATCGCAATGACATTGCTCGTGTCGCGGTGATCGACAGGGGAATCATCTTCATCGTCCAAAGTGAGGACGATGCGATTGCCATAGTCAATCACATCGCGCCGGAACATGTCGAAGTGTTGATGGCGGAGCCCGACCACGTCTCGGACAACATTAAGAATGCGGGCGCGGTATTTATCGGACGTTACGCGCCAACCGTCGTGGGGGATTACTTCGCGGGTCCGAGTCACGTGTTGCCGACCAATCGTACGGCACGATTTTTTTCACCCTTAGGAGTGCCGGATTTTGTGAAGCGCACCAGTGTCATTCGTTATTCGGGCCGCGCGATCGAACGTTTTGGGGAAATGATTGAGAAATTCGCAATCGCGGAAGGACTTACTGGACATGCCAAATCCATCACGATCCGACGTCATAAAGCCTGAGGTCCGCGGCCTGTCCGCGTATACACTTCAGCATTTCGACGCCGGAGTCAAACTCGACCAGAACGAGAATCCGTACGAACTTCCAACGGATCTCAAGCGTGAGGTCGCGGAACGCGTGCTCCGGCGCCCGTGGGCCCGTTATCCGGAGTTCGTGCCGGCAGCCATCATCCAAACGCTCGCCAAATTTACAGGTTGGCCCGGCGAAGGAATCCTGGTCGGCAATGGTTCGAATGAATTGATTCAGGCTTCGTTGACCGTCACACTCGGTCCGGGCCGCAAATTGGCTGTGCCGCAGCCGACGTTCACTTTGTACAAATTGATGGCCAGGGCACTTCAAGCCGAAGTGGACGAGATTCTTCTCGACGCCGAGCGGTTGACATTCGATGTGGACAAGCTCCTGGAAGCGTCTCGCACTTCGGAGGTCGTTGTTGTCTCGACGCCGAATAACCCGACAGGAAATCTTTTCGACCGCGACGCTCTCGTTGCGCTGCTGAAGAACGCAAAAGGTTTGGTGCTGGTCGATGAGGCCTATCACGAGTTCAGCGGTCAGACGGCATTTTCACTGCTGCCTGAGCACCGGAATCTTGTCGTACTGCGCACCTTTTCGAAGGCAATGGCGATGGCCGGACTTCGCTTCGGTTACATGATGGCGCACCCGGAAATCGCCCGCGAAGTTTACAAATGGAAACTGCCGTATAACGTCAATATCTTCACCCTGACGGCAGCGGAGCTCGTGACTGAAAGACGTTCGCTCCTGAATCAAGCCATCGCCGACATCATTCGAGAACGCGATCGCGTATTTGACGAACTCCAGAAACGTGCCTCAGTACGCGCATTTCCATCGAAGGCTAATTTCATCTTGATGAAGACCGCCCGGCCGGCGCACCGATTGTTTGATGCGCTGTACAGCCAGGGCGTACTGGTTCGCGATGTGAGTTCTTATCCCCTGCTTGACCGATGCTTGAGAGTCTCGATAGGAACTCCGGAAGAAAACGATCGATTCCTCGTGGCGCTCGACCAGGCTTTGGAGAACAAAAATGGATCCACGTAAGGCAACCAAGTCGCGGAAGACGAACGAGACGGAAATCCGAGTAAGCCTCAATCTTGATGGCACGGGCGAATATCAGATCGGGACCGGTATTCCTTTTTTCGATCACATGCTCGCCCAATTGGCGCGGCACGGGCATTTTGATCTGGAAATCAGTGCCAAAGGCGATCTCGAAATCGACGGTCATCACACTGTGGAAGATGTCGGTTGGGTTCTGGGACAAGCGTTTCGCGAAGCCGGTGGCGACCGCCGCGGCATTGTGCGCTTCGCCCATGCATACGTCCCGCTGGATGAGGCGCTGACGCGCGTGGTGATCGATCTGTCCGGACGGCCCTACCTGGTATACAAAGTCGAGTTCAGGGCCACACGCATCGGCGACCTTCAGACGGAACTGATTGAAGAATTTTTGAAGGCCTTCGTCCAGGAGGGGCGATTCAACCTTCACGTTGAAAACTTATACGGCCGAAATCAACACCATATCGCCGAGACTATTTTTAAAGCGACCGCGCGCGGGCTGCACGTGGCGACACGAGTGGAGCATACTCAGGTTCCATCAACGAAAGGAGTATTGTGAACTTTTCATATGATTACTGTTGTCGATTACAAGGTAAACAACCTTCGCAGTCTTGAAAACACACTGCGACGGCTTGGGCACGACGTGCGGGTCACTTCCGATCCGAACGACATCCGCACGGCGGAGCAGCTCATCCTTCCAGGTGTCGGCGCTTTCGGTGACGGCATGGCGAATTTGCGAAAGCTTGGATTGGCCGATCCCTTCATCGAAAAAGTGAAATCAGGAACACCAACCCTTGGGATCTGTCTCGGCATGCATCTGTTGTGCACCGAAAGCGAAGAGTTTGGTTTGCATCGCGGTCTTGATTTGTTGCAAGGACGCGTCGTCAAACTCCCGGCCAGCCTGCGCGTACCCCACATGGGTTGGAATCAACTTCATCCGAAGCGCGCGAATGGATTGATGGAAGGGATCACGGAATCCGCTTTTGTCTATTTCGTCCACTCCTACTATGTCCAGCCGGAGGCGGACGACATCGTTCTTGCAACGACGGATTACGAAATCGAATTTCCGGCGATTGTCCACGCGAGAAACATCTGGGCGACGCAATTCCATCCCGAGAAGAGCCAGCACGTCGGCGAACGCATCCTCGATAATTTTGCTCAGGTGCGTCGTGGGCAATTCCTATGAAAATTTATCCGGCGATCGACATTCTTGACGGAAAAGCTGTGCGGCTGCGGCGGGGTCGGAGGGCCGAAGCGACCGTGTACGGGGATCCCCTCGAGATGGCCACGAAGTGGGTCAGCAAAGGCGCAGAGTGGTTGCATGCGGTCGATCTGGACGGCGCATTCCTCGGCCGGTTGAAAAATCTCGATCTGCTGCGTGAAATGGCGGCGGCGGTGCCGCTTGCGAAGATTCAAGTTGGTGGTGGAATACGAAGCATAGCGGTTGTTGAAAGCCTGCTCGATGCCGGGATTCAACGCGTCGTGCTGGGAACGGCTGCCGTCGAAGACCCGGCCTTTGTCAAACAAGCTCTGAAGGAACAGCCCCACAACATTGCCGTCGGCATCGATGCGCTCGATGGAAACGTTCAGGTTGCCGGTTGGACTGAAAATTCGCACATCCGGGCAATTACGCTGGCGAAGCGACTTCAGGAACTCGGTGCTCGTGTGGTCATTTACACGGATATTTCTCGTGATGGTGTACTCGCAGGACCCAACATCGAAGCGACAAAGGAGATGCTTGAAAGCACGGACCTGTCGGTGATTGCCTCCGGCGGCGTGTCCTCGATTGCGGACCTGCGTCATCTCGCGGAACTGGACCATTCGCGGCTGGACGGCGTGATTA
>Ga0209058_1002441_pt1 | contig 15329 bp, 10 predicted proteins | sample GraSoiAngelo_147_FD_185904 | JGI IMG/M metagenome (GOLD analysis project Ga0209058, IMG submission 185904) | Grasslands soil microbial communities from the Angelo Coastal Reserve, California, USA - 14_1009_05_40cm (SPAdes) (version 2) | ecosystem: Environmental > Terrestrial > Soil > Grasslands ... | reverse complement strand
GTGGCCGCGCAGGCCAGGAGGAGAACTGGCAGTGCGGAAAGGAGGCGTTTGCGCATGGCGAGAGATTAGCGCCCCTCATTAACTTCCACCACCGCAAGCGCACTGGCCCCTCGTCCAATGGCAGGACAGCGGACTTTGGATCCGTTAATCTAGGTTCGAATCCTAGGGGGCCAACTTTCTCGCCGCAGTCTTTTGGCCCTACCGACAGCAAAACGATGACGACAACCCGGCGACTGGGCGGCATGCTCGGGCATGCCGCTCCCTTGCTTACCCCGCGCCGAGGAGCCGATACTATGGGCATGGCCGCACCGATCTATTGGACTGCCGAGATGGTTCGCCAGCTTCCCGACGACGGCAATCGCTACGAAGTCGTCTATGGGGAGCTGCTGGTGACCCCCGCGCCCCGTCTCAGCCACCAGCTCCTGGTGAGCCGACTGTTCCATGCCCTCGCCGAATACTTGGCGCGCGAGCCGGTTGGGATCGTGCTTACGTCGCCGGCGGATATCTCGTGGGGGCGGGACGACGTGCTAGTGCAGCCCGATGTGTTCGTCGTACCTGTCGATGAAGTCCGCACCGGCGATTGGTCACACCTACGCTCGCTCCGCCTCGCGATCGAAGTGTTGAGCCCCTCAACGACCCGGGCCGACCGCTTCACGAAGCGCCGCCGGTACCAGGAGGCTGGAGTACCGTTGTATTGGATCGTCGACGGAGACGAGGAGCGGGTCGAGGTGTGGACGCCGGGTGCGGAGCTTCCCGCGATCGAGGCGGAACGTCTCGTGTGGAGTCCGGCGGGAGCGGGCCAGCCGTTCACGCTCGAGCTGGCCGAATTGTTTCGACCGGTCTGATTCCGAACGCCGGCCGAGATGACCAGGGGCGAGCATCGCGGCTCGCCCCTCTTTGGATCCGTTAATCCAGGTTCGAATCCTAGCGCGCGAATTCTTTGATCATGGCGCGCTACCCATCCGCGTCCGCGTGCTGACGAACAGATCGAGGTCTATGGCCGGTGGCGTCGCCACGTTGCGCGCGAAGTAGAGCCACTCGGTCCCACCCTTGGAGACGATCAGTGGGTGCAGCTCGCCAGCGCCGGTGTTGATCGGTGGGCCGAGGTTCGTCGGGGCTGACCAGGGATCCAGCAGGCTCTCCCGCGTCGCAACCCAAATGTCGTTGGTCGGCGCTCCAGATGGGTTGGGCGTCGAACCGAGCCGGTTCGAGTAGAAGTAGATGTCCAACCCGCTGTGGGCGATGGAGGGGCGCTGATCGGTCGCATTCGTGTTGAGCTCCACCACCGGCACCGCCGGGCCGAACGACCCATCGGCGGCCTGCTCGCTGACATAGATGTCACCGCCGAGCCCCTGTGGGGGGTTGGGGTCGGGGTTCCTGTTGAAATAGAGCTGGGGCGCACCCGCGTCTTCGTTCTCGAAGTAGGCAGGGCCGCCTTCAAAGCCCGACGTGTTAACGCCCGGCCCGAGGCTTACCGGCGTTTCCCAGCCGAAGTCATCGTGTACATCGGCTCGCCACGAGACCCAGATGTCATTCGACCCGAAGCTCCCTTCGAGACGATTTGAGAACAAGAACAGCCAGTGGCCGTCCCGAGACAGCGCTGGCCCTGCGTCATTGGATGCTGTGTTGACCGGTGGTCCGAGGCTCACGGGCTGCTGCCACGCGCAGGCGGGACCGTCCGCGTCGGTGCAGATGCGTTGGGACACCCAGATGTTATTGTCGAGAACCACGTCGTCAGGTCCCTCCGGACGGTTGGACGCGAAATACAACGTGAGTCCATCCTTGGAGAGCGTCGACTGAGCCTCGTTGAACGGCGAGTTGATTGTCGGGCTAAGGTTGACCGGGTCGGACCAGGCGGAGAAGTTGGACGAGTGGTTGGCGACCGGGGTACCCGCGATGCTCCGGTCGGATTCGGTGCTACATCCGACGAGCAAGGCGAGGGGCGCTAGCGAAGCGAGAATGCAGGACGCGTTTCTCATGTGGACCTCCTAGAATCATTCAGTCATGCCACGTCGGGCCGGCGTTACCAAATCGGGTCGGAGTAGCCCCCGTCCTTCACGGCGTAGACGAGGTACCGCCACCCGCAGCAGAATCCCCTGTTGTTGGCGTCGCGGTCCGAAAAGCGAGTGGTGTTTGGTGGTAGCGACGCAATCCCCATAAAGCCGAGGGAGCCGTCCTCGTACACCCACTCCACCCACACCTCGTAACCGTCTTCAACCCCAGAGTTATCGCTCCACACGAGATCGTAAGTCTGGTAGTTCACGACGAGGTTGGTGGGGCCTGCCGGGGGCACCGTGCAGTCGACGTTGGATGACCTGGACACACCGTGGCTATTGAACGCGAAGACCCGGTAGCAGACGTGCTGTTCCGGAATGAGCCCCTCGTCGCTGAACCACGTGGCGTCGGTACCCGTCGTACCAGCGATTACCCAGCTGGCGCCTCCATCGGTCGAGCGCTCCACGCGGAACCCCGCCTCGTTCGTCGCGTTGTCGACCCACGTCACTGACGCGACGGTACTCGAGGCGGGATAGGCGTTCGCTACTGAAGGTGCGACGGGCGGGACAGTAGCGACCACCGCCTGCACGGAGTTCGAGTTCGCGGAGCTTCCGCCGTCCTTGGTCGCGCGCACCACATACGTGTAGGTGACATCGGGAATCACTGCGGCGTCGCGATAGCTGGTTGCGTTGGCTGGCAACGTCGCGATGATGCCTGAACCGGAGCGCTCCACTACAAACCCATCCTCGAGGGTGGAGTTGTCGGCCCACGTGAGCTCGATGGCGGGCCCGCTCAGGCCGGCTCCGGTCAAGTTACTGGCGGCGGCGGGCTGCGCCGTGCAGTCCGTGTTCGACGGCGGCGCGTCGCCCTGGACGTTGAAGGCGATGACGCGATAGCAGACCGACTGTTCGGCCGTCTGAAACCCATAGTCCTGCGTGGACGTGACGTCGCGGCCTACGGGCCCGAGCGTGATCCACAGCGCGCCCCCGTCCTCAGTGCGCTCGATGCGGAATCCATCTTCGTTGGTGGCGTTGTCGATCCAGGTGACGTCGATCGCCACGCCGTAAAACGGCGCCGCGTTGGTCTCCGATGCGGCGTTCGGCGGCGCGAGGAACGGGGTCGCGATGGCTACGTCGGAGAAGTCCCCGAATCCCCCATCTTTGATTGCGCGCACACGATACCAGTACGTCGTGCTTGTCGTCAGCCCGTTGCTTCGGTAGCTGACGCCGTTCGCGGGCAGGCTGGCGACAGCGACGTACGGCCCTGCCTGCGCCGTCGCACGCTGCACCTCGTAGCCATCCTCCACGCTCGAATTGTCCTTCCACGCGACGTCGACCGTTTGCTGATCGAGCGCGGTTGCGGTCAGGTTGCTCGCGGCGGCAGGCGGGGTCGAGCAGTCCGCGTTCGACGGACTCGCGTCACCGTTTTTTTTGAACGCAAGGACGCGGTAGCAGACCTGCTGCTCGCTTGCGCGTGCACCGTCGCCGAATGACGTGACATTAGGGGCGACGGTCCCGGCGGTTGCCCACGGTCCCGCGTTGGTCGCCGAGCGCTCGATGCGGAACCCGGCTTCGTTGGTGGAATTGTCCGTCCAGCTGATGGCAATCGTCGTGCTGTTGCTCGGCCTCGCATCCGTTCCTGAGGGCGCCCTGAGGCCAGGCGCTCCAACTGAAGCCGCCTCGAACCGAGGCTCGAGCGGCTGATGATCGCATGCGAGAAGAAGAAGAGAGAAAAGCGCCAGCGGAGCAACGAGGCTGGTCCGGCGTACGGCAAGCATGGTCGATCTCCCCAGGAGGTTTGACTCGAGGCGCCAACCAGTCATCCCCCGAGCTCGTGCGCTAGTTTAGAAGCGGTCGGTACGCGCTCCGGTCAAAAACGGGTCAATGATCGCGATGCTGGAACTGAAGACGTTCGGCGGGCTTCGCCTCGAGGCCAACGGCGCTCCGTGCGGCGGCGCCGCCGCACGGACAAAGACCCTGGCCCTCCTCGCGCTACTCGCCCCTGGGCCACAGGGGATGAGTCGCGACAAACTCATCGCCTATCTCTGGCCCGAGACCGACATCGAGCACGGCCGTCACCTCCTCAAGCAGGCCTGCCACGATCTGCGGCGCGAGCTAGGCCAGCCCGAGTTGTTCCGCGGCAGGAAGGTCCTTCAGCTGAACCCCACAGCCATCGCGAGCGACGTCGGACGATTCGAGGCGGCGCTCGAGCAGGGCGACCTAACGCATGGTCTTGCCGAATACACGGCTCCGTTCCTCGATGGCTTTTATCTCGACAGCTGTGCGGAGTTCGAGCGCTGGGTCGAAGCCGAGCGTGAGCGTCTGGCAAGGCGCGCGAGCAGCGCGCTCGAGAGGCTTGCCAAGGAAGCGGGCGCGCGCGGCAACCACGCGACGACCGCAGAGTGGTGGCGCCGCCTCGCCGAGCTCGACCCACTAAGCGCGGAAGCCACGCTCGGGAGGATGAGGGCGCTGGCGGCCGCGAAAGAGCGGGCTGAGGCGTTGAAGGTCGGACGGGAATACGCCGAGCTGGTGCACCGCGAGCTCGACGCCGCCCCAGCAAGGGCCATCACAAAGCTGATGGAACAATTGAAGCAACAGTCCGACGAGCCGGTGGCGTTGTCTCACCCCATGCGCCCAAGTCGCGTTGCGACTCCTGAACCGCAGGAGACCGCCCAAGAGGCGCCCACGCGTCGGGGCGGTGGCCGGGCGATCGTGAGGAAGCGCAGCACCCTCGTTGCCGCCGGCGCCCTGGCGGCGGTGGCCGCTGTCCTGGCGATCGTGATCAGTACCCGCCCGCCCTCGGCCCGGGCGGTCATCGCCGTGGGCACGATCCGCGACTACTCGGGCTCGAGCCCCACCGTCCTCGGCCCTGCGGTGGCGGAGATGCTGGCCACCAACCTCGCCCGCGCGCCCGAGCTGCAGGTGATCAGCTCGATACGGCTGCGCGAGATCCTCGGTCAGACGGCGGCGGACGGCGACTCTCGAACCGCGATGAGTCGCGCGGCCAGCCGCGCGGGAGCCACACACGTGTTGGAAGGAGCCCTACTCCGACATCCCGACGGCCTACTCCGACTCCAGCTGCAGCTCGTCGACTTGAGAACCGGCGTCGTGTGGCGTGCCTACGTGGCCGAAGATCGAGACCCGCTTGCCTTGGTTGACCGCCTCAGCAGGCAGCTTACCGAGGGCTTCGCGGCACAACGTCGACGTTAGTCCGGCGCTTTGAGCTTCGTACGGGTGGAGACATAGATGTCGAAGTCTCCCAGACCGCCGGGACGGCCTGAGTGGAAATACAAACTCCGACCGTCGAAGGACAACATCGCACGTGCGTCCAACGCCGCGCTGTTGACGAGCGGCCCCACGTTTGTCGGAACTGACCAGGGATCCGCCGTGCTCGCTCGCGTCGAAACCCATAGATCACGGAGACCGACGGTGCCGGGGCGATCGGAATCGAGGAAGATCTCGAGCCCGTCGCGCCGGATCGCTGGGAGGAAGTCATTCACGGGGCTGCTGAGTTCAGCCACGAGGACAGCCGAAGCAAAGGACCCATCCGGGTCGAGCGCGCTGGAATAGAGATCAACGCCACCAAGACCACCAGGACGATCAGAGTCAAAATAAATGGTGATTGTCTCGGTCTCCTCATCTTCGAACAGCGTCAACCCACGCTCGTTTCCGGAACTGTTGATCTCGCTGCCAAGGTTCTCCGGTGGTTGCCAGCCGAAGTCGTCGCGCTTGTCGAGCCGTCGGGAAACGTACAGATCGGTGCCGCCAAGGCCTCCGGGGCGGTTACTATGGAAATACAGCAGGTGCTCGTCGTTGGACAGAGTCGGGCTTGCTTCATTGCTGTTGGTGTTGATCGTCGGGCCCAAGTTCAGCGGCGGCCCCCATGGATCATCAACGCTTGCCCGGTGCGAGACATAGATGTCCTGATTCCCGACGCCGCCCGGACGGGTCGAAACGAAGTAGAGACTGAGCGCATCTTTTGAGATGAAAGCGCCCTGGTCGTTTGACGCAGAATTGATAGGCGAGCCCAGGTTGACGGGGGCGGACCACTCTGAGAACCGTTGAACATCGTCCGCTTGCAGCGAAGCGACGCTCAATGCGCGGGTCGAGTCGATCCGGCACGCGGCGAGGGCTAGCGCAGCGACCAACCGCAGGACCAGGGGGACCAGCAAAATGAATCTCCGTTTCGGTGCGGTGGCCATACGACCTCCTCTTCAGGTAGGGAGACTCAGGGTTGGACATTCGCTAACTTGAAGAGGGCGGTACGCGGGCCGGTCAAGAACGGGTCAACGAGACTCGATGGTTGGAAAGGTCGGGCGGGCCGACTCCGGTCACTGAAGACCCGTCTTCTTCAGTAGCAGTTGGAAGCGCGGGTCCGACCGCACCAGATCCCAGTGAGCGCTGCCGAGATTCGGTCCCATCGGCCAAAACACCCCCGGCTCGACCATGTGGTCGAGCGCCTCCAACGTTCGCTCCCGGTCCCCTAGCGCGGCGTAGATATACGCCCTCGGCGTCCATTCCAACGGGAAGCGTTGTTCGTGCTCCCGGAGAATCGCCAGCGCTTCCGCCCGCCTGCCCTGGCGGCCGTAGATGATCGCAACGAGCGGCGGCCAAGACGACGCAGTGGGGTGGATCCCGAATCGGGTCGAATCCAGGCGCGCCGCCGTGTCCGCGTGAGCCAAGGCTTCGCGGTACATGCCCTTGAAGAGGTAGGCAAACCCCACGTGATAATAAGCCTCGGCTAACGCGGGGTTCAGCTCAATTGCCCGCTGGTGGTACTCGATGGCTTCGTCGTACCGCCTGGCGTACCTCAGCGCCATGCCGTGAAGGTTGCTGAGGTGAGCATTGAGGGGGTCCAGCTCGACCCCCAGGCGGGTCTCGCGAACCCCTTCGTCGGCACGCCCCCTGACCGACAACACGAAGGCCAGAAAGTGCCCGTACCAGCTGTGGGCCAGCGCATACCGCGGGTTCAGCTGAATGGCACGCCGGTATGCTTGCTCGGCTCCCCTCCAGTCCCAGTCGTACGCCTGCCGCACGCGCCCCAGCGACACATACGCCTCCGCCAACTGACTGTCGAGGGCGACCGCGCGGAGCGCCGCCGCCTTGGCCCGCACGAACGCCTCCTTGCGGGGGACGAAGTCGTAGACGGCCGCCATGCTGGCCAGGTACGCGTCGGCGAGGCCGCTGTATGCCAGCGCATAGCCCGAATCCAGCGCGATGACCCGCTCGAAGTAGTCGATCGCTTTCAGCATTCCTTGCCGGCTGCGTTGGTACCAGAAGAAGCGACCGCGAAGATAGAGATCGTAGGCCTCGGGGTTGTCGCTGTAGCGTCGTGCAAGCGTCGCGGGTCCTCCCGCCGCGAGCTTCACCCGCAGCGCGCCGGCAACGGCGCGCGCGATGTCCTCCTGCACCCGAACTACATCCGTGAGTGGGCGATCGTACTCCTCCGCCCAGATCTGGTAGCCGTCTGCCACGTTCACCAGCCGTGCGCTGACCCGCAGTCCTCGACTCGACTTGCGGACACTCCCCTCTACGACCGTTGCGACCCTCAGGGCTGCCCCGATCTGGCTGACAGGGACGTTCCGCCCCTGAAACGAAAATGACGACGACCGCCCCGGCACCCGGAGTCCCTCGACCTGCGCCAACGCGTTGATCAACTCCTCCGTCATGCCGTCGCTGAAATACTGATTGGCCGTATCCCCGCCAATGTTGACGAATGGGAGCACAGCCACGGACGGGGTCGCAGAAACTCCCGGCGCCGCGAGGGCCCGCCAGCGCCCCACCGCTACCGCGGCGACCAGTGCCACGGCGGTCGCCGCGACGACCCTGCGCGTCCACTTCAACAGCCTCCGCCGGCGGCGAGCGCGCAGGACTGCCGACGTCTCCGGCGCCGCAAGCGCTGCCGCGAACTCGGCCACGCTAGCGAAACGCTCCGAGGGTCGTTTGGCGAGCGCCACCTGGATCGCCGCGTCGACGCCTTTGGGGACCTCCGGCCGCAGCTGGCGCAGCGGCGTCACGGGGTCGATCGCATGCCGGGCGAGGATCTCCTGAGCATTCCCCCCCGTGAAGGGCGGATGGCCCGCCAGCATCTCGTAGAGCACACACGCCAGGCTGTAGATGTCACTACGCCCGTCCAGCTCCCCCGTTGCCGCGCCCTGCTCTGGGCTCATGTATATGGGTGTGCCCATCGCAATCCCGGCGTGGCTCACTGTCGGGTCGGCTGCGGCCGTGAGAGCGCGCGCCAGGCCGAAGTCCGCTACCACCGCGTGCCCCGCCTCTACCAGAATGTTCTCGGGTTTGATGTCGCGGTGCACGATGCCTTCCTGATGCGCGTAGGTCAGCGCATCGGCCACCTCGCGCGTGATCTGGAGGGCGTCTGGAAGGGAGAGTTGCGGCTCGTGCTCGAGCCGCTCGCGCAGGGTTTCCCCCGCGACGTAAGGCATGACGTAGTAAAGGTAGCCGTTCGCCTCCCCGGAGTCATACAGCGGAAGAATGTTGGGATGGGTGAGGCGCGCGACGATCTCGATCTCACGCAAGAACCGCTCGCTGCGCACGGAGAGGGCGAGCTCGGGAAGTAGCATCTTGACGGCGACGCGGCGCTGGTGCTTGCGGTCCTGGGCGAGGTAGACGACGGCGTTACCCCCACGGCCGAGCTCGCGCTCGACTACGTAACGGTCCGCTAGTGCAGCGGCGAAGAATTCAAGAGCGTTGGACATCCTGGCCCCAGGAGACCAACCTACGGTTGGGCTCTCGTGCGGCAAGGAGCTAGAAGGTGTATCGGGCGCCGAGCACGACTTGCCAGCGCGATTCGAAGTCCTGAACCGCGTTCCGATCCGCAGGCGTCAACGGAGCGCCGTAAACCCCGCGCCCACGGGTCGCGTCGTAACCGAACAGGGCGAGCAGGGGGACTCTCGGATCCAACGTGGTGACGCGGTACTCCCCCCATCCCCCGTTCAAGAGGTTGAGCACGTTGTAGACGTCCGCCGTCAACTCCAGGGAATGTCTGCCGCCGGTCGGGAGAACTTTGGTCAGTCGGGCGCTCAACACGCCGAACCAAGGGTTGCGGCAGCTGTTGCGCTCGAGGAGCTGGCCACGCTGCGAACGCAGGCACGGCTCAGCTCGAATGTAGCCATCGAGGAGGGCGTAGACCGAGTCCTGCTGCGCCGCTGTCCCGACGCCTGGCGCGCTGCCGTTTCCGTCCAGCGCGACATCCGCGCGATCGAGCGGCACGTACACGATGTCGTTCTTCATGGGTCCGGTCCCGATACCGTCGGCGTTCGCATCGCCGTTGACGACATACGTGAAGGGAGTTCCAGACGCTCCCGCGTAGAGCAGAGAGAGCGACACTCGGTACGGTAGCCGCACCGCGGCGGTCAGCAGCACGCGATGCGGCCTCTCGAAGAACGAGGTGCGGAGCCTGCGATCCTCCAGCGTGCCGTCGAGCGGGGTCTGCTCCAGGTTGGCGCGGGCTGGATAATTCACGAGTGACATGCGATCCCAGGCGCGCGCATGCGCATACAGCACGCTCGCCTCCCCCCGATCGCCGAACTGCTTGCGGAGCTGGACTGACAGCGACACGCCGTAGTCGCCGTTCCGATTCGACACCTGGATCACCTGCCCAAAAATGGAGTCACGGCGGGCGATGGTGCCGCGGACCGTACCGTAAAGCGGGCGGCTGTCTTCCCCCGCAGCCACGCCGCTCGGCGGCAGCAGATTCGCATCGCTGACGTACAGGGCGTGCACCGCCCGGGTGTAGAGCAGGTCGATCGTGGCGTCGAACGCTCCTGGAAACCGGTGATCGAGGCCTAGCGCCACCTTTAGGTTCTGGGGGAGCCGCACCTCTGGGGTAAAGAAACTGAACCGTGGCTTCGGCACCGTGCCATTCGCGCAAGTGGCCGGCTGGTCGAGGGGAACGAACCTCGGCACCTGGGCCCCATCGCAGATAAGGAAAAGCTCCTTGGTGCCGTCGTCCCTGTACGCATTGCCAAACCACGTGTACGGCGGGCTACCGCTCAACACGCCGAATCCGCCCCGTAGAAACGTGCGCCCCACGCCTTGGAGATCGTAGTTGAGAGCGAGACGTGGCGACCACGCCAGGTTGCCGCTCGGCAACACTCCAGTGTCAATGCCCAGGGAGTTCTTGAGCGTCTCACTCGTGGGGATGGCGTCGGGTAGAACCGGCACGTCCACCCGAAGACCAGCAATCACGGTGAGCCGCGGCGTCGGGTTCCAACGATCTTGTACGTACCATCCGACCTGGCGCGCACGGAAATCCACGCCGCCAGCGCGGAGCGGCCCCGGGAGCGCGCGCTCGTAGTGGTACGCGCGCCCCACCACGAGCGAGTCGAGGCTCTCGAAGTTCCACAGTCCCCGCGAGGTCTGCAGGAGGTCGTCCGCAAAGTGCAACAAGTAGCCGTGCGTGCCTAAAGTAACGACGTGGGCACCGAGCCCGACAGTGAGATTTTCTGTTACCTCCAACGCCTGCTGCGCGAACGCGCTCGGACACATCAACGGCGTGCCGGCCCCTAGCGCCGGCGGCCCACGATCGGGTCGGAGCACGATCAGTGGATAATTGGCACTCGCTCGGCACCGGTCACGCAGGTCGAGGTAACTCACGATGAGCTCGCTCGACCAGCGCCCACCGACGAGGGTCGTCCAGATGAGCCGAGCAGCGTTGCCCGTCACTGCGTTCTCTTGAGCCGCGGAGGAGAAGTTATACAGATCGGGCGTCTCGCGATCGAGAAAGCCACGGCGGGCGCCGTGAACGTAATGATGCGAGGCCTCGAGGTGACTACCGGCGCGCAACTGCACAGTGATTTTTCCGAACACATCGTACGTTGGGACCCGCATGTCCAGACGCAGGGTGCCGGGATCCAGGTTGTAAGTCGTTCTCAAGATGTCCTGCATACGCGTAGCTAGCGTGTCCGCGCTGCTCGCAGGACCGGTGATGAGCGGTCCTGGATCCGGCACCACGCGGTGCTGCAAGTCGAGGCTCAGGAAGTAATGCATGCGGTCGCGCACGATCGGTCCGCCGACGCTTCCACCGTACTGCGAGGTGGTGAAGTCGCCGACCGCTTCACCCGCTGCGTCCTTGCCCACGAGCGCGCCATTCGCAAGAACGCCGAACACGGATCCTCGCACCGCGTTGGTTCCCGATTTCGTGACGGCGTTGACGAGGCCACCCGCGGAAGTGCCATGGCGGACATCGAACGACACCGGGGTCACTTGGATCTCTTCGAGCGCCTCGAGCGAGATGGGCCGGGGCAGCGTCTCTCGCCCCGGCATCCTTCCCGTGTAGAGATCATGGTTTAGGCCACCGTCGATCTGAAAACTGTTGAGCAGCCGGTTCTGGCCGGCGATGCTGATCCCGCCGGTCGGAGCGAAACGGGAACTCGGAGACGGCGCCACCTGCGGGCTGAGGACGGTCAGGGTCAGAAAGTCGCGGCCGGGATTGGGTAGCGCGGCGATCCTCCTGGCGGAGATGATCTCAGCGGGTCCGGTGCGGCTCGGGTTCAGTACGGGGTCAGATGTCGTGTCAACCGTGACCGGCGGCAACTCGATGGCTGCCAGCCGCATCGTGAAGTCAACGCTGAGGCGCTGGCCGAGCGCGAGGACGAAGCCCGTCCTGGTCCCGAGTGCATACCCCAACGCGCGCACGTCGATGCGGTACGGCCCGCCGATGGCGACATCTTCGAGGATGTATCGTCCGCTGACAGACGTCGCGACTTCCCAACGGCGTCCGTCGGATGTGTTGGTGAGCCGAATCGTGGCCCCGGGGATCGGCGAGCCGTTTTCGCGCAGCACGCTGCCCTGGATCGCCGCAGTTGTAACACCCTGGCCACTGAGCAACCTGGGAAGGAAAGCAAAAACGAGCACCAAGCCTCGACCGTGCACGGCCGGCCTTGAGGGAGTGCAGCCGGATATAGCGGCGTGTGACGGGGTGTCAAGGCGATGAGTGCGTTAGATTCGCTGCCCGATGAAGCGCGATGCCATCGCCCCACTGCGCATGCGAAGCCAACGTCTCTGGGGAACGCGTTTCGAGACGCCGCGCGAGGTCGTCCGCTGGCTCGCCGCCATGCAAGCCCAGGAATTCGCGTTGGCCAAGTGGTCCGTCGCCCAGCGCACTCGGGGAGCAACCCACACCGACGTCGCAGAGGCTCTCGCGACTGGCGTCATCGTCCGCACGCACGTGCTACGCCCCACGTGGCACTTCGCGCTCGGCGAAGACATCCGCTGGCTGCTCAAAGTCACGGCGCCGCGGGTGCACGCCTTGAATGCCTACTACAATCGGCAGCACGAGCTCGACACCAAACTCTTCGCCAAATCCAACTCGATCATCGCCAAGGCATTGGAGGGTGGAGCGCATCTGACACGAAGCGACCTGGCCGCCGCGCTCACACGGGGCGGAATCGGGGCGGCTGGTAATCGGCTGGCCTACATCGTCATGCGTGCCGAGCTCGACGCCATCGTGTGCAGCGGCGCGACGCGAGGGAAGCAGCACACCTACGCGCTGCTCGATGAGCGAATCCCGCACGGGAAGACACTCCACCGTGAGGAAGCGCTGGCCGAGCTCGCGCGCCGCTATTTCACCTCGCGCGGACCGCCGACGCTGAACGATTTCGCCCGCTGGTCGAGCGTGACGGCAGCAGAAGGCCGCGAAGCCTTGGCACTGGTTGGGAAGAGCCTGGAGAGTGAAGTCATCGCCGGCCGGACCTTCTGGTTCGGTCCGGCGCCCCGCGCGAGCAACTCGAGGAAGCCGATCGTCGATCTCGTGCAGGGCTACGACGAGATCATCATGTCGTACAGCGAGAGTAGAGATGCTTCTTTTGTGCCGGTCGATGCACGTTTGCTCAACGCGGTGCTGCTCGATGGCCGGATGATCGGGAAGTGGAAGCCGGTTGCCCAGCGGAACTCGGTCGTCCTCAAGACGGTTCTGAACCGAGCGCTCACCCGTGTCGAGACAGACGCCTTGGGCGCCGCAATCCACGCCTACACCAGCTTCGCCGGAGTTCCCTTGACTGTTGCTCGGACACGCGGCAAGTAGGTCCCATGGCAAAGAAAGCCGAGGCCCGTAGCTCCGAGAGCGGTCGCACCTACCGCCTGGACCGCCTCATCGGCCAGGGAGGATTCGGCGAAGTCTACCTGGCGACTGCCACGCCTCAGGGCGGGCTGCCGCCGCAGGTCTGCATCAAGATCAGCCACCGTCTCACGGCCTGGCTGCGCGAGGCCTACTTCGCCGAGCTGCTCGAGCAGGAGCCGCGCGCGCTGCGCGTGTTCGACCGGTTCGCGGAAGTCGACGGCGACGGCATGCGCTACTGCATGGTGATGGAGTACGCGCAGCATGGCGACGTGGGCGCCTGGCTCAAGCAGCGGGGCCCGCAGCCGGAGCGCTTCGTGCGCCGCGAGATCGCGGCGCTCCTCGGCGCACTCGATACGCTGCATCGCGGGCAGGCGCTGCATCGCGACCTCACGCCTTTCAACGTGTTCGTGTGCGACAAGGAGCAATTGAAGCTGGGAGACTTCGGCATCGCGCGTCACCAGCGCAATCGCCACGGCGTCACCGCCGATGCCTTCAACCCGCTCAACGCACCGACGGAGATCGCGTGGGGCTGGATCCGGAGATGGCAACAGCGCGACGACATCTATCAGGTCGGCCAGCTCGCGTCGATGCTGCTGCGCGGTGACATCGCGAGTCCCATGCGCAGCAAAGACGTCCGCGGCCTTCCCTGTAGTGACCACTTGAAGGAAGTCATTCACCGCTGTTTGGGGAGCCGCGGCAAACGCTACGAAGCCGCGGGCGAGCTCATTGCCGCGCTGCGACAACGGCCCAAGGAGCTGTCGAAGGGGCGCGTCGCGACTCTCGCGGGAAAACGGCTGTCGATCACCGGCTTCCTGCGCCGTCCACGGAGCGAGGCCTTCGCCGCGGCGCGTAAGGCTGGTGCGATCATCCAATCGAAGCCGGGACGCACGACCGACGTACTCGTGCGCGGCCGGCCCAATCAACTACAGATCGCCGGCCAGGATGGTGGGACGAAACTGATGGAGATCCGGCGCCTGGCGGCGCTGGGACACCGGATCACCATCATTGGCGAACAGCAGTTCTGGAAACTGGCCGCGTCCAGGACGCGGGCGCGGCGGCGCAAAGGCTGAGCTACTGCTCACCTCGCGCACGCGTCGACATCCAGATATCCGTACCGCCAAAACCGCCGCCGCGACTCGATGCGAAAAGCAGCGTCAGACCGCCGCTCGAAAGGCTGGGCTGCTGTTCGGCGGCCGTCGAGTTCAACGGAACTCCGAGGTTCACTGGGGGCGTCCAAGCATCGTGGACGCTACGCCGGGTGGACGTCCAAAGATCGGCCCCGCCGATGCCACCCGGTCGGGTTGAGAAGAAGAACACTTCCCTGCCATCCGAGCGCAACGTCGGGCCCTGATCGGTCGCGATGGGGTCACTGAGCTCGGAAATCAGCACGGCAGGCCCCAGAGTCTCTCCGTCCCGCGTGATCGCTGCATAGTAGAGATCCGCGGTCCCGCCCGGTGGCGCTCGATTGAAGTAGAGGTTCGCCGCTCCGTCCTCCGCGCTTTGCAAGAACTCCGCACCGGCCTCCGCCGCTGACGTGTTCACTCCGGGACCGAGTGCCACCGGATCGGCCCAGCCGAAGTCGTCCTTCGGATCGGCTCGCTTTGACAGGTAGACGTCCCCGAGGCCCGGCCCGCCTGGCCGAGTGCTCCTGAAGAAGAGCAGATGCCCGTCGACGGATAGCCCGGGTCCGGTCTCGGCGGAGGACGTATTAACGGCAGGTCCGAGGTTCTCGGGCGTTCCCCACGCGCAAGCCCTGCAGGAGCGCCGGGAAACCCAAATGTCGAATCCGCCGATTCCGCCGGGGCGGTCGGAGCCGAAGTAGAGGCTTAGCTCGTCGTTCGAGAGCGTCGGACCCTGCTCATCGAACGTCGTGTTGATCGTCGAGCCGAGGTTTTCCGGCTCGGACCAGGGCGAGAAGTGCGAAGAGGAGCTCGCGACGAGGTTCGCCGTAATGCTCCGATCAGACTCTGTTCCACAGGCAAGGAGCAGCGCGAGCGAAGCCACCGCAGCGAGCGTCCGCGAAGTCGGCGTCATGGCTGCACACCCGGCTGGCGCGTCGACATCCAGAGATCCTGCACGCCAAAGCCGCCTGGCCGGATCGACGTGAAGATCAGTGTGCGCCCGTCGCGCGAGAGCACCGGTTGCGAATCGAGGTCCGGAGTGTTGATCGGCACGTCCAAATGGGTTGGATTCGACCAGGGGTCTTGGGCGGACTGGCGGGTGAAGCGCCAGATGTCGAAGTTGCCGAAGCCTCC
>Ga0209058_1002435_pt1 | contig 15354 bp, 13 predicted proteins | sample GraSoiAngelo_147_FD_185904 | JGI IMG/M metagenome (GOLD analysis project Ga0209058, IMG submission 185904) | Grasslands soil microbial communities from the Angelo Coastal Reserve, California, USA - 14_1009_05_40cm (SPAdes) (version 2) | ecosystem: Environmental > Terrestrial > Soil > Grasslands ... | reverse complement strand
ATGGATTTTCGGGTCTATTGACGATTGATTGAATGAAATTGAAAACCGGCTTGACTTCTGAGATCGGTCCGCTTATTTCAAACTTTATGCCACCCTGTATTCTAATTTTGGAACTCTTGAATAATACTCCTTCTTCATTGTATTCTATACCATAGATGCTTTCAAGCCTCTCGCTAATCACATCTGGAGATTTAAAAAAACGTCCTCTTTCAGAATATAGTAGTATTCTGAGATTTGTAATTATGATGTTGTATTTTTTATGTGTGCATTTTAGTTTGGTCTTTGTTCTGAACATTATGTTCTCTTGAGGAAGTAATATTTCCTTAAGTGTCAAGAGCTCATATGTATAGCACGGGGTTATATTCATAAAAGTTGAATCATTTTATTTATTCTGCTAACAAATGTAGATGATCTTAATTTCTATTAAAAAGTTTTATAACAAGTATTCATTTGCATGGTTATGTTGAATATGGATTGATAATTCAATATAATTATTATATCGAGATTGCATATTCACGAATATAGTGATGTCTTCATCTGGGATGTCAATAGCTGAACATATTGATGAACTGAGAATAAGGTTAATTCACATAATAATTTGCATTGTAATAATAACTATTTTTTCAATGAGTTTTTGGAATAAAAACGGCAGTTGTCCCTATTGCGCTTCATCCGGCGATGGAAGTCAACTAAATTTTATAAAATTATACTATCCATACCCAGACCCATTAGACAATATAGCCCTCCAATTGACATCTTTTATGAAGGATACATTGCTTCCATCAGAAGTAAAGTTTATTCAGACAGCTCCCGGTCAGGTGTTCTTTGCTCAGGTTTACATTTCCTTGCTTATTGGATTGATATGTTCGCTGCCAATCGTAATTAGAGAAATATTTGGTTTTATTTCTCCTGCGTTTCATCAATTAAAAAGAGTAAAGCTGATGACAATGTTTACGACGGTGACGATGATGATGCGCAAAATAATATCAACAATAATTTAAAGCAGGCAAAAAAGGGAGATGCTAGATCCTCGTCGTCATTATCAAAAATTAACATTATAAAAATAGTTTTACCAGTATTTCTTTTGTTTATTTTTGGTGTAGTATTCTCATATCTACTTGTAATTCCATTTACCCTCAATTTTCTATACAGCTATGGTGAATCAATAGGTGCTGAAACATTTCTGACAGTCAATGATTTCATAACATTTGTACTTCAATTCGTATTGGGTTTTGGTATTGCCTTTCAACTTCCAATCATAATGTATCTATTATCGTTAAGCGGTTTGACTGATTCAAAATTCTGGCAAAAAAACTTTAGATATGCAATCATTATAATAACAATTTTTGGCGCAGTAATAACACCAGATGGAAGCGGGGTCACAATGTGGTTTGTAGCACTACCTATGATTGCCCTCTATGCTATCGGCATAATAACAATTAGACGAAAAGAAGCCAATAAAATAACTGCTTAATCCAATTGCAAATCATATTATCTTACCTAACACAGAAATAAATTTGTCCATGATTATCGCAGCAAAAGATAATTATCCATTTTCCATATTTGAAATTAATCCGAGTGAGCTATGAATGGATCAATCGCCTCTTCTTCAAAACGATAAACAACATCTGAGTTATTGGAAGGAACTTCCAGAAAACACTCGCGTCATGTTAATATCAGCAATTTATTCTGGCGAAAATCAGAAAGTCCAATTAAAATTTTACGATCCCAATTTGCACGTCATATACTTTTGGCAGGATAAAACGGACCACAAACCTTATTGTTATACTAAATTGGAATACAAAAAAAGAGCAGAAGAAATTGCATCCATTGAAAAGAAATTTGAGTTGAAGATAATACCAAAAATAGATCTAATGTCAGACAAAGAAATTCAGGCAATAAAAATAATTGCTCCTGATCCTCTGTCCATAGGAGGGAAAGGTGGCATAAGGGAAAAGCTCAATGTATGGGAAGCCAACATCAAGTATCACGAAAATTACCTTTATGATACCAGGTTAATACCAGGGTCATACTACAAAAGAAAAGGAGAAAAAATAATAGAAGACCCGTATGAAATGTCGGAAATTGTACATAATGCCTTGAAAAATTTTCTTTGGGATAAAATCCTAGAGAGCAAAGAGGCAAGAAATGATAAATACCGAGAATATGTGAGAGAGTGGGCAGACCTATTGAATCAACCTATTCCAGAAATAAAGAGGATAGCTCTCGATATTGAAGTAGATTCAGAGGAGGGACGAATGCCAGTTCCTCGAGAGCATGATAGAAAAATAACTGCAATAGGTATCGTCTCAAATGATGGTCTAAGAAGAGTATTTCTTCTTGAACAAGATAAAAATCCCAATGATGGAACAGAATTAATTCCAGAAGCAGAAATGTGCAAGACTGAAAAAGAACTTTTGGAAAAAACATTCAAAATAATTTGGTCATATAATCTATTAGTTACCTTTAATGGTGATGATTTTGATCTTCCATATCTTTATGAAAGATCTCAAGATCCTGCAATTGATCCTATAAACCATACCATAATACCAAAGGAAGAAATCCCAATAGTGGTTAAGCGAGATTCATTCATTAAGAAAGGTATTCAAGCAGAACCAGTCCAACTAAAACACGGACTACACATTGATTTATTTAGAACATTTCAAAATAGATCAATTCAAATTTACGCATTTAGCCACAAATATTCTGAATATAGACTAAATGCCATATCAGAAGCCCTTCTAAATGATAGCAAAATTGAATTTGAAGGAAATATTAGCGACCTGCCAATCCAAAAATTGGCACAATACTGCTTAAAAGATACAGACCTGACATTTAGACTGACAAGGTTTAACGATAATCTCCTACTGAAACTATTGTTTGTAATTGCCAGAATATCTAGGCTTTCTGTAGAAGACCTTTCTAGAGTAGGTGTGAACCAATGGATAAGGGGAATGCTTTTTTATGAACACAGAAAGATAAATGCGCTGATTCCTCATGCTGAAGAATTACGGTACAAGGGGGAGGCGTCTACTTCAGCAATTATAAAAGAAAAAAAGTACAGGGGTGGTCTTGTCGTTGAACCCACTCCAGGAATCCACTTTAATGTATCGGTAGTTGATTTTGCCAGTCTGTATCCCAGTATAATAAAAGTTCATAATCTATCATACGAAACAGTAAATTGCCCGCATGATTCTTGCAGTCAAGATCCTGATCAAAAAATTGCTGATACACCATACTGGACATGCAAAGAGAAAAAAGGAATAACTTCACTTCTAATAGGCTCACTTCGAGATCTTCGAGTTAATTACTATAAGCAGCTATCAAAAGACAAAACAATTTTACCTGAAGAACGACAGCTCTACACGGTAGTAAGTCAGGCAATTAAAGTTATTCTCAATGCAAGCTACGGTGTAATGGGAGCTGAAATATTTCCACTATATTGTCTACCAGTTGCTGATGCAACGGCAGCAATTGGAAGAAATATTATCACTAAAACGATTGAGAAATGTAAGGAATCAGGCATAGAAGTTGTTTATGGCGACACAGATTCATTATTTTTGAGAGATCCATCAGAAGGTAACGTAGAAGAAATTTCGAAGTGGGCGAAAACAAATCAAGGTGTAGATCTAGAATTGGATAAAGAATATAGATATGTTGTATTTAACAATCTCAAGAAAAATTACCTAGGTGTCTTGAAAGATGGAACTGTTGATGTGAAGGGACTAACAGGCAAAAAATCTCACACTCCAACTTTCATAAGGAAAACTTTTTACAGTCTGTTAGATATACTGGGTAAAGTTAACACCGAAAACGACTTTGATACTGCTAGAGAGAAAATCAAAGATATTATTCGTGAAAGCGCAAAAAAATTAGAGTCAGACAAATATCCTCTCGAGGAACTATCTTTTAACGTTATGATAAATAAGTCTCCAGAAAAATATGGCAAAAAGACTTCCGAAAACAAAAGGATAACTTCAATAGACGGTCATGATTCTACTTCCAATTCAATAAAGGGAATCCCACAGCATATAAAGGCAGCAAAGCTATTTTCAGACAATGGTAGACAGATTAAGGCAGGAGACATAATCTCATATGTAAAGACAAAGACAGCTGAAGGAGTCAAACCCGTTGAACTAGCAACTCATAAAGAAATAGATACTGAAAAATACCTAGAGGCGATGGAGTCTACTTTTGATCAACTTTTGACTGCACTGGATGTAAATTTCAAGTCTATCATTGGTAAGCCAAGACAGAGCAACTTGGATGAATTATTTTGGTCAAATTAGCAATATCGTCAAATTACTTAAATAACCTACTAATACTCAAACAACTAAATTGACAAGGATTTTAGATCTTGTGGATTCCTTCTTTATTACTCCAGAAAGAACCGATGCCGGTTGTTCCTTCGGGGATATCGATATGAAGACTTCATTCAATGACGCAAATATCGTGTTTTTCGGCATTCCGTTAGAGCTGACTACTTCATTTGGAAAAGGAACAGGCAGAGGTCCTGAAGCAATTAGGAGCACTTCTGCTCATCAAATTGAAACCTTTGTTTACGATGAAAAAAAGGATATCAAGGAAATTGCAAAAATTTTTGATTTGGGAGATCTTAAATTACCTGCTTATCATGATTCAGGTAAAATAGATTCTATCTTTTCCTTCCTGGATGAAAGGATCCCGCCTCTAGTAAAAGCTTTGTCTACAAGTAAGAAGAAACCATTTATCCTGGGAGGAGAACATACTATAACATATTATTGCTTTAAGGGTCTATCCAATAGTCAGCCTCTCCTGATACATTTTGATGCACATCGAGATTTAAAGCACGAATATAATGGTTTGAAACTGTGTCATACTACTCCTTTCTATAGATTGATAGAAGAAGGACACATTCAAGGTAAAAATATTATACAAATTGGTATCAGACAAACAGATCAAGACGAAAATAATACTGCAGAAAAAAATGGTATAGTAACTTTTGACCCATGGGAAATTAAAAGTAATTTTGATAAGGTGTCAACATATATTTCTAAAGTTACTGCTAACAGGAACATATACATATCGTTCGACATTGATGTTTATGATTCGCCGTATGTTCCTTGTACAGGAACCCCAGAACCATTTGGATTGGATCCGTTTGAAATTATAAAGATAATTAAAAGTATTAACGATACGGCATATCTGCTAGGAATGGACCTTGTAGAAGTTTCACTCAAGAACGATGATTATAGGGAAGGAACACTTGCGACACATACTCTTTTAAGGATAATTCCAAGGAAGTATGTCTAGCTAGATGGATGATTGCTGTATTTGCTAATATATTGTTTGTTTAATTTATTTAACCCCATCTAGCCCTCTCGTTTTCTCTATCTTCTTTTGTTGCTTTTTTCCATTCTTTATAATGTTGTCTGCATAAATATACTCTCTTGTTTGAAGTATTAACCTGCAAATCTGAAGCCATACTTGCCTTACTTCCACTGATCGATCTCTCTGCTGAATTTGTACATCCACTTACACTGCAATTTACTCCTTTGTCTACTCTTCCCATTTGAATGGGATCTGATTATTAAATATAAAAACATTAAAAGAATGAAAGTTTATGGGAAATAGGATATATCTAATTCAATAATTTCATACCATTATTAGCGGACGTTTTGACAAATAGCTAGGCAGGTTTAATGGCATGTACGGTTTATCAAATATTTCCAATTTGATCTTTTCGATCAGATTTACCAACGACGTGTTGTATTGGGATTTAGCCAATCTTTCCCTAACTACAAGTTCTTTACCGTCGACTTCTTTGTCCCCAATGACTATAATGAAATGAATCCACTCAGATTCTGCTTCTCTAATTTTTTTTGCAACAGAAAGTTCTCTGTCATCAATGTCTGCCCTTATACAATTATTGTTTAGTTGGTCTAAAATTTTTTCACTGAACGCTAAATGTTTTGAAGAGACCGGAATTATTCTGACTTGTGTGTGTGATAGCCAGAGGGGTAATGCTGGAAGCTTGCCCACATCTACATCCTTAACGGTTTTCTCTAGTAGGGCAAATATTACACGCTCTACAGCGCCACTGGGAGAGTTATGCAAGATGATTGGATATTTTTTCTGCCCATCGCTATCAACAAATTCAATCTTGTATCTTTGCCCATTTTCAACATCTATTTGATCTGTGGACAGTGCAGCAGCCTTTCCCAAACTGTCTACGAAATTAAATTCCCATTTTACGATAAAATAAAAGAATCTTTCTTTCCACATCTCTACAAGGATGGGTTTCTTTATTCTGGCAGCAAATGCTTTAATAAATTCTTTATTTTGTTCATAAAAGTCTGAAGTAAAACGAATAACCATATCCACATCGTCAATAGAGGAAAGACCAAGCCCCTCTATAACTTTCAATGATAAGTCAAATCTCTTGACAAATTCTTCTTTTGCCTGATCAATATCCCTGCAAAAAGCATGACAGTCTGGCATGCTAAATGCTCTAAGTCTTCTGAGACCTGCTAACTCGCCGCTCTTTTCTCTTCTAAATGAATATCTCGTTAATTCATAAAGCTTCAATGGAAGCTGCTTATAAGAAATTTGAAAGTCTTTGGCCATCAAGAATTGGCCAAAACATGCGGCAAACCTTAAGAAAAGATGCTTGTTGTCTGACTGTATGTTGTATTGCCTGGCTGGGAATCTGTTGAAATAACTATGTATTGACGGATGATTGGAATCATACATTACTGGCGTTTCAACTTCAATTCCACCATATTCGTGTATCATTCTTGTTACGTATGTCTCTATTAATGATTTCATTAAACGTCCCTTGGGGTAGTACCTCATATTTCCACCATCTGAAGAAGGCTCATAGTCAGCTATTGCCAATCTCTTCATTAGTTTTACATGGGGTGGAACTTCGACTACTGTTCTCTTTTTTGATAATTCATATTCTGCTAATTTTTTGAATGCACTATCTTTTTGAAAAGTATATTCATTTATTGGAATCAGACTATCTCCAGGCACAAACACATACCAAGTTGAGTTGAGCACATCTTCTGATTTTAGTGAGGTTGACTCGGCGGTCGATTTCATATTGCTTTTGCCGTTTCCTTTTTTTTGAAATGTTCTTGCATTTTCTGCCAGTGGATGTCCTTTAACTTTTATATTAAATGACTTTGTCCAACCAAACGGAGCCCTATTCACAGTCCCAAAAAAATGCCTAACATGCTTTTCAATGGAAATTAGTAATGCTTGGGCTGTGCTGTGCGGCGCTAGATCTGAACTTAAATGTGCATAGGGATAGATTAGTAAATTATCACATTTTATCGTCTCCCCGTATGTCTTTAATTCCCTGCAAACATCATCAATTATGGACTCATCATCATCTTTTTCGATGGCAATTAATGCTACTATTACTTCATCTATTTTTTTAGTAGATTTGGATTGAATATCTTCTGCGGCCTGTACTTCTTTAGAAATTGGTTGGTATTCAATAAAATCTGAATGTAGCAACAATACACGCATTTAATGACGAGAACTAAATCTTAAAGGTCAAATTAAATGGTTTGGAAACAATATCTCAATAATGGAATTAGTAGTTCGACCTAAGCTCAATAAAGCGTGTTTCGGAATTAGTAGTTCGACCTAAGCTCAATAAAGCGTGTTTCGGGACTTAATTTCAAACTCGTATATGGGTATTTGTTGATATCAGTGCCGCCGGTAAAATTTTGTTCAAATCTTGCCAAATTATGGGTAGCATTGTATGCCAAATTTAATCTGGAGGAATTATCTTTATCTAAAATTTTCACAAATCCACTATCTATAATCATCATGTATTTGTCCGTCTTGAATGGAGTTTTACTGTAAAAGTTTTTCGAGTCAAATGTTTTATTGAAAACAAATTCTGGAATCCAGAAATATTGAGGATTTCCAACCACTGTTACCTTATCGGCAGGATTGATACTTGTTGAATTGCTATTACTGTTAGGTAAATTAGCAAGAACAAAAGCAAGCGCCTGATAATAAGTTGAATTCATGTTTAGAGTAATTAGCATTGTTATGCTGCTGATGCCAAATATCCCTATAACTGCTATTCTAATGTATGGTAGCATATTTTTCGTTTTAATATTGGAGATATTATTTCCGATCTTTTCAATCATATTTCCCCCGGCTATGCATAACGGAGGTAGTAACAGAATAATATGAAACGAAGAAACATAACCTATTGCCTGGAGAAAGATGAAAACAGGAATTGCCCATAGCAACACGAAATAGTCTCTTCTTATGACAGCATATACCAGACCACCCATTCCCAAAACAAACAGTACGGGGTCTATCTGGAAAAATGTGTTTATTGTATTGATTAAGGGTCTATCTCTGCTGACTTGGTAACGTACACCATTAATCCAATCATCCAAATCTCCACTTAACGTAGCATGCAGCGGCCACAATAATGGAACCAAAAGAACAGGAATTAACCAAAGTAGTGCGTATGTCTTCTTTCTAGTAACTAAATATATCATTGTTATGCCCAGTGGGATTATTGTGAAAGCAGGTATCTTGGTAAATATAGCAAGACCTAGAAAAATTCCAGAGACAATCAACGTAAGCTTGGTATATTGTTTCTGTTCCTTCTTTGGTTGTTGGTCCTGTAGTTGCTGTTGTGATTGCTCCCGCTGACGCCTACCAAGACTAAGAATGAGAAGTATTGACGTTAAAATGAAGGGAAGCTGAATTGACTCTAGAAATATTCTTCTAGTCATCCAAGTAAACGGCATTACTGCAAACAATATCGCGGCAATAATTGCAACATTCCTACCATATCTATATTCTGTGATTCTATACAAAAGAAAAGTATCAATCACAGCTAAAATTCCCATTATTAGGCGTGGAACCAAATATAGTTGCTCAACAGGATTCTTATCACCCACGCTAACTATACTGGGATAACCAATAATGCTAAAGATACCTGCTAAGAAAATTTGTCCAAAATAAGGGGCTCGATATCTAGCTTGTGGTTGAAGTCCCTCACCACTTTCGGTGGAAATTGCTTTCCTCAGATAATGACCCTCATCTGTGTGTATCGATGGAAACCCCGTAGGGTTCCATAAGTGAGTGTAAGCAGAAAGGACAAGTGGGATAAGAATAAAAACTATTGACCGTAGTCGTGCTTTTTCTTTTAACTGTAATTGCAGCCTCAATTAGCTTCCTTATCCATTCACTATGACATTTATACATGAATTAAACCTTATGCATGTGTTCACTACGAATTAGTATACTAAACAATGACCTTCGTGACTGATTCACGTTACCATGAAGGAGAGGCTTTATTGATTTGTTCAAAATTGAGATGCTATTTGGCATTTTTACCTGAATAAACGGAATGAACAGCATTTTTTAGGATATCAAAATATTTCGTGGGAATTAAATTGCCATTATCATCACTTGTCACTAAATTAAAGTTCTCAACTCTGTGTGGCCTGAAATTCCAATACCAAAAGGCCCATCCGTATGGATCTATTTCATTAAATTTTTTTAATATCACTGTTGTGTCTTCTGGCGTGATGTCACTTGTCTTTGGATTTATTTCATAGACAAAGTCACCTTCTTCGTTTATTACTTTATCTCTGGCTACATTGTTCCATTCTCCAATATATACGGGAACCCCAGACAGGTTACCAGCTGATATAAACATTTTCAGTCTTTCCTCCTGGTAGCTACCCGGTGACGGCAGTCCGTATATACTAAATTTGAAAATAGTGTCTGTCTTATTTGCCGGCGCCATCTTTGCAAGATTTGTCGCGTTAACTCCAATGTTACTCTTAAGATCAACAGGTATTGACATGCTGTATATTAAGTTCTTCTTGGTTACCTCTCTCATTTCGTCCGTCATAAACGTATTGTATTTTCCAACTTTTTCCCACTGGTCCGCACTATGTACCTGCGGTTCACTCAATATTTCATATCCTACGGTGCTGGGATGACTATCAACAGTACTAACTACTTTTTTTAAGAATTGAGCTTGTAAATTCCAACCGTCAGTTCCATTTGTATCTGTAATCACTCTGTTCCACCAGTCAGTCCACCATGCAGCTGCTGATGGGTATTTTGGTCCGCCTCCACTACCATAGGGATATCCTGAATTATTTTGAAATAAGAAACTTGGAAATCCTGTTCCTCTTTGAGGATTAAGCCATGATGAAGTGTGAAACTGGTGATTATCGTATATTATTTTTATTCCATATTTGTCAGCAAGGGTCGCGGCAAATTTCAGCTCATTTATGAATGCTACCGGGTTTTTCACAAAAGATTCCCAATAATATACAAATCTCACATGATTCATTCCCCCTTCTTTTATTATCTTATAACTCTGATCATAATAGTTATCAGGAAAAGGATTCTTAAAGTCCCGTGTCTGGGGCAGACTGGTATAGTAACCTAGCATATTTACTCCAATCAGGGCTGGGGACTTTGCACCTTGACCATAACTTAGATTAGTTATCAGCGAAACATTTAGAATTAATAAAAAGACAAATGAAACCCCAAAAACAGACAAGTTCATTACTAAAGAAAAATTTAACTCTCCCAATATAAATTATTGAAGAGTAAAAGTTCGGGTATTAAGAATGGGTTTCTCTAGCACCCGAAACGAGTTGTCTTGTAGTTGTTAGATCCTCAATTTTCTTGTTTATGTTTAGTACTATTTCAAGTAAGTCAGGTTCAATCCTATTTTGTTTTATGAAAGAAGCTAGCGCTTGAGTGTCTTTAGGTAGACACATTCCATCAAATGGTCTTCCAAATTCAGTGCCATACTTGCCAATTCTTTTATCCAAAGATACTCCTAAACTTACAACCTTATCATCTATTCCCAAGTGTTTACATATCAATCCTATTTCATTAAAGAACGAAATCTTCAATGACAAAAAGCAATTTGATGCATACTTGATAAGCTCTGCTGCCTCAAATGATGTTGTGATTATATTTTTTGTTAATGGTTGGTATACATCTACTAATAACCTTGATAATTCATTATTACTTTCCTCTCCTATTATTACCCTATCTGGATTGAAGAAATCATCCAATGCCGAATTTTGTCTCAGAAATTCTGGATTATATGCGATCTCATAGTGTACCCCCCTCTTTTTTGTGCAATTTTTTTCGAGATAGTTCACGACTACGCTGCGCATAGTTCCAGGTAACATTGTGCTCCGGAAGATCAGCAAATGACGTTTTACAGATGTATTGAGATAGTTTGCGAGTTGATAAAGTGCAGATAGTATTTGAGAAAGATCTTGTTGGGAGTTATGGGTTGGAGTATTCACACAAACGAACGAGATATCTGTTTGTGATAATGCATCACCCAAATCATTTGCTACTTTATAACCATTACTCTTTAAAGTCCTCAGCTTTTCCTTTGAAATGTCATAAAAAATGACTTCATGACCTAGCTTGTGAAACCCTTGGCCCGTTGCGCTTCCTACTACGCCCGAACCAATAATGCTTATCTTACTCGTTCGAAATCCCTCTTTATTATAGGGGGTTATAACTAATCATATTTATATAATTCCTTTTCATTTTCAAGAAAGAAATATAGTAAAAATTAACAGGAAACATCTTACCTCATTAACTTCTAGCTCATAATAAAAGTTACTAATAAATAATGTGGAAATGGAGCTAAAACTGTGAACCCTTACAGGACCCCAACTTTTCAAAAGCATACCGGAATATTTGGCAATATAATTTTTGACCTGATACTGATAGCATTTGCTATTTCACTGCTTTTATCACCAATATGGTTTGACATAAATGATATTGTCTATCAGATTAATGGCTTACAAAATTATATAGCTAGAAATTTCGTGCCAAGTTCATTATACGGTCATTGGCTTGTTATACCGCTAGGGATAATCGGAATCTGGAGATGGACAGTATGGTCTATCAAGAAAATAGTTGCATCCTTTTACTCTCCGATAACACCTGAATCAGTTAACCTTAATTCGCGAGATACACTTAGACTCGCTGTATCAGTAATTATACCTGTATATAATGAAGACCAGAAAATCTTTAGGCGATCTTTGGAATCATGGTGGAAAAATAAACCGGCTGAAATAATTGCAATTATTGATAAATCGGACACAGGTTGCATAGCTGAATTTAAAGAGTTTCAACAAGGCAAGGACAACCTTAAATTGAAAGTAACCTCTAAACCCGGGAAGAGGCCTGCCCTTGTTGACGGTATTTTAGAATCAAAGGGTGAAATTGTTGCTTTGACAGATAGTGATACTATGTGGGATTCAAATTTCTTGGAAAATGCATTACGACCATTCCAGGTCGATTCAAAAATCGGAGGAGTTACTCCCAGATTTCACCCAATTGAAACAGGAACAATATGGCAAAAGATGACTGATATTTTTTGGGATAGTCGAAACCATTTAGATATGCCTGCACAGACGGCAGGAGGAAAAGCTCTGTCTTGCCTGAGCGGAAAAACTGCATTATACCGTAGGGAAATTCTATTACCCAAGATGAATTTGTTCCTAAATGAGATTATTCTTGGCAGAAAAAAAGAATCAGGTGAAGATAAATGCTTTACGAGACTTGTTCAACAAGAGGGATGGAAGACATATTATCAGAGTTCTGCAATAATATATTCGTCTGCCGCTCCAGGCTTTGACCAATTTATCAGGCAACGGATTAGATGGGCAAGAAATAGTCATAACTCTGATTTCCAGAGTTTATGGAGCGGATGGGTGTGGAAACGTCCATACCTTGCATTCTCTATGATAGATCGTTTTATTTCAGTTTTTACCCTACTGCTTGGTCCAATATTTTTCTCAATTGCCATTATCGAAAATCAATTGGGATTAGCGATTTCAATTATTATCTTGTGGCTTGTTGGAAGGATGATTAAAATATATCCACATTTAAGACGCAATACACTGGATATATTCATACTACCAATATATTTAGGAGTAAGTTTCTTGATGGCGCTAACCAGATTGTATGCTCTTGTTACTATTCGAGATCAACATATCATCAGAGGGTTTAGGAAAGTAAAGGCTAGCAGAATAAAGAAAATTAAGGATTACTTCTTAACCATCGAAATAATAGCAGGAATATTCATTTTTGCATTCGTCTTCCGTTGATATCGACTATTATTATTGTTACCTTTATTTAACACAAATTTGAAATTAAATGAAAATGCACACTTACGATATCATAATCTGGTTTGAATTCCTTTCTCGGCCAAATACCTCTTAACCTTATCTAATTTTAAATTATCATAATGAAAAATCGAAGCTGCCAGAACAGCGTCGACGTCAGTTTTATTAAATACTTCAAACATGTGTTCTGATGAGCCACAGCCGCCTGATGCAATAACAGGTATTCTCACATTGTTACATATTGCATTTGTTAATTCAATATCATAACCATTTTTAGTACCATCTGCATCTATACTTGTCAAAAGTATTTCACCGGCACCAAGCTCCTCGACCTTCTTTGCCCATTGAATAGCATCAATAGCAGTACCCTTGGACCCTCCGTATATCATAACCTCAAAGTAGAAATCCTTATCATGACCGGACGTTACTGTATTTTTTTCATCAACTCTAAAATTTCTCTTAACATCTATCGCCACAACAACGCATTGTCTTCCAAAAATTTTCATGAGATCTGTTACCAAATTTGGATTTTTAACACTAGCAGTATTGATAGAAACTTTGTCTGCTCCATTAAGGAGAATCTGTCTTGCATCTGAAAGTGTCCTAATTCCTCCTCCCACCGTAAAAGGTATGTCTATTACACTGGCTACTTTCTTAACTATGCTCTTCATTATTTCACGGTCCTGTTTTGACGCCGTAATATCTAGGAAGACAAGTTCATCTGCTCCCTGATCGCTGTATTTTCTTGCCAATTCAACAGGATCGCCTGCGTCTTTAACTCCTCGAAACCTGATTCCTTTAACTACCCTTCCATTATCAACATCTAGACAAGGAATGATTCTCTTAGATAGGGGCATTACGCTATTGCTTTCACCTTTTTAATATCCAATCTGTCTTCATACAATGCCTTCCCAAGAATAACACTATCGCATCCAATTGATCTAACCCTTAATACATCTACCAAACTTGAAATTCCTCCACTGGCTATTATTCTTGAATTGCGATCAGCATTAATGCTATTTAAAGTGACAACGTCTGGTCCTGAGAGTGTTCCATCTTTAACTATGCTGGTCAGGAGAAAAATGTTTATTCCTAGTTTATTGAATTTAATTATTGCATCTTCAATTTTATAATTCGAAGAGGATTTCCAACCATCAATCATAACCTTTCCATTTATCTCGTCTAGCGAAATAACAATCCTGTCACTATAATTTTTCCTAAGCAAACGTAATTGATCCAAATTTCGATACGCCATAGTACCAACTACAATTTTTGAAAATCCCATCTTAGCAATTTTTTCAAAATTTTCTATATTACGAATACCTCCTCCAATCTGGATTGGAATATTTACTGAATGCAATATTTCAGCGATTGTTGACAAGTTGTCGGATTCATTACCAAATGCTGCATCAAGATCAATGATATGCAACATGTCTGCCCCCTCTTTTTCCCATTTTTTTGCCACTTGAACGGGATTATTACTATATACCTTCTTGGTTGATTGGTCTCCTTTCGTTAACCTAACTACATCCCCATTCATTATGTCTATTGCTGCTAGTACCTTCATTCGTTTTTTTCACAAATTTTGATAAAATTTTTCACAATCTGGGCTCCAATTTTTCCCGATTTTTCAGGGTGAAATTGTGTGCCGAAAAGATTGGAGCGTTCAATAACAACAGGCAATATCGAGCCATAATCAGCTATTGCAGCAATAAGATTTTTATCTTCAGGCTCAATATGATAAGAATGAACAAAATATACCCAGGAATCTTGCGGAATCCCTTTTAGTAGATTACTTTCTCTTTTGACAATTCTTAAATTATTCCAACCAATGTGAGGAACTTTAACTTTCTTTTTTGGAAGCATCAATACATCACCTTCTAATAATTTAAGTCCATCAAGAATTCCCTCCTCGCTTTTATTGAATAACATTTCCAAACCTAGACATATGCCAAGTATAGGCATTCCATTATCCACGGCCATATTGAGTAATAATGCCTCTCTTTGTATGGAACTAATTGCGTTATCAAAATTACCAACTCCTGGTAAAACTAGCCCATCATATTTTTCCAATTCTTCTAGAGTTCTTATAATATCTACAGAATGTGCACCATTTCTGAGAAGGGCTTGGTGCAAATTAAATAGATTTCCTGTCCCAAAATCAAAAATAGCTATCTTACTCATTTACATCATGTCTTTA
>Ga0209058_1002432_pt1 | contig 15369 bp, 8 predicted proteins | sample GraSoiAngelo_147_FD_185904 | JGI IMG/M metagenome (GOLD analysis project Ga0209058, IMG submission 185904) | Grasslands soil microbial communities from the Angelo Coastal Reserve, California, USA - 14_1009_05_40cm (SPAdes) (version 2) | ecosystem: Environmental > Terrestrial > Soil > Grasslands ... | reverse complement strand
GAACGTGCTGACGGCGCAAGTTTCTCTTCCTAGGACCAAGTACACGGATGAGGCGAAGATCGCGTCGTTTTCGGACGCGCTGCTCGCGCGCGTCTCTTCGCTGCCAGGGGTGCTTCACGCGGCAATGGCGGACCAGCCGCCCCTGACGCCGGGAACAGACAATTCCGTCTTTTCCATCCGCGATTATCATCCGGGTCCCAAGGATCCCCAGCCGCACGCGGACACGATCTACACCACGCCAGACTATTTCGCCGCGATGCGTATTCCGTTGCTGCAAGGCCGTACCTATTTAGAATCGGAAATGCGGCCTAACAGGGGTCCCATCGGTGAAGGATCTGTGGTGGTGATCGACGAGGCACTGGCCAAAATATTCTGGGGCCGTGAGAGTGCGCTCGGGAAGCAATTAGGCTGGGGGGACAAAGGCCCGTGGGCAACCATAGTGGGCGTCGTCGGAACGGTACGCAGCGACGATCTTGCGGAGGAATCGAAAGGCACGATTTATTTTCCGTACCATGCGCCAGGAATGACCCTGGTGGTTCGAACGGGGTCCGACCCAAGGCCTTTTGTCGCGGCTATCCGCCAGCAGGTTCAGGGGGTGGACTCTGACCAGCCGGTATATGACGTAAAGACGATGGCGGAGCGTGTGGCTGCCTCCGTGGAGCGCAGGCGATTCTCGGCCACGCTACTCGGTCTGTTCGCAGCTTTGGCGTTTGCGCTTGCATTGATCGGGTTGCACGGGGTGATTAGCTACTTGGTTGCGCAGCGAACACACGAAATCGGCGTGCGCATGGCCTTGGGGGCGCGACCCGTCGGAGTGTTGCGGCTTGTCCTGTCACAAGCTTTGGGAATGGCTGCGGCCGGAGTTGTCATTGGATTGATTGCAGGGTTCTTTGCGGCTCGTTTGCTTGCGAATCAGCTATACGGCGTCCAGCCCGTCGACCCTGCCACGTTTCTGGTAGTTCCAACACTGCTGACGGCGGCTTCTCTCGCGGCATCCAGTATTCCCGCGTGGCGGGCAACGCGCGTCGATCCGCTGGTAGCCTTGCGGTATGAGTGAAGTGGATCATGTCCCCTTGAGGTTGACAGCAAAAGGAACGAGAATCGTTGGTGGAAGCCCAAGGAGATGACGTGGAGCCATTGATACAGTTGCGGAATTTGGAGAAGGTGATCGAGGCAGGGCCAAATAAATTTTGGCTATTGCGCAGAGTCAATTTAGATATTCAGGCGGGTGAATTTGTAACCATCATGGGCCCGTCCGGCGCAGGAAAGTCCACACTGCTGAGCATCATCGGGATGCTGGACGGCGCGTGGACCGGAGACTTTTACTTTTTAGGCGAAGCCGTTCACAAGCTCAACGTCAAGAAGCGGAACGAGTTGCACAAAGCGAACATCGGATTTGTGTTTCAGAGCTATCACCTGATCGACAATCTAACGGTCTTCGAGAATCTGGAAGTTCCGCTGTCCTATAAGAACGTGCCGCACAAAGAGCGCGTCAGCCTGGTTTGCGACACGCTTGACCGCTTCCACATCGTGGGCAAGAAAGACCTCTTCCCCAACCAGCTCTCGGGCGGCCAGCAACAGCTTGTGGGCGTGGCGCGCGCGGTGATTCTTAGTCCGAAGCTGATTTTGGCCGATGAGCCGACTGGGAATTTGCATTCCGCACAAGGCGAAGAGATCATGCAGCTTTTCAAGAGGCTGAATGACGGCGGGACGACCATCATCCAGGTCACGCACTCGGAGAGGAATGCTTCCTATGGAAGCCGCATTATTCAATTGAAGGACGGATGGGTTGTGGGAGACAACGCCACGGCCGGCGCGCCAGTCGGCGCAGCACAACCCGCGTGAGCAGGCGCTTGCCAGGTGCGAGGCGGTGCCCCGATCGCTTCTCGCCATGCCCGAACTACGGCAGTAGGATAAACTTCGCAAACCATTCGAATGAAGACCACTAGCCCGCACCCTTACCGAGTTCTTTTGGCGGACGACCAAGCGGATATCCGCGATGCTTTGCGCTTGCTGCTAAAGCGCGAGGGCTATGAAACGCAGGGGGTGGCGTCTCCGGCGGAAGCGCTAAGCGCCATTGAATCGCGGGAATTTGACGCGGCGTTGATGGACCTCAATTACACGCGGGATACGACTTCCGGGCAGGAGGGACTGGACCTGCTCACGCGCATTCAAATGCTCGACAGCACGTTGCCGGTGATCGTGATGACCGCGTGGAGCAGCATTGAAGTAGCGGTGGAGGCGATGCGGCGCGGGGCGCGCGATTTTATTCAGAAGCCGTGGGAAAACAATCGGTTGCTTGCCATTCTGAGAACGCAAATCGATTTGCGGCAGGCGCTGAGGCAGGCGTCGCGCCTGGAAGCAGAAAATCGCATTCTGCGCGCGGAGTCGCGCCCCACATTTTTAGCAAAATCCGCCGCAATGGCGCCGGTACTCGAATTGATCGGGCAAATCGGACCGTCGGATGCCAACGTCCTGATCACCGGAGAGCATGGCACCGGAAAAGAGGTGGTCGCCCGAACGCTTCATGCGCTGTCTGGGCGCGCGACGAAGCCGATGGTGACCGTAAATGCAGGCGGGCTCTCCGAGGGCGTGTTCGAGAGCGAGCTCTTCGGCCATGTGAAAGGCGCATTTACGGATGCGCGGGCCGACCGCGTCGGACGGTTCGAACTCGCGGACGGCAGCACGCTGTTTCTGGACGAAATTGCAAACGTTCCGCTTAACTTGCAGGCAAAACTGCTGCGTGTTCTGGAAACAGGAGACCTCGAGCGTGTCGGCTCCTCCGCAACTCGCCGCGTGAACGTGCGAGTGCTCGCGGCGACGAACGCCGACGTGAATGCCGAGGCCGCCGCAGGCCGGTTCCGCCAAGACTTGTTGTTTCGCTTGAATACTATCGAGATTCACATTCCTCCACTGCGTGACCGCAAGGAAGACGTCGATCTTCTGGCGCATCATTTCCTTCACGGTTACGCGCAGCGCTATCGCAAAAATATTTCAGGTTTTGATCCCGCCGCAATCAAGGCTCTGCACGAGCATGCCTGGCCGGGCAACGTTCGCGAACTGGATCATGCAGTGGAGCGGGGCGTGCTCCTTTCGCCCGGACCTTCCGTGCGCGCGGCTGATCTCGGCTTGCGCGCGCAGGCCGCCGGCGGCCCGGCCAAGCTGGAGGAGATGAGCCTCGACGAAGTGGAGCGCTATCTCATCCAGCGCACTCTTTCTCGACACGAGGGAAACGTCAGCCAGGCAGCCAAGGCCCTGGGATTGAGCCGCAGCGCCATGTATCGCCGGCTGCAAAAACATGGACTGGAATGAGGGAATTGTCCTATGAGCGCCGGATCCAGCTCCTCGCGCTAGCAGCGGGCTTTCCGGGTTCGCTGATCGCCATGATTCTCCTGTGGCGCGGCAATTATTCTTCCGGCGCAGTCTGGACGCTGGCTTTTTTTATTTTTTCTCTCTGGCTTGGCTTCGCCTTTTCGCTGCGGCACCGCGTCGTCTTTTCCCTGCAGACGCTTTCGAATCTTCTGGCAGCCCTGCGCGAAGAAGACTTTTCGTTGCGTGCCCGCGGTGCGCGAAGCGACGATGCCATGGGAGAAGTCATGATCGAAGTGAATGCCCTCGGTGAAGTACTTCGGCAACAGCGCTTGGGCGCATTGGAAGCCAATGCCCTCCTGCGGACCGTGATGGAGGAGATTGACCTGGCGGTCTTCACCTTCGACAACACCGGGAAACTGCGGCTGGTCAATCGCGCCGGCGAACGCCTGCTGGGCCGGCCGGAAGAACGCCTGCTGGGATTTACCGCGGAAGAACTCGGGCTCGGGGCGTGTCTCGAAGGAGAAGCCGCGCACACCATGGAGCTGGCTTTTCCTGGCGGTTCGGGGCGCTGGGGGATGCGTCGCGGGACCTTTCGCCAGGGAGGTTTGCCTCATCACCTCGTCGTGCTGACCGATTTGAGCCGCACACTGCGTGACGAAGAGCGCAAAGCGTGGCAACGGCTCATTCGCGTTCTTGGGCATGAATTGAACAATTCGCTCGCGCCGATTCAGTCTGTCGCTCAAGGTTTGGAGAGTGGACTTCTTAACGCCTCCAAGTCTTCCGAATTGCAAAGTGAAGCGTCCGCCTCGATCTTGGATGATTTGCGGCAGGGCCTTGGCATCATTCGTTCTCGCACCGAAGCGCTTGGGCGGTTCATGGCGGCGTACGCGCAACTGGCAAGGCTGCCACAGCCGAAGCTGCTGCCGGTAAACGTATCGGAATGGATAGGCCGAACGGTGAAACTTGAGACACGCGTGAAGGTCAACGTCTCGAAAGGGCCGGACGCGGTCATATCGGCCGACGCCGACCAACTGGAGCAGCTGCTGATCAACCTGGTCCGCAATGCGGCGGATGCGACGCTGGAAACCGGCGGCTCGGTTCAGGTGGGCTGGTCTCGGAAAGGCGCGCACCTCGATGTATGGGTGATCGATGAAGGTCCAGGCCTGCCCAATACGTCGAACCTGTTCGGGTCCGGGATTGGATTGGTTCTGAGCCGGCAGATTGCTGAAGCTCATGGCGGAGAGTTAACTCTAAAGAACCGCTCTGATGCGCGAGGCTGCAGGGCCTTGCTTCGACTTCCCGTTTGATGCCCATTTCACTTACCAGGAGAACCTGACGAGGATACGTCCCGACCTTGTTGGAAGGGACTCTTTTACGTCCCCGTGGGGCTTTGCAGACTGCCCTTCAACTCAAGCTCGATTTCGACCGAGTGGTTGACCCTGAGGAAGAAGTTGCCCGGATTCTTGAGGCCCCAATCAATGAATGGCACATTGAACTTCGCAGTGCCCGTCCAGTGATCTCCGGCGAATTCCGCCTGGACAGGGACGGTCAGTTCATGTTCGCTGCCATGTAGTACAAAAAGTCCGTGAACTTGAACATTAGAAATTCCTTGTGGCGTGATTTTCCCTTCCACATGGTCAGGCCGGAAAATGACTTCCGCGTATTTACCGCTTTCGAGAACCTCTTTGTGCATTTTCTTGTCGCGTCCATCGTTGCCGCTATTCCCGCTGGTCGCGTCCACGATGATTTCGCCGCTAGCCTTTCCTGTCGACGTGTCCACTTGGAGATTTCCTTTCTTAAACGCAAATGATCCGTGGACGGTGTGAACTGTGCTCTCAAGCGTCCAGTGCACTTTGCTCTGAACGGGATCGATCCCGAGAATAATCTCGTTGGCGGCAGTCTGGGGCGCAGCGTGCTGCGGCAGAGCACTGAGCACCAGCACAGTCACTGGCGCTGCCACCAGAAAATAGCAGACCGCCACGAGACGGCTTCGAGACCAATTCATCTTGCGTCCTCTCGATTCACGCCGTCAGAAACTGCCAACCAAGGCGTAAGCTTGTGGCTACCAGGAATTCCGGGGAGAATTCTCCCACGTGCAGTGCCAGCAGCCGGGCGAACAGGTCGGGCTCTTTAGCGAGACAGCGCAGCGCGCGCCTTCTTAAGGAGGGAAAGCGATCCAGCAGGAGCAGGAGCCGGCTCATGAAATTCGGACGTTTTGCGAGTTGGCGATGCACCCGTTGGTAACTTTCAAGATTTCCGCTGCCTAATGCATCAGCAAGAGCTATAGCCTGCTGAAAACTTAAACAAAGTCCTTCTCCCGTGATAGCGTCAACACTTCCCGACGCGTCCCCTATTAATGCGATATTCCCGCGGTAGACGTGATTCAGGCTGCGGGTCATGGTCACGGCGCCTCGCTCCGTGGTGCTTGACTGCGCATGGCGTAAATAGCTAGCCAGCTTGGGAAACTCCTTCCAAGCATCCTGGAGGCGCATCCGAGGATCGCGCGAAATCAGGGCGACGCAAATCTCACTGGTGCTTAGCGGCGTGACGTACACCTGCGCTTTTTGGCCCCAATGAACCTCCATACAATCGGTCCAGGCTTTCCGCCGAAAGTGTCTTCTTTGCGCAAACCGGGTTTGCCGGCGTGTCTTGGTGTCCAGCCCAATCCAACGCCTTACGCGGGAGTGGATCCCGTCGGCTCCGACAATCCATCTCGCTTTCACGAACGAATCACCAACGATGGCGCCGTCGGGACGCAAACCATTGACGGGTGCGTTCCATAGTAGTGTGACTCCGCACTCCTGCGCTCGTTCGACCATTTTTTGGTGGAGGACCGTTCGACGCACGCCGAATCCGCCAGCGCGTGAGAAATCAGCTTCTACCGAGGTCGCGGCGTCGACAAATCGGACCCCGCGAAAAACCCGTCCATCGTCTGGGCAAATCGCCACGCCAAGGTGGTGCAGCGCCGCCATAGTGTCCGGCATGAGGCCTTCACCGCAAGCTTTGTCAATGGGAGGCTTTGCGCCGTCGGTGACGGTAACATCGAAACCCTTCATTCGCGCGGCGATGGCCGCCGCCAATCCTCCAGGTCCTCCGCCTATGACCAATACACCAGTAGCTTCCCTCACGCGCTCTCCGTGAATTGCTTCTTCTCTCGGTGACCGATTCGCATTTTGTTAGATGTCAAGGAACAACGGGAGATGCCCGCGGTCCCACAATTCCGCCACGCGCATCTGCCGGGAAGGAATCTGAGGGAGCTGTCGCGAAACCAGTTGCATAAGCCAGTTTTATCTGATTTAACATAAGTATTAATTTGACTCATTGACTTGCCGGCCTCATCCTGCTACTTTGGATGGCGAACAGATATGCTTTCTCTCGCCATCACAAACGATCGGACTCCTTCAAGGCGCAGGAATGCCCAAATCGTAGACCCGATTGTGGTACGAATTATTCCCGTTCCCGTAAGGGGGACAACAGGCGGATGATGGCGGCCTAGTACAGCATCACCGGGAGCTTCGAGGCCATCATCCAGACGTAGATGATGGCCTTATTTTTTCGGGACCTGGAATTCTAAGGATGGAGCACTCGATGGCCATCGAAGGAACCGTACAGTGAGCGACACTTTGCCCAAACCGCGCAGCCGAGCGTTAATTGAAGGCGCAAACCGCGCGGGTGCACGCGCCATGCTTCGCGCTTCCGGTCTCAAGGATGATGACTTCAAGAAGCCGCTTATCGGCGTGGCGAACACCTGGATAGAGATTGGTCCCTGCAACTATCACCTCCGTGAGCTCGCTCAACATGTGAAGGAAGGAATTCGCGCCGCCGGCGGTACTCCTCTGGAGTTCAACACAGTTTCGATCTCGGACGGCATCACCATGGGCACGGAAGGCATGCGCGCCTCCCTGGTCAGCCGTGAAGTCATCGCCGATTCCATCGAGCTCGTTACGCGCGGGAATCTCTTCGATGCGCTGGTGGTTCTTGTCGGCTGCGACAAGACGATTCCCGGCGGGATCATGGCCTTGGCTCGGCTAAATATTCCCGGCCTCATTCTCTATGGCGGCTCGATTGCTCCTGGTCAGTATGAAGGCCACTCCGTCACAATTCAGGACGTCTATGAAGCGATCGGCAAGCACGCGCGCGGCGGAATGACCGACGCTGAGCTCAAGTCTCTCGAATGCGCGGCATGTCCCGGTGCCGGCGCGTGCGGCGGACAATTCACCGCGAACACGATGGCGCTGGTCTGCGAATTCCTGGGAATTGCGCCCATGGGACTCTCCAGCATTCCCGCGACGGATAAAGGAAAGGGGGCGGCTGGCCGCCGCGCGGGCGAGTTCGTGCTCGAACTTCTTCGCCGCGACCTCACTCCCTCGAAAATTATTACCAAGGCCGCGATTGAAAACGCCATCGCCGGAGTCGCCGCCACCGGTGGCTCGACAAACGCCGTGCTGCATCTTCTGGCGATCGCCAATGAGGCGAAAATTCCTCTGTCGATTGACGATTTTGACCGCATTAGTTCGCGCGTGCCGATTATTGCGGATCTCAAGCCCGGAGGACGATTTGTCGCTACCGATCTCTACGCAGCAGGCGGCACTGCGCTCGTCGCAAAGCGCCTGCTTGAAGCTGGATTGCTCCGCGGAGATGCCCTCACCGTCACTGGAAGCACTCTCGCCGAAGAGGCGGCCAAGGCCAAGGAAACGCCATCGCAAGAAGTCGTCCGCAAACTCAATGCACCTCTCAAGCCCACTGGCGGGCTCGTCATCCTGAAAGGAAATATCGCTCCCGAGGGCTGCGTGATTAAAGTGGCGGGGCACAACCTTCAGAGTTTCCGAGGGCCCGCGCGAGTATTCGACAACGAAGAAGCGGCCTTCGCTGCCGTCGAGCAAGGCGCCATTAAGGCCGGGGATGTAATCGTCATTCGGTATGAGGGACCAAAAGGTGGCCCGGGCATGCGGGAGATGCTGGCGGTTACCGCCGCGCTGGTTGGCGCCGGTCTGGGCGATTCTGTGGCTTTACTCACGGATGGACGATTCTCCGGCGCTACACACGGCCTTATGGCCGGCCACGTCGCCCCCGAGGCCGCCAATGGCGGGCCGATCGCAGCTATCGCTGACGGCGACACCATCATCTTCGACATCCCCAAGCGTCAACTGAGCCTCGATCTTAGCGCAGCAGAGATTCAGAAGCGTCTTGCCGCGTGGAAACCACCCCAGCCGCGCTTTACGAGCGGGGTCATGGCCAAGTACGCCCTGCTCGTTTCTTCTTCGTCTCTGGGCGCGGTTACGGCCGTGCCGGCAACTTTTTCCGGGCCAGTCGCGGCTGGCTCGTATGCGAGGACTTCATGAAGCTTACTGGTGCAGAAATTCTTTGCGAATCGCTCACGCGTCTGGGCGTGCGCGAGATCTTTGGTTATCCCGGCGGCGCGATTCTGCCGGTCTATGATGCACTTGGTAAATCGAAGCTGCACCACGTCCTCGTGCGCCACGAACAGGGCGCCACGCACATGGCCGATGGCTACGCGCGCGCCAGCGGTGGCATCGGCGTGGCCATGGCCACCTCCGGCCCGGGCGCAACCAACATGGTTACCGGCATAGCCACGGCCATGATGGACTCATCTCCGGTGGTCTGCATTACGGGCCAGGTTAGTAGCAAAGTGCTGGGCTCCGACGCATTTCAAGAAATCGATATCACGGGCATCACCATGCCCATCACCAAGCACAACGTGGTTATCACCAAAGCCGAGGACATTGCCCGCACTATTCGTGAAGCTTTCTTGATCGCCAACGGCGGTCGTCCGGGCCCCGTGCTTGTCGACATCACGAAAGATGCGCAGCAAGCTTCCGCTGACTTCAACTGGGAAGCATCTGAGCCAAAACTTCCGCCCAAGCGCCTGCGCAACAATCACGATCAGGCTGAATTCGACCGCGCCGTCGAAATGTTGAACACCGCCAAGCGCCCCATCATTCTCGCCGGTCACGGCATTATGGTTTCCGGCGCGATGCGCGCCTTCGAGCAGTTCGTTCGCGCCGGCAATTATCCCGTGGCCATGACGCTCCTTGGCATCGGCTGCTTCCCTGCCAATGATCCGCTGAACCTCGGCATGATGGGCATGCACGGTGAAGCCTGGGTGAACAACGCGATTCAGGAAGCCGACCTCCTCATTGCCGTCGGCATGCGCTTCGATGACCGCGTCACCGGAGACCTGCGCACGTACGCCAAAAGCGCGCGGAAGATTCACATTGAGATCGACCGTGCCGAAATCAACAAAAACGTAAGAGTTGACGTGGCCCTCATCGGCGATGCGCGTGAAGTACTCGAAAAGCTCACGCCCCACATTGAAACTCGCGACCATGGCGCGTGGATCAACCATATCGCCGAACTGAAGGGCGATTCAGCGGTGCGTGATATCCAGAGCTTGCCCGACAACGGCCACCTATACGCCGCACACGTCATCAACGATATCTGGAAAGAAACCGGCGGCGAGGCGATCGTCGTCACCGACGTGGGCCAGCATCAGATGTGGGAAGCGCAGTATTACCATCACAATCGTCCCCGCACGCTGATCACTTCCGGCGGACTCGGCACCATGGGTTTTGCCCTTCCGGCCGCCATCGGTGCAAAGTTCGCGAGACCCGGTTCCGAAGTTTGGGTCGTCGTGGGTGACGGCGGATTCCAGATGACTATGAGCGAGCTGGCCACCATCGTCCAGGAGAAGATCAACGTCAAGATCGCTATCATCAACAACGGCTACCTCGGCATGGTTCGCCAGTGGCAGGAATTCTTCTACGACAAGCGCTACGTGGCCACCCCGCTCGTTGCGCCGGATTTTGCCGCGCTAGCCAATGCCTTTGGCATACGCGGGGAACGCGTCACCAAGCGCGCTGAAGTCGTGCCCATCATCCAGTCCGCGCGCGAATCGAACGAAACCGTGCTGATCGACTTCCGTGTCGAGCAGGAGGATTCCGTTTATCCCATGGTTGCCGCGGGCGCTTCCTTGAGCGACATGATTCGGCGGCCGAACAATCCGCTGGTTGAAACGGCGACAGAGCCGTAGGAGAATTCGAGAAAAACATGCAAACACTTGTCGCCTATGTCGAAAACAAACCTGGCGTGCTGAATCGCGTCTCTTCCCTGGCGCGGCGGCTGGCTATCAATATCGATTCGCTCACCGTTGGTCCAACGGAGAATGAGGAAATTGCCCGCATGACCATCGTGGCGCATACGGATGAACGAGGCGCGCATCGCCTGGAAGCCAGCCTTGAAAAACTCGTCGACGTTTTGCTTGCAGAGAATATCTCCACCCGAGCGCTGCTTGAGCGGGACCTGGCTTTGATTAAAGTCTCTGCCGATCAGCAGAACCGCCCCCACCTGATGGAATTGATCAAGGTCTTTCGCGCGCGTGTCGTGGACGTCGCTCCGGAATCGCTCATCATTGAGGTTTCGGGCACTGTCGATAAGATTGATGGCTTGCTCGAAGTCCTTCGGCCTTTCGGTGTGCTGGAGATGGCCCGCACCGGCCGGATTTCCATGACCCGCGGCGGCGATTTGTTGCAGCCACCGGCCGCGGAACCCGTAAACTCCGAACTCGAATCCGCCAGCTCCAACGTAACGTGATTGCACTCGGGATGAAGCGACACTTGTGAATATCCGGACGCCTGGCGCGGACGTCCCTAAAACAATCCCGCGCTATTGAAACGATTGCTTGGCCCACGCAGTGGCCGACGAGAGGAAAAAGAATGGCAAATCTCTATTACGACAATTCCGCGGATATTTCCCTGATCCAGGCCAAGAAAGTCGCGATCATTGGCTACGGCTCGCAGGGCCATGCGCACGCGCTCAATCTTCGCGACAGCGGAGTCTCCGTCCGCGTCGGCCTCCACGAAGGGAGCGCCTCTCGTGCCAAGGCGGAAAAGGCAGGCTTGACCGTCAACACGCCCGCGGAAACCGCCGCCTGGGCGGACGTCATCATGATTCTTGTTCCGGACACCAAGCAGCCGAAGCTATATCGCGATGCCATCGAGCCCAATCTCAAGCCCGGCAAGACACTGATGTTCGCGCACGGGTTCAACATTCGTTTCGGCACGATCAAGCCGCCGGCCGCCGTCGATGTCTCCATGATCGCTCCAAAGGCACCCGGCCATCGCGTTCGCGAGGTCTTCACGGAAGGCGGAGGAACGCCTGCGCTCCTGGCCGTTGAACAGGATGCCAGCGGCTCGGCGAAAGCGCTTGCCCTCGCCTACGCCAAGGGACTCGGCTGCACGCGCGCCGGCGTTCTGGAAACCACTTTTACTGAAGAGACTGAGACCGATCTCTTTGGCGAACAGGCGGTACTTTGCGGTGGCGTGAGTGAATTGATCAAAGCAGGCTTCGAGACGCTCACGGAAGCAGGCTACCAGCCCGAAGTCGCCTACTTCGAATGCCTCCACGAGCTCAAGCTCATCGTTGACCTGATTTATCGCGGCGGACTCAGCTACATGCGCTACTCCGTCAGCGACACGGCCGAGCAAGGCGATTATTCCGCCGGACCGCGCATCATCACCAAACAGACGCGCGAAGAGATGCGTAAGATCCTCGCGGAGATTCGCAACGGCACTTTCGCAAAGGCCTGGATCGCAGAGAATGAAAAAGGCTGCCCCAATTTTCTCGCCACGCGCCAGCGCGAGCAGCAAAACCCTATCGAGCAACTCGGTCCGAAACTTCGCGCCATGATGCCCTTCTTGCAGCCCATAATCGCGCCCGGACTTGAGAGCAAAGCGGCGGCATCGAAAAAATAGCGCTCGAGCGCGCCAATTCTCGAACTCTGATCTGTCCGCAGTATTCAGGTCCCCATCTCGCCCGGACTCGGCTATCATGTCCGCCTCGACATGATTAGGCGTTAAATCTCCGAAAAGGAATCCTTGCGTGTGCGTTGACCGGAATCAATCCTTGCCTGTTTCGAGTCTTTCTCAACGTTTTCATACTAGGGGTCGTTCAGAGATTTTCCTGGTTCTCGCGGTACTTCTTTTCGGCTTAATTTGCTTCCACGCCGAACCGGCCCGTGCGCAGTCCGAACCTACTCTGGCTGAACGCATCCAGAAAGTTATAAGCCGCCCTGAATTTGCCCACGCGAACTTCGGTGTCGAGTTTTATTCGCTCGACACCGGCAAGGTCATCTATGCGCTCAATGCTGACAAATTATTCGTCCCTGCTTCGACCACGAAAATTCTCACCGAAGGTACTCTGCTCGCAAAGCTTGGCGCCGACTACCGTTTTCACACCTGCGTCTACCGCACGGGCGCAATCGACAAACACGGTACTCTCAAAGGCGATCTGATCCTCGTCGCAAGCGGTGATCCCAATCTTTCGAACCGTGTCCAGCCCGACGGGACTCTCGCTTTCGTCGATGAAGATCACTCTTACCAGGGCCCTGCTCTCCCCGGCGATCCTCTTTCAGTCATCAAGCAACTCGCCAAAGATGTCGCGGCCAAAGGCATTCGCAAAATTGAAGGACGTGTGCTGATCGACGCGACGCTTTTCCCTGATGGCCCCCGCGAGGGAGGCACAAATGTCGTGATGTCCTCCATCATGGTCAATGACAATGTCATCGACCTCCTCGGCTCGCCCGGCGCGAAAGCAGGAGATCCCGTCGACTTCAAAACTTCGCCTCAGACTTCGTATATCAAGTTCGTGAATCACTTGCTCACGTCCCCCGCAGGGATCAGGCCAACCTTCGAGCCGCCCGATTTCGTCACAAATCCGGATGGTTCGGTCTCGGTTACTTTGTCAGGTAGCTTACCGGCTGGCATCGCTCCTCAACCAGCAGCGATTGCTGTGCCGTCCCCGACAAAGTTTGCAGAAACTGTATTCCACGAAGCGCTCTTAGCCGCAGGGATGCAAATCAAAAATGGTCCTGCACCCAGTGTCACAGATTTCTCTCCTTATGCGCGTTTCTATACGACGGAGAATCAGGTTGCCGAGCACGTTTCTCCTCCCCTCTCGGAGGAAATCAAAGTCACGCTCAAGGTCAGCCAGAATCTGCACGCTGGCATGGGGCCGTACCTTCTCGGCGCTCTCGGAGGGAAAGATACAAGGAATCCCCTCGACGCTGGCTTCAGGCTCGAGCATGACTTTCTCCAATCAGCAAAGCTCGATCTGTCCGGCGCCGCTCAAGGCGATGGAGCCGGCGGCGATTGGGCCGACCTTTTCAGTCCCGACTTCATGGTCCACTACCTCACGTATTGGTCCACGCGCCCTGACTATCCGGTCTTTTTCAAGGCGCTCCCGATTCTTGGAAAAGATGGCACGCTTGCGAAAATTCAGACCAACTCCCCCGGCGCTGGCCATGTCTTCGCAAAAACCGGCACGTTCGGCTCAGAAGACAAGCTGCGCGGCAAAATGATGCTCAACGGTAAGGGCCTCGCCGGCTACGTCTTCACCAAAGATGGAAAAAGGCTAGCATTCGCCGCTTACGTCAATCACGTCTCACTCGACCCTGATCCGGAAGCCGCTCAGCAGGTGGCCGGTCAAGCCCTCGGAGAAATTGCCGCGGCGGCCTATGACGCTAACCTGGATGCCTCCGCTAATGCTGGCAACTACGATCTCATCATCCGCAACGGTCACGTGGTCGACGGCACCGGAAATCCCTGGTTTGCCGCGGATGTTGCTATCGGCGGTGATCGCATCGCCGCCATCGGCGATTTGCGCGAGGCCCATGCCAAGCGCGAAATTGACGCCAAAGGCCGCATCGTCGCTCCGGGCTTCATCGACATGCTTGGCCAGTCGGAAGTCTCTCTGCTCCTCGACAATCGCTCGCTCAGCAAGCTCTCCCAGGGGATCACCACGGAAATTACCGGCGAGGGCGGATCGATCGCTCCGCAAAATGAAAAAACCATCGCGCCTCAAAAACCGTTTCTCGAGCAGTACAAACTCACGATCGATTGGACTACTCTGGATGGATATTTTCGTCGCCTCGAAAAGCAAGGCACACCGCTCAACATCGGCACTTACGTCGGCTCCGCGCAAATCCGCGAAGCGGTGATTGGCGACGACGACCGTGCTCCTACGCCCGCCGAGCTCGAGCAGATGAAATCCCTCGTCGAGCAGGCGATGAAGGACGGCGCGCTTGGCCTCTCCAGCGCTCTCATCTATCCGCCGAACATTTATGCGAAGACCGACGAGCTTATCGCTCTTGCGCAAGTGGCCTCAAAGTACGGCGGCCTCTATGCTACGCACATGCGCAGCGAAGGCGCTTCTGAAATGCCCGCGCTTGCCGAAGCCATGCGCATCGGCCGCGAAGCCAATTTGCCCGTCGAAATCTTTCACCTCAAAGTCAGCGGCAAACCTCGCTGGGGTAGCATGAAAAATGTCGTGGCCGCCATCCAACAGGCGCGCGACTCCGGCCTGGACATTGCCGCGGACATGTATCCATACATTGCCGGTGCTACGGCGCTGGCGTCGTCCCTTCCCCCTTGGGTTGCCGACGGCGGTGTTCAGAAACTGCTCGAGCGCTTGAAAGACTCCGCGATTCGCGCGCGAATCAAGAAGGATCTCGCTGGCGATCATCCTGATTGGGAAAATCTCTTTTACGATTGCGGCGGCGCGGCGGGAATTCTCGTCGCTTCAGCCGAGAATCCTGATCTCAAACAATTCGCGGGAAAGACTTTGGATGACGTCGCCAAGGCCTGGAAGAAATCTCCGGAAGACACGCTCATGGATTTCGTCCTCGCCGACAAAGCGCAATCCGGCGCGATTTATTTCATGGCCAGCGAGGAAGACCTGCGCACCGGCCTCAGCCAGCCCTGGACTAGCATCGGCCTCGACGCGGGCGAAATGTCTCTTGACGGCCCCACCTACGAACCGCATACGCACCCGCGCACAATGGGCTCCATGCCGCGCTTCCTCGGCCACTATGTCCGCGGGGAGCACCTCATGCCTTTGGAAGCCGCGATTCGTAAAATCACATCGCTTCCTGCTCAGCGCGAACACCTCGAGGGCCGCGGCCTGTTGAAACCCGGCTACTTTGCCGACATCACTATCTTCGATCCGGCTGTGATCATCGACCATGCCACGTTCACGAAACCC
>Ga0209058_1002428_pt1 | contig 15389 bp, 10 predicted proteins | sample GraSoiAngelo_147_FD_185904 | JGI IMG/M metagenome (GOLD analysis project Ga0209058, IMG submission 185904) | Grasslands soil microbial communities from the Angelo Coastal Reserve, California, USA - 14_1009_05_40cm (SPAdes) (version 2) | ecosystem: Environmental > Terrestrial > Soil > Grasslands ... | reverse complement strand
TTCAGCAAGTTGAGAGTCGCATTGGCTCGGAATACGCCCTCGTAAGCCTGGCTCCATTTTTGGTTCAAGTACCCTTCGGCTTCCCCCACCGCCCAGGAGAACGTCTCGATGTCGTTGATCGGTTGCTGGTCCCCCGCGTTGGACCCCTTGTGGGCGTCGCCGCTCGGAACACTCCCCCACACCCAGTTGCTGGCCGCGCATCCCCACGAACCGGCGGAGCTCGAGCTGCAGTCCAGTGAGCGGTAGGCGGCGATCAGGGAGCCCTCGACGCCGGCCTTGGTCTCGAGCGACTGCTCGATCACCGTCCCCTGGGCGGGGATGTTCAGGAAATCCTTACAGGCGTACGCGACCCCGGCGGCGAGCATCACTACCGCCATTCCGTAAAGCAATCGGTTCCGATCTTGCTGTTTCATCGTCTTCCGTCCTTGAGTAAAGACGAGTCGCTAGAACGTGGTCGAAATGCCGATAGTGAACGTTCGGTTCGAGGGATACGAGCCTTCATCGACACCACGGAACTGGTCCCGGATGTCGCCAGCCGCCCCGAACGTGCTCCAGGCCGGCAGGGCGGGATCGAGCCCCGAGTATCCGGTGATGGTGAACAGGTTTTCCGCCTGCACATAGACACGCGCGGCCGGGACCCACCGGATCCAGGCCGGCGGCAGGTTATACGCGACCTGCAGGTTGCGCAGCCGGACGTACGAGCCGTCCTCGATCCAATAGCTCGAGAACTGCCGGCTGAACGCGGCATCGCTGTTGTCCAGTCTGGGATACTTGGCGTCCGGGTTCGTCACTTTTCCGGGGCAGATATAATCGGTCCGAGGTGACGGCGCAGGGGCGCACGGTCCGTCCAGCACCACGGAGTTGGCCAGCAGGTCGCTGCGCACGTTGGTATCGAAATAGCGGAACACGTACCAGTACTTCTGCGCGTTGAAGATCTGGTTCCCGAACGTCCCGAACACCGTGGCGCTGACTTCCCAGGCGCCGCGGCGCAGGTTGAGATCCAAGCCGCCGGTGAAGTCCGGATGGGGGCTCCCGATGATCGCCCGGTCGGCGCCGGTGATCGTGCCGTCCCCGTTCAAGTCCTTGAACTTGATCCGGCCGGGGCGCGCGCCGTCGTCCCAGAATGGCGCGGCATCGAGCGAGTCCTTGTAGTAGCCGTCCGCCACCAGGCCGTAGAACGCCCCGATCGGCTCGCCGAGCATGTTGATCACGGGATTTTGCTCCCGCAGCGAAATCGGCCCGGTGAACGACTCCGTCCCGAGGTTGTCGATCTGGAGGATCTTGTTCCGATAGTGGCTGCCGTTGAAGGTCACGCTCCACAAGGTTCCGCCGGTGCTGCTGCGGTACCCGATGGAAAAATCGATGCCCTGGTTTCTCATCTTCCCGATATTGACGATCGGGGGAGCGGCTGAGCCTGCCGCGGCCGGGGTGCGCGGGTCGAACAACAGATTGTTCGTGTTCCGCCGGTACACGTCCGCGCTGAACGTGCCGCGACCTTCGAGGAACTCGAGGTCCAGTCCCACATTGGTGGAGCGTTGCTCTTCCCACTTCAGGTCCACATTCCCGATGGCGGTCTGCTTGAATCCCGGCCGGATCGTCGTGGGGCTCGTTCCCCCGATGTCATAGAACGTGTCGCCACGGTCCCCGCCGAACTGGCTGACGATCCGTCCGGCAGGGATCTGCTGGTTACCGGTGACCCCCCAGCCGAACCGCAGCATCATGTTCGAAAACAGCGAATTGTGCGACAAGAAAGATTCCCGCGACAGCCGCCAACCTGCCCCCACCGCCGGGAACGTTCCCCACTGATTCTGCGGCCCCAAGCGGGAAGAGCCGTCGCGGCGCAGCGTGACGCTGAGATAGTACTTGTCCGCAAAGTTGTAATCGGCCTTGCCGAAGTAAGACAACAGCGAAGCCTGCCCCCCGCTACTGCTGACGTTCTTGGTGGTCGGATCGCACAGGGCATCCTGGATGTAACGCGAGTCCACGTCGGGGTTGAGCAGGTTCGCGCAGCTTCCGGCCTCGAACCGGTTCGTGTTCTTGGTCGCTTCCTGGCCTAACAACACTGCCAGATTGTGCTGGTTGATCGTGTGCGTATAGTTGAGCGTGTTGCTCCAGGTCCACTCGGTGAACAGGTTGTAGTTCTCGTTGATGCCGTTGACGTCGGTCACCTCCGAGTTCTCGGGCGTGGTGGGCGAGAACCCATGGAATGAATTCTGACCGAGGTTGAACCCGAGCCGCGTCTTCAGGGACAGGTCGTGGGCGGCGTCGAACCCGGCGAACACGTTCCCGAAGATGCGGTCGTTGGTGCTGATGTCGTGCTGATGGGCGTCAGCGATCTTGAGCGGATTGGTCAGGTTGGAAAGGCCAACGGCCTTGCCGGAGGCGAAGTACCCGTTGATATCGTAGACCGGGACCACCGGCTGCTGCATGATATTCTTACCGATGATGTTGTCTTCGCCGAGGGCGTCGTCGTCGAGCCCGCCGTAGTGCCGCTCGCGCGATAGCGCGACGTTCTCCCCAACGCTCGTCCGCCCCATGTTGAAGGCGGTGTTGATGCGCACCCCCCCTCGCTGCAACCGGGTAAATGCCGCGGTCCCTTCCTGATCGAGGAAATTGAACGACACGTGGTACGCGTTATCCTCCCCGCCACCTGACACGGCAAGGTTCGCGTCGCGGTACTGACCGGACCCGAACACCGCCTTCCACCAGTTCGTCCCGGGGCTGCCGGGCATGATGAGCGTGCTGGGGTACTTGTACGACGCCGGATCCACGACGGTCGTGCAGGTGGGGCCGGCGGCGCTGCAGCTCTGGCCCTTGCCATCGTTCGGCCAAATATAGGCGGGCACCGTCGGATTGTTGGGATCCCCGTAGATGTTCCTCGGGACGGCGGTTCCGGCGTTCTCGTATGACGTCTTGACGACCTTGAAGTAGTCGAGCGCGTTCAGCGTCAGGATGTCGTCCATCCCGTGCGTCGGCGTCGCCACACCGGTTCTGACGTCCAGGGAGACCCGCCGCGGTCCCGGTCTACCGCGCCGCGTTTCGATGATGACGACGCCGTTGCTCGCGCGCGAGCCGTAGATCGACGCTGCCGAGGCATCCTTGAGGACCTGGATCGATCCGATCTCGCTCGGGCTCAGCCAGTTGAGGTACGTGTCCTGAACGGGCGTCCCGTCCACGATGTACAGCGGATCGTTGTTCTGGAATGAGCTGACGCCCCGGATCCGGACCGTGGTGCGGGAGCCCGGAGACCCGCCGGCTTCGACGGTCACGCCCGGCACCTGGCCATCGAGGCGTTGCAGCACGCTGGTCGAGGTCTGCTGCTGAATGCCCGCGACATCCACCGTGGCCACGGCTCCCGTGATGTCGGCACGCTTTTGCGTGGTGTAACCGGTAACGACGACCTCGGGCAGCACGGTGACGGCTCGTTCCATGACGACGTTGACGGTGGTACGCCCGCCGACGCTCACCCCGACGCCGCGATACCCGATGCGATTGAAAACCAACACGGCGTCGCTCGGCGCCGTCAACGAGTACTTCCCTTCGTCATCGGTGATGGCACTGGTAGTGGTCCCGCGGATGCGGACCGAGGCTCCCCGAATCCGCTCACCATCGGGCGCGGTGACTCTACCGGAGACGTCGATCTGCTGGCCGGGTGCCGGCTGCTGGCCAAGTGCGGTCCCACACAGGACCAGTGCCAGCAGCACACTCATCCCCACTGCACCAAGGAAACGCTTACCCTGCAGCATGTCGTTCATAAGGGCGCCCTCATCCTGCGGGTCTTCGCATGGCCTTCAGGCCCTGCTTGGTGATTAGTTCACGATACGTGATGAGTTGTACGCTCCGGGCCTTCAGGGCCCCGGCGAACCTGTCTGACGTCAGCGCATCCAGCTCTCCCTGACGATTCTTGCTCATCTCGGGGAGGGGCTGATCGGTGTTCATGTCCAGCAACGCGCCCAGCTCCGGATCGTCGATCCCCACGTGCGTGATCACGACGTTCACGCCCGGCCGCAGACGATCGATCAGCGCCACCAGGCTGTCCACCTTCTTTTGCGGCGCCGCCCAGTACTGGGGAGCATCGATGGTCTCCCCGAAATACTCCGACATGCCCAGCGCAACTTCGCGCGCCAGCCGCTCAGTGACCTCGCGGAACTCGGGGTAGTGAACCGCCGTCCCCATGTGATAATCGACGTAGTCGATCTTGAGCCCCGACCTGAGCGCTCGTTCGATCTGCGCCCGAAGCTCTTTTTCAATTTCCCGGACGTCGGGGTTGTTCTTATGGAGCGCCTCGGCGGACTGGAAAAAGTATCCGTTCGAGTCGACCAGCGTCGGAACGGCCGCAGCGCCCGACACGGGTCCCCACCGATAGTTCTTCCACTCCGAATTGAGCGTCAGGTGAATCCCGACGGCGACCTCGGGATGTCGTTTCAGGATCTCGACGGTTTCCTGGTACCAGGGACAGGCAAACATGACCGACACCGAGAGGGGAAGGCCGGTGTCAATGAGCCGTTGCAGCGCCCGGTTGACGCTGTGACTGAACCCCGCGTCGTCAGTGCGGATGATCAAGTAAACGGGATCGGGAGTAGCCGCACGGGTCGTCGCGGCGGCCTGCCCAAACACAGCGGTCACCGAGCTGGCAAGCAGCACGCAGCTGTAGAGACCAAGTGGTCGTAATGCATGCATACACGAGCCTCCGACGGCGCGAGGCTGTTTCCCGAAGCGACCAGCGGGCATTGTGCGATGCGAGGGGCTGCGTCCGCCCACGACGCCGCACGCGGCAAAAGAGACGCGTCGCCAGTGGGCCTGTCAAGGAGAGGGACGAGGATTGTGAAAAAAGGCACAAAGATCGACAGCCTTCGCGACGGGGCCCACGATCGCGAGCGCGAGGATGGGCGGCGCGGGATACAGTGCGCTCAGCGCAGCCACGTGATGATCCGCCGCCAGCCGGATCGCGGCCTCGACCACCGCGACGAGCGCGGCCACGACGATCCGCCCCCGCGGCGAGCTGACCGTCGTCCTGGGATCGGTGATCATAAAGAAGATGAAGAGCTGGTACATCGGGCCCGTGATCGGGGCGAGCTCGGCCATGAGAGGCGAGGCGACGATGGCGCTGCGTCCCGCGGCAAGGAGCAGGTAGCACACGACGTACGTGAGGGTCACGTGCAGCACCCGTACCCGTGAGGCGATCAGGAGCCCGAAGGTCCAGATCACCGCGTTGGTGGCGAGGTGGTTCCCCCACTGGTGGCTGAGGATCGCCACACTGCCCGGTGCGATCACGAGCAGCAAGCTGATCGCAAAGTTGCTCGGGTTCCACAGGTGGTGGCCGCGATACGCCAGGACGTACTTGGAGGCGATCGCCAGGAATGCACCCAGGGCAAACGGCCAGAGGAGACCGGCCCGCGGCTTGAGGAGGAGCGCAAGGCTGATGCCCGTGACGTACGCGCTCTGCAGCGCGGCGCCGCGGCCCCCCACCAAGCGCGCCAGGGCGAGCTCGGTCGCGACGCACACGCCGAGGCTGATGGCGAGGCGGTCGTAACCGCCCAGGATCCCGTAGCGCGCTTCCCCCAGCACCAGAATGAGGGTGATGAGGAAGGACACGAGGTAGCGCGGATCGACCTCGCCCAACCGAGCCCAGAGCGAGCGGCTCCGCCCGCGGAGTGCCGCGAGCGCCGCCGCGGTCACGGCACCGCGCCTGCGGAGGGCGGCTCGGTGATGAGGTTGAGTCTATCCATGGCGGGATGCTCGACGACCTGGCGCGCGCCCGAGGGCCAGCGGATCACCAGCCGGTCTACGCGCGTCGCCCCGTCCAGGCCGAAGTGCAGGCGCCGGTCGTTCTGACTCGCAAAGCCCATCCCGCCGTCCACGACGCGCAGCTGCCGGATACCATCGGCCTCGACCGTCACCTCCGCCCCGATGGCGCTGCGGTTGCTCCGCGTCCCCACGAGCTTGAAGGCGATCCAATGGTTGCCCGGCACGACGGTATTCTTATAGACCAGCGCCGGCTGGTTCTGGTTCGCGACCACCACGTCGAGCACGCCGCGGTTGAATAAGTCGACCAGCGCGACCGCGCGCCCGTCGTACTCGTCGGTCACGCCGACGGCCGCGGCCACATCCGTCCAGCCCGCCAGGCCGCGGTTGACGAGCACGCGCGAGCGCTCGTAGCCGGACAGGCTGGCGGTGCCGATGGCGGGCCAGTTGCGGGCGTCTTCGAACACATTGCCGTTCGCCCCGGCGACCTTGGACATGGCGTACCAATAGCTCCGGCTCCGGTCGTTTGACACGTACCCGTTCGCGATGAACAGCTCGTTGCGCCCGTCGTTGTCCAAGTCGCCCAGCTGCGCTCCCCAGGCCCACCCGGCGTCGGCGATGACCCCTTCGGCCCCTTGCTGGAAGCGCCCCAGCTCCGGCAAGAAGTTGAGGCGCAGGTTGTTGCCCTGAAACAGGTAGCCGCGCTCGGAGATGTTGGTCACGAACGCGTCCAGCCGCCCGCGGTTCAGCACGTCGCCGAGCGTGGCGGACATGCCGCTCTTCGAGTCGCTCTCGAGGCCCGCCCGGGTCAGCACGAACCGCTTGCCGGAATCGTTGACGAACAGCTCTTCCGGCCCGTAGTCGTTGGCGAGGAACAGGTCGGGCCAGCCGTCACCGTTGAAGTCCGCCGCGGCGACCGCCAGGGTCCAGCGCGTGCTGCCGACACCCATTTGGTCGGTCACGTCCTCGAAGCGCCCGTTCCCGAGATTGTGGAACAGCCGGTTCTTGCCCCCATTCGTGGCGAACTCGAAGCTGTTGTGCATGATGCGGGTCGTCTGCAAGTGCCAGAAATCGATGTCAGAGCGGAAATAGCCGGTGACGTAGAGATCGAGTAGTCCGTCCCGGTCGTAGTCGAGCCACACGGCGCCATTGCTGTTCATCCAGTGGCGCAGCCCCGCGGCGGCGGTCACGTCCTCGAAGTGCAGACCCCCGAGGTTCCTGAAGAGCTGGAGATAGCCCCACTTGTAGACGAGCAGGTCCTCGAGGCCGTCGTTGTCGTAGTCGCCCCACACGGCCCCCATCGATACGCCCTCGCCGGGCCGGTTCAGGTCCGCGACTCCCGCGCGCGCCGCGACGTCGCTGAACGTCCCGTCGCCGTGGTTGAGATAGAGCGCGTTGGGGAACCCGAACTTGCTATTCGTGAAGTACAGGTCGGGCCAGCCGTCGTTGTTGACGTCGCTGACGGACACCGCTGCCCCGAGTGACGCCACGAGTGGGGCGATGTTGTCGATCCGGGGATCGAGCGTCGGCGCGTGATGCACGAAATCGATCCCCACCTCGCGCGCTACGTTCCGGAGCGAGAAGCCGGGTGCAGCGGCGCCGCCGCTCTCCCTCCCGAGCGCTTGCGGTCGCCCGCGGTCCAGCGCGATGACCACGAAGACCGCTCCGACGAACACCGTGGTGAGCGCGAGCCGGCGCACGCGTAGGGACGTCACGCCGTGAACCATATCGCGTGGTCTTGTCCGCCGGCAAGGATCGCACGATGTTGCTAGCCTCCATGATCGGGAACGCCCTGACGCGTCTTGGCGTCGTCGCCATGCTGCTCCTCATCGCCTGCCGCGGCCGGGAGCCGGCGCGGGGGGAGGGGGTGGGAGGGGGCCTCGAGCGCGACGCCGCCATCCTCGCGGCGCGGACGCTCGGCCTCGCGTACCTGCGGAGCGAGCAGCTCGCTCAGGCGGAAACGGCGTTTCGCAAGATCGTCGCGCTGGCGCCCGATCAGGCGCTGGGCTACGCGAACCTCGGACTGGTGCAGCTGCGGCAGGGCCGCTACGACGAGGCCGAGCGGGAGATCCGGCGGGCGGCGGCACTGGACACGGCGAGCGACGACATCGCTCTGACGCTCGCCAAAGTCTACGAGCTGACCGGCCGCACGGCGCAGGCGCGCAGCGAGGTGGACCGCGTGCTGCGGCGCAGCCCGGGCGAGCTGCGCGCGCTGTACCAGCTGGTCGAGCTCGACCCCGCGTCCCGAGAGACGTACCTCGGCCGGATCGTGGAGCGCGCACCCGGCAACGTGGCGGCGCGGCTCGACCTCGTGGAGGTGCTGCTCGCCCGCGGGGGGGGCGGGGGGGGCGGGGGGGACGCGGCGGCGGCCCAGCTCGAGGCGCTCGAGCGGCAGCTCCCCGAGCTGCCGCGTGAGGCCCACCGGTTCTTCGAGCAGGCCCTGACCCTGGCGCGCGCCGGTCGCGCCGCCGCCGCAGCCACGCCCGCTGCGACGTTCCATCGCTTCATGGAAACGACCGCAGCCTACCAGGCGAGCCTCCAGAAGCTGCGGGGCGCGAGCGGCGCTCTCCCGGGCTACCCGATCCTCACGTTCAACCCCGTCATCACGCCGCCGGCGCAGGACGCGCGCGCGATCGCGGCGGCGATCCGCTTCAGCGACGTGACCACCACCGCCGGGCTCGCAGACGTGCCGCCGCTCCCCGACACCGCCAGCGACGCCGCGCTGGCGACTGGCGATTACGACGGCGACGGCAGCGAGGACGTGTTCGTTGCGGGACGCCTGTTCCACAACGAGCTGGCACGCGCCACCGAGACGACCGCCCGCGCCGGCATTCGGCTGCGCGATCGGGCCGTCGCCGCCGCCTTCGGTGACTACGACAACGACGGACGGCTCGACCTGTTCGTTGCGACCGCGAACGGCGGCAGGCTGTTCCGCAACGCCGGCGATTCATCGTTCACGGATGTCACGGCCGCTGCCGGGCTCGGCACCGCGCCGCCCGCCACGACCGCGCTGTTCGTGGACCTCGATCACGACGGCGACCTCGACCTGTTCCTGGCAACGCCCGCCGGGAACCGGGTGTACCGCAACGTCCGCAACGGGCAGTTCCAGGAAATGGCCGGTCCGATGGGCCTGGGGGGGGGCGGAGTCGGCGGGACCCGCGACGCCGCCTTCGGTGACTTCGACGGCGACGGGCACGTGGACCTGGTCGTCGTGGGAGAAGACGGAAGTCTGACGCTGTTCCGGAACAGAGGACAGGGCCGGTTCGAGGACGCGACGGCGGCTAGCGGCCTGGCGCAAGCGGGAACGCCGGGCCGAGCCGCCGCGGTCGCGGTCGGCGACTACGACAACGACGGGTTCCTCGACCTGTTCGTCGCCGCGCCGGTGGGAACGGCGCCCGTGCTGTACCGCAACCGCGGCGACGGCACGTTCGAGCCGGATCGTCGCAGTGGAGCACTCGAGGCGCTGCGCTCGCTCGCGGCGCGCGCTGCCGTCTTCTTCGACTTCGACAATGACGGCTTTCTGGACCTCGCGGTCGTCGGCGCCCCGACGCGGACGGGGGGGGGAGGGGGAGCACGCGGCGTCTACCTGTTCCGCAATGACCAAACCGGGCGTTTCCTGGATCGGTCCGGGATTCTGCCCAAGGATTTGCACACCGGCCGCCGCGTCGTGGCGGTGGACTACGATCGCGACGGCGATCTCGATCTGCTCGTTATCGGAGCGGACGGGCGGCCGCGGCTGCTGCTCAACGACGGCGGCAACGCGAACCAATATGTGCAGGTCCAGCTCGCCGCCCTGGGCACGGGGAGCGGCAAGAACAACCGCTTCGGCATCGGTTCGACGCTCGAGCTCAGGGCGGGCCAGCTGTACGAAGCGCGTGTGGTGACGGGGCGCGTGACGCATTTCGGGTTGGGCCAGCGCCTCAAGGCCGACGTGCTGCGCGCGCGGTGGCCTAACGGCGTCGCGCAGACGGTCTACTACCCGGGGACCGACGAGGACATCCTGGAGCAGCAGATTCTCAAGGGGTCGTGCCCCTTCCTGTACGCCTGGGACGGCGCGGCGTTCCGGTTTGTGACGGACGTCATGTGGCGCAGTGCGCTCGGCATGCCGCTCGGGATCATGGCCGGGGGCACCGATATCGCATCCGCGCCGCCGCACGCCTCGCGCGAATACATGCGGATACCAGGAAGCGCGCTCGCGTTGAAAAACGGCCGCTACGTCCTGCAGCTCACCGAGGAGCTGTGGGAGACCGCCTATCTCGACCAGGCGCAGCTGCTCGCGGTGGACCACCCGGACTCGGTGGACGTGTACGTGGACGAGGGGTTCCTGCCGCCTGCTCCGGGGCCCGCGGCGCTGCGGCTCTACCCCGTCTCGCATCCGCGGCCGCCGATCGCCGCGACCGACGAGCACGGCACCGACTGGCTCGCCGCGCTGCGCGCGCGAGATGATCGCTACGTGGCCCCGCTCACGCTCACGCACTACCAGGGCCTGGCCACCCTCCACGATCTCATCCTCGACTTCGGCGAGTTGAGCGGCCTGGACAGCGTCTACCTGTTGCTCGCAGGCTGGATTTATCCGACGGACGCCAGTATCAACATCGCCTTGGCGCAGTCGGGGAAGCCCGGCGTCATCTTCCCCTACCTCGAGGTGAAGGACCCGCAGGGGCGCTGGCGCCGCGTGGCCGATGTGCCGTTCCCGTCGGGCAAGAACAAGACGGTGATCGTGGATCTCAGCGGGAAGTTTCTGAGCGCCGATCACCGCGTGCGGATCCGCACCAACATGGAGATCTACTGGGACCAGGCGTTCGTCGCGGCGGCGGGCTCCCCCAGCGCGTCGTCGATCACCACGCTCGATCCCCTGACGGCCGACCTGCACTACCGGGGGTTCTCACGACTGTACCGCAAGGGCGGGCGCTACGCACCCGAGTGGGCAGCCTATGAGGACCTGTCCCGGCAATCGCCGTGGGAGCCGATCGTGGGCCGGTTCACCCGCTACGGCGACGTGCTGCCGCTGGTGCGTGCGCCGGACGACATGTACGTGATCATGGCGCCCGGAGACGAGACCACGCTGACGTTCGACGCGAGCGCCGCGCCGCCGCTGCCCCCCGGCTGGACGCGCGACTTCCTGCTGTATACCGACGCGTGGCTCAAGGACTCCGATCGGAACACCGCGATGGGCGGCACGGTGGCCCCCCTGCCGTTCCACGGTATGTCGCGCTACCCCTACGGCTCGGACGAAGCTTACCCCACCGACGCGGCGCATACGCGCTACCTGGAGACATACGACACGCGTCGCGTGGGACGCTACCGGCCGCTCGCGGAGCGCTCGCAGTGAAGCCCCGCTTGAGTTTCTGGCAGATGTACAACATGAGCTTCGGATTTCTCGGCATCCAGTTCGGCTGGGGACTCCAGCTCGCCAACATGTCGGCGGTGTACGAGCGACTCGGGGCCCGGCCGGACCAGGTGCCGCTGCTCTGGCTGGCCGCGCCGCTCACGGGGCTCCTCGTGCAGCCGATCGTCGGCGCCCTGAGCGACCGCACGTGGGGGCGGCTGGGGCGCCGCCGTCCCTACTTCCTCACCGGCGCCATTCTGGCCTCGATCGCGCTCTTCCTGATGCCGACCTCGAGCGCGCTGTGGATGGCAGCGGGCCTCCTCTGGATACTCGATGCCTCGATCAACATCTCGATGGAGCCGTTCCGCGCGTTCGTCGCCGACAAGCTCGACGTGTCGCAGCGGACTGCCGGGTTCGTGCTGCAGTCGTTCTTCATCGGAGTCGGCGCCAGTCTCGCCAATGCCCTGCCACTGCTGTTCAGCTGGTTCGGCGTTCAGGGCAGCACGTCGAGCGGAGTACCACTCTCGGTGAAGTACTCCTTCCAGGTCGGCGCGGTGGTCTTCTTCCTTGCCGTGCTGTGGACGGTAGTGACAACCAGTGAGTTCCCGCCGGAGGACGCGGCCGCGTGGGATCGCGCACGCCGTGGGCGGCGCGGGCTCGGGCCGCTCCTGAGCGAGATCGGCGCTTCCATTCGGGAGATGCCTGCCACCATGCGCCAGCTCGCCGTGGTCCAGCTCTTCACCTGGCTCGGCCTGTTCTGCATGTGGCTCTTCTTCGTGCCGGCCACGGCCCGCCACGTCTTCGGGGCCACGGACCCGCAGTCGGCGCTCTACACGCAAGGCATCGAGTGGGGTGGTTTCACCTTCGCGTTCTACTCGATCACCTGCTTCGTGGTGGCGCTCGCGTTGCCCAAGCTGGCTGCTTTGACCAGCCGCAAGGCAGTGCATGCCGCGGCGCTCGCCTGTGGGGCGGCGGGGCTGCTGTCGCTTTACCTGATCCGCGACAAGCACCTGCTGCTGCTCAGCATGGTCGGCGTCGGGATCGCGTGGGCGTCCATTCTTTCCATGCCGTACGCCATCCTCTCCACTGCGTTACCGCCCAACCGCATGGGCGTCTACATGGGGGTGTTCAACTTCTTCATCGTGATCCCCGAGATCCTCGCCGCGGTTGGGTTCGGCTCGCTGATCCGTCTGGTCTTCGGGGCGGGCAATCCGAACGCGCCGCTGTATGTGGTGATGCTCGGCGGCGGCTGCCTGCTGATGGCGGCCGCATGCGTGGGACTGGTGCGCGACGTCGGTGGAGCCGGAGACCTCGCCGTCGAACCGTCGACGGGTTGAGTCGCCGGCGACCGCTACAGCAGGTAGCCGCGCCTCATGAGGGAGCGCCCCGAGGCCGCATAGCCGTCAGGGCCGGGTAGATAGAAGCTGAGCGAATCCGCGAGGCGGTCATAGATGTTGAAGAGCACGCAGACCTGGATCGCGTCCTCGGCAGCCGCATCGCTCACGCCGGCGGCACGGAGCGGCTGCAGATCGGCCGGCCGCACGTCCGCTGGGGCGAGCGTGAGCCTCTCGAGAAAACCGAGGGTGGCCCGGACCTTCGGATCGACCGGCGCCGTGCGCCAATCGGCCAGCACCGCCTCCACCAGCTTCTCGTCTTTGAGGGCCAGCGACGCGACCGCGCCGTGGGCACCCGTTCAGAACAAACATTGGTTCAGGCGCGATGTGAACGCGGCGAACAGCTCCCGCTCTCCGACGCTCCACTCCGACGGCCCGCGCATCACCGCCTGGGTCCAGGCGCACATCGGGCGGCCGAAGAATTCCGGCCGATAGAGCAACGTCTTGACGACGTCCGGCACGCGACGCCCACTCACCAGGCGGATGAGCATGAGCTTGAGCCGCTGCGGCAGGCGATGACGGTGCTCCACTGCGCGGAGCCGCATCAGTCCGGCTCCTCGCCCCGCAACGCGGCGAGTCCGCGTTCGAGCCTGCCCAGGGCGGCACCGAGCGCGGCGGCGACCGTGACTTCGAACAGGGCGTCGTCCGAATTGCCGGCGCGTTGTAGGGCGACGACATCAGCGTCGGTGACGGTGTGCGCGTGGAGGGCGACCTTGTCGACGTAGGCGGTGAGCGCCGGAGGGACGTCCTCACCACCTGGGGTGAGGACCAACCGCGCCGCCCGCGCTAGCGTCGCGCGGCGCAACTCGCTCGCGGTGTGGCCCGTCCGGGTCAGCACGCTCTCGACCAGTCGCTCGGTCAAGGCGGCGTACCGCCCGCTCAGATCCCCCATGTGCCAATTCTCGCTTCGTAAATGCGGGATCGCCAGTCCTTACCGGTGTTCCGGAATACGGATATCATAGGCGCCCATGCTTCGCCTCATCTGTCTCGTCGCGGCGTTCACTCTGGCGGCAGGATGCCGGACCGGTACCTCCACCAGACCCGCCACCGCCCTCCAGCCGCCTGCCCGAGTTGCGCGCTACGACCCCGCGCACGACCTCGGCCCGCTATTTCAGGATGTCCAGCTCTCGGGGATCTTCGCGGACTCCAAGACCTTCGTCGACGCACGGCCGCTGCTCGCTCCGCCCGAGATCGCGGCGCTCTACGCGTCCGCCCGAAGCTCCGCGTCCTTCAGCCTGCAGGCCTTCGTGGAGCGCCATTTCGAGCTGCCCAGACCAGCCGGGGAAGGTTTCAGCACCGACACATCCCAGAGCATGGAGGAGCACATCCGAGCGCTCTGGCCCGTCCTCACCCGCTCGCCCGACACGGCGGACGCGCGCTCGTCGCTGATCCCGCTGCCGCAGGCGTACGTCATCCCGGGCGGCCGCTTCCGCGAGATCTACTATTGGGACTCGTACTTCACGATGCTGGGACTGATCGCGAGCGGTCGGACCGACCTCGTGCGCAGCATGCTCGACAACTTTGCCTACCTGGTCGGGGCGATCGGGCACGTCCCGAACGGGAACCGGACGTACTACCTGAGCCGTAGCCAGCCCCCGTTCTTCGCCGCCATGGTCGGGCTGTACGCGGCGGCGACGGACACCACGCGAGCCCTCGACTACCTCGACGCACTCGAGGCGGAGCACGCGTTCTGGATGGACGGCGCGGAGCGTCTCGCGCCCGGAGGAGGCGCGGCGTACCGCCGTGTCGTGCGACTACGCGACGGCTCGGTGCTCAACCGCTACTGGGACGACCGGCCCGAGCCCAGGCCTGAGGCGTACCGCCAGGATTACGAGCTGGCTCAGACGCTCCCCGCAGCACGACGCGAGGCGTTCTATCGCAACGTCAAGGCCACGGCCGAAAGCGGCTGGGACTTCTCGAGCCGCTGGATGCGTGACCCGAGGGATTTGCGGACATTGGAAACGACCGACCTGGTGCCGGTGGACCTCAACAGCCTGCTCTATCACGCCGAGCGGATGATCGCGGCGCTGCGGACGTTCCGCGGGCGGGGAGGTGACGCGGAGGTCGCCAAACAATTCTTGCACGCGGCCGAGGACCGTCGCCGGGCCCTGCTCGCGGCGGCATATGATTCCGACGCCGGGTTCTTCTACGACGTCCGTTGGAGGAGCGGCGAGCGCGTCACGGACCGGGCTACGATCGCCGCCGCCGCCCCGCTCTACTTTGGGCTCGCCACCGCCGAGCAGGGTCGGGCGGTAGCTGCCCGGCTGGAGCGAGACTTCTTGAGGCCCGGCGGGTTCATACCGACGCTCATCACCTCGGGTCAGCAGTGGGACGCCCCCAACGGATGGCCGCCCTTGGAATGGCTGGCGATCGATGGGGTTCGCCGCTACGGCCGCACCGACCTGGCCGCTGCCGCCCGCAGCCGTTGGCTGGCCCTGAACCGGCAGACCTATCGCTCGACGGGTAAGATGACGGAAAAGTACGACGTGTCCGACCTGACGCGGCGCGCGGGCGGCGGAGAGTACCCGACGCAGGACGGGTTCGGGTGGACGAACGGCGTAGCGCTGGCGCTCGCTGCGCAGCAGTAGAGTCATTCCCTGACCCCTTCCCCGGTTCGCTAAGATTCTCACCCGTTGGCCCCCTTCGGGAGGTCCTCACCCCCTGACCCCCTCTCCCTTCGGGAGGTCCTCACCCCCTGTCCCCCTCTCCCTCCGGGAGGTCCTCACCCCCTGACCCCCTCTCCCTCCGGGAGGTCCTCACCCCCTGTCCCCCTCTCCCTCCGGGAGAGGGGGAACTAGTGGACTGTCTCTCGTTTGCCGATAGCACGGATGCGGTGCTTCGGGTTGGTGTAGGCCCAGCGAAATGGGCGACAGGTCTTGTTGTGGGCCCGGATGTATTGCATCAGCTTGCGCCGCAGATCC